>ENA-OZGX01001339-OZGX01001339.1-human-gut-metagenome-genome-assembly--contig:-NODE-1339-length-9738-cov-5.172467_pt1 | contig 9738 bp, 10 predicted proteins | sample MGYA00244040_ERZ653674 | MGnify/ENA primary metagenome ERZ653674 (study PRJEB26926, sample SAMN06165232) | human gut metagenome | biome: ENVO:00009003; feature: ENVO:2100002; material: ENVO:00002003... | reverse complement strand
GTGGGCGCGGAGATGTGTAGAAGAGACAGGCCCGGAGCACTACGAGGCGCTCAAGGGCCAGAAAGTGCGGGCAAAGCTCATCCGCCCCAACGCTGACGGCGTGCGGGAGCTGTCCGGCATCCTGACCGGCCGCGAGGGCAGCACCGTGACGCTGGAAACCGAGAACGGCCCCGTGACCTTTGAGGTGAATGCAGCCTCCGGCGTGCAGCTGTGCGACGACGAGGATTTGTTCAACTGAGAAGAACCGTCTCTGATGGAGAAAAGAGAACAAAATATATAGGAGGAACCCGAAAAATGACAGCAGCGAATAAGGACTTTTTTGAAGCGCTCTCCATGCTGGAGCATGAGCGCGGCATCACCGCAGAATACCTGATCGAAAAGATCAAGGCGGCTATCATCATTGCCGTCAAGAAGAACTATGAGGTCGAGGAGGATCACATCCGGGTGGATATCGACCCCGACACCGGCCGCTTTGACGTGGCACTGATCCAGGATATCGTGGCAGACGAGGACTGGTACGACGAGCACGCCGAGATCGGTGTGACCGAGGCACGCAAGATCCGCAGCAGCTACGAGGTGGGCGACCGCATCATCACCCCGCTCAAGACCCGCGATTTTGGCCGTATTGCCGCCCAGACCGCAAAGCACGTCATCCGTCAGGGCATCCGCGAGGCCGAGCGCAACCAGCAGCTCAGCGAGATCCAGTCCCGCGCACATGACATCGTGCAGGCCACCGTTACCCGCGTGGATACCGAGAAGGGCATTGTAGCGCTGGATCTGGGCAAGGGCGGCGAGGCTGTTCTGCCCCGCAACGAGCAGGTGCCCGGCGAGGTGTACACCGAGGGCGAGACCCTGCAGGTCTACATCGTGGACGTGGTCAGCACCGAGCGCGGCCCCCGCGTGATGATCAGCCGCACCCATCCCGGCCTTGTCAAGCGCCTGTTTGAGCTGGAAGTGCCCGAGATCTTTGACGGCACTGTGGAGGTAAAGGCCATCAGCCGCGAGGCCGGTGCCCGCACCAAGATGGCTGTCTGGTCCAAGGACCCCAACGTCAACCCTGTTTCCGCCTGCATCGGCGAGCACGGCGCCCGCGTGGCCGCTGTTGTGGAAAAGCTGGGCGGCGAGAAGATCGATATCGTCAAGTGGAGCGAGGATATCTCGGAGTTCATCTCCGCAGCCCTGAGCCCCGCCAAGGTGGTCAAGGTGGAACTGCTGCCCGGAGAGACCCGCTCCTGCCGCGTCACCGTGCCCGACCAGCAGCTGAGCCTTGCCATTGGCAACAAGGGTCAGAACGCCCGCCTGTGCGCACGCCTGACCGGCTACAACATTGATATCCGTCCCGAGAGCGGCTACTACGGCGAGGACGAGGAGCCCAAGAAGGACGCAACAGACGCTGAATAAGCCCGGCACCATCTGCCGAAGGAGGGAAACCGGATGGCACAAAAAAAGATCCCTGCCCGCCAGTGCATCGGCTGCATGACCAGCCGCCCCAAAAAGGAGCTGGTGCGCGTGGTGCGCGCACCCAGCGGGGAGATCAGCATTGATCTGGTAGGCAAAAAGCCGGGACGCGGCGCATATCTCTGCCCGGACCCGGACTGTCTGACCAAGGCAAAAAAGAAAAAGGCGCTGGAACGCTGCTTTGAGCAGCCGGTTCCCGCCGAGGTATACGACGCGCTGGCTGTACAGCTGGCCGCAGCCGCAAAGGAGGCCGCAGCCGATGGCAAAAAAGAATAACGCCCCCGCAAAACCCAAGCTGCCCCCGGAGGAGGCGCTGTATCAGGCCGTGAGCCTGTGCCGCAAGGCCGGTGCGCTGACCATGGGCTTTGATGCCGTGGAGGAAGCCTGCGTCAAAAGCAAGGCATGGCTGGTGATGACCGCATCGGACATCAGCCCCAAGACCTTGCAGCGTTTGAACTACGCTGTGGGGGACTTGGTGGACGTGTTCACCATGCCGCTGACACAGGATAAGCTGGCCGATATCAGCCACAAGCCCGTGGCTGTTTACGCGGTGACCGACCGCAACCTCGCAAAGCTCTGCTTCGACCGCCTGTCGGACTGCGGAGCAATCAAAAATGAGGAGGATATGAGCGAATGATCGTAAAATATAAAGTGAGTGACTTTGCAAAGGATCTGAACCTTTCTGCAAAGAAGGTGCTGGACGAACTGGCCGCTATGGGCAGCACCGGCAAGAAGAACAGCTCCAATCTGGAGGAGAACGAGCTGAACTACCTGCTGGAAAAGTTCAGCAAGGACAACAGCGTGGCAAATCTGGACGAGTTTTTGAACAGCGCCAAGGCTCCCAAGGAGGAGCCCAAGGCTGAGAAGAAGGCCGAGAAGAAGGCTGAAAAGAAGCCCGAGGCTCCCAAGGCTGACAAAAAGCCCCAGCAGCCCGCCGCAAAGGCCGAGCAGCCCAAGGTAAACAATAATAATAACAATAACGGCAAGCACGGCGACAAGAAGCCCGAGCAGCATAAGAAGCGCGAGGAAAAGACCGTTTCCTTCAGCGAACTGGCACGTGAGACCGGCGCAAAGGCTACCGCAGCCCCCGCACAGGCAGTTTCTGTCCGCCGCGAGGACAATCAGGTCACCGTGGATACCCGCACTGTGGATATGAACGTGGACCGCTTCGACGCCCGCTACGATGATCTGGCCTCCACCAAGAACACCGAGAACCGCCGCAAGCCCACCCCGCAGGGCAACAAGCAGAAGTTCACCCAGCGCGGTCAGCGTCAGCGCCAGCAGTTCCAGAAGGGCAAGCGCGAGACTGAGTTCGAGCGTCTGCAGCGCATCCAGCTGGAAAAGGCCCGTAACGCCCAGCTGAAGGTGCTGATCCCCGACGAGATCACTGTGGGCGAGCTGGCGGCCCGCCTGAAGCAGCAGGCCGGTAAGGTCATTGCCAAGTTCATGCAGATGGGCGAGATGCACGCCATCAACGACGTGATCGATTTCGACACCGCAGCTCTGCTGGCAGAGGAGTTCCACGCAAAGGTCGAGCACGAGGTGCATGTGACCATCGAGGAGCGCCTGTTCACGCAGGAAGAGGATTCGCAGGAGGATCTGGTGGAGCGTCCCCCGGTGGTCTGCGTTATGGGCCACGTTGACCACGGCAAGACCAGTATTCTGGATGCCATCCGCAAGACCAACGTTACCGCAGGCGAGGCCGGCGGCATCACGCAGGCCATCGGTGCATATCAGGTCAAGGTCAACGACAGCCTCATCACCTTCTTGGATACCCCGGGCCACGAGGCATTCACCTCCATGCGTGCCCGCGGTGCCAACATGACCGATATCGCCGTTCTGGTGGTTGCTGCCGATGACGGCATCATGCCCCAGACCATCGAGTCCATCAACCACGCCAAGGCTGCAAATGTCAAGCTCATCGTGGCAATGAACAAGATGGATAAGCCCACCGCAAACCCCGAGCGCGTGATGGAAGGCCTGACCAAGTACGGCATCATCACCGAGGACTGGGGCGGCGATGTGGCCTGCATCCCGGTGTCTGCCCTGACCGGCATGGGCATCAACGACCTGCTGGAGCGCATTGCTCTGGAAGCTGAGGTCATGGAGCTGAAGGCAAACCCCAACCGCCGCGCCAAGGGTGCGGTCGTTGAGGCCCGTCTGGATAAGGGCCAAGGCCCCATTGCCACCATTCTGGTGCAGAACGGCACCCTGCACTCCGGCGACGTCATCATTGCCGGTACCGCTGTGGGCCGCGTGCGCACCATGCGCAGCGACAAGGGCCAGCTGCTGACCGATGCCGGCCCCTCTACTCCTGTGGAGATCACCGGCCTGACCGCAGTGCCGGAAGCAGGCGACCTGTTCGAGGCTGTTGAGGACGAGCGTCTGGCCCGTGAACTGGCTGAGCAGCGCATCGCTGCTGCCAAGGAGAAGCAGTTCTCCTCCTTCCAGAAGGTCACGCTGGATAACCTGTTCAGCCAGATGGCACAGAACGACATGAAGGAGCTGGCCATCGTGGTCAAGGCCGATGTGCAGGGCTCTGCCGAGGCTGTGAAGCAGAGTCTGGAGAAAATCTCCAACGATGAGGTGCGCGTGCGCGTCATCCACGCCGGTGTCGGCGCCATCAGCAAGTCCGACGTGGATCTGGCCGATGCCTCCAACGCCATCATCATCGGCTTCAACGTCCGCCCGGACAACGTGGCCAAGGAAGAAGCCGCTGCCACCAAGGTGGAAATGCGTATGTACCGCGTCATTTACGACGCCATCAACGATGTCACCGACGCTATGAAGGGTATGCTGGCACCCAAGTTCCGCGAGGTCTCTCTGGGCGAACTGCAGGTGCGTCAGGTGTACAAGATTTCCAACGTGGGCACCGTTGCAGGCTGCCGCGTGACCAGCGGCAAGATCACCCGCGACAGCAAGGTGCGCGTTGTCCGTGACGGCATCGTCATCACGGAGGACGAGATCGCATCTCTGAAGCGCTTCAAGGACGACGCCAAGGAAGTGGCCGAGGGCTACGAGTGCGGCGTCACTCTGGCAAAGTTTGCCGACGTCAAGGAAGGCGACGTCTACGAGGCCTTCAAGATGGAAGAATACCGCGACTAAGAGTTGAAGCTGCTGTTATCACCGCCCCCGGGCGGTGATAACGGGCTTTTCAGAGGAGAAACTATGTCTCAAAAAAATATGGGCCGTCTGGCGCAGGACATGAAGCGTGAGCTCATCGCCATCATCGGACGGCTGAAAGACCCGCGGCTGGAGGGCGGTCTGCTGACCGTCACCCGGCTGGATGTGACGCCCGACCTGGACGTGGCGAAGGTCTATGTGAGCGTGATGGGCCGTGAGGACGGCCCCAAGCCCGCCATCGAGGCCCTGAACCGCGCCGCAGGCCATGTGCGCACCGAAGTGAGCAAGAAAATGCACATCCGCAAGGCACCCCGCTTCATCTTTGTGGAGGACGACGGTGCCGCCTATGCAGCCCACATCAACGAGCTGCTCCGCACGCTGAATGTGAACGGCGACGCTGAGAACTCTCAGCCCGCCGAGACCGAGGAATAAATCCAGCGCTGCGGAAAGGATGGATCCATCAAATGACAGAACAGCTCAATGTGCAGCAGATGGCCGAGCGCCTCTGTGCTGCGGACAACATTCTGGTCCTGTGTCATAAAAACCCGGACGGCGACACCATCGGCTGCGGCAGCGCCCTCTGCCACGCGCTCAAGGCGCTGGGCAAGACGGCAGCTGTCCTCTGCTCCGATGCAGTGCCTTCCCGCTACAGCTTTACTGCACCGGTGCCGTTCCGGGGCGAGTTTGAGCCCAAGACCGTTGTGGCCGTGGATGTTGCCAGCGTGCAGCTCTTTGGCGAAAACAACGGTGTGCCGCAGTATACCCGCCACGTCGATCTCTGCATCGACCACCACACGGGCAACAGCGGCTATGCGGATTTCACCCTGCTGGACGGCAATGCGGCCGCAGCGGCAGAGCTTCTGTATGAGGTCATCAGCGAGATGGGCGTGGAGATCACCCCTCTCATCGCCAACTGCCTCTACACCGGCCTCGCTACGGACACCGGCTGCTTCCGGTTCTCTTCCACCACTGCCAACACCCACCTCGTGGCGGCAAAGCTCATTCTGGCCGGTGCGCAGGTGGAGGAGCTGAACACCCTGCTCTTCGACACCAAGCCCCGGGAGCGGATGGAGGCGGAGCGTATCGCCCGCAACCATCTGGAATATCATCTTGAGGGCCGCTGCGCCCTGATGTATCTGACCCGGGACGAGATCGAGCAGAGCGGCGTGGACCCGGCCGACCTGGAAGAGCTGACCAGCCTGCCCATCAGCATCGAGGGGGTCAAAGTGGGCCTGCTGCTCCGTCAGCAGCCCGGCGGCAGCTACCGCATCAGCGTGCGCGCCGCCAAGGGCGTGGATGCCTGCGCCATCGCACGGCGGCTGGGCGGCGGCGGCCACACCCGCGCAGCGGGCTGCGAGCTGCTGGGCAACCTCGACAACGCCAAGAGCGCCATTCTGGCCGAAGTGGAGGCGGAACTCGACCGCCCCGAGACGCAGGAGGAAAGCTGATGCAGGGCATCCTTATCGTAGATAAGCCGATGGAGTGGACCAGTTTTGACGTCATCGCCAAGCTGCGCGGCATCCTCGGCACCCGCAAGCTGGGCCACAGCGGTACGCTGGACCCCATGGCCACCGGCGTTCTGCCGGTGTTCTGCGGCGGTGCCAGCAAGGCGGTGGATCTGCAGCTGAACCACGACAAGACCTACCGCGCCACCCTGCGTCTGGGCGCACGCACCGATACCGGCGATAGCACCGGCACGGTGCTGGAAACTGCACCCGTCACCGCCGGAGAGAAGGAACTGCTGGTTGTGCTGCCGCAGTTTATTGGCCCGCAGATGCAGGTGCCGCCCATGTACTCGGCGGTCAAGATCAACGGCCAGCCGCTGTATAAGCTGGCCCGCGAGGGCGTGACCGTGGAACGCAAGGCGCGCCCCATTGAAATCTACGGCATCGAGTACGGCGGCAGTCCGGCAGAAAACGAGTATGTACTGACGGTGCGCTGCTCCAAGGGCACCTATATCCGCACCCTGCTGGAGGATATCGCCGCCGCAATGGGGCAGAAGGGCACCATGAGCGCGCTGCGCCGCACTGCTGCCGGTCTGTACACCGAAGCAGATGCCCACACGCTGGAAGAAATTCTTGCCGCAAAGGAGCAGGGGAGCGCTGCACTGGAAGCACTGATGCTGCCGGTGGAAAGCGTGTTCACCCCGCTGCCGCTGCTGATGGTGGAGCCATGGGTGGAGCAGCACCTGTACAACGGCTGTCCCACCAGCCACTACCCCGCAGCAGACGGACGCTACCGGGTGCGCAATGCCGCCGGGCAGTTCCTTGGCCTTGCTAACATCAACGGCGGGGTGCTCCGGGTGGAAAAACTGTTCGTGGAACGTAATTGAGCAATAAAGGAAACAAGACCCATGCAGATCATTTCTCAGTTTGCCCCGCTGCCGCTGGCACAGCCTGAAAAAGGCACCGCCGTGGCCATGGGCTACTTTGACGGCATCCATATCGGCCACCGGGCGGTGATCGAAGGGGCTGTGCAGTGGGCAAAGACCCATGATGCAGCTCCGGCGGTGTTCACCTTCCGCCTGCCGGTGGAAAATAAAATGAAGGGCAAGCGCCTGCTCTCCACCGAGGACAAGCACGCCCTGATCCACAGTCTTGGGGTGGAGTATTACCTCACCCCGGACTTTGAGGCGATCAAGGCACTGAGCCCGGAGGAGTTCGTGCGCGGCATCGTGGAAAACTGCCACGCCCGGGCGCTGTTCTGTGGCGAAAACTTCACCTTTGGTGCAAAGGCTGCCGGTACGCCGGAGCTGCTGCGCACCCTCTGTGCCCCTCTTGGGGTAGAGGTAGTGGTGGTGCCCATGGCTCAGTTTGAGGAAAAGCCGGTGTCCTCTACCCGCATCCGCACCGCGCTGGAGGGCGGGGACATCCCGGCCGCCAACGCTATGCTGGGCATGCCCTACGCCATCCGCTTTGCGGTGCAGCACGGGGCAGGACTGGGGCACACCCTCGGGGTGCCCACCATCAACCAGCTGTACCCGCAGGGCTTCCAGATGCCCCGCAGCGGCATTTATATCACCCGCACCTGCATCAACGGGGTGTGGTATCCCTCGGCCACCGGTCTGGGCAGCCGCCCGACCGTGAACGATGACGCTACCAAGGTGACCTGCGAGACCTTTATCCCGGGCTTTTCTGGTGACTTGTACGGCACCGACCCGGTGGTGGAGTTCCACGCTTACCTGAGTCCCAGCAAAAAGTTTGATACGCTGGACCAGCTGCGGGATTGCATCAACGATGCCGCCCGCCGCGCACAGGAATATTTTGCATAACGCATCAACAGCGGAAAAATTATTTTTATTTGGGGTCGAGAAACGCCTGTGGGCGTTTTTCGACCCCTTTTGTCGTGAAGGAAAACAGCATTTCCGGCGTCTGCGGGCAGAAAAAACCGCACTTCGGGCAAAATAGACACATTTCCGTGCAACAATGGCAAATGTTTGTTAAACAATTATCTATCTCATGTCCTTGCAATACACGCAGTTTTTGTTTATAATAGTAGCTGTACGGGGCAACGCCCCGATTGTGAGCGAGACTCTGGTTCAGAATTATAACTTGAGAGGAGTTTTTACCATGGGTTTAGGTAAGAAGACGATCGACGATCAGAACTACTGCGGCAAGAAGGTGCTTGTCCGCTGCGATTTCAACGTCCCGATGAAGGACGGTGTCATCACCAACGAGAACCGCATCAACGCAGCACTGCCCACCATCCAGAAGCTGGTCAACGATGGCGCAAAGGTCATCCTGTGCAGCCACCTGGGCAAGCCCAAGAACGGCCCCGAGGCTAAGTTCAGCCTGGCTCCCGTTGCTGTGGCTCTGAGCGCAAAGCTGGGCAAGACCGTTGTGTTTGCTGACGATGACAACGTTGTGGGCGAGAACGCAAAGGCTGCTGTGGCTGCTATGAACAACGGCGATGTCGTTCTGCTGCAGAACACCCGTTTCCGCAAGGAAGAGACCAAGAACATGCCCGAGTTCAGCGAGGAGCTGGCTTCTCTGGCTGATGCTTATGTGGACGACGCCTTCGGCAGCTGCCACCGTGCACACTGCTCCACCGCAGGTGTCACCGACTACATCAAGGATACCGCTGTCGGTTACCTGATGGAGAAGGAGATCAAGTACCTGGGCAACGCTGTCAACGATCCCGTCCGTCCCTTCACCGCCATCCTGGGCGGCGCTAAGGTCGCCGATAAGCTGAACGTCATCTCCAATCTGCTGGAGAAGGTCGATACCCTGATCATCGGCGGCGGCATGGCTTACACCTTCGTCAAGGCACAGGGCTACGAGGTCGGCAAGAGCCTGTGCGACGATACCAAGCTGGATTACTGCAAGGAAATGATGGCCAAGGCCAAGGAGAAGGGCGTGAAGCTGCTGCTGCCCGTGGATGCAGCCTGCATCAAGGACTTCCCCGATCCCATCGATGCTCCCGTGGATGTCACTGTGGTGCCCGTCACCGCCATCCCTGCTGACATGGAGGGCTGCGACATCGGCCCCGAGACCATGAAGCTGTTTGCCGATGCTGTCAAGGCATCCAAGACCGTGGTGTGGAACGGCCCCATGGGCGTGTTCGAGAACCCCACCCTGGCAGCCGGCACTCTGGCTGTTGCCAAGGCTATGGCTGAGAGCGATGCTACCACCGTGATCGGCGGCGGTGACAGCGCAGCAGCTGTGCAGCAGATGGGCCTGGGCGATAAGATGACCCACATCTCTACCGGCGGCGGCGCTTCTCTGGAGTATCTGGAGGGCAAGGAGCTGCCTGGTATCGCTGTGATCCAGAACGCATAAGCATCTGAACCAGCATCACTGAGGTGCGGCGGCATATACGCCGCCGCACTTTTTATTTTGGGTAATAAGATCTCTCAGGCTTGCCGACGTTCGCCAGCTCCCCATCCGGGAGGCAGGAGATGTCGTTTATCCTGCCTCTCCAGCCGGGAGAGGCGGCACCGAAGGCGGCGGGGAGATATTTTGTGATAAGGAGATCGTTAGAATGGATAAGGCAAAGCGTAAGGCAATCATTGCAGGCAACTGGAAGATGAACAAGACCGCCACTGAGGCAGCCAAGCTGGTGGACGAGCTGATCCCCGCCGTCAAGGATGCTTCCTGTGAGGTCGTTATCCTGTCTCTTATACACATCTCCGAGCCCACGAGACCCTAAGACATCTCG
>ENA-OZGX01001336-OZGX01001336.1-human-gut-metagenome-genome-assembly--contig:-NODE-1336-length-9741-cov-4.218873_pt1 | contig 9741 bp, 7 predicted proteins | sample MGYA00244040_ERZ653674 | MGnify/ENA primary metagenome ERZ653674 (study PRJEB26926, sample SAMN06165232) | human gut metagenome | biome: ENVO:00009003; feature: ENVO:2100002; material: ENVO:00002003... | reverse complement strand
GATGTCTTAGGGTCTCGTGGGCTCGGAGATGTGTATAAGAGACAGCTATATAATCAGTTCGGAAAAAAATGGGGGAGGAACTGTCTATGCGAGAGGGATACTTTCAGAATCAACTGAAATGACTGTGGATGGAGATCCCGCGTATGTATATTCAATTCCAGGGTTTTCTGTCCCCAAAGTGACCAATGCAAACGGTAACATTTCATCCAGCTGGTATGTGACCATTAGCGAGAATAATGCAGCGGTTGAGGGATATACCTACGAGCTCTCAATTAAATCTATGCAAATGACATATTCCTCTTTGGGTGGTAATTCATATTTCTATAACGATTACACCGCTGAGAATGAACAAGAACTCTCCATTGCGAAACATGTGAAAACAGTAGGTGGAAAGGAACTTGCAGAGGTTAAAGGCGCTGATGGTAAATACTATTACAAAATGGGCGATACCGTTGTATGGGAAATTACCATTACAAACCCCAACAGTACGGCAAAAGTAGTTTCTCTGGGCGAGTCTATGACTTATAATTCAGTAAATGGAACAGGAAATTCTGTTGTTTCGGGCTCAGAATATACTATTACAGGCGGAGATATCAACTGGACAGGTAGTAGCACCAATGAAAGTGTAACAGTACCTGCAAATGGAAGTGTTACACTGACCGTGACCTATACTACAAGTCTGGATGATGTTAATGCCAGTTCTATTGAGAATGCTGCGAAGTTGTTTAACCATGTAGTGATTTCGAATTATCAAATTAATGAACAGGAAGCTTCCAAAAGTACTGACAGTGAAGTCCTGTGGCTGAAAGCTCCCACTGAATGGAACAATTTATCTGTTGAAAAAACAGCAGATAAGACTACCGTAAAACCGGGAGATACTGTAACTTATACCCTTGTGGTAACGAACAATACCGGCAAGGATTTGCAAAACATTACTGTTTCAGAAGAGCTTAATGCAAACCTGACCCTTGTAAGTGCAACTGGGGATGGTACGTATGAAAATAATGTATGGACGATTGCAACCTTAGCGAACGGAAACACAGCAACCTTAACGATTACAGCAACAGTAAATGCGGATGCTGCAGATGGAACAACGATCGCAAATAGCGTGACAGTTACCGGCGCATCCACAGATGATGACGAAGAACTGCCGGAAGGTACAAGACCGGGCGATAGCGCAGATATCGAGGTAGATATTCCGGCTGTTACAGGTGTTACAAAAACTGTTGTAGCTTCAGCAGATGGAGTTCCGGAAGGAATTACCGTACCGGAAGGAGTTTCTTATCCTGTAAACGGTAAAGTAAACGTTGCGGCAGGAACCGAAAGCATTACTTTGCTGTATAAGGTAACTGTGACAGGTGAGTCAGGCGCACAGTATACAGTAACAGATGAAGGAGCAACCTGTATTTCCGGAAATGCGACAGGAATCCTTCCGGAAAGCGGAACAGTTGATGTATATTTTACAAAGACATTTACAGGGCTGAGTGCAGGTCAGAGCATGGATTGCACAAATACGGCATCCGTAGGAGAGTATACTTCTACAGCGACGATTCCGGTAACCGTAGGTCCGGACTGGTCAAAGCTTACAGTGGAGAAGAGTGTTTCCCCGACAGGAACCGTAAAACCGGGAGATACCGTAACCTATACTCTTAAAGTAACGAACAATACCGGTAAGGATTTGAAAAATATTACTGTTTCAGAAAAGCTGGATGCAAACCTGATCTTTGTAAAAGCAGAGGGCGATGGTAAGTATACAGACGATGTATGGGCAATTGAAACCTTAGCTAATGGAAAAACAGCAACCTTGACCATTACTGTAAAAGTAAAGGAAAATGTTGCAGATGGAACAAAGATTGCCAATACCGCAACAGTGACCGGTGCATTCACAGACGACAGTGATCTTCCGGATGGAATTACTCCGGATGACAAGGTGGAGATTACCGTGAAGATGCCGGGTAAACCAGTTAAACCAAACACTCCGGATAAACCGAATAAACCAAGTACTTCGGATAAACCGAATACTTCAGGTAATTCAGGTGCTTCGAATACTCCAAGCAGTTCAAACAGTAATTCCGGCGCATCACAGAGCACTTCAGTGAGCACTGGAGATTATAATGATTCAATTATTCAGTTCATGACTTTACTGGCATTTAGCCTTGTAGGTATCGTGGCAATGATGATTGCAGACAGAAAAAAACATACAACCAGATAAAGTAGGTCGATCAGACCGGAAACGACTGAGTTAAAGCGGTGGGGGAGTTTTCCTCCACCGTTTTATAATTGTACATCCAAAGCTCTTTTGGAATGTACAACAGGCTCTTGAATAATTAACGGTTGTATGATAAAATTATTAGCAGTTTTCGTGGATGATTGGCAGAATCAGGCTGCTGATATCGCGGATATATGAGATTTTGAATAAATATTAACACGAGGTGAGAAAAATGGCAGTACCTTATAATCATAGGGCAGTCGAACAAAAATGGCGTAAAAACTGGGAAGAGCATCCGGTAAACGTCAATGACGGTAAAAAACCGAAATATTATTGTCTTGATATGTTTCCATACCCTTCAGGAAACGGACTTCATGTAGGCCATTGGAGAGGATATGTAATCTCTGATGTATGGAGTCGTTACAAACTGATGCAGGGACATTATATTATTCATCCGATGGGATGGGATGCTTTTGGTCTTCCGGCAGAAAATTATGCGATTAAGATGGGAGTTCATCCGGCAAAAACAACAGCACAGAACGTTGCGAACATTAAAAAACAGATTAATGAAATTGCAGCGCTCTATGACTGGGACATGGAAGTCAATACAACAGACCCCGAATTCTATAAATGGACTCAGTGGATTTTTGTGCAGATGTTTAAAAAAGGACTTGCTTATGAAAAGGAATTTCCCATCAACTGGTGTCCGTCCTGTAAGACAGGTCTTGCAAATGAGGAGGTTGTGAACGGATGCTGTGAACGATGTGGTTCTACGGTTACGAAGAAGAATCTTCGTCAGTGGATGTTAAAGATTACGGCCTATGCAGAACGTCTGTTAAATGACCTTGATAAGCTTGACTGGCCGGAAAAGGTTAAAAAAATGCAGTCTGACTGGATTGGAAAATCCTATGGTGCAGAGGTTAAATTCCCTGTAGAAGGCAGAGAAGAGAAGATTACGGTTTATACAACACGTCCGGATACACTTCATGGAGCTACTTTTATGGTGCTTGCTCCGGAACATGCCATGGCAAAATCCCTGGCAACGGATGAAACAAGGGAAGCAGTAGAGAAATATATATTTGATGCTTCTATGAAATCAAATGTTGACCGTCTTCAGGATAAAGAAAAGACCGGTGTATTTACCGGAAGTTATGCAATTAACCCGTTAAACGGTAAAAAGATACCAATCTGGTTATCTGATTATGTACTTGCAGATTACGGTACAGGAGCTATCATGTGTGTACCGGCTCATGATGATCGTGACTTTGAATTTGCAAAGAAATTTGATATTCCGATCATTCAGGTTATCGCAAAAGATGGCGTGGAGATCGAAAATATGACAGAAGCTTATACAGAAGCTGCTGGAACGATGATCAATTCCGGGGAATGGAACGGTATGGAATCCGCAGTTCTGAAAAAAGAAGCGCCTCTTATGATTGAAAAGATGGGTATTGGTCGTAAAACGGTAAACTACAAGCTGCGTGACTGGGTATTCTCCCGTCAGCGTTACTGGGGTGAACCGATTCCAATCATTCATTGTCCAAACTGCGGTAATGTACCGGTTCCGGAAGATCAGCTTCCGTTACGTTTGCCGGAGGTTGAAAACTATCAGCCTACAGGTACAGGAGAATCTCCGTTAGCCGCAATTGATGAATGGGTAAATACTACCTGTCCGTGCTGCGGCGCACCGGCAAAACGTGAAACAAATACTATGCCTCAGTGGGCAGGCTCTTCCTGGTATTTCTTAAGATATGTTGACAATAAAAATGCCGAAGAGCTTGTTTCTAAAGAAGCTGCCGACAAATATCTGCCGGTAGATATGTATATCGGCGGTGTAGAGCATGCAGTTCTGCACTTGTTATACTCACGTTTCTATACGAAGTTTTTATACGATATCGGCGCAGTAGATTTTGAGGAACCATTCAAAAAGCTGTTTAATCAGGGTATGATTACAGGTAAGAACGGTATTAAAATGAGTAAATCCAAAGGAAACGTAGTATCTCCGGATGATCTGGTAAGGGACTATGGATGCGACTCTTTAAGACTTTATGAGTTGTTTGTAGGTCCGCCGGAGCTGGATGCAGAATGGGATGACAGAGGTATCGATGGTGTATACCGTTTCCTTAACCGTTTCTGGAATCTTGTCATGGACAATAAGGATAAGAATACGGCTGCGACGAAGGAATCTTTAAAAATCCGTCATAAGATGATCTATGAGATTTCTCAGAGATTCCAGAATTTCAGCTTAAATACCGTTGTTTCCGGTTTCATGGAATACAATAATAAGATGATCGATCTTGCAAAACGGGAAGGTGGCATTGACAAAGAAACTCTGGAGGCAGCAGTATTAATGCTTGCACCGTTTGCTCCTCATATCAGCGAAGAGCTTTGGGAAGCTTTAGGTCATGACACAAGCGTATTTGCTCACAACTGGCCGGAGCATGATGAGGAAGCGATGAAAGACGATGAGGTGGAAATTGCCGTTCAGATTAACGGTAAAACCAAGGCAGTTCTTTCGATTCCGGCAGATATGTCCAAAGAAGATGCGATTGCAGCTGGTAAAGAATTAATCGCTTCCAAGATTACAGGAACGATCGTGAAGGAGATTTATGTTCCGAAACGTATTGTGAACCTTGTAGTAAAATAAGCGTATAAAATGTAAAAAAATATAAAAGCCATGGTTATGAGATATTATGTTTCATAACTATGGCTTTTAAAATCTATTGGAATAATATTTTACTTGTTCTGATTGTTTAGAGCAGCGAGCTTATTCTCACGACGGTTTTTCACATGTTCGGGCATCGGATGAATTTCTCCGGATTTCATCAGTGCATCCTTGGTCATCAGAGGTCCTACAAGCTCGTAAACTAAAACTGCAAATAATGTAATGTTACGGATCAGATTTCCCTGATTACCGAGCTGCATTGCAGTAGCACACATTCCGAGGGCAACACCGGCCTGCGGGAACAATGTGATTCCTAAGTATTTGCAGATTTCCGGCGAGCAGTGTGTTGCTATCGCGCTGTAATGAGCACCGAAATATTTTCCGAGGCAGCGGAAAATAATGTAGATAATGCCGATAAAAACAATGGCTCCGTCTTTGAATACAGAAAGCTGAAGCTCTGCACCGCTGATTACGAAGAATAAGGCAAAAAGCGGAGAGGTCCATTTGTCTGAAGCGGACATAATATCATTTGACAGCTGACAGGTATTGCAGAAAACCGTACCCAGCATCATACATACGAGTAATGAAGAAAATCCGATGTGGAATGGTCCTACATGGAAATCCAGCATGGAGATGGATGCTGCTAAAAATACCAGTGCAATAGTCATATTTAAACGGTTGGTATTAGAGTTAAACAGTTTTTCCAGCTGTGTCAGTATCAATCCCATGATCGCACCCAGTACCAAAGATGCAACGATTTCAAGTAATGGATTTACAAGGATTGAAATCATATCTGCCGTTCCGCTGACAAGGGATTTTGCAATACCGAAGGATACTGCAAAGACGATCAGGCCTACCGCATCATCCAGTGCAACGATTGGAAGCAATAATTTCGTAAGAGGTCCGTTGGCTTTATACTGACGAACAACCATTAATGTTGCAGCCGGAGCAGTTGCAGTGGCGATAGCACCTAGAGTAAGTACCTGGGCAACGGAAAGCTTATCAGGCATAATTAAGTGCAGCACATAAAGTGCGATATCTACAAGCAGTGTAGCGGCAAGTGCCTGAAATACACCGATAACAAATGCCTGACGTCCGGTTTTTTTTAGTTCCTCCAAACGGAATTCATTACCTATGGAAAAAGCAATAAATGCTAATGATACTTCGGAAATCAGTGAGAGTCTTGATACGGCTTCCTCCGAAACAAAACCGACTCCGTTTATATGTAATGCGCCAAGGCAGTATGGTCCGATCAGTACACCGGCAATCAGATAAGCGGTTACTGACGGCAGCTTAAAAGGCTTGAATACCCTGGTCATAAGCAGTCCTGCAAGAACTGCAATTGAAACAGATAATAATACAGTCATTTCATAATCCTCCTTTTAGTTTTTTCGCAACAGCAATTATAGTACGGGCATTGTACATTTTCAAGGAAAAATTGAAATTTTACATATAATTTAAAAAGAAGATATCCGGATGGATATCTTCTTTTTTACGCGGAGGGTATATGCTAAATGAGAAAGCCTGCTTATAATCTGTTTTTTGAAAGAACATTTCTGGCAAATTCAATGGTTTGGTTCATTTGCTGAACCTCCTGCGGGCTTTTTCCCTCTTTCAATATGGAAAATAAAATCTCAAATTCTTCCGGTGTAAAAGAAATATTCTGCTTTCTGGCACTGGTCATCGCTGCCATCAGGACCGGCAGAATTTCCTGCTCTGATTTTCCCTCTATTTTTTCGGAAATTTTTGTGAGTAAAAAAATCTTTTTAGGATCCATACCAGCCAGTGCCGGATGGCTCTTCCACGTAGGTAAACTCATCGACTAAATCGCTTCCTTCCATCATTTTTTGCATGGAACTGATATCGGGCATGGAAAATCCGGAATTACCGCCGAAAAGACCTGACAGAGGATTTTGGAAATTTGAAGAAGCAGAAGAAGAGGAATCAGAAGAAGCCTTTTTTTCTCCGCCTAATCCTTCAAACATCTTGAAAAGCGCCTGATATTCGTCCATATGATTCATCATATTCTGAACCATTTCAAAAGTATGCATAAATTCCAGCATTTTTAAATACATGGAAATAAGCTGCTGGATATGTAAAGGAAAATAAGGAAGAAATAATTTGAGGGTTTCTATCAGGGCAGGATTGCTTCCATGGCAAGAAGGGCATCCGAAGATGCCCCCCAGACCATTCCCAAAGGAATTAGCAGCCACAGTTATCTCCGCAGTTGTTGTTCCATGTGTTTCCACAGCCACATCCGCAGTTACCGCCGAATCCGAAACCGTTACCGCAGAAGAGAAGCAGTAAGATTAACCAGATACAGCTATTGTTGCCGCAGCAATCATCATTGCATCCGCATCCGCCGCCGAAAAAGCCGTTTCCACAGCCGTTTCCGCAAATGCTGAGCAGAATGATGATCCAAATAATAGAACAGCAGCAATCATTGCCGCCTGTCATGCGGTTGTTTCCACAGCCACATCCAGAAGATAAGTTTCCCATAGGAGTACCTCCAAATTTTTCTTTACACCTTATCATATGTTCTACAGTAAAAAGTGTTACAGAAATGAATTATAAGAAAATGTATTGTTTGAAATTCATGAGGAGTGCTTGACATCTAAATATGGATTGTATACAATAATACAAGTTGCGTGGGTATACAATAAAATGAGATTGTGATTCACAGGAGGAAGATTATGGAAAACAGACAGGTAAAGTTTAACAGTAAGACTAATTTACTTCAGTTAGAAGAGCATATGTATCATTTGGTGGAAACTCCTACGGCAAATGTATTTAGAAATCTGTTCCCTTATACAGAGGTTCCGAGAATTGCATTTAATGATCGCGTGGTACCACACTGTATGCCGGAGAATATCTGGATTACGGACACGACTTTTCGTGACGGTCAGCAGTCCAGAGCGCCTTATTCTACAGAACAGATTGTGACGATTTATGATTATCTGCATCGTCTGGGAGGTCCAAACGGAAAGATCCGTCAGAGTGAATTTTTTTTATACAGTAAGAAGGATCGTGATGCGGTTTATAAATGTCTGGAGAGAGGCTATGAGTTTCCGGAGGTAACTGCGTGGATTCGTGCCAATAAGAAGGATTTCCAGCTTGTAAAGGATATTGGTCTGAAAGAAACCGGGATTTTGGTGAGCTGTTCTGATTATCACATTTTTTATAAAATGAAAATGACCAGAAGAGAGGTTATGGACCACTATCTGAGTATCGTTCGTGATTGTCTGGAAATCGGTGTCAGCCCAAGATGCCATTTGGAGGATATTACCAGAGCGGATATTTATGGTTATGTAATTCCGTTCTGTCTGGAATTAAAACAGCTGATGGATGAATATCAGATTCCGATTAAAGTAAGATGCTGTGATACTATGGGATACGGAGTTAATTATCCGGGGGCTGTGATTCCTCGTTCCGTGCCGGGAATCATTTATGGTATTATGACCCATGCGGGAATTCCTTCTGAGCTTATCGAATGGCATGGACATAATGATTTCTATAAAGCAGTCAGCAACTCTGCAACGGCATGGCTGTATGGCGCCTGCGGTGTAAACTGTTCTTTGTTCGGTATCGGAGAGCGAACGGGCAATACGCCGCTGGAAGCAATGATTTTTGAATATGCACAGCTTAGGGGAACCTTAGATGGTATGGATACGAGGGTAATTACTGAGTTGGCGGAATATTATGAGAAGGAGATTGGTTATGAAATCCCTCCTCGTACACCGTTTGTAGGAAAGAACTTTAATGTTACAAGAGCAGGCATCCATGCAGACGGGCTTTTAAAAAACGAAGAAATCTATAACATTTTTGATACAGAGAAATTTCTGAACCGCCCGGTGCGCGTGGCGATTTCCAATACATCAGGTCTTGCCGGTATTGCTCATTGGATCAATACTTATTTTGCGTTAAAGGGTAATGAACAAATTGAAAAGACTCATCCAATGATTGCAGATATTAAGAACTGGGTGGATGACGTATATGAAGCAGGGCGTATTACAGTCCTGACAGATGAAGAAATTTTGAACGCGATAGATGTTGCCTGCAGGCGGCTTGGCATTGAATTTCACGGATATGGAGCGTTGAATCATGAAGAATAATGAAGTAAAGGAATCCGGAGATAAATATTCCCTGCGAGGAAAAGTTTATGACCAGATTCGGCAAGATATTTTAAATGGTGTTTATAAGGAGCATGAAGAATTAAAAGAGGCGACTCTGGGCGAGAAAATGGGAGTATCCCGTACCCCGGTAAGAGAAGCCTTAAGGCAGCTTGAACTGGAAGGTCTTGTAGAGATCATTCCAAACAAGGGTGCCAGAGTAACCGGCATTACAAAGAAGGATATTGATGATATCTACCAGATTCGTTATCTTCTGGAGGGGTTAAGTGCCAGATGGGCGACAGAGCATGTGACAGAAGAACAGCTTGACAAAATGGAGGAAACACTGTATCTGACAGAGTTCCATGCTGCAAAAGGGAACTATGAACAGGTTTACGAACTGGACAGCCAGTTTCATGAGCTGATGTATGAAGCTTCCGGCAGCAAGCTTTTGAATCACATTCTTTCAGATTTTCATATGTATGTTACAAGGGTTCGAAGAACGTCGCTGGCAAGTAAAAATCGTTCAAAAAATTCAACGGAAGAGCATCGAGCGATTTTGAATGCCATCAGAGAACGCAATGCAGATAAAGCGGAACAGTGCGCCCATGATCATGTGATGAGTACGATAAAAAATAACCATGAGAATGGATTATAGGTATAAGGAGTATAGAGGCTATGGAAAAAATTAAAATGACTACTCCATTAGTTGAAATGGATGGAGATGAAATGACCAGAATCCTTTGGAAAATGATTAA
>ENA-OZGX01001335-OZGX01001335.1-human-gut-metagenome-genome-assembly--contig:-NODE-1335-length-9746-cov-3.741616_pt1 | contig 9746 bp, 7 predicted proteins | sample MGYA00244040_ERZ653674 | MGnify/ENA primary metagenome ERZ653674 (study PRJEB26926, sample SAMN06165232) | human gut metagenome | biome: ENVO:00009003; feature: ENVO:2100002; material: ENVO:00002003... | reverse complement strand
TCGTGGGCTCGGAGATGTGTATAAGAGACAGATCCTGCTTGTAATGTCCTTCGGCTATCTTTCTATTTCAGAAAAAAGTCTGAAAAACAGCAGCTTTATTTCATTCCGGAATGATATGAACACCATTCTGGACAATTTGGAGCAGCAGACTGTCATCACCCATCAATGGCTGACGCAGCTTGAGGATAACGGGAAATATCAGATTCAGATACTGGATAATGGGATTCCTTTTCTATTTAATACGCGAAGCTCCGAAGAGCAAAATGAGCTTTTTGACGATGCCTGGAAAACATATGAGAAACAGTTTGCACCCTCCGATGAAAAATCCAATGATACGGTCTTTCATACAGAGTTTCCCTTTTCTGCTGCAGAAAAGGGCTGTGATTATTATGCCTGTGCCGGTACCTTCAGACGAAATTCCGGAACCCTTCAGATTTTAATACTGATGCCTCAGAGCCAGCTAAGGTCACAATTAAAAGAACAGCGAATCCTTTTTGCCGGGATGGATGCTCTGGCAATTATCTCCCTGATGCTGTTTTCCTGGTATTTTACCAGAAAACTGCTGAATCCTCTTGAGGAAAATCAAAAGAAACAGGCGCAATTTATCGCCGCCGCTTCCCATGAGCTTCGCACACCTCTCGCCGTCATTATGTCCTGTACTTCCGCATGTAAAAATGCCGATGATGTAAAGCGGGCACATTTTCTGGATTCTATTCAGTCGGAGGGGCTCCGTATGTCCCGCCTCATCGATGAACTGCTGCTTTTGACCACTGCCGATCATCATGCATGGACGCTTCAAAAAAAGGCCGTGGAGCTGGACACCCTGCTTTTGGAAGTTTTTGAATCCTTTGAACCAATTGCCGCCAAAAAAAATATCAGGCTGACCGTCGATTTACCGGATCATCTCCTTCCTGCCTGTAACTGTGATGGGGAACGGATCAGACAGGTACTGACCATCCTCCTTCACAACGGTGTCAGCTATACTCCCGAATATGGCAAAATCCGATTGTCCCTTACCTTTGACGGCAAATTATTTCGGATCAGTATCGCCGATAACGGTATCGGTATCCCGGATGAGGAAAAAAGCCATATCTTTGAACGGTTCTATCGGGCAGAGCAGTCCCGCAGTACAAAAGACCACTTCGGATTAGGCTTAAGTATTGCATGGGAAATCATAAGCGCCCACCACGGAGAGCTTACGGTTTCGGACACGCCGGGGGGCGGAAGTACTTTTACCATAACATTATATTAAACAAATTTTTCCTGCCTGTTTTACAGATCTTCATCTCTCTGATATTCTAAAATATCACCGGGCTGGCAATGTAAAACCTCGCAGATCGCTTCCAGTGTAGAAAAGCGTACCGCACTTACCTTCCCCGTTTTCAGCTTTGATAAATTGACATTTGAAACACCAACACGCTCAGACAGTTCGTTCAGGCTCATCTTCCGGTCAGCCATTACCCTGTCCAGACGTAAAACTATTTTCCCCATATGACACCCCTATAGTGTTTCATCGGATTCCTGCTGAAGCATAGCTCCGTATTTGAAAATAAAGGTCAGTAAAAACACAAGAAGAAGTGCAATGACCGTTAAAATATTCAAATCCATAGAAATTTGTAATTTCCCTTTCAGTATGCTCTCCTGAATTGAGTTTCTTCAAAAAATGAAGCACAAGCATTTCCAGTGCGAGCCATATCCCCACAAAAAAACTGAAAATTGATAAATCCTGATACCGAAAAACGGTTGGCTCCGACTCTCCCACAAATTTAATTATATTCCCTTCCTGCCGGATGTCAACCAGCTCATATTCATCATCCTCTGTGGGAAAGGTAATTCCTTCGTCGATCATACTTTCCTTTGCTTTCTGACCAATCTTTCCAAACTTATGGATTTTTGCGATTTGGGTTGGGTTACTCTTCTTTTTGTTCAAAGTCTTCTTCCATGGAACGGACCTGTCTTTTAAAAAGGGCTGATGAAACGGATAATGCCGCAAATACCATCAGAAACAAAATGACTGCAAATACAACGAAGCACGCTGCCGCTCCTCCAAGAGAATGATAATTCAAATAATTTACCACTGCAGCAAGGACTCCAAATACCGCAGAGGCTAACAGGCTTACCCGAAAATTTGTACCGGCATTTGGCTCCAGTTTTCTGTCCCAGATACCGTTTTTCATACAGGCAATTACCAGATAGAGAGCAAGACACATAAAGATGATCCATTCTCCTGCTATATACTTCCACTCTCCGATTCCAAAGATTGCCTGCTGAACAAACAGCGATACAATCAGTGCCCAGAATGCAAACCAGCATCCGTGATGTTCAATTTGAAGAAGCTTCTGCTCCTGTCTTTCATCCAGTTTATTTTCCGTTCTTTTCATTTTCTTCTTCCTCCCAAAAAATATCATTTAAGGTTTTCCCAAGCTCCTTACAGATTGCAATGCACAGCTTCAGGGTTGGATTATAATCTCCGGCCTCGATCATGCCGATGGTCTGCCTTGTGACTCCTACGCGTTTTGCCAGTTCGATCTGTGAAATATCCTTTTCCATTCTGGCAAATTTCATTTTCAGATTTTTCATAGCTTCCTCCTTTCATGGTTATTATATTCCTTTGCTTTGTATATGTCAACTATATTTTGCATTTAATATTTAAATTTTGCATTTGCAAAATAAACATGTGTGGAGTATTTCTACAATCTAATTCTGTATATCATAATTTGTAAACTTTAATTAGAATGCTTCATTTCCGGGAATTTTTACAATATTCGGAAACCTGAGGGGTCTATACATTTTTTTCTGATTTACAGAGCCAAAAACTTTCCCATTTTCCTCTCAAACAGCCTTTATCAGAACTTAAAAGGGTCTATGCAAAAGAATTTGTTTCCGAGACCCTGTTTTTTCAATTTATTGGGGCATCAAGTAGAAATTTTCTTGTATAGACCCTTTCATTCTCTTAAGGAGATGCTTTTTCAGTGCTTTAGGGGCTTATTATAGGACTTTTTCTCCATAGACCCCGGAATGTTTTTATAAAACTATCATTCCATGATGAATCGCAACACGAAAATCCTGTCTTTTCATCCCATCCCAGGACACAGAGCAGTCTTTTATGGCTCCACGCAAAAAAAGAACAGGAAAACAAATATGCTTCCTGTTCTTTCGCATTATTCACATCGGAAATATTAACTTTGCCTGCTCCATCCGTTCCTCATACTGTGAATAAAAATCCCTGGAACCATTATAAGGCTTCCTGTAAAACTGAGTCAAAAGAAACATGCTGATCTGTTTTACAGTCTGTTCTTCGGACTCCGCTGCACGCTCCTGCAGCTTTCGCAGAAAATTATGCCAGTCATTTATAAATTGTTCGTACTGCTTCACACCCGGTGTATCAATCCACTTTTTCACCTTTACTTTGGTGCGGTTATCCTTTTTACATTCATGCACCTGCAAAAAGTATTGAAATCCACCGTCCTCATAATATCTTCCCAAAGGGAACAAACGGCAGATGCCCGGTCTGTAAGAATGAATGCTGCAGCGACCCTTTTCATTCAGAAAACCGCAGGCTTCTCCGGGACCTGACATTTTCAGATTCGGCAAAATCACACCGTCTGCCACGTTTAACTCGATATACCGAAGCATCAAAGCTTCAAAACTCATTTCCAGACCAGTGGTCAATCTGTAAATATCCAACGGGTCCAGTACAATGGATTCTCCCATTCCATGACAGCAGGCAGAGCAGCCCGCGCAGTCACCGCAGTCTGCTTTTACCATGTCATTGGCCGGATACAATTTCCCGTCAGAAATTTCTTCCAGTGATACTTCTCTTCTCATAATCTGTAAACTCTGCTTTTCTTCGTTTTATATTCAAAAATTTCAAGCAAATTTTTGAACGCCGGAAAAACTTATTGTTTTTCTTCGCTTAACGCCAATTTGATATGAACATCTGCCAGCTGTTTCGGGTCTACCACAGACGGCGCACCCATCATGACATCCATTGCAGTCTTGTTCATCGGGAACGGAATAATTTCGCGGATGCTTTCTTCTCCGGCAATCAGCATTACCATACGGTCTACCCCCGGAGCGATACCGGCATGTGGCGGTGCTCCATAGCAGAATGCGTTATACATTGCCGGGAATTTTGCTTTCACAGCATCTTCACCGAGACGTACCAGCTCAAATGCCTTGATCATAATTTCCGGATCATGGTTACGGACAGCACCGGAGGATAATTCTACTCCGTTACATACCAGGTCATACTGATATGCAAGGATATCCAACGGGTCTTTTTCCATCAAATCCTTCATACCACCCTGGGGCATGGAGAATGGGTTGTGGCAGAATTCCAGTTCCCCGGATTCCTCGCCAATCTCATACATCGGAAAATCTACGATCCAGCAAAATTCGTAGCAGTCCTTCTTCATATGGCCTTCTACCGTATTTCCCAACACCTTGCGGAAAACACCTGCGGTCTTCTGAGCCGCCAGCTTTTTCCCTGCGGCAAGTCCTACAAAATCACCCGGTTTTAATCCGAGAGCTTCAATGACCGCTTCTTTTCTTTCCACTAAGAATTTAGAGATACCTCCCACAAACTCTCCGTTTTCATCCACACGGAACCAGTAGGCTTTATTATTTGTCTGCATCTCCACTTCTGCGCACATTTTGTCAATAATTTTTCTGGTTCCTGAGAAATTGCTGACAACGACCGCTTTGACAACATTTCCTTCAAAGGGTCCGAATCCGCAGCCGCTCATCACTTCCGTTGCATCCTGCAGTTCTAAGTCAATACGAAGATCCGGTTTGTCAGAGCCGTATTTTTCCAATGCATCCAGGAAAGAAATACGCCGGAACGGAGCTTCGCTTGCTGTATGATAAATTCCGTATTTTGCGAAAATCGGAGGAAGTACCTTTTCAATGACTGCAAATACATCTTCCTGGCTTGCAAATGCCATCTCCATATCTAACTGGTAAAATTCGCCCGGAGAACGGTCTGCACGGGCATCTTCATCACGGAAGCACGGTGCAATCTGGAAATATCTGTCAAATCCTGAGGTCATTAACAGCTGTTTAAACTGCTGCGGCGCCTGAGGCAATGCATAAAATTTCCCCGGATGGTTTCTGGACGGTACAAGATAATCTCTTGCGCCCTCCGGTGAAGAGCATGTAAGGATTGGGGTTGTAATCTCCAAAAATCCCTGCTCCGTCATGGCCTGACGAAGAGCTGCTACAATCTGGCATCGTAAGACAATGCGGTCTTTGACTGCCGGATTTCTCAAATCGAGATAACGATATTTTAAACGAACATTTTCATCTGCTTCCTTGGAACGATTGATTTCAAAAGGAAGTTCATTGTAACGGCATTTTCCAAGTACCGTAATGTCAGAAGGAACGATCTCGATATCTCCGGTGGCCAGATTTGGATTCTTGCTGGAACGTTCTCTGACCGTACCTGTAATAGAAAGTGTGGACTCGCAGTTTACGCCTGAAAGCTTTTCCATCATTTCTTCTGTTTCGATAACCACCTGGGTTGTACCATAAAAATCACGAAGAACGAGAAATCCAAGATTTTTACTCACTTTCCGCAGATTTTCGTACCAACCGACGATTGTTACATTCTGACCTGCATGCTCCATACGGAGTTCATTACAAGTATGTGTTCTTGACTGAAACATTTTTATCCTCCAATGCTATCGATAGTTTTTCATAGTATTTTACAATTAACTGATTAATTATAATATAAAGCCCGCAGTTCTTCAAGGTTGAATCTTTTCAATTCCTTTTTTTCCAAGACGAATCTGCTCCATATAAAAGGCAAGCTCGTCCTCCAGATGGTCAAAGAGATAATTTTTCGGTCCTTCCGGATGCTCTTTCAGATATTCTCTTCGAAGTACCTGCTTCATTGCTTCGATCTCATCCCAAAGCTCTCTTGCAGAAAGCAGCCTGCAGCCCTGTCCCCGGATAATGAGCTGTTCCAGCCCATCCGAGGTCGCTACCGTCACATTGTATTTGCGTCCCATCTCATGTGCCAGCTTTTCAATGTACTGATCGGCTGTCTCGGCCTCCTTCGTATATACCACATGGATATTATGGTAGTCTGACATCTCCCCGGTATTTCCCACCACCTTATAGGCATCAAATACCAATATCAATATGCAGCCTTTATAACCCTGATAGTTGCAGAGAATATCCATCAGCTTTCCTCTGGCTGCCTCCACATTGACCTTTGCAAGTTCTCTCAGCTCATCCCATGCAAAAACAATGTTATAACCGTCTACCAGAAGATATTCTTTGACAGGCTCTGCTTTTTTACGCCGCGGCTCCGGGGCCGGACTGTAATTCCGTGTTGTCGAGGGAGTTTCCGTATATTTTTTCTGTTTGGGTTCTCCATAGGTTCTGACAAAAATTGCTTCCAGTTCCTTATCATCCGCCTCCATACGGCGAAAATCCGAAGCTTTCGGCCCATTGATTACCGGCATGGTCTTTTTCGCAGCAGTATCAGCAGTTTCCACATGCGCCATTTCATCCACTTCATTCCACGGCACATAATAACCCGCACCATGAGCGCAAAATACGGAACCTGCCGGATTTCTAAGGTCTGACTCCGCATCATAACCGATGGCTTCAATGACCTCCTCTGCATTATGACAGGGGGCATAGCCTCCCGGCACACAGTTTAGTTTCCCCCGTCCTTTCGTATAAGCGATGACCTCCATTTGATAATCCCGCATAGCAGCCACCGGTGCCCTCCCTGTCAGCACCGCAGTTTTCGTTCCGGTTTCCGGAGGATTGCACTTTCCAAACATTTTCTCCACATCTGTCATGGCACGTCCGAGATTTTCCAAAGGCACCTCCAGCCGGAATTCATAGAAAGGCTCTAAAAGCACACTTTTTGCCTTCATCAGCCCCTGACGCACGGCGCGATAGGTAGACTGCCTGAAATCTCCTCCTTCGGTATGTTTTAAATGAGCACGCCCCCCGATCACGGAAATTTTCATATCCGTAATCTCTGAACCGGTCAGTACACCCACATGCTTTCGTTCTTCCAAATGGGTCAGAATAAGCCGCTGCCAGTTCTTATCCAGCAAATCCTCACTGCAATTGGTGAAAAATGTCATTCCGCTGCCCGGCTCTCCCGGCTCCAGCAAAAGATGAACCTCCGCATAGTGGCGCAGCGGTTCATAATGTCCGATACCTTCCACTGTATTTTCAATGGTCTCTTTATAAATAATGCTGCCGTTTCCAAAGGACACGTCCAGATCAAAACGTTCTTTGATCAGCGTCTTTAAAACCTCAATCTGAACCTCTCCCATGAGCTGTACATGCAGCTCCCTGACCGTTTCATCCCAGACAATGTGAAGCTGGGGCTCTTCCTCTTCCAGCTGGCGGAGCTTTCCTATGATTTCATTTACATTAATTCCCTCCGGCAGCACCATTTGGAAGGTAAGCACCGGTTCCAGATAAGGTTTTTCAAAAAACTGCTCTTTTCCAAGGCCCTGACCCGGATAGGTTTTCGTAAGACCTGTGACCGTACAGACAGTCCCCGCCTTCGCTTCCTGAACAGCCTCAAATTTTTCACCGGAATACAAACGAATCTGGTTGACTTTTTCTTCCCAGACCTCCTCATCCTTCCTTCCGGTCAGCAGATCCTTCACCTTTAAACTCCCGCCAGTCACCTTCAGATGGGTCAGCCGGTTGCCCTGATCATCCCTGGAAATCTTAAATACTCTGGCACCGAAGTTTTCATCATACGCAGGCTCTTCCATGTAATCTGCAAGCCCGTCCAAAAGCTCCTCCACACCATCCAGCTTTAAAGCAGAACCAAAAAATACCGGAAATACCTTTCTTTTCCCAATCAGACGTACGATGTCAGCTGACTCCACACTCCCTGCCTCCAGATAATTTTCCAAAAGCTCCTCCTCGCACATGGCAAGGCTTTCAAAAAATTCATCCCTCTGTCTGTCATCAAAATCAATGCAGCTATCAGACAATCTCTCATGAATATTTTTCAGAAGCGTTTCCTTATCCGTACCAGGCTGGTCCATTTTATTGACAAATAAAAACGTAGGGATATGATGTCTTTTTAAAAGCTCCCAGAGAGTTTCCGTATGCCCCTGTACCCCGTCAGCGCCGCTGATTACCAATACAGCAGCGTCAAGTACCTGAAGAGTCCGCTCCATTTCCGCTGAAAAGTCCACATGTCCCGGTGTATCCAACAGAGTAATCCCCAAATCCTTCCATGTAAACCTTGCCTGCTTGGAAAAGATCGTAATCCCCCGCTCACGTTCCAGCGCATAGGTATCAAGATAGGCATCCTTCTTATCCACACGGCCAAGCTTTCTGATGGCGCCGCTTAGATAAAGCATGGCTTCTGATAATGTAGTTTTTCCCGCATCCACGTGGGCGAGGATGCCGATGCATATATGTTTTAATGATGTATTATACATAAAACATTCCTTCTCTAGCTCATACTCATCAATTATCTTAGGACTAAATTTTCTACACCGCTACTTCTTCATTATTTACAATTTTATCTAGTAGCGCCTCAATATGTTTTTTTAGTATTTTTACTTCTTTATCGAGCTGAAAAATTCCGCATTCACCTAAATTAGTACATTTCAATTTTTTTATATTCACTCCAAATTCAATACAATTCTCTATTGAATATTGACTAACAATTTCGTCTACTATCTTATCCGGGAAATCAGGTATCCTGATATATTCAAAATATTCTGGTGAAAAATGTCCACCGGAACCACCAACTGCCATCAAGTCTATTAACCCCATATTTCTATACCAATCAAAAATACATCTAAAATATATGGATTTCTTTAGATCTTGCACCTTTCTTCTAGCATATAACCCATGTGCATTTGTCGTACAATTTTCTATTTCATCGACCAACACCACAGATCTCCCTTTTTGAAAACCTGCCTCACCAAATAAAATATCCCCTTTCATCAATAGTGGCAGTTTCTTCTTTGTCCCTAAATATTGAACTTTATTAATGGTACCAAATTCCGACAAATTTGTTGGTAATAATAGCTGATAAAATCCAGGCATATATGTATTTAAATCAATTCTAGTTTTTAAAAGTTTTATTTCCAAACTCGGCCCAGGGATAATAACAAATCCATCTTCGTCAGGCGTATAATATCCTCTCCTGTATCCCTCTATTAATCCTATTTTATTTTCATACTCTTCACAATAAATTGCCGCATCAAGTCTTTTTTCTTTCTTAACTTTATCGTATCTCGGATAATCATATATTTTTTCTCTACTACTTTGATTCATTCGTAATTCATTTGTAATAATTTCCAAAATCCTCCGTGATTTTTTTATGATTTCCTTCTCCATATCCATCACAATCTGTACGGCATCAGATATGTATGAAATAACAAATTCCTTATCCCTTTGGTTTGGAAATACAATATAACAATCCATCCACCTCTCACCCGCATGTTTAATTGTAGCACCTTTAGGACAGGATGCTATCAATTGTTCCTTAAAAGCGCTATGCTTTAGACATGCAAAAACATAGAATGGATTGTATTCTTCTTTTATATTTAATTTTATAATGCCACTACTAAAATCGCAATTATCACATTCATCACCTGCAACAATTACAGCTTCCCCAATATTAGAATCTTTAGAGATTAAAATATCTCCCCTTTTCAACTTCGTTCCTTTATATTTTCTAGGATTAATTGGTATTATTGCTTCACCCCTGTCTCTTATACACATCTCCGAGCCCA
>ENA-OZGX01001333-OZGX01001333.1-human-gut-metagenome-genome-assembly--contig:-NODE-1333-length-9750-cov-5.193089_pt1 | contig 9750 bp, 11 predicted proteins | sample MGYA00244040_ERZ653674 | MGnify/ENA primary metagenome ERZ653674 (study PRJEB26926, sample SAMN06165232) | human gut metagenome | biome: ENVO:00009003; feature: ENVO:2100002; material: ENVO:00002003... | reverse complement strand
CGAGATGTCTTAGGGTCTCGTGGGCTCGGAGATGTGTATAAGAGACAGGTTCACACCTGCTATGACAGGCAAGGTGGCGAGAGCCTATGAAGGAAATGTACCGGAGTCATGTCTTCAGGCAGCCCAGGCTGCTATTAACGGGGAAACGACTATCGGGGATGCAACACATTTCCGCCGGGCGGGCAAGCGTGAGGGTTATGTGATCGGAGATCATGTTTTCTGGTAGGAGAAGGAGGATTTTATGAGCGAAGTGACAATCTGGCTTGCAGTTCTTGTTGTATGTGTGGGAATTGAGATCGCAACCATGGGACTGACGACTATATGGTTTGCAGGGGGAGCACTTGTGAGTGCCATACTGGCGGCTTTAAATGCACCGCTCTGGCTTCAGATCGTGGCATTCTTTGTGGTATCATTGATCCTGCTTTATTTGACAAGACCTGTTGCAGTGAAGTATTTTAATAAGGACAGAGTAAAGACCAATGTTGAGAGCCTGATCGGCAGACAGGCCATTGTGATCAGCGAGATTGATAATCTGCAGGGGATCGGACAGGTTACTGTGGGTGGTCAGGAATGGAGCGCAAGGAGTGTGAAGGATGATGTACAGCTGCCTGTAGGGAGTGTTGTGGTTGTCCGGTCCGTGAGCGGTGTGAAGCTGATCGTGGAGGAGAAGGATCTCTCAGCGGAGAATAAACAGTAAATAGGGCGTCAGATAGTTCTGACAGAGAAAGAAGAGGTTTTTTTATGGGAGTTGTAGTGCTGGTATTATTGATACTTATCGTACTGATCCTGGCATCCTGCGTAAAGATCGTACCGCAGGCATATGCTTATGTAGTAGAGAGACTGGGCGCTTATCAGGGAACCTGGTCTGTTGGTCTTCATATTAAAATGCCATTGATTGACAGAGTGGCGAAGAAGATCAATCTGAAGGAACAGGTAGTGGATTTTGCACCGCAGCCTGTTATTACCAAGGATAATGTAACCATGAGGATTGATACTGTTGTATTTTTCCAGATCACGGATCCGAAGCTGTTTGCCTATGGAGTGGAGAACCCGATCATGGCGATCGAGAACCTGACAGCAACAACCCTTCGTAATATCATCGGAGATCTGGAGCTGGATCAGACACTGACATCCAGAGAGACTATTAATACCAAGATGAGGGCAAGCCTTGATGAGGCCACAGATCCATGGGGCATCAAGGTGAATCGCGTAGAATTGAAAAATATCATTCCTCCGGCAGAGATCCAGAACGCCATGGAAAGACAGATGAAGGCAGAGCGTGAGCGAAGAGAAGCTGTAACACGTGCAGAGGGTGAAAAGAAAGCAAGTGTTACTGTAGCAGAGGGCAAGAAGGAAGCGGCTATCCTGGAAGCGCAGGCTGAGAAGCAGTCAGCAATCCTCCGTGCAGAGGCACAGAAGGAAAAGATGATCCGTGAGGCAGAGGGTGAAGCAGAGGCAATCCTGAAGGTACAGCAGGCAACGGCAGATGGTATCCGTATGATCCGTGAAGCCGGTGCAGATGAAGCAGTACTCCGCATTAAGAGCCTGGAAGCCTTTGAAAGGGCTGCAGACGGTAAGGCAACCAAGATCATTATCCCCTCTGAGATCCAGGGAATAGCAGGGCTTGCATCATCCGTGAAAGAGCTTGTTTCTGACAAATAAAAGCAGACAGAACGAAAGAACAGAGGACAGCGCTATGGAAAAGGTAGACTTAAAGGGAAGAAACTTTTTGAAGTTGCTTGATTTTACACAGGAAGAGATCCTGTATCTTATTGATCTGGCAGCAGATCTGAAGAAGAAAAAGAAAGATGGTGTGCTGACACAGGATATGCACCGTGGCAAGAATGTAGCACTGATCTTTGAGAAGACCAGTACCAGAACCAGATGCTCCTTTGAGGTGGCAGCCCATGATCTTGGAATGGGGACCACATATCTGGACCCGTCAGGCTCCCAGATCGGAAAAAAGGAGAGCATTGCAGATACAGCAAGAGTCCTTGGCAGAATGTATGATGGTATCGAGTACCGTGGCTACGGACAGGATATTGTAGAGGAGCTGGCAAAGTATGCGGGAGTTCCTGTATGGAACGGTCTGACCAATGAATTTCATCCGACCCAGATGCTGGCAGATGTGCTGACCATCCGTGAGAAGCTTGGCAGGATTAAAGGCGTGAAGCTGACCTATATGGGAGATGCCCGTTACAATATGGGGAATTCCCTGATGGTTGTCAGCGCAAAGCTTGGCATGCATTTCACTGCATGTACCACGAAGAAATATTTCCCGGATGCAGAGCTTGTAAAGACCTGTGAAGCGCTGGCTAAGGAGAGCGGCGGTTCCATTACCCTGACAGAGGATGTGGAAGCAGGCACAAAGGGCGCTGATGTTATTTATACGGATGTATGGGTATCCATGGGTGAGCCTGATGCTGTATGGACAGAGAGGATCAGGGAGCTTACTCCTTATCAGGTCAATAAAGGGGTGATGGAGAATGCAGGAAGCCAGGCAATCTTCATGCACTGTCTCCCGGCATTCCATGATCTGAAGACGAAGATCGGTAAGGAAATGGGAGAGAAGTTCGGCATTACCGAAATGGAAGTAACAGACGAAGTATTTGAGTCAGGACAGTCAGTGGTATTTGATGAGGCGGAGAACCGCATGCATACGATCAAGGCTGTTATGGCAGCAACACTGTAAGGACAGGGAAAACAGATGACATCCTCAAGAAAAACAGAGGTATTACAGCTTCTTCGCAACAGCGGGGATTATGTTTCCGGACAGCAGATCTGTGAGACACTTGGTATTTCCAGAACTGCAGTATGGAAGATCATGAACCAGCTTAAGGAAGAGGGATATGAAATAGAAGCAGGACAGAATAAGGGGTATCGCTTAAACGGTACCCCTGATGTGTTGTCTCTTGCAGAATTACAAAGCAGGGTCAAAACCAGAATGGCGGGAAAGGAACTGCTTTATTTTGACGTTATTGATTCCACTAATCTGGAGGCGAAAAGGCGGGCTGAGGAGGGTGCACCTGAGGGACTTCTGATCGTGGCTGACAAGCAGGTGGCCGGCAGGGGAAGAAGAGGCAGAAGCTGGGAATCCCCGGCAGGGGCCAATATTTTCATGACGCTGCTGCTCAGACCCTCCTATTCAGCTGACTGTGTATCTATGGTAACGCTTGTGATGGCACTGAGCGTTGCACAGGCGATCGAAGAGGTTTCAAAGCTGTCTGTCAGGATCAAGTGGCCCAATGATATTGTAGTGAATAAAAAGAAGGTCGTGGGGATCCTGACAGAGCTGACGATGGAAGCAGATTATGTCCAGTATATGGTCAGCGGTGTGGGAATCAATGTGAATCAGACCTCTTTCCCGGAGGAGATCAGTGCTACAGCAAGTTCCCTGTATCTGGAAAAGGGACAGAAGGTGAACCGGGCGCTTCTGGTGCAGAAGTCCATGGAGCATTTTGATGAAAATTATGAAATTTTCTGCAGGACAGATGATATGACGGGACTGATAGGGGCCTACAATACCCTTCTTGTGAATAAGGAAGTGGCGGTCAGGGTGCTGGATCCTAGAGGAGAGTATGAGGGCATTGCCCATGGTATCAATGAAAAGGGAGAGCTGATCGTAGAGAAGGAAGATGGCAGCGTGGAAAATGTCTACGCAGGAGAAGTATCAGTCAGAGGGATTTATGGCTATGTCTGAAGAAGGAAGAATGGTGCTCTGTGGCGCCAATGCATACGATAAGAAATATTATTTCAATGAAAAATTTAACGGGATTCCGGAATCCATCAAGAATGAGCTGCACATTATCTGCGTACTGTTCACGGAAGAGGTGGGCGGCATTTTTACCATAGAATTTGAGGAGGATGGAAGTGTATCCATGCGGACGGAGTACAGCGATGAGGATTTTCTGTATGATGAGATCGCCAGCGGACTTCTGGTGGGTGAGATCCGGAGGAAGAGGACAGAGCTTTTTGAATCCTTAAGTCTGTATTACCGGGTGTTTATCCTGCATGAGGATATGGGAGAACTGTTTGCGGAGGAATAAAAAATGCTGTTAGTAGTTGATGTAGGGAATACCAATATCACCTTTGGTGTGTATGATAAGAAAGAGCTTGTGACAACATTCAGGATGATGAGCAAGCAGCCAAGAACCTCAGATGAGTATGGCATCAGCCTTCGGGAGCTGCTCCGTCTGAATCATATTGAAAAGAAGGATATCGAAGGAACGATCATTGCCAGTGTGGTGCCGGGCGTGATGCATTCCCTGACAGGTGCACTTGTCAGATATATCGGGACAACACCTGTCATTGTGGGACCTGGTGTGAAGACAGGAATCAGGATCACCTCTGATAATCCAAGAGAGATCGGACCTGACCGTATCGTGGATGTGGTAGCAGCCTATGAGCTGTATGGGGGACCGGTGCTGGTTCTTGATTTTGGTACGGCAACCACATACGATCTTGTAACAGAGGATGGATGCTTCGGGGTTGGTATTACAGCACCCGGTATCAGGATCTCAGCCAAGGCACTGTGGGAGGATACGGCAAAGCTTCCGGAGATCGAGATCAAAAAGCCGGATTCCATTCTGGCAAAGGAAACGATCACCAGTATGCAGGCTGGTCTTGTTTATGGACAGATCGGCCAGACAGAATATATCATCAGACAGGTGATGAAGGAAACAGGCTATGAAAATCTGAAGGTTGTGGCAACCGGTGGTCTTGGAAGGATCATTGCGGATGCAACTGACATGATCCAGATCTATGACAGAAATCTGACACTGGAAGGACTTCGTATCATTTACGAAAAAAATACAGGAAGGAAATCATAAGATGGAACTCAGCGGGCTGAAGATCGGACAGGTAACTCTCGAAAATCCTTTGATACTCGCTCCGATGGCAGGTGTGACAGACCTGCCTTTTCGTTTACTGTGCCGGGAAAAGGGAGCAGGACTTGTCTGCATGGAAATGGTCAGTGCCAAGGCCATTTATTATCATAATAAAAATACAGAGGATCTTCTGAAGATCCACGAAAAGGAAAGACCGGCATCCCTACAGCTTTTTGGATCTGATCCGAAGATCATCAGTGAGATGGCGAGGAGGATCGAAGACAGACCATTTGCCATTCTGGATTTCAACATGGGCTGTCCGGTTCCAAAGGTCGTGAACAACGGGGAAGGGTCAGCACTGATGAAAAATCCGGTTCTGGCAGCAGAGATCCTTTCTTCCCTGGTAAAGGCAGTGCAGAAGCCGGTAACGGTGAAGATCAGAAAGGGCTTTGATGAAGCACATGTGAATGCTGTGGAGATGGCGAGGATTGCAGAGGAATGTGGTGTGGCGGCAATTGCGGTTCATGGCAGGACAAGGGAGCAGTATTATTCCGGCAGTGCAGACTGGGATATCATCCGTCAGGTGAAGGAGGCAGTGTCGATCCCTGTGATTGGAAACGGGGATGTAGTGGATGGACCTTCCGCAAAAAGGCTTGTAGAAGAAACCGGATGTGACGGTATCATGATCGGCCGTGGTGCCAGAGGAAACCCGTGGATCTTTGGAGAGATCGAAGAATACCTGAAAACAGGAGAAATGCCTGACAGACCATCTGGAAAAGAGGTCTGCGATATGATCCTGAGACATATGGAGCTGGCACTTTCTGTGAAGGGAGAGTATACGGCAGTCAGGGAGATGCGGAAGCATATCGCCTGGTATACGGCAGGCTACCCGGATTCTTCCATGCTGCGCAGAAGGGTTAATGAGATTGAGGACTATCAGGAGCTGCAGGAAGAGGTAATCCGGGTTTTTGACAGGGACAGATGAAAAGATTCCTGCCAGGGAAATGCATAAAGAACCAGACAGGCACATATGCTTTCTTATGGAAAAGGAAAGCAGAACAGTTTATTATGTAACAACAGGCAAAGAAACGATTTCAGAGCGGAAAAGCCTTCCTGTTTATCACTGTGACAGGACACTGCCTTATCCGGGTGGTGAGATCCATATTTTTTTCAGCACTCTTCCAGACGGTCTGGAAGAAGAATTCAAAAAGAAAAGGAAAAGAAAGAAACGGGAGCAGCTGCTGCTGGAAGCGATGGAACGGGCCTTGGAGCTGACGGATGAAAATGTGGAAATCCTTTTTTCGGACAATCTGTGCAGGATTTTTAACAGAGAGCAGAGTGTGTCTGACGAACTGTATGCCGCGTGGCTTTTTCAGAAGCTGAAGGGAAGGACAGTTCCCCATTTCAGCCTGGAACTGCCGGGGGAATACGGGTTTCTGATGAGAGAAAAGGTACTCTTTCTGCTGCAGCCCTATCTGAAACGCATTAACCGGATCACCTTTATTAAGCGCAGGTCCGTGGCAGAAGAAGCAATCATTCCGGGGATGGGAACTGGGATAATGGATGAACTGGCAGATTACTTCTATGGGGAGTATGGGATCCTCTCAGGACAGGCGGAGGAACCGGAGGCGGGGAGCTTTTATCTGAAGCTTTCAAATGATGCGCAAATGCTGAATTTTCTTGACACTACGGTGAAAAGTGGTTATAATACGAAAGTTGATTAAGACGTTTTGTCTTTATTTTTATAACAAAGTATGCAGGATAAGCTGCCGGGGGCAGGCTTTCTGTATGGATGGAAGGGCGAATAGCAATGGAAGAGAAGAAGAACATACTTACTTATGAAGGACTTCGCAAATATGAAGACGAGCTCCATGATCTGAAGGTCATTAAGAGAAAAGAAGTAGCGCAGAAGATCAAGGAAGCAAGAGAGCAGGGTGACCTTTCTGAAAATGCTGAATATGATGCTGCAAAGGATGAGCAGAGAGATATCGAAGCAAGAATCGAAGAACTGGAAAAAATCTTAAAGAACGCAGAAGTCGTTGTTGAAGATGAGGTTGACCTCGACAAGATCAGCATCGGCTGCCGTGTTAAGATTCTGGATATGGAATATAATGAGGAGCTGGATTACAAGATCGTTGGTTCCACAGAGGCAAATAGCTTAAAGGGTAAGATCTCCAATGAGTCTCCTGTCGGCAAGGCACTGCTTGGCAGAAAGACCGGAGATATTGTAGAGGTAGAAACGCAGGCAGGTATCCTGAAGTACAAGGTACTTGAGATCCAGCGTTCCAACTAAGGAGGAAGTTATTGTGGCTACACAGCAGAATAATCAACCACAGCAGGAGCAGGACGTAAATCAGCTTCTGAAGGTTCGTAGAGAGAAGCTTGCAGCTTTGCAGGAGGCAGGCAAGGATCCGTTTAAGATCACCAAATTTGACCAGACGCATCATACTGATGAAGCGAAGGAATTATATACAGCGCATGAGGAAAAGCTTCTGGCAGGCCATGTGACTCCCAGCGTAGAGGGCATGGATGAAGCACAGGCCAGGGAAGTCCTGAATGCAGATTATAATGAGAGAAGAGCCATCATGGATGCAGAGCCCATCATGGTATCCATTGCGGGACGTATGATGTTCAAGCGTGTTATGGGTAAGGCCTCTTTCTGCAATATCCAGGATCTGAAGGGAACAATCCAGGTTTATGTGGCAAAGGATGCCATCGGCGAAGAATCCTATGCAGATTTCAAGAAATCTGACATTGGTGATATTTATGGCATTAAGGGATATGTTTTCCGTACGAAGACCGGCGAGATCTCCATTCATGCTGTGGAAATGACCATGCTCAGCAAGAGCCTGCAGATCCTGCCGGAGAAGTTCCACGGTCTGACTGATACCGACACCCGTTATCGTCAGAGATATGTGGATCTGATCATGAATGCCGACAGTAAGGAGGTATTCATCAAGCGCTCCAGGATCATCAAGGAGATCCGTAAATTTCTGGATGGCAGAAACTTCATGGAAGTGGAAACTCCGATGCTGGTATCCAATGCCGGTGGTGCGGCTGCAAGACCGTTTGATACCCATTACAATGCACTGGATGAGGATGTAAAGCTTCGTATCTCACTGGAATTATATCTGAAGAGACTGATCGTTGGCGGTCTTGAGAGAGTATATGAAATCGGCCGTGTTTTCCGTAACGAGGGTGTTGATACCAGACACAATCCGGAATTTACATTAATGGAATTGTATCAGGCATATACAGATTACGAAGGAATGATGGAGCTTACCGAGTCCATGTTCCGTTATCTGGCTGAGGCAGTCCTTGGGACAACAAAGTTTGAATATAATGGTATTGAGCTGGATTTTGGCAAGCCGTTTGAGCGCATCACCATGACAGACTGCATTAAGAAATATGCAGGTGTTGACTTTGATGCGGTAGCAACAGACGAAGAGGCCAAGGCACTTGCCAGAGAGCACCACATTGAATTTGAGGATCGTCATACCAAGGGCGATATCGTAAACCTATTCTTCGAAGAATACTGTGAAAAGAACCTGATCCAGCCTACCTTTGTGACTGACCATCCACTTGCTATTTCTCCTCTGACCAAGAAGAGACCGGATGACCCGAATAAGGTAGAACGTTTCGAGTTATTTATTAATACATGGGAAATGTGTAATGCGTATTCCGAGCTGAACGATCCTATCGACCAGAGAGAGCGTTTCGCTGCTCAGGATGCTGCATTTGAAGCCGGTGATGAGGAAGCAAACCATACTGATGAGGATTTCCTGAATGCACTGAGCATCGGTATGCCTCCGACAGGTGGTATTGGCTATGGTATTGACCGGCTGGTAATGCTGCTTACAGACAGCCAGGCGATCCGCGATGTATTGTTGTTCCCGACAATGAAGTCATTAGATGGTGTAAATAAGAAAAATGATGTAAATAATACAGCTTCTGAAGCACCTGAAAAAAATGTAAAAACTGAGTCTGAAAAGATTGATTTTTCTAAGGTAAAGATTGAGCCTTTGTTTGAGGAAGAAGTAGACTTCGATACATTCAGCAAGTCAGATTTCAGAGCTGTTAAGGTAAAAGAGTGTGTAGCAGTTCCTAAGTCAAAGAAATTATTACAGTTTACTTTAGATGACGGAACAGGCACAGACAGAACCATTTTAAGCGGTATTCATAGCTTTTATGAGCCGGAAGAACTGGTTGGAAAGACTCTTATCGCTATCACAAATCTTCCACCGAGAGCGATGATGGGCATTGACTCTTGCGGTATGCTCCTCAGTGCTATTCACGAAGAAGAAGGCGAAGAAAAGCTCCATCTTCTGATGGTTGATGATCACATTCCAGCAGGTGCAAAGCTCTATTAAGATGATGTAAAGATGTACCGTTTTACCGAATAGACGGGACGTACTTCATTTGATAAAAAACTAAAAAAACAGCGATTTACATCAAACTTACATCAATTGATGCAGAAATCGGTGCAAGCAAGAGAAAATCGCATAATTTGGAACATCAGCAGGAAAGCAAGCACGAGCAAAGCGAGTATTTGTTTTCACCTGATGTGACAACGACAAAATCAAGGAGTGCGAAGCACGGCAACGGCAAAGCCGTTGGATTTTGGAGTGATAAATGAGTGGGCAATTCCAATCGGGATTGCCCATTTTTAAAACAAACAGAAAATGGAGGAATCTATGAAACATAATAACATTATAATCATGTCTGCATTAGCACTTGTGATTAGTTTAACCGGGTGCGGAAATACAAATAAGCTTTCCGAATATGACATGACCGGAATTAGCTTTATAGAATATAATGACATAGATACAGTATGCGAAGATGAAGAACTGATAACTGCTGGAAGCAATTTGCTATCTGACCAAGAGGACAATTTGCTTCTCTCCTATGTAGTAGATAGCGCTAT
>ENA-OZGX01001330-OZGX01001330.1-human-gut-metagenome-genome-assembly--contig:-NODE-1330-length-9755-cov-4.523608_pt1 | contig 9755 bp, 11 predicted proteins | sample MGYA00244040_ERZ653674 | MGnify/ENA primary metagenome ERZ653674 (study PRJEB26926, sample SAMN06165232) | human gut metagenome | biome: ENVO:00009003; feature: ENVO:2100002; material: ENVO:00002003... | reverse complement strand
GTCTATGGTGAATATCCGCCATTACATTCTTCAGTTCACCCTCTCTCTGCGACTTTAATAAATACCGGAACGCTTCCACGTGGTATCCGGCGGGCGCATACTCTATAAACGCCGTCACAAACACAAGGATCACATCGGGATATCTTGTTCTCAGCTCTTTTGCCGCCTCAAGGCCGTTGATCTCCGGCATGTCTATATCCAGAAAAACCACCTGATAAGAAGACAAATCCTCCGCAAGCATCCCCCTTGGCGACATAAAAACCGTACACGCCAAAGGCCAGTCATTCCTCGCACATATTTTTTCCACTTGGCCTTTTAGTTCATTGCCGAACTCTGGGACGTCATCGCATATTGCAATTTTCATAATTTCAGCCGCCCTTAAAGTAATCTTTGCTTTTACCATAAAACACATTGCTCCTCTTGTCAAATCATAAGTTTTCAAATCCGGCAAATAATTTATCTTGAACATTTGGCGTGCGTATCTTTAGCACAATTATCTGCGACAACTGTGCTAATGTCAAGAAAAATGTTTTTTATTCGCACACTTGAGGGGTTTGCCGTGAAGATCTATGATTACAACGGAAGCAGGAATATCTGCGGGCAGCGGATTTATGAAGCTCGCACTCGCAGTCGCATGACCCAATCGGATTTGGCCGCAAGACTACAGACCGAGGGCGTTAACATTGAGCGCGATTCGATAAGCAAAGTTGAGAGCGGCAAACGCTTTGTTGCGGATTATGAAGTGGTTGTATTTGCAAAAGTGTTGAATGTCTCTGTACTCTGGCTGTTAGGACTGGAATAATACCCCAACACATGCGGTACATACTGCGGGTCGCCGTAGCTTGTCCAGCCCATTTTCTGGGCCATCATGTAAGAAAACTCCAAGGCATTTATCTCACTGTAGCCGCCGTAGTTTGCTATCGCCCAGCCTATGTATCCGCTGCCGAAGTTGTAGCCCTGCAGGGCAATGGAAATGCGTTCCATGTCCTCCGGGCTCTCTACCCCTGCCATGCTGAGGCAGTCTGCTAAAGCCTGAACACCAACATTTACGGAATACTCCGGGTCGGTTATGCTGCCCGGAGTTTTTGGGTATTCCGTATTAAATCCGCTTTCCGAAGCCTGCATGGGGTCATTACCCAGCCCACCGGATTCCTGCATCATTACCGCCGCAATCAGTTCCCCATACTCCGGAATGCCGTGCTCCATGGCATAGACCTGGATAAGCCCGGCGTAGGACTTCACTTCATCACTAACCGGCGCGTTCCCTATATCCGCGCTGCCACCAAACAGCGCCCCCGCCGCGCCAAACAGCAACAGCAGTGGAAGCAGCACAAAAAGAAGCCCTCCTCCGGCGAGAACCGCAGACCTTGCGGAGCTTTTTGCCGCCTGCTCAACTGCCGCTTTCAGCTTTCGGACCGCCGAATCCCTGCGGCCCTGTTTATGTACGGTCTGCCTGATGGATGTATTCCGGGCCAGCCTGCGGCCCTGTTCCCGTACTGCTTGGGCTTTCAGCTCCGGGGATTGCCGGTTTGCGGGCTGGATTTGCTGGCAGGATGTGCGCCTTGCCTGGGCAGTTTCCCTTGTCTTAATATAGGGCCTGTCCGCTTTTCTCTCGTGTTGTGGTGTTTCGGTCTCCGGGCCGGAAATAGCAAAATTCTTTTGCCGCACTTGAGCCTTGTAATCATTGACCGCCTTTACCCTCATTTGGTCTTGCGGAGAGACAGAGTTATCTTCCTCAAAATGCGTTTGCTCTGCACGCACTCCCACACGCACATTCGTGCTACAAATACGTTTCATGGTGAAACGTATTTTAGTGGTCGTAGTGTCCCCGTAAAACGTATTTTGCTGTCTTGTCCTCTTAACATGACGTACCGCTCTCTCCGCCCCGCCTGCCGCAGTTATACCCACGCGCTCGATGCTGTCCGTAATGGAGCCGTTTTCCTCTGGCTCAGAGCCATACTGCTCTATGTGTCTTGCCTCGTCTATCAACATAAAAGTTCCCGGCACAGTATGTTTGCGCCGGGAACTCGCTTGCAGTTTGTTCGCCTTTTCCCGGATAAAAACATACCGGGATTTTTCTTTTATTTGTTTTCTATCCACTCAACACCTCCGAAATCCCTGCCATAATGTAGTTCGCGCAAGGAAGGGCAATCGTGTTACCCAGCGCCTTATAGCGGCTGGCGGAGCCTATTTCAATTCCTCCTGCGCCGTACTTCGTCCAGCCCTCCGGCAGCCCCATCAGCCGTTCACACTCTGTTTCCGTCAGATAGCGTACACAGCCGCCCAGCGGGTCGTCCTCATACCAAAATGCGAAACGGTTCACATTGCTGGCTAACAGGGTAGGAAAAGGGTCAGTTGGTTTTCCAAAACTGGTGAAGAATCTGTTCTTATCTCTGTGCTTTGCCGTGGCTCGCATCCGGAAGTCCTGAAAGGGGCAGACGATGGGTAATCTCCCCCCTGCCTCAATAAAAGCGCCTCTATCTCCCTTGGCGGTGGACAGCCGGCCTTCTGTGCCAGCTTCAGGATACGACTGCATTGGGCGGGGTTTAAATAATATTTCGTGAGATCGCCGTCCTCCAAAGTCTGCCACGAGAAAGACCCGCTGCCGTCGTGCCAGTCGGGGGCTTGCCCAATATTGGGCGTCCATGAGCCGCCATGCGAGATCGGGGCATCCCCCTCTAACCATTCCAGCGTTCGCCCATCGTCCAGAAGCAGGCATTGGAATTTCAACATCTGTGAATGCCCGGAGCACGGCGTTAAAATCCATCCTGTCATTTGATGAAAACGCTCCCTTGACGTTTTCCCAAACAGCGATTGTTGGAAACAAATGATCTGTTGCATCCCTCATTTCTTTTATGATCCGTATCGCATGGAAAAACAGGCTGGATTTTTCCCCAGCAGTCCAGCCCTGTTTCCGATTTGTGAAAGATTTTGGCATGGTGATCCAAAGGAAAGTACATCAACGGCGGGGATGTCCCCGCCGTTTAGCTTCGTAATATCCCCTAAGTGCAGCATTTCCGGAAACCGGTATTTGGTGATGGATATGGGTGCCGCCTCAATCTCGCTGGCCCAGAGCGGCGTGATCCCGTTCAGCGATGCCGCCAAAGGGAAAACGCCAATCCCATCAAACAGGCTGCCAAGCGTAAAAATGCGTTCACTAAAATACGTTTCACCATGAAACGTATTTTAGTGGTCGTAGTGTCACCGTGAAACGTATTTCTTGCAAGAGTAGATAGATTAGGATATAATAAATACACAAGCTATTGGGGGTATAGCCATGAGTGAACTTGAAATAAAGGCGCTGAAAAATGCAGCAGCATCTTCCGCTATGGAGGGCTTGCCGCTGAATGACGGAGATTTAGCTGTCATTAAGAGCATCATTGATGGCAGAATAAATCTGCAAGACTTTTTCCAGTCATTGAAGTTGCAGGAGCAAGATGCGTAATGAGCTATTCCATCACAAGTTCCAGTGATAATTGCTATCCGGGTACTACAGTACTTGTAAACAATCTTGGTCTTAGGTCTCAGGAAGCTCTCGATCAAGCGGAGAAGATTGCAGCTTCCCTGCGGTCGGTTGAACTGGAGAGCAAAGGCAGCGACGAATCCTTTTCGTTTTCCTTTTACTGCTCTATCCATAAGTATCTGTTTGGGGATATATAAGAGTGGGCGGGCACCTTACGAACAGTTGACCTTTCAAAAAAGGGAACTCGTTTTTGTCGTGCAGAAGCCATTCAGCAAGTCGGTTCAGCAATGTTTTCCCGCCTGCAAAAAGAAAATTATTTTCAGAACATCCCCAGAGAAGACTATGTCCTAAAAATATCCGAATTTTATCACGACCTCAATATGCTCCATCCTTTCCGCGAAGGGAATGGCCGTACCCAGCGCTTATTTTTCACAATGCTTATTCGCCGGGCTGGATATGATATTGACTTTTCTTCTCTCGATTTGGACGAACTCATGATTGCAACCATCTATGCCGCGCAGGGGATTTCAAGCTATCTGCAAAACTTCTTTAATAAGGCCATCATCTAATCCTCAGTTTTCAGTTATTCCAATACAACATCACTTTCGACCTCATTTCCCCATATGTCCCAGCCGGGGGAAGTGCGCCGGGCAAAGAGCTCTATTTTGGGTACATCGCCCATCAGAGCCTCAATGCGCCGCCGTGCTTCCTCCGGCTTTTTGCTATGATCCTCCACATGAGAAATGATCACCTGATGCACATTTCTCGCCTGACACTTCGGGTGGCCCTTTGTTGCCAGCATACAGATCTCCGCGTTGGCTCTTGTCCAATAGCCCATTCCCCAGAAGATGCCGTCACTGCATGGGTTCAGCTTTATCCAGACAAAGGCCGTGGTCTTATACTCGAAGCCCCAGGCCTTTATTACCCGCAGGGCTTCTCTGAGCATGGGCAGAGTTGCCCACATAAACAGTGCACAGTCTTTGTCTGCGAGCTCAGATACCGGCAGAGCCATAATGTCCTCCAACGGCATCGTTGGATAATGCTTTTCTGCTGCCCCCTGGCCGTTTCTCTGTCTGTATTGCCACGGCGGGTCAGCATAGATCACAGAATATTTACCCGTCACAAACTGAACATCTCCCTTACCACTCTGTCAGAGCCCTTTACAAGCCCGGTCAGTATGAGCATGTTGAATATGAGCTGGCCAATATACTGCCAGACCATCGTGACTGCCGGCAAAGACGAGTCCACGGACGGAGCCGAGCTTGAAAGGAAGGCCGAGTATATGAGACAGGCAAGGACAATGACCGCACCTTCCAGACACACGCCCACATAGGACTTCACAAAGGCTTTCCCCATGGCGCTTGCCCCCTCACCGGCAAACTCCGGGCGCTGAAGCTCCCGGAATGAAGCGGCAGACTGAAACACTCCCATAGCGAAAAACAGCACCAGTAGGCCATAACCTATGCCTACCAGTGCTGAGTTAATATTTACGATCACAGCCCAGATCTGCCCGCCCTTGAAGGTCTCCGGCGTTTGAGTTATGAGCTGCCATAGCTCCGCCAGCTTCTCGTTCCATGTGCCGATCGCATTTTCAAGATTCTTTACTACCCAGTTATCACTTATGAATTTCACCTCTTTCAGATATGTAGTTACAATGTATTGACAAACATTCCGGCGCAGATTATACTGTTAACAAGGAGATGATGAAAATGGATCAGAGCTTCAATGTTATAAATGCACCCAAAACAGCAACTTTTCAAATGCGGATCAACCCCGAAGTAAAGCGTCAGGTTGAAGCGGTCTATGCCAGTCAAGGGCTTTCCTTTACTGACGCAGTAAACATTTTTATTCAACAGTCTCTCAACGACAATGGGCTTCCTTTTCTCCCTTCCCCTGAAAATGCCGAGTTTATGAAGGCCAAGGCCATGCGCCGTCTAATGGACGAAGTCCAAAAGGGATTTGATTCCGGTGAAAAGGAGGGCTGGCTCAGTCTGGATGAGGTTGAGGCAAGTCTTGGTATAGCCGATGAATAAACTTATCATCTCCCCGGAAGCAGCAAGGGATTTAGATGGAATAAAACAATATATCCTATACGAACTAAAGAACCCTATCTCCGCCCGCCGGGTCGTGCATAGCATAACAAAGGAACTGCGTATTTTAGAGCGTCATGCCGAAGCCGGACCGTCTATTGCTGCCCTCACTGGATATCCAAGCGATTTACGAATATTAGTCTGCGGCAGTCATATCGCAATTTACAAGATTGAGGGAAGCACTGTCCTTGTCGCCAGAATCATAAATGCCAGACAAGACTATATTACGGTCCTGTTTGGGGAAGAATTACCTACATAATTTTTCGATACGTTTCACGGCAGCGCATTCTCAACAATGCGTTTCACCGTGAAACGTATTTCCATTACCGGGCCTATGCCGCGCCTATGGTAGTCAGTATCTCCTTGGCAAAGGCAATGACAAGGCCGCCGAAAAGGCACAGGAAGCCCTGGGAGCGCTGGCTTGCGTCATGGCTCTGGATGCTCATACCCACCTGCACCACACCCCAGCCAAGGATAATAATACCAATGGCCTTGATGCAGGAAAAGATAAAGTCGCTCAGATTATTTACAATGGTCAAGGGATCCCCGCCGGTAGCATAGGCCGGGACAGTAAACAGGCACACGGACAGTACCAGAGCTGTCCATGCGGCAATAAGCTTTCGGGTCATTCTTTTATTGTCAAGCTTGGGTTTCTTCGTAGATTTCCTCCGTTTCAATTAAAGATAGTAAGTGCCGCATGTCGTACATGCAGTAAGGGCTGTGTACGTAAGGGGCAGCCCCACCGTCCTCGGTGCAGGCAATGTTCGGATGCTTCATCAGGTCGTACTTTTCGTCAATGACCGGGTACTCTCCCCGGACAAAAACAATCGCCTTTCGGTTATCCAGGTGCCGTACTTCATCCGGGGTCAGCAGCTCCCGGCCTGTCTGCTGGGTGCTCTGGGAAAAAGAACCGTTTCGCCCCTTGCTTTGGCTGCTGGATGTGGTGCTGATGGTCTCCTTACCCAGCAGTTTTGATATATATTCGTGGGTGCTCTGCTCATTGCCGCCCAAATACACAAGGGTGTCTGCGTTGCCGATGATACCCTCCCAATCATCCTTGAACAGGGCTTTGAGCTGGGAGATGTTTTGCAGGATGATAGTGGCCATAATGTTCCGGGAGCGCATGGTTGCTTGAAGCCTGGCATAACCATCCGGGAGGGCGACATTGGCGAACTCGTCGAACATGAGCCTGACAGGTACGGGCAGCGGCCCCATATGCACCTTGTCCGCCTGGTAGTACAGCTCTTGAAAGGCCTGGGTATAAAGCATACCCACGAGAAAGTTCAGGCTGTTGTCGTTGCTGTCCGGGATGACGCAGAAGATCGCCTGCTTTCGCTCTCCCAGCCGGGACAGCTCCAGCGTGTCCTCTGCGGTAATGCCCTGTATCTCCGGCAGGGTAAAGGACGCAAGGCGCACGGCGGCAGACACAAGTATGCTCTTGGCTGTTTTGCCGGCGGCCTGCTTAAATACCCGGTACTGCCTCAGGGCTATATGCTCCGGCTGCTCCTCCTCCAGAGCCTCAAAGAGCAGGTCCAGGGGCGACTTGTAGTCGTCGCTGTCCTCTTTCACAGCGCCATACTCGATCATAGTGAGCAGCATTTCCATAGTCTGTTCCTCAGGCGGAGCCTCATGGAGCAGATACAGCATGAGGGCTGCGTCAAGGGCCGTCTCGGACTATAGTGATAGGTAATCCTTTGAAGTAATCGCCGGATTTTCCCCCACTCCACACCGGACATGCGACTTTCACCGCATCCGGCGTTCCATCGATTGTGTTATCAGGCATTTAATCAATCACCAATAGAAAGTTATTTAGATTGCCGCCAGTTTTGCGGCTGCGCGCAGGTTGTTGATTTTGGTCAGTTGTTTTCTTGTGACAGTCAGTTGCTTGCAGATGCTCTTGAGAACGGCAGCGTCCTGGCTGGTCAGCAGAGGAAGATACCGCCTGTGGAGCAGCACCAGATTGTTATATCGTTCCTGGCCGCCTTGCTCCTTTGGAACCTTCATGCGACACACAATACTTTCTGGCTGCAAGAACCATTCTCCACTGACGCCACACTTTCCCTTTTGCGCGGATAGCAGGGAGAGCCTGCAATCGGCGTATTCCATGCTGTGGTCATTCGGCGGATGTTCCCTCAGATACGTAAACAGGGTCGTATCCATCTCCAGATTATCGTGTATCTTTTTTCGCCCCGCCGGAGAAAAACAACAGACGGCGGCGCTGATTCCGATTGCGGTTTTATACTTGATGAACGCAATGGGGTAGATTGGCTGGTTGATACCGGACACATACCGCACCATTTGAGAAGCGCCGAAACGCTCCTTTTCGCTGTCCGTCATAGCGCCGCCCTCCCGGACGAGCTGACAGCCGGTTTCCGTGTTCAGACGGTTGGTCAGCACTGTCATGACTCTGCGGTGGATTTTCCGGCAGTCAAGACTGATACAGGTAGCAATCCTGTAGTAGTTCTGGATGCCCAGCACCATTTCGTCAAACAGGCCGATTTCGTCAGGCTGTGTTCGCCCTTGGGCTGGTTTTGCAATGCGCTTTGCCTGCTCCACGAGTTTGCATTCTTCCAACTGTAGCTTTTTGTCACAGATATGGGATTTTACGACATACTTTTCACCCTTGCGGTACACCATGATTTTGAAGCCGAGAAACTCGGAGTATCGCTTTCGGACATTGACAATGCGTGTCTTCTCTGGGGAGACCTCCAGCTTCAATCGCTCGGTAATCCAACTAGTGACAGCCTCCATGGTCTTCTCCGCATCCTCACGGTTTCGGCAGAAAATACGGAAGTCATCCGCATAGCGCACAATGAACATTTCTTTGAGATTGCTGTTCCGCATTTTCTGGTAGCCTCTGGTTTTGTCAAAGACCTCAGAAGTACGGATGGTGCGCCATGTACCGTAGTGATTTGCCACTGGATGTTCCGTCCATTGGCTGTCGATCCACTGGTCCAGTTCGATGAGCACCACGTTAGCCAGCAGCGGAGAAATAATTCCGCCCTGCGGCGTGCCTTTTGTCGGATATACCGTGCTGCCGTCCGGCATACGGATGGGGGCTTTTAGGATTCGTTTGAGGACAAACAAAAGCTGTTTATCTTGAACCCCCAGTGTCCAGAGCTGTTTGATGAGCTTGCTGTGGTTCACATTGTCAAAGAAGCCTTTGATGTCAAACTCCAAAACATAGTGCAAATGTACCCGTTGCAGTAGAGAGTAGGTGCGGGAAATTGCGTGTTCAACTGACCGATTTGGTCGGAACCCATAGCTGTTGTTGCTGAATTTTGCTTCGCAGATGGGCTCCAGGATTTGTTTGATACATTGCTGTACCAATCTGTCCCAGATACAGGGGATACCCAGCGGCCTTGTTTTTCCGTTTGGCTTTGGAATCTCCTTTCGGCGCACCGACTTGGGCCGGTAGCCGTGTTCACTGCTTGTGACTATTTTCCTGACCTTATCGATGACCTCAGCCGGAGGGAGCCGTCCAATGTCACCGATATTTTGCTTGTCTGTTCCTGCTGTGTAGCTGCCTGTGTTGGTCTTGATATTTCTGTAGGCCAGCATGATGTTGTCCGGGCTTAATACCAGTTCCATCAGGCCGATGAAAGTTTCTCCGGCCTTGCTTTTGGCGTACAGTTCGTCAAATGTCCGCTGCATCCCGTAATACTCGGCGTGCCGCTGGGCGTCCATACACAGGAGTTTTTTCTTTCTTTTGGCATAAGGCATCACCTCCCATTTTTAGAAAAGTGACCCTTTTGGTCTTACTCGAATCCTTATGATTGGATTGAATAATGCCTGTTTTCACAATTCGACTTGTGACCATTCCTCCGTCCCCATTACAGGGACTTCTTCGGTTCGATCACTGCTTTTCAGCAGCGGTTCACCCGCTTATTGTTCTTCGCCGGGTTCTTCCTTGCTAAAGCCGCTGCCTTTCCTCGTTCCGGTAATTCTATCTGTGCATTGATACCTTTAGGTTTCTGCTATGAGCCTGCCGGCTGGGTTGTGCCTGTAACACAACATGGTCGTTCGTAGGGCAAATTTCTACTAAACCACACCGGCTGCGCTTGAACGCACCCATACATTTCTATATGGTCTTCTTATAGACCCGTACATTCGCAGATTCGTCAGTCCGCCCGCTACGGCGAACATTCTAACCATGGGTATTTTGTAGACCCTGTCTCTTATACACATCTCCGAGCCCACGA
>ENA-OZGX01001328-OZGX01001328.1-human-gut-metagenome-genome-assembly--contig:-NODE-1328-length-9773-cov-5.205804_pt1 | contig 9773 bp, 6 predicted proteins | sample MGYA00244040_ERZ653674 | MGnify/ENA primary metagenome ERZ653674 (study PRJEB26926, sample SAMN06165232) | human gut metagenome | biome: ENVO:00009003; feature: ENVO:2100002; material: ENVO:00002003... | reverse complement strand
CTATTTGGAATTCATGCTTTTTCCCTTCTTCTTGGGAAGAAAATTTTGAAAGAGTGGTAGGTTAGTTTGGGGTGCTACGGTTTCCGCATACTCATATGCTGAGCGGAGGAGAGCAGGAATAGAATTAATATAGAGGTTCCAAAATAATTACTATGCTGTTCTAGGCGGTTTGGACTGTGATCAATCTCTAATGCTTGGAAAATCATGAAATATTTTGAAAAAATATTTTTACGTCGAAAAAGAAAGGAGAGACGAAAGAAGTGGTACTCATCAATATCCGTAAGAGGTATTTGGAAATTTGTGAGAGTCGTTTTTATCCCATTTGAGATATGTTCCTTCTTCTGCCCCTTATGGTTATGGAGAGCTTTTCCCTTACCTCGTCATTAGTGGTTGTTCAGTATATTGTTTCCTTATAGGTAAAGCTGTAGAAGTTTGTCCTTATAGAATGGATCGTGAAAAAATATGATCTTATGAAATGGGAAATGTTTTTAACTGTAGTTTATTAAGAGTGCATTCTTGTTGAACGTATAGACATGACTTGGATGGCCGTTAATAATGCGTAGAGGCGCCTCCCACAGCCGCGGAAGGTGCCTCTGTCAGTTTCAGAGATTTAAATTCGTTAACAATCAATTTCTTCAATTGTAATTCCACTCGGAATCAAGGCACAGTTAACGATAATATCGTAGTCCTTGATGGATCTGGGAAATTCTACGTTTTCATGTTTGATAACGGATACGGCATCAAATAATTTATGTGCCGGGGCATTTCCCAGTTCGCTGTCATGTTTGAACAGAACAATTTTGCGAATGGCCATGGAACCGGAAGGCCGGGCGGCAGACGCATCAAAATCAAACAGGTGTACAAGTGCATCTTGGAAGATGTTCCAGTCTTTTTCCGAGAATCCGGTTTGCTTGGCCAGGAAAGGATTCAAACATCCTTGGGTTTTGTACAAAGCATAGGGGAGGGTGAATTTTCTTCCCATGGTGCGATTGTTTCCCTTTTGATTGATGGCTTCCGCTTCCGTTGTCACAGCACATCGTGTCACTGCAAATTCCGAGGTTGAGACGGGATCAATGGAACGTGCAAAGGATATCTGGATGGGGCCTCTCACTTGTCCGCAATTAACACCTGTGGTCATGACGGCCCCAAAGGTGCGTATGTCAAAAAATGTTTGGCACATCCAGGATTTTGCCTTATCATAATCTGCCTGTTTGGCATCCTTCTGGTTGATATCCAAGGCCTGATAGGCCCGGCTCTGTTGATTGTTCAGGATGGCTTTTTCCTTAACATAAATTTCGTAACCGGATTCTCCATCCCTGGTTAATTGGATGAAGTTGCGAACCTTGCGTTTCAAACATACATCCGTGATCAGTCCATGGCCAGATTCTGCATCCATGCGCGGCAGGTTTCCCGCATCCGGATCTCCGTTCGGATTTGCATCAGTCACGTCAAACAGAATGAGAAAGTCAATTTTATTCATTGTTGTTATGGTTTGGTTGATTGTTATTCAGGAAGCTTCTTTATCTTTGGAGGTAAAAAAATCATTCATCTGGTGATAGAACCCTAAATCAAAATAGGCTTGTTGTTCCAGCCCCAGATGTGCTGGAGGTATATCCGGCATATGAGATTTGATTTCCTGAACCAGTTTTTCCCGGTTGATTTTGGCGCCCTCTCCATGGTTTTGTTTAATCAGCCGCAGATGATGTTGGTATAGTTTGTTGACGGTAGGAAGAACGGAACGGGGGTGTGCTGATATGCTGGAAAAATAGGAATCGCGAATCGTGCGGTTGAGGTTATGCCCCAGGGCGTCTTCCTGGGTTTTTACATAGATGGCAAAGAGCCTACCCAGCAAGTATCCGATGTTGTGGTTGTCTGGATTAATTGTCTGCATGGCGGTAAGGTCATGATTGTTTGTTTTTCTGTAAAGCCACCCCTTGAGGAAGGAGCAACGGATATAATTGATTTTCTTATCAATGCGGCAACGTCTGATAATAGCCTGGGAGATGATGTCCGGATAGGGCAAACGGAAGAGAATGGATTTCATCAATACCCCGCTATATAGAGAAGGGATTTCTTTCGCATCCCTGACAGTTTCTTTTAAGATATCATAAGGTTTCGGTAATTCCGGATCCGGATGTTTACTGTTTTCTTCCGTCCACTGACGAGCCAAAGAAATATCCCGGTAATGAGCCTGGATGTTTTCCATCAATTCTCCGAAAGTCGATTGATTCCAGAAACGGATGAAAAGGCGGGAAGCATTTGGGGAAATACCCAGTATGAAAAAAGGAACGTCCGCATCATCCAGTTTGCTTTTTGAAAGTTCTCCTTTCCGTAATAAATTCGTAATTTTAGATATTTTGTCCAATGTGGTGCGATCAACGGCAGGAGGCAGAGGCTTATCTGCCGTCACAGATCCAAAAAGAAATGCTTCCATGTCCATGGTTTCCCTGGGGGCATCTGCCCAGAAAACCACAGTAGCGTCCCCCAGGCGCGTGTTGTATTGGGAATGGGAGAGCAGGTAGTTAAGGGCATTGCAATAGGAAAAAGCCGTGTTTTCTCCTACAGGTGCGTTGAGACTCTGTTCCTTGCCATAAGAGGTAAAGGAGGCGCAATTGAATGATACTATTTTGGCTCCTGAAACCTGGGCTCCTGGTATCCCCTTAATGGCAGGTTCGTGTAGAAGAGCCAGGGGTTCTTCTTTGCCGGAAACGAGGCAAATCCCTTGTGCCTTTTCTTTTTTGCTGCCCTGCCATTCCTCTGCTCCTCCATGGAACCACCATTTCTGGATTTCCGGGATTTCATGAACATCATGCATTTCTCCCGTGATACGGAAGATACCGTTGGATATCCACAAATCGGGAGAGGGAAGCAGGGAGGGCGTCTGGTCGGGATCCCATTGTTCCAGAAAACGGCATACCGCAGAAAAATGAGGATGGTTGACGGAGCTTTCCACGGAAAGATGTTTGTCTCTAAAGCTGGAAAATGCTTCCCGGATGCGCTTCTTTTCTTTTTCTTCTGTTACACCCTTATAACCCAACAAATATCCGCAGTTATCCCATAAAAAACAGGGGTTTAAGCCTGGCCCGGAAGGTTTGTTGGCCCCCAGGACAAGAATGGGAATGGAATGGGGTTTTGCCACCTTTTTCCCTAATGGTTCGTCTATGGCCCGGATGTCATCCATGCTTACAAGGGTTCCATCGGGCTTCAGGATGATGCGGAAAGAAATTTTCTGACGGCTTTTTCCCATCGTCGGCAAATCTCCTTTTTCCATCACCTCCGGATCCTGGGACAGTCTGTCATAAAGCTGGGTTAATGCCGGAATGATCATATCAGGAATTGGTTCGGTTTAGAGATGGTACATGCAGGATCCCGGACTTCAGTTCAGCCGGAAAAAAATGGGGCACGGCTGAAAGTTTCTTTCCATCAAGGGAGCTGATGATTTTCCCTTTTTTATCAGGAACGAATTCTATTTCATGGAGCATCATGCCCAGGTTCCGGTTTTGCTGGTCCGGAGGCAGTGAAGAAGGCGGGGGCGTTGACTGATCCCACCATTCAAAGGAAACGGGGAATTCCCTTGTTCCAAAGTAAGGTTGATGAAAAGACTGTCCTTTCATGGCCCTTCGTTTGAACATTTCATAATGCTTGGCTTGGGCGTTAATGTTCTCCTGTTCTTTAAGGACGGAAAAATGGGCCTCAATAAGATAGTCCACATCTTGCAGGATGGTAGAGGAACGCTGCTGCCGGGTTTCCTCTACCAGAAGCCCCAAGCGGGCTTCCCCTCCGTTTTTGATGACGTCGGATTTGGGAGGAGTTGCTTTGGCCGAGACTTCATTTCTCCGAATGGAAATCAGTTTTATTGGTTTTAATACATGTATTTTATCAATATGCCATTGAATTTCCGGTTTCCAATAAATGGCGCTTAAAATGCCTATGGCTGCTGATGGGGTCATGACTTCATAGGAGTACCTTTCTGCCTTTAATTCCGGTCTGGTAAAACAGGCCCATTCTCCCCAAACATGTAATAAAATTCCAGTTTCAGTCATGGTTAACAAATGAAACCTATATACGCCGGATCGCTTTGTTGCAAGGATAAAATTCCTTTATGTTCATCGTAAACTGACGGGGAGGGATGCAGAATATTAATGGTAGCGTCAATGTATGACTCCATTCCATATTTCTGTAAGGTAACCCATTCTCGATCATATATTTGTACACTATAACGCTGAATTTCACGCCGCAGGCTTTTGTTGGGGTAAAGTCCTTGGGAATCCAGAATCTTCAGACGTTCCCTGATGTGGCAAGCCTCCGGATCAATAGTGATCATCACGGAATGCGACGCATCAGGGATCATTTTGAAACTTTTATTAATATCTTTGAATCTGAGGGATTTGAATACTTTTTCAGATACGGGGTTCAGTAGAGCCATTTCCCTAATATTTTTACTATCCCATAAATTAGTTTGATTTTTACGGTTATTGTAATAAATCCTGAAAAAACGATTGGAAATTTCAGGGGAAAGAAGATCTGCTTCCGGTTCCTGAGCCAAAATCTCCCGAGTTGCGGAGGCGGATGCCCGGAGGTCATCCAAAATATCGGGAAGAGGAAAGTCTGTGGATTCATAGACAAAGACAAGCCCTTTTCCTTCTCTTTCACCATGTCGGTTGCAGCGGCCGGCAGCCTGGGCGATGGAATCAATTCCTGCACAAGCTCTGTAAACTGTAGGAAAGGAAATATCTATGCCTGCTTCAATAACTCTCGTGGCGATAAGAATAATGTTTTTTCCCTACTCCAGTTCCTGTTTAGCAGTTTGAATGACTTTTTCCCGGTGAATCGGGCACAGCCTGGCGGACAGGTGGAGAATATGGGAGGCGGTCTGGGAAGAAAAAGCGTCAAACAGGAACTGGGCTTCCTTGGTCGTGTTGACAATGAATAGAGCGGATTGATCCGGGAGTGTATTCCAATGCCTGATAAGGGCATTTTGATCCATTCTGCCCAGATGCTGTATGGTTACACGCTGCATGGCGTTTTCCAGCCGGCGTTCGAAGTCGTTTCCGAGCAGACTGGTAAGTTCTCCGGCTGGCCATCCTATGGGGAATTCCTTCTTGTGCTTCAGAGCCGGCTGGGTGGCTGTGCAAAGCACCAGGGTACATCCGTAATCTTTTTCCAGGGTTCTCATGGCTTCCAGGCATGGGGCCAGTAAGTGTGAAGGAAGGTTTTGAGCCTCATCAAAAATAATGACGGAATTGGCAATGTTGTGCAATTTTCTGCAAACGGACGGCTTGTTGGAAAACAAAGATTCAAAAAATTGGACACTGGTTGTAACGATGAGAGGCGCATCCCAGTTTTCCGACATCAACCTGACTCTTTCTGTGTCTTTGTCTGCCGCCAGGTTGGAGTGATGTTCCAATACGCATTCCATTCCGAATTTTTCATCCAGTGGAGCCATGACTTCCCTGAACGTTTTTGCTGTTTGGTCAATAATGCTGGTAAAGGGTATCACGTAAATTACACGGCTCAGGTGACAGTACTGCGCATGGGCAAGTGCAAAACTGAGAGAAGAAAGGGTTTTTCCTCCGCCTGTGGGGACATTGAGCTGATAAATTCCCTGAGGGACTTGGGCCCGGGAAAGGCATTGATGGTGTATCTCACTCCGTAGACGTTGAATAGAGGTGCGATTTTGCGTACTTTCCATGTTACGCAAATGCGTTTCAAGCCTCATACTCATTTGTTTCAGGATATCTTGAGGCCAGGAAGGTCTCATGTCCCGTTTTTCCTGGCACATGAAGTGTTCCGTTCCTAAAAAATCACTATCTGTCAGGAACGAGAAAAGCATTCGTATCTGCATGGCTACAGCAAAACCCAGATTACGATCCGGGGTGTGCGATTTTTCGTGCCAGAGACGTGGAGGGGACGGTTCTGTAAAAGAATATAAATCAGCGGGAGTATAGGATTCCCAATCAGGAATTTTTTTATGGAATCGTTCGAAAAAAAGGTCAGGGCCATTGGGAAGTCCTGCATGATGGCCGGCAATAATATAGGCCAGCATATCACCGTATGGTGCTTTGGGAGTACCCCAGTGGGTACTGGCATGTTTTGCTCCAGCGGTGGAATGATCTACTTTTTTGCCGCCGTTCTGCTCCACTATTTTTGTTGAAGTTAATGCAAATGTTTTATTTTTAATATGTTGTTGAAATTCTTGGGAAAATTTCCCTAAATCATGCCAGAGTGCGGCGGCTTTAACCCAATGGAGCCAAGCTCCACGCAAGGACACAGGCAACCCCTTGATTAATTGGCCAGCATAATACTGTACCATGTTCAGATGCCCGGGGATTTCCTCCTTATTATTTGAAAATGTATAGAGAGGTTCGTCCTCGCAGATTTCATTATCCAGCCATTTACGGTGGGCAATAGGGCAATTTCCATCATTCATAGGTCACATTATGTCGTGTAAATGTTGGAAAAATCAATATATATTTATTTTTTTATATTATTGGTTGAGTCTGTTGCTAAGGTGTGGGATGTTTTTTCCGGATTACTATGAGTGTTTCTCTTCCATATTCTGTTCCTTTGGCAGCATTGCAGCATTATCTGTACTGTCCCAGGCAGTGTGCGCTGATCCATCTGGAATGCTCTTGGGAAGAGAATCAGTTCACAGCAGAGGGAAAGGTGTTTCATGAACGGGTCGATTCTGGACTGACGGAAAATCGGGGGAGAAAACGGGTGTTGCGTTCTTTGCACGTTTCTTCCATACAGTGGGGGATTCATGGTATTGCAGATGTGGTGGAAGCCGTCTATGTCCGAAAGGAAGGCGGCGTAGTATCCATGACGCCTGTGGAATACAAAGTCGGTAAACCCAAACCGCACCATGCGGATGAAGTTCAGGTGTGTGCCCAGGCATTGTGTTTGGAAGAGATGTTTGGGATAAAAGTGCCTTTTGGGTTTCTTTTTTATGGGAAAAACCAGCGGAGATTTAAGGTGTTATTTGATGAAGAATTGCGTTTCCTGACTGCTCGGGTTATTCGTGATGCCAGAGAGGTTTTAACTGGAGTGGTTACACCACTTCCTTATTATTCCAAAAACTGCAAATCCTGTTCTCTTGTCAATGATTGTCTGCCGTCCGTGTGCCGAATACATAAACTGACCATGAAGGAGCGGGTGGACGGAGTGTTTGAGGACAGTTTGACTGCGTTGGAAGCAGAGGAATTATGAAGAAACATTTGAATACATTATTCGTTACGTTGGAAGGGTGCTGGCTTTCCAAAGATGGCGATACTGTAAAAGTCAATGCGGAAGGAACGTGTCTGCTGCGGGTTCCCCTCCATAACTTGGAGGGTATTGTGACGCTGGGATGGGACATAGGAGTTTCCCCTTATTTGATGGGAGCCTGTGCGGAACGCGGCATCACGCTTTCCTTCTGCAATCCTTACGGTAAATTTCTGGCTGGCGTACAGGGCTTCATGAAGGGAAATATCCTGTTGCGCCGGGAGCAATACCGCTGGGCTGATGATGAGGCAAGATGGGTTGGCGTTGCCCGGGAAATGATAGGAGCCAAAATTGCGAATTGCCGCAGTCTGCTTTTAAGGGCGCAAAGAACATACGGGAAAGATTTGTCGGAGGCGATCGATCGTCTGGCGGCTTTTTGCCGCATGGCCCGTGGATGCAATTCCGGAGACATGTTGCGGGGCATTGAAGGTTCCGCAGCGGAAACCTATTTTTCCTGCTTGTCCCATTGCCAGAGGACGGAAGATCCGGAGCTGGTGTTTGAAAGCCGCAATAGACGTCCTCCCAAAGATTGTTTTAATGCTCTTTTATCTTTTCTATACAGTTTGTTGTGCCATGACGCCAGGTCCGCCCTTGAAAGTTCCGGCATTGATGCCGCCGCAGGCTTTCTGCACCGTGACCGCCCGGGGCGTCCCGGAATGGCTTTGGACCTGATGGAGGAATTCCGGGCTCCTCTTGCCGATCGCCTGGCCCTTACCCTGATTAACCGCAAGCAGATATCCTCAGATGATTTTGACAAGGAAGAATCCGGAGCCGTTTTTTTGAAGGAAGATTCCCGTAAAAAAGTATTAAATGCCTGGCAGGAACGGAAAAAGACCGTTCTGGTGCATCCTTTTCTTCAGGAAAAAACCACCCTGGGATTGCTGATTCATATTCAGGCCCTTTTGTTGGCACGCCATTTGCGTGGGGATCTGGATTGCTACCCTCCGTTCATCGGCAAGTAAAACGAGCTGTTGTCATGTATATTCTCATTACGTATGATGTAGCTACGGATGACAAGGCCGGGCAGCGGCGGTTGCGGCAAGTTGCCCGAGCCTGTGAAAATGTCGGACAGAGAGTGCAGAATTCCGTATTTGAATGTGAATTGCCTCCTGCTCAATTGGTTGACATTAGGAACAAGCTGCTTAAGATTATTGATAGCGAGAGTGACAGCCTCAGAATTTATCATATGGGGTCCAATTGGCATCATAAAATAGAACAATTGGGTAAGGAGAAAAGCTATGACATCTCCGGTCCCTTGATTATTTAAAGACTGTTGAACATGGCCTGTGCGCCAACCTCAAGCTCACACGAATTCCCCGGCAGGTCGGCGATTGGTGTAATGCATTGGGAATAGAAGATTGACAGATAAATACTCAGAAAGAGCAACCGTGCAATGACGGTCTTTTTAGGGAGGTTGGCGCAAAGTATGATTTGCTCTGTTGAGTAGCAATGTATAAGGTCGGGCGCAGTCGCACTCCGCAAGGAGTGCGTGGATTGAAACCGTTCAGGTGTTTCGCGGCGTTGGCGATAAAGGTGTCGCACTCCGCAAGGAGTGCGTGGATTGAAACTTTTTGATGATGTCCTCCAACACGTCCAGCATCAGGTCGCACTCCGCAAGGAGTGCGTGGATTGAAACTGCCCTGGGGCCACGGTGACAGACAGGACAAGCTGTCGCACTCCGCAAGGAGTGCGTGGATTGAAACTTTTTGGCAGGGGCCGCAACCGGGGCGGCTTCCGTCGCACTCCGCAAGGAGTGCGTGGATTGAAACCCGGTAATCGGAATCCACATGATACCGCGCCCGGTCGCACTCCGCAAGGAGTGCGTGGATTGAAACGGTGATGCAGTCCACTTCCTGGGACTTCACCCCGGTCGCACTCCGCAAGGAGTGCGTGGATTGAAACCTGCTCTTCCGTCTTGTCTAAACTTGGACCGACTGTCGCACTCCGCAAGGAGTGCGTGGATTGAAACCAGTCGGAAATACCGGGACGCTCCACCGGGGCATGTCGCACTCCGCAAGGAGTGCGTGGATTGAAACTTGTACACCGCAGGATAGCTCCCATTTTTCAGACGGTCGCACTCCGCAAGGAGTGCGTGGATTGAAACGAAAACTTCCCTGCCTTTGGTGGCCCGGCACCTTGTCGCACTCCGCAAGGAGTGCGTGGATTGAAACCCGTCTTTTGTGCAGTTTGCCTATGATGTGCAGCCGTCGCACTCCGCAAGGAGTGCGTGGATTGAAACCTGCATTTTATCACCCGCCCAGGTTTGAACCTGTGTCGCACTCCGCAAGGAGTGCGTGGATTGAAACCCGCGGCAGCCCCCTGGCCGCCGTGGAAAGATCGTCGCACTCCGCAAGGAGTGCGTGGATTGAAACCCCCGGAATCCATTAGGCCCTGCATCAATAATAGTCGCACTCCGCAAGGAGTGCGTGGATTGAAACAAAGGGGAGCAGGTTTAGGCACGGAGCCGGACTGTCGCACTCCGCAAGGAGTGCGTGGATTGAAACCAGATA
>ENA-OZGX01001327-OZGX01001327.1-human-gut-metagenome-genome-assembly--contig:-NODE-1327-length-9780-cov-4.327918_pt1 | contig 9780 bp, 3 predicted proteins | sample MGYA00244040_ERZ653674 | MGnify/ENA primary metagenome ERZ653674 (study PRJEB26926, sample SAMN06165232) | human gut metagenome | biome: ENVO:00009003; feature: ENVO:2100002; material: ENVO:00002003... | reverse complement strand
GTACGATGGTAAAGTGAAAGACGTTTATCCGGTAGTCGAAATTGTTTTATACTGGTGTTTCCTGGCTTCGGGAAATGTTTTTTCAAAAAAAGTATGGCTATCAGACAGTAATCAGAGAATATGGAAGAGACAGAGAAAAGACAGAAAAACTACTGAAAACCGTGGGAAAGGCACTTCTTTTGCTGGAAGATATTCGAGAGACGGAGGAGGAATATCCGCTGGCGGTATTTTCCGCAGAAATATCCGGCAATCCTCATTACTTTGATCAGGGAACTACTGCGGGGCAATTATTAGTCCATGGAATGTGCTATGCTGCGCAGACAGATTATCCGGAAAATGCCCATCAATGGAGAGAATTACTGCTGTCTGGCGGAATTGTGCCGGATAATATCTCTTCTATCGTGCATATTTATGGATTGCGATTACAGGTTCGCAGCGAATGGCACCCGGCATACGATGCCTTTTGCAGGAGGCAGGAGCCCTGTGCGGTAACCATGGAAAATCTGCAGGAGCTGACAGCGGTACAGCCGACAGGGGACAAGGTTTATAAAGAAGGTAACGTTACTATGTACCTCCGGCCAGCTGCGGAGTGCTGCCGTGAAACTGATACCCTTTTTGCTGGATAGCGGAGCGGAAATCTACTATAGCGGCGATACTGATCCGGATGGGATCCGGATCGCCGACAGACTTTGGAAAAAGTATGGAGACCGGATTCATGTGTGGAGAATGTCAGAGGAGGATTACGTGAAAAGCCTTTCGGAGGAAGAAATTGGAAATGTATCCATAAAAAAGCTGGAAACTGTTGAGAATCCTGTTCTTCGTAAGACAGCAAAAGAGGTAAGAAAGAAGAAAAGGGCAGGATATCAGGAGAATATATTAAAAGATCTGCTGGAAGATATGGAGCTTGAAAGGCCAAGCCGGAAGCAATGAAGGTAAAGAGTGCTGGAATTTACTGTATTTCTGAAATTGGATCATAGTCACATCTCTGCTTGTAATAGACACATTTTTATGATAAATTGTAGATTAATAGGGGAAAATCAAATATCATCTGACAGTATTTCAAAAAGGGGAACGAAATGACAAGTGAGAGAAATAACAGGCTGTTAAATGCGAAGCTAAACAAGTATATTGTTCCGGGCATTATGATGTCACTGGCACTTCAGCTCGGGAACATAGTGGACACGATCTTTGTAAGTAATCTGATCGGTGTGGAAGCAATGTCTGCAGTTACGATGAGCCTTCCGGTTGAAACCATTGTGCAGCTTACCGGATACTGCCTTGGTATTGGTGGTTCCATAGCAGTGGGCAATATGCTTGGTAAGCGTGATAAAGAAAGTGCATCGAAGCTGTTTTCAGTTACATTTCTGGTGACGCTTCTGGTGGGACTTGTTTTTTCTGTCTGTGCGTTTCCACTGGCAGGACCGATTGCAAGGCTCCTGGTACCTGGCGGCGGTGCTTTGGCAGACTATACAGGAGATTATATCTGTGTCAGCATGCTCGGTGCACCGGTGATCGGAATTGGCCTTATGATGGTCAATTATCTGGGTGTTGAGAATCATCCGGAGCTTGCATCTGCCTATCTTATCATTGCCAATGTCATTAACCTTATCCTTGATTATATTTTCCTTCGATTCACGCCACTTGGGATTACAGGTGCGTCGTTATCTACAGTGCTTGGCTTTCTGCTGGCAATGTTTGTTTTCCTGCTTTATATCCGTTCCGATAAAAGGAATATACGTTTTGTCAGGCTGAAGGCAAAGGACTTTGGGGTTCTTATGGAAGCCGTTATTACGGGTGTGCCTATGCTTGTTTTCATGGCAACGAATTTTATCAAGGCACTTGGTCTTAATACGATCATTATCAATCAGATCGGAGAAGAGGGCATGGCGGTATTTACCGTCTGCGATAACGTACTGCTGATCGTTGAAATGCTGACAGGTGGAATTATTGGTGTGATACCAAATGTAGCCGGGATCCTCTTTGGTGAAAAGGATTATGTGGGGATCAGGGTTCTGTGTAATAAAATGCTGAAATACAGTTACATCGTCCTGGCAGTGATATTCGCAGTTATCATGGCATTTACAGAACAGATTACGATCCTGTTTGGAAGCGGCGGCGGAGAGCTTGGCAGACAGATGGTGGATGCACTTCGTATTTTTGCCATCTGTGTAATTCCGTATCTCTGGAATAAATTTATTGTGAGCTATTATGAAACGATAGAGGAAACAGCCATAGCAAGCTTCGTTACCTTCCTTGAAAATGCGGTTGTGGTTCTGCCTGCGACCTTTGCCGGAATTCTGATCTGGAAGCAGATTGACGGGATCGGTATTGATGGAATTGCCATAGGATTTGTTGCCACAGAGCTCATTACGGTGATCGCAGCATGGATCTTCAGAAAGATCAAACACAAGAACTCCAGCTTTTATATTGTTCCTGACAAAAATCCCGGAACCAATCTGGATTTTTCCATTAAAAGCACTATGGAGGAGGCACAGGCTGTTCCTGTAAAGATCATGGAGTTCTGCAAGGAAAATGGAGTGTCTGGAAATAAAGCCAATCTGGCAGCGGTATGTGCCGAGGAGATGACCGTAAATATCATCAAATTTGGTGGGAAAACCTCCAACTGGATCGATATCAATCTCTGTCTGGAGGATGATCTGTGCAGACTGAGGATCAGGGATAACGGAGTTAACTTTAATCCATTGGAATACAGCCATGACAGTGATGAATTTGATATCCACGGGATAGAGCTTGTGAAAAAGATTTCCAGATCTATGGACTATATACGCGCGATTGATATGAATAATACTATAATATCATTTTAAGGAGGGGAAGAAATGTCTTCTATTAACGAGAAATCCGGTTTTGAATTTGTGTTTCAGCCTGTAACGAAGCTGTTCGAGGAACAGGTACGTCTGCACCCGGACAAATGTGCGGTCGCATCCAGTAAAGAACGCTTTACCTATGCCCAGCTGAATGAAAGAGCAAATAAAATCGCCCATTCTCTCATTGAAAAAGGGGTTCAACGAGAGACGATCGTTGGGGTAGTACTGGAGCGATGCTGCGATTTTTATGCAGTACGACAGGGAATTCTGAAGTCCGGAGGTGCGTTTGCAGTAGCCTCCCCGGATTATCCGGATGACAGGATCCAGTTTATCTTTGAGGATGCCGGAGTGCCCTTTGTGATCACAACAAAGGAAATCGCAGAGGAACGTAAGGAGCTGTTTGACAGGCTGCCCTGCACCGTGGTTCTGCTTGAAGAGCTGCTGGCAAATCCGGATACAGCAAATCCGGATACAGAGATTGGCGAACATGATCTTTGTTATTGTATTTATACATCCGGGTCTACCGGAAAGCCTAAGGGGGTTATGATCGAGCATCTGAATCTTGCTAATTTCGTAAACCCCAATCCGAAAAATGCAGAAACCTACGGGTATGTGAGCAGGGGAAGTGTATCACTTTCTATGGCGGCGATGACATTTGATGTTTCTGTACTGGAAGAGTTTATTCCGCTGACAAACGGACTGACTGCAGTGGTCGCAAGTGATGAAGAGATCCTGAATCCGGTCATGCTTGGTGATCTGATCGTAGAAAATAAGGTTGATATCATGACAACGACACCGACCTATCTGTCCAACATGATCGATCTGCCACAGCTTAAGGAAGCTGCTTCCCAGATCAGGGTATTCGACGTGGGAGCAGAAGCCTTTCCACCGGCTCTTTATGATAAAATACGTGCAGTAAATCCGGATGCATATATTATGAATGGCTATGGTCCTACAGAAACAACGATCAGCTGTACGATGAAGGTGATCACTGACAGCAAAAATATTACGATTGGTGAGCCAAACGGTAATGTTCAGGTATATGTGGTTGATAAGGATAATAAGATCCTTCCGGATGGAGAAACCGGCGAGCTGGTAGTTGCTGGTCTTGGAGTAGGCAGGGGGTATGTCAATCTGCCTGATAAAACAGCAGCCGTTTTCATTACGCTGAATGGTGAAAGAGCATATAAAACCGGAGATCTTGCAAGAATTACTCCGGAAGGTGAAATTGAATTCTTTGGAAGGATTGATAACCAGATCAAGCTTCGCGGATTACGGATTGAGCTTGGTGAGATTGAAGAGGTCATTAACAGCTTTGAGGGAATTATTACCAGTATTACGGTACCGGTCGATAATAAATATCTCTGCTGTTATTTTATGGCAGACCGTAAGATTGATGCCGATGAGCTTTCTACATATGCATCAGAATCACTGGCGCATTATATGGTACCGGATGTTTTCGTGCAGATGGAAAAGATGCCGGTAACAGCAAATGGCAAGATTGATAAAAGTGCGCTGCCAAAGCCTGTTTCACAGCCAAAGAACTTGAAAGAGCCGGAAACACCGATGCAGAAGAAGATTTTTGAGATCGTTTCCAGTGTAGTGGAAAATGATTTCTTTGGAATTGATACAAGCTTTTATAAAGCAGGATTGTCTTCCATCAGTGCTATGAAGCTCTGCGTTCTGATCTCCGATGAGTTTGGCATTACGGTAAAAACAAGCGATATCCATGAAAACAATACCGTTGAAAAACTGGAAAACTATGTCATGCTTGCACCCAAGATCAGAACCTATGAAAAGAGGGAGGTATATCCGCTTACCGGTTCCCAGAAGGGTATTTTTGCAGAGTGCAGCAAGAATCCGGAAAGCACCGTATATAACATCCCGTTCCTGTTTGAGCTGGAAAGCTCCGTGGATGTACAGAAGCTGTCCAGAGCCGTAGAACAGATGGTAAAAGCACATTCCTATCTGCTTACCGAGGTATTCTTAAACGATAAGGGAGAGATGGTTCAGCGTCCTGGTGAGGAGAACTTCGTACCGGAAGTTATTGAGACAACGAATGAACAGTTTGAAAAGCTGAAGAAGGAACTGGTACGTCCGTTTAAGCTGGAAAAGGGACGTTTATTCCGTGCGCAGATCTATGCTACTGAAGATAAGAAATATCTCTTTACCGATTTCCATCATATTATTGCAGACGGAAATTCCTATGATATCATTTTTGAGGATATCAACCGTGCTTATGTAGGAGAAAAGCTGGAAAAGGAGACATATACCGGATTTGATGCTGCCCTTGATGAAGAGCAGCAGATGCAGGAAGGAAAATATAAGAAAGCAGAGAAGTATTATGACAGTGTGTTCGGAGAGGTGGAAACCGAATCCCTTCCGCTTCCGGATGTAACCGGAAAGAACCCTGAAAAGGGATATCTGGAGAGAAAGCTTGCCGTTGCAGAAGACAAGATCGTTTCCTGCTGCGAGAAGCTTGGAGTGACACCGAATATTTTATTCACTGGTGTATTTGGTATTCTGATGTCCAGATATTCCAATGCAGACGACAGTCTCTTTTCCACGATTTATAACGGAAGAAATGATTCCAGACTGGAAAATACAGTCTGCATGCTGGTTAAGACGCTTCCGGTTTATTGCAGGTTTGAGCAGAAGACGACGATCCAGGCCTACATGACAGAGCTTTCCGGGCAGCTCCTGTCCTCCATGGCAAATGATATTTTCCCGTTTTCTGATATCTGTGCAAAATATGGATTCAATTCCGATCTTACCTTTGCTTATCAGGCAGAATTAAGTGACGATTACCCGATTGGTGATACCGTTGCAAGGGGACATGATCTTTCCCTTGATATGGCGAAAATGCCTCTGCTCATCCAGGTAAGAGAGTACAATAATGAATATGTGCTTACAGCGGAATTCCGCAGTGACATGTACAGTGATGCTTTTGTAGACGGTATGCTGGACGCCTATGAAGCAGCTATGGACTCTGTACTGAAAAACAAGTACGTTTCAGAGGTTTCCATTATCTCAGAGAATGCAGTTAAAAAGATTGCAGAATTCAATGATACTGCCTGTGAATATGACAGGACGAAAACTATTTCCGACAGATTTGCGGAAATGGTACAGACTATACCGGATCATACGGCTGTTGTATTTAAGGACAAGAAGTTCACTTATAAAGAACTGGATGAGATCAGTGACAGGCTTGGAAAATATATTGCTTCTCTTGGAATTGGAGCAGAAGATGTCGTGTCTATTCTGATTCCCCGCTGTGAGTATATGGTCATTGCGCCTATGGGCGTTATCAAAGCCGGTGCAGCCTATCAGCCGCTCGATCCGTCTTATCCGAAGGACAGATTGATGTATATGCTGGAGGATTCTGAAGCCAAACTGCTGATCGCAGACAGAGAGCTTCTGTATCTGGTAGATGGTTATCAGGGACCTGTTTTATATACGGATGAAATCATGCAGCTTGAAGATGTGGATGCAGAACTGAAAAAGCCGCAGCTCCATGACCTGTTTATCTTACTCTATACCTCAGGCTCGACCGGTGTACCGAAGGGATGTATGCTGGAATATGGAAATATTACCGCATTCTGCCACTGGTACGGGAAATATTACAGTATTGATCCTGATTGTAAGATAGCTGCCTATGCGTCCTTTGGCTTTGATGCTTCCATGATGGATATTTACGGTGCACTTACGAATGGTGCGCAGTTACATATTATTCCGGAGGAGATCCGTCTGGATTTCATTGGACTGCAGAAATACTTTGAAGAAAATGGCATTACCCATTCCTTCATGACGACACAGGTCGGAAGACAGTTTGCACTGGAAATGGATTGTAAGAGTCTCCGTTATCTTTCCGTTGGTGGAGAGAAGCTGGTTCCCTGTGAGCCGCCCAAGGGTTACAGATTTGTCAATGTTTACGGGCCTACAGAAACGACTGTTCTTGTAACAGCATTTGAAGTGGATAAATACTACCCTAACATACCAATCGGCAAGGCACTGGACAATGTCAAGCTTTATATTACAGACAAGGCCGGTCATATGCTGCCCTATGGTGCCTGCGGCGAACTGATGATCTCAGGCTTCCAGGTTTCCAGAGGATATCTCAATAAGCCTGAGAAAACGGCTGAGGTTTATACAAAGAATATTTATGATGACACCGAAGGCTATGAAGTGCTGTATCATTCCGGAGATGTGGCAAGATACCTTCCGGATGGAAATATCCAGATCATCGGCAGAAAGGATTCCCAGGTCAAGATCAGAGGCTTTAGAATTGAACTTTCCGAAGTGGAAGAGGTCATCAGAAGATATCCTGGTATCAAAGATGCGACAGTTGTTGCATTTGATGATCCGAATGGCGGAAAATATATTGCAGCCTATGTGGTATCCGACAGTGAGGTGGATATCAATGGATTAAATGATTTCATTAAGGAAACCAAGCCTGCCTATATGGTACCTGCAGTTACCATGCAGATCGATAAGATCCCGCTGAACCAGAACCAGAAGGTAAATAAAAAGGCACTTCCTGTACCTGAGAGAAAAATAGAAGAGATCATAGCACCGAAGAATGAGATCCAGCAGAAATTATTTGACTGTATCGCAGATGTCCTTGGCTATCAGGAATTTGGTATTACCACAGATATTTATGAGGCAGGACTGACTTCCATCAGTGCGATCAAGCTGAATATCCTGATTTCTAAAGCGTTTGATATTGTCATCAAGACATCGGACATCAAGGATCATCCGACGATTGAGATGCTGGAGGGCTTTGTCCAGACTGCAGGAAAAGAAACAAAGAGAGAAATACAGGAAAATTATCCGCTTACCAATACACAGGAGGGAATCTTTATTGAATGTACAGCCAATATGGGCTCTACCATTTATAATATTCCTTACCTTCTGAAGCTGGATAAAAAGGTAGACCTTGAGAAGCTTGCAGAGGCCATTGACAGTACGATAGAGGCACATCCTTATCTGAAGACCCGTCTCTTTATGGACGAAAACGGGGATGTCCTGCAGAAGCGTGATGACAGCTTAAGCTGCAAGACACAGATCATCAATGGAATGAACAGGGAAACGCTGGTCCGTCCGTATATGCTGTTTAATGATCAGCTTTTCCGGTTTGAAATTTACAGAACCTGTGACGGAAATTATCTGTTCCTTGATATTCATCATATTATCGCAGACGGTACGTCCCTTGGTATTATCCTGAATGATATCAACCGGGCTTACAGCGGAGAAAAGCTGGAGGCAGAAAAGTATACCTCCTATGATCTCGCACTGGATAACCGCGATGCCCTGAAGAGTGATACCTATAAAAATGCAGAGAACTATTATAAATCGGTATTTGAAAATAAGGGTGGAAGCATAAGCTTCTATCCGGATAAGAACGGAGCAGTTCCGACTGCGGCGACTTATCACAGAGAGGTTACGGAGATTTCTGTGCAGCAGGTAAAGGATTTCTGCAAGAAGCATGGAATCACAGAAAATGTGTTCTTTATTTCTGTATTTGGCCTTACACTTGGTAAATATAATTTCAGAAGGGATGCGGTATTTACTACCATTTATCATGGAAGAAATGATTCCAGACTTTCTGAAACAGTTGGTATGCTGGTAAAGACACTTCCTGTTTACAGTGATTTTTCAGGAAGCTTAAAGGATGGACTGCTTGCTGTACAACAGCAGCTGATCAATTCCATGAACAACGATATTTATCCGTTCTCACAGATCAGCCGTGAGTTCAACATCAAGGCGGATGCCATGGTGATCTATCAGGGAGATAATTTTGCGTTTGATACGATCGGCGGTGAATACGCACAGGAGGAGCCGGTCAGCTTAAATGCGGCAAAGGCACCGGTTTCCATCAGCATTTCCATCGACAGGAATAAGTTTGCCTTCGAAATTGAATATCGTGGTGATATGTACTACGAAGAAACCATCAAATATCTTGCAGACAACCTGGAACTTGCTGCAGGTGGAATCCTGAAGGAACAGGAGCCGGAAGACATCAGGCTGATGTTTGAGGAAGAGACAGAGATGGAGGATGATCCGGAGCATACAGGCAAGACCTTTGTGGATCTGTTCCGGGAGGCAGCAGCAAAATATCCGGACAGACCGGCAGTAAGAGATGGCTCTGGCGAAATTACTTACCGTGAACTGGACAGAATGTCCGATTACGTTGCACAGAAGCTTACTGAAAATGGATTTGGCAGAGAAAAAGCGGCAGGCATTCTGTGTGGAAGAACCAAAGAATATGCAGTTGCCTATGTGGGTGTCATGAAGGCCGGCGGAGCCTATGTACCGCTGGATCCGGAGTATCCGCAGAGCAGAATTGAGTACATGCTGAAGGATTCAGGAGCAGAGAACCTGCTTGTAATGAATCAGTATCGGGATCTGGTCAGCTTCTATGAAGGAAATGTGATCAGTCTTGATGATGTCGCAGAAGAAGCAAAAGACTTTACCCTTTCTGCAGAGCTTACAGCGCCGAAGCCTGAGAATCTTGCTTACATGATTTATACATCAGGTTCTACCGGAAAGCCAAAGGGTGTTATGCTGGAGCACAGGAATCTGATGAACCTGATCGAATACGTCAGACTGACCAGAAAAACAACGCCGGATGATATTGTGGCTGAATTTGCAAGCTTCTGCTTTGATGCATCGGTAATCGATCTGTTTGCTCCGCTTACCGCAGGGGCATTACTGTATATCTTCCCGGAGGATATCCGCAAGGATGCCGTTGCAGTTACAAAATGTATACAGGATCAGAAGCTGACCAGTGTTACGTTCCCGACTCAGATGGGTGAACTGGTAGCAGAACTGCTTGAGGATGCCCCGCATCTTAAATTTGTTACCCTTGGCGGTGAGAAATTCAAGCATTACAGAAACCGTACTTACCAGATGATCAATGGCTACGGTCCCACAGAGGATACCGTATCTTCCACAG
>ENA-OZGX01001314-OZGX01001314.1-human-gut-metagenome-genome-assembly--contig:-NODE-1314-length-9836-cov-5.416522_pt1 | contig 9836 bp, 8 predicted proteins | sample MGYA00244040_ERZ653674 | MGnify/ENA primary metagenome ERZ653674 (study PRJEB26926, sample SAMN06165232) | human gut metagenome | biome: ENVO:00009003; feature: ENVO:2100002; material: ENVO:00002003... | reverse complement strand
CCTTATCGTCGGCAGCGTCAGATGTGTATAAGAGACAGATATAATGGATATGTTCTTTTATTTTCCAAACTATTATAACCAACACTTGACCAAAAACTGCCTTGTGAATAGCGACCTTCACTGCAAACATCTTTAATTAGCCGCGATGCTTTTCGCCTTCGCTTTAAGTAATAGTATTGCAGCTTCAATAGCTAATCCAAGAAACTTGTATTTTCCTAATCCTTTATAATGGTTATGTTAGGAGATTTTTAAAACACGCCATTAGAAAGGAATGATAAGGATGAAAAGCAGAAACTACTCGGAATCTGAAAAATCTGCAGTGGTTGAACGCTTCTTGGTCGGTGGCGAATCCGTATCGACAATTGCTGCTGACACTGGTATCTCCAGAAGTACGCTCTATGCTTGGATCAAGTCCGCACAAATCGGGCCGGATATGTTAGATTTTACTCTCAAAAATTTTCGGATGCTGGAAGCAAAGGTCAAACGCCTGGAAGGAATTGTGAAGATCTTACAAATCGCAAACTGTACTGCCAACGCACCTCTAAATGAAAGACTCCAAGCGTTAGAAGGACTCCATGGGCAATACAATGTGCATATGCTCTGTGACGCGCTGAAAGTTCCCCGCGGAACTTTCTACAATTATATCTTCCGGAACAAACGGGACAACACTTGGTATGCAAAGCGAAGAGAGGAACTTCGGATCAGAATTCAACAAATCTATGATGAAAGTAAGCAAATCTTTGGAGCAGGAAAGATTACCGCAGTTATGAAAGAGGAAGGTTATAAAGTCAGTCAGGAAATGGTCCGGGAACTCATGCGGGATATGGGCCTGCTAAGCATTCGACAGGATGCTAAAAAGGTCTATGCCAAAGAGCGCCGCAGTTTGAAAAATCATTTAAACCAGCAATTTGAGGTAACTCGGCCAAACGAAGTATGGGTCAGTGATGTTACATATTTTCTATGCAAAGATATCAAGTACTACATTTGCGCCATTATCGATTTGTACGCCAGGCGAATTGTAGGCTATCGAGTTGGAAAGCGTAACAGCACACAACTTGTGAAAAGTACATTCAAACAAGCATACGAATCCCGCAAGCCTGCAGGACAACTGTTATTCCATACAGACCGGGGGAGCAATTATCGCTCTTATGCCATGTGCTCGTATCTTAAGGAGTTGGGCGTGATACAATCGTTTTCCAAGGCAGGAGTTCCCTATGATAATTCGGTCATGGAGTCCTTTTTCTCCTCGTTGAAACGAGAAGAATTGTACCGAACAAAATACCGCTCTGAAGCAGAATTCAGAGGGGCAGTAGATGCGTATATGGTGTTTTACAACGAGCGCAGACCTCATGCTAAAAACGGTTACAAGACGCCAATGAAACTGGAATCTATCTATTTTGGCGAGCAAAAGGAGCCAGAAACCATGTCCTGAACAAAGGGGTTCAGATTGATTGTTTTTGCTGTTTTACATCTTAAAATTCGATGTTTTTTCAAAAATGTCCGAAAAGAAGAATGTCCCTTGGAGTGCTAAATCCCTTGTAAATCAAGGGAAACAAGCAAAACACCATTGATGTCCGAACCTTAGGGGATTCAGATGTCAATGGTGTTTTCAGGTGGTGGAGGCGAGGGGAGTCGAACCCCTGTCCGAAAACCTGTTAGCAAGACTTTCTCCGAGCGCAGCCGGCAATTTAGGATTCCCCCGGCCCATCCCCTACCGGCAGGGTATGGGTTTCGGTAGCTTCATAAGATCCCACCTGCCGCAAAGCTTAGGCAGGCTGGTTCCCCACATTGATGACGCCCGGATCCGGCGGCGTGGGAACCGCCGGGCGGACGCGCCGCCTAATTAGGCAGCGAGAGCAAAATCAGATTTGCCAGTTAAATTTAAGTTTCCCGTTTTTATCGAAGCACGGGTCTTCGGCTCGCTTATCCGGCCTCCATGATCCCCGTCGAAACCATGTACGCCCCCATATCGTGGGCCTATTCGGCCCAAAGGTTTTACCGTTCCATCATGCGCATTCTCCGGTCTATATCCCGCTTGGCGTCCCGTTCCGCCAGGGCGCTGCGCTTATCGTACAGCTTTTTGCCCTTGGCCACCGCCAGCTCCAGCTTGACCCTGCCGTCCTTCAGGTACAGCTGTAAGGGGATCAAACTATAGCCGTCCGCCTGGGACAGGGCTTGCAGCTTGCGGATCTCCCGCTTGTGTAGCAGCAGCCGCCGGCTGCGGAAAGGGTCCCGATTATAGATGTTGCCTTGCTCGTAAGGGCTGATGTGCATGCCGATTACATACATCTGCCCATCCTTCACCTGGGCGTAGCAATCCTTCAGGTTTACCTTGCCGGCCCGGATGCTCTTGACCTCCGTCCCCACCAGCTCTATCCCGCATTCGTAGGTATCCTCGATGAAATAATCGTGTCTGGCCTTGCGGTTTTGGGCCACGGGCTTTACGCCCTTTTGTACCGGCATAGGTTCACCACCTTTCCCTTCTTCTATTTTATCATTTTCCTGCCGTTTTTACAACCTTGCCGCTGGAACCCCGCCTAGAATTCCTGCGCCCAGGGCTCTTCTTGTCCCCCTGGGCGGCCTCCCCCTTACCCAGTTCCTGGGTTTTCCCGTTTTCCTGGGCGCCCTTTCCCTTCGTCTGGCTATGCCGCCGGCCCTTGCCCGGCGCGGCCGCATCCTTCTTTTTGCCCTGGTTGCCGGCGCCCCGCTCCAGGATGAAGTCCACATTCCCGGTTTCCAGATCTGCTCCCGTTACCCGGATGGTCACCTGATCCCCCAACCGGTAGGTTTTGCCGGTACTTCTGCCCACCATACGGTAATTTTGCTCATCCAGGATATAATAATCATCCTCCATGGATCCAATTCGCACCATCCCCTCTACCGTATTGGGCAATTGTACGAAAAAACCATATTGGACCACCCCAGAGATAATCCCGGTCTCCACCATGCCGATCCGGTCTTTCATGTATTCGCACTTCTTCAGATCGTCCGCCGCCCGCTCCGCTTCCAGGGCCGCAATCTCCCGTTGGGAACAATGCTGGGCGATCTCCTCCATTTGCGACGCCCAGTCCTCCCGCTGCTTTTCATCCAGCTCCCCGTGGAGCATGGCCTTGAGCAGCCGGTGTACCGTCAGATCCGGATAGCGCCGGATGGGTGAAGTAAAGTGGCAATAGTCGCCTATGGCCAGACCAAAATGGCCCAGGCATTCCGGCGCATACCGGGCCTTGCGCAGGGAGCGCAGGGTCACCCGGCTGATCACAGCCTCCTCCTTGGTGCCCTTGCTGGCCAGTAGCACCTTTTGCAGTGTGGCGGGCCGCAGGTTGTTCAGGCTCTTGATGCCGTAACCCAGGGTATGCAAAAAGGTATTGAGCTGCTGTAGTTTGTCCTTATCCGGGGTTTCGTGGACCCGGTACAGGAAGGGGATCCCCATGCGCCTAGCATGGCCTGCCACGGTTTCGTTTGCCAACAGCATGAATTCCTCGATCATTTGGTTGGATATGCCCCGTTCATATAACTTCACATCCACCGTATGCCCTTTCTTATCCAGCACCAGCTTAGCTTCCGCCAGGTCAAAATCCATGCTCCCCCGCTTGAACCGCCGGCTTCTAAGCTTTTCCATCAAATCCCGCATGTTGGATAGCATGGGCCAAATGTCCTTGTATTTTTCCAGCAGAGCCTTATCCCCGTCGAACATGGCGTTTACGTCCTCGTAGGTCATCCGGTAGCGGGTACGGATCACCGTCTCCGCCAGCCGGTGGCTTACCACCTTCCCGGCCGGATCCAGCTCCATGATGCAGGATAGGGTCAGCTTATCCGTATTGGGGTTGAGGGAGCATACCCCATTGCTGATTTCCTTAGGCAGCATGGGCAAGACCCGGTCTGGAAAATACACGCTGGTGCCCCGCTTATACGCCTCCTGATCCAAGGGCGAATGGGGTGTGACATAATGGCTTACGTCCGCAATATGCACCCCCAGCAGGCAGTTGCCGCCTTCTAGCGTCACCAAGGATACCGCGTCGTCCAAATCCTTCGCGTCCGCCCCGTCGATGGTGATGCAGGTCAGGGCTCGAAGGTCCTCCCGCCGGGCGATTTCCCCTGGCGCCACAGGTTTATTCAAGTTCCGGGCCTGCCGGGCCGCCGCCTTGGAAAAATCGTCCGGCAGATCCATCCGCCGAATGATGGACAGGATATCCGTACCCGCCTTCTCCTTGCTGCCCAGCACTTCCACCACCCGGCCGGTCAGGGGCCGGCGTCCATCGGGATACTGAAGGATCTCCGCCACCACCTTATCCCCTTGCTTGGCTCCGTCCACATCGCCGGGCCGAATCAGCACGTCCATATACAGCCGGGTATCGTCCGGCACCACATAGCCGCCGCCTGCCCCTTCGTCGTCCTCAAAGGCGCCTACGATCCGCTTCTGGCCACGGCTGGCGATGAGGGCCACCTCCGCCTCCGGATTGCCTCCACGGCTGATCTGGTCCGTTTGCCGCACCCACACCATATCCCCGTGCATGGCACCATGGATGGCGTCCGCCGGCAGGAATAGATCCGGCGTGCCGTCCGCCGGGATAAAGAACCCAAAGCCCCGGGCATTCCCCTGGACCCTGCCGTAATGCAGGCCCATCTGTTCCGGCAGGGCCAGCTTCCGCTTGCGGGTCAGCATGACCCGGCCGGTGGACAGCAGCCGCTCAATGGCCGCCGCCCCCTGGTCTGGATCCTCCAGGGATTCCAGCAGGGCCTCCGGCGCGGCCGGATTCCCGCTCCGCCGGAGGGTCTCCAATAATAAGGTTTCCATTTCCTGGTTGGTCATAAATTTCCTCTCTTTTGTTCCAACAAAAATGGGAGTATGCCCGCAGCATACTCCCTTGCAAAATCCAATGTTCCGCTTATGCCAAGATCATGATTACGATAGCCAGCACGCCGATGATGATCGCGGTGACAACGGTAATCTTCTGGAGCTTGGCCTCCCGGCTGGCCGCCTGGCCCCGGGCTGTAAAGGACTGGGTATCGCCAGCAAAGGCGCCGCCCAGACCGCTGGATTTGGTCTGCTGCATCAGCACGGCCGCGATCAATACGATCGAGCATAGGACGAGAATGCTGGTAAGGATTATATTCAAAGTGGTCATTATGTATACTCCTCCGTATCTTGCGTTCCATTGCCGTTTTCACAGCCGCAATTGATAGTGTACCACAGCCCGTAGGAAAAAGCTAGAACTTTTTTCGATTTTTTTGATATTTTAGCCTTCCAGCAGGCTCTTGCCCGTCATCTCCGGGGGAATGGGGAGGCCCATCAGCTCCAGCATGGTGGGAGCCAGGTCGCTGAGCCGGCCGCCGGCCCGCAGGGTCGCGTTCTTCCGGCTGTCGTCCACCAGGATCACCGGCACTGGGTTGGTGGTATGGGCGGTGAAGGGGGACCCGTCGGCATCATACATCTGCTCGCTATTGCCGTGGTCCGCCGTGATAATGGCCCGGCCGCCCATCTCCCGGATGGCGGCGATCACCTGGCCCACGCAGGCGTCCACCGCGTGAATAGCGGCGGTGGCAGCCTCCATCACGCCGGTATGGCCCACCATGTCCGGGTTGGCGAAGTTGAGGATCATCACGTCGTACTTGCCGCTCTTCACCCGCTTCACCGCTTCCTCCGCCACCTCATAGGCGCTCATCTCGGGCTTCATGTCGTAGGTAGCCACCTTGGGGGAGGGAATGAGGGCCCGATCCTCCCCGGGGTTGGGGGCCTCTACCCCGCCGTTAAAGAAGAAGGTCACATGGGCGTATTTCTCGGTTTCCGCGATACGCAGCTGGGTCTTGCCCAGACTGGCCAGGTATTCGCCCAGGGTATTCGCCAGCTTTTCCGGCTTGAAGGCCACATGGAGCTTGTCCCCAAAGGTGGCGTCATACTGGGTGAAGGAGACGTAGTATACCGGAAAATACCCCTTCCGGCGGGTAAAGCCGTCGAAATCCTCGAAGATGAAGCTGCGGGTGATCTCCCTGGCCCGGTCCGGTCGGAAGTTATAGAAGATGATGCTGTCGTTGGCCTGGATGGTGGCCACAGGGGCATCCCCTTCCATCACCACAATGGGCTTGATGAATTCATCCGTCACATCCTGGTCGTAGCTGTCCTGGATAGCGGCCACGGGATCCGCAGCCCGCACCCCTTCCCCGTACACCAGGGCGGCATAGGCCTGTTCCACCCGCTCATAGCGGTTGTCCCGGTCCATGGCGTAATAGCGGCCCATCACCGTGGCGATCTTGCCTACGCCAATCTCCGCCAGCTTGGCCTGCAGGGCTTCCACATACCCTTTGCCGCTGTGGGGGGGCACGTCCCGGCCGTCCATGAAGCAATGGACGTACACCTTCTTGAGGCCCTGGGCCTTGGCCAGCTCCACCAGGGCGTACAAATGGGTCAGGTGGCTATGCACCCCGCCGTCGGAGCACAGGCCATACAGATGCAGGGCGCTGTCATGGGCTTTACAGTTTTCCACCGCCCCCAAAAAGGCGGGATTCTTGAAAAAATCCCCCTCCCGGATGGACTTGGTGATCCGGGTCAGCTCCTGGTATACGATGCGGCCTGCGCCGATATTCAGGTGACCCACCTCGCTGTTCCCCATCTGCCCATCCGGCAGGCCCACGTCCTCCCCGGACGCGGCGATCTGGGTATGGGGATAGGCGGCGGCCAGGGCCATGATGTTCTTGGCGCCGTCGGCGGCGATGGCATTGCCGTTGGTCTCCGCCCGGCAGCCAAAGCCATCCAAAATGATAAGGGCCGTAAGTTCCTTGGTCATAGCGGACACCTTATTTGTCATAGTTGACGACCTGGGCAAAATCCGGGGCCTTGAGACTGGCGCCGCCAATAAGCCCGCCGTCGATCTGGGCCTGGGCCATGAGCCCCTTTACGTTCTTGGGGTTCATGCTGCCGCCGTACTGGATGCGGACCTGGTCCGCCACAGCCTGGCCATAAAGGGATGCAATGGTCTTCCGGATCAGGCCGATGGTCTCGTTGGCCTGCTCATCCGTGGCGGTCTTGCCGGTGCCGATGGCCCAGATGGGCTCATAGGCGATAACCAAGCCCGCCACCGCTTCACCGGGGATACCTTCCAGATCCGCCTTCACCTGGCCGGATACCACCGCGTCGGTCTCCCCGTTTTCCCGCTGGGCCAGGCTTTCGCCCACGCAGATGATGGGCACGATGCCAGCGGCTAGGGCCGCCTTGGTGCGGCTGTTGACCGTTTCATCGGTCTCGCCGAAATACTGCCGCCGCTCGCTATGGCCGATGATGGCATAGGCTGCGCCCGCTTCCTTCAGCATGGCCGCGGAAATCTCGCCGGTAAAAGCCCCCTTCTCCGCCCAGTGGATGTTCTGGGCGCCCACTTGGATATTGGTGCCCTTCACCAGCTCCGCCACCAGGGCGATGTCCACATAGGGCGGGCACACCACCACGTCGCAGGCGGCGTCCTTCACCAGGGGGATCAGCTCGGTGACCAATTCCTTGGCCTGGCTGGGGGTCATGTTCATCTTCCAATTGCCGGCAATGATGGGTTTACGCATAGCTATATCGCTCCTTGTCTATGAAATATTATTTGTCGTTAAGGGCCGCAACGCCGGGCAGTACCTTGCCTTCCAGGAACTCCAGGCTTGCGCCGCCGCCGGTGGAGATATGGGTCATCTTATCCGCATAGCCCAGCTTCTTCACCGCAGAGGCGGAATCGCCGCCGCCGATAATGGTGGTGCCCTGGCACTGGGCGCAGGCCTCCGCTACAGCAGCCGTACCCTTGGCAAAGGCGGGGAACTCGAACACCCCCATGGGCCCGTTCCAAATCACGGTCTTAGCAGTCTTGATGGTCTCGGCGAACAACTTGCGGCTCTCCTCGCCGATATCCAGCCCCTGCCAACCGTCGGGGATCTCACTGACCTTCACGGTCTTATGCTCCGCATCCGCTGCGAATTCCTTGGCCACCACCGTGTCCACAGGCAGCAGCAGCTTGACGCCCCGGCTCTCCGCCTCTGCCATCAGGTCCTTAGCCAGGCCGATGCTATCCTTATCCAGCAAGCTGTCCCCAATACCATAGCCTTTGGCCGCGAAGAAGGTATAGGCCATGCCGCCTCCGATAATCAGGCTGTCGCATTTTTGCAGTAGGTTCTTAATCACGCCGATCTTGTCCGCCACCTTGGCGCCGCCCAAAATGGCCACAAAGGGACGCTGCGGGTTCTCCAGGGCCTGGCCCATGATGGACAGCTCCTTACCGATCAGGAAGCCTGCCACCGCAGGCAGATAGGCGGCCACGCCGGCTGTGGAAGCATGGGCCCGGTGCACGGTGCCAAAGGCGTCGGATACGTAGATCTCTGCCAGGGAAGCCAACTCCTTGGCAAATTCCGGATCGTTCTTCTCTTCTTCCTTATGAAAGCGCAGGTTCTCCAGCAGAAGGATCTGGCCATCCTGCAGGGCCATGGCCTTTTCCTTGGCCTCCTCGCCGATGCAGTCGGATGCAAAGTCGATCTTCACGCCGGGGAGCAGCTCGCCCAGCCGGGCCGCCACAGGCTTAAGGGAAAACTCCGGCTTAACCGTTCCCTTGGGCCGGCCTAGATGGGAGCAGAGGATCACCCTGGCGCCATGCTCCAGCAAATATTTTACCGTGGGCAGAGAGGCTACGATGCGCTTATCGTCCGCTACCGTTCCTTCTGGGGTGAGGGGCACGTTATAGTCCACCCGCACCAATACCCGCTTGCCTTGTACGTTTACGTCTTCGATGGTTTTCTTCGCCATGGTATTCTCCTCCGTTTTTCTTGTAATTTTTATATATTGAAACTGGTTTTTCCGGTTCCGATCCCATGGACAGCTTGGCCGCCCATAGCGCCTATTACCCGATTGTTCTTATTTTATCACGCTTTGGGCATATTACAATATTGTGAATTCAAATATCCCGTGAACTTGCTATTATGGACGGTTGGAGGAAGCCGTGATATAATGCAGAATATGAAACGCTTTATTAAATTTCTCCTCTATTGCAGCCTCCTATTATTGGCGGGCTGCGCCAAAGAGCCCGAGGTTATCGTCATCGGTGTGACGGCCACCGGTCAATCGGATGCTGCTTCGCCTGCCGTTTTGGCGGAAGGAGAAACAGCTGCTTCGCAGGACCAGCCTGCTGCCAGCGGCAAAGCTCAGGCCAAGGTTCGAGATACGGTGGCCTATGTGCTCTCCTGCGCCGAAGGCCCCACCCTATATGGAGCGGTAGCCTATGAGAACACGGGGGATATCCCGCTTACCATCACCCAGGCGGACTTCGACTTTTCCCTGGCCGACTATGGGGAGGAGGTCACCTTCACCCCTGTCTTTGCCAAGGAAACGGTAGTGCTGCCCGGCGAAACCGCCTATGCAGCCCTATGGTATACCATGGCGGATCTTACCCCCGGCGCACAGGTGGAGCTGGATGCAAGCCTATCCTGGGAAGCTGCCAAGGAAGAGGCACGGATCCCCATCCAGGTGGAAAACATCCACCTGGCCCACAACTACCCCGCCTTCGTTTCCATGGCCGGCACCATTACCGCTGCCCAGGACTGCCCCTGTAACATCATCTACACCGCCTTCTATGACCAGAACGACCAGCTGCTGGGGGTGTGGTATTTTACGGACAACGCCCAGTTGATGGCGGGCGAGCCCAAAGCCTTTACCACCCACATGGAGGAGCTTCCCCTTACGGATCTAGCGGACACCGCCGTCCGGGTGGAGGCCTTTGGGGTGGGTATTCCCTAATTAGGGACAAGCTCCATACAAAAGAGCCCCGTTGCCCTCCCCAAGGTGGGGACCGGCGCGGGGCTCTTTCTGTCTCTTATACACATCT
>ENA-OZGX01001296-OZGX01001296.1-human-gut-metagenome-genome-assembly--contig:-NODE-1296-length-9922-cov-4.849296_pt1 | contig 9922 bp, 9 predicted proteins | sample MGYA00244040_ERZ653674 | MGnify/ENA primary metagenome ERZ653674 (study PRJEB26926, sample SAMN06165232) | human gut metagenome | biome: ENVO:00009003; feature: ENVO:2100002; material: ENVO:00002003... | reverse complement strand
TGTATAAGAGACAGGTATAATGCGTGCCAGCGCATAATAAAATAGAAATATTTTTATATGAAAGTAGTGATTTTAGCCGGAGGTTTTGGTACTCGTATTAGCGAGGAGAGCCAGTTTAAGCCCAAGCCGATGATTGAGATAGGTGGCAAACCTATCCTATGGCATATCATGAAATGGTATTCCAAGTTTGGTCATAATGAGTTTATTATCTGTTGCGGATACAAGCAACAGGTTATCAAGAATTATTTTGCCAACTACTATATGTATAATAGTGATATGACATTCGACTTTTCTGCCAATGGGAAAGTAACTGTACATAGTGATCATACGGAAGACTGGAGAGTGACGGTGGTTGACACAGGTTTGAATACCATGACGGGCGGACGTCTTAAATGCGTTAAAGATTACATATCTGGTGAACCGTTTCTTATGACTTACGGTGATGGTGTGTCAGATGTTGACATTAATGAATGTATCCGGTTTCATGAAGAGACAGGGACTATGGTCACGTTGACAGGTGTGCTTCCCGAAGGTCGTTTCGGAGTAATGGACATTGACGGTTCTATGATAAGGTCTTTCCGTGAAAAGAGTCGGGATGATATGGGATGGATCAACGGAGGTTTCATGGTTGTAGAGCCGGGAGCATTGGAATATATAGAAAATGACACAATGACCTGGGAGCGTGAACCTCTTGAAACGCTTGCCTCCCGGGGGCAACTTTCCTGCTATAAGCATCATGGCTTTTGGCAGTGCATGGACACGTTGCGTGACAAGGAGAAACTGGAGAGCCTCTTGGCTTCGGGCAAAGCACCTTGGAAATATTGGAAATGATAAAAATAAAAGGATAAATATGGCATTCAATAATGTATATAGAGGAAAGAAAGTATTGATAACCGGTAATACCGGTTTCAAGGGGAGCTGGTTGTCAGCATGGTTACTCATGCTGGGAGCGGAGGTATACGGCTATTCAAATAGTATACCTACCCAACCGTCCATGTTCGAGGTTGTTGGCCTACCCGACAGAATCCATCACCATTATGGTGACATCCGTAATAAAGAGGAGATGAGTGATTATGTTCAGGCTGTAAAGCCTGACTTTATCTTTCATCTTGCTGCACAGGCCATTGTTTCTACTTCCTACAAGGAGCCTTTTGATACCATCACTACCAATGTGGTAGGTACAGCTTCCGTGCTGGAGGCCATCCGTAATATCACATGGAATTGTACCTGTGTTCTTATCACCAGTGACAAGGCTTACGATAACGTGGAGTGGATCTGGGGATATCGTGAGACAGATGCGGTAGGCGGAAAGGATGTCTATTCCGGTTCAAAGGGTGCAGCCGAACTTACTATCAAGTGTTATTGGAAATCCTTTATCCAGGCTATGCCCAATATCAAACTGGGAGTGGCCCGTGCCGGGAATGTTATCGGAGGTGGTGACTGGGCGAAAGACCGTATCATCGTAGATTGTGTCAAGGCATTTTCAAGGAATGAGGTGGTAGAGATACGTAGTCCCAAAGCTACCCGTCCTTGGCAACACGTATTGGAACCATTGAGCGGTTATCTCAATCTTGGACAATACCTTTATGAAGGAAAGGTGAAGAATGGAGAACCGTTTAACTTTGGCCCTCGTGCGGAGCAGACCAAGACAGTGTTTCAGTTGGTTCAGGACTTGGCCGAACTTTGGGGGCTGGATAGGAATACGGCAGCCCGGCTGACCGGCAATGTGCCTTTCGAAGAGGCTACTTTATTGAAGCTTAATTGTGACAAGGCACTGGCTTATCTTGACTGGCATTCTACATTGCACTATGAGGAATGTGTACATTTTATTGCTGACTGGTACAAAGCTTTTTATACAGATGCCAATGTGGATATGTACAGCTTGACCACTGCCCAGATAGATTCCTATGTCAGGGCTGCCGGAGCACAACATTTAAAATGGGCGGAATAATGATGGAAGGAGTGACAGTTCATCCCCTGAAGCATATTGTCGTACCCAAAGGGGATATTTATCATGCTTTAAAATCTACTGATGAAGGTTATGTCGGATTTGGTGAGGCTTATTTCTCACAGATAGAACACGGTGCAGCCAAAGGCTGGAAACGCCATAACCGCATGACCTTGAATCTGGTTGTGCCCGTCGGTGCTGTCAAGTTCGTAATCTATGATGACCGTGAGGGCAGTCCCACCCGTGGGCAGTTTGAAGAAATAACCCTGTCACCTGAAAGCTGCTATCAGCGGCTTACTGTAGCTCCCGGACTATGGATGGCCTTTTATGGAGAGGGGGAGGGCATATCCATGCTGATGGATATCATACCTGAACCTCATGATCCTTCGGAAGCAAGCCGGATGGAGCTGGAGGCGATAGACTATAAATTTTAAACATTGTAGCTTTATGAAGATATTGATTACAGGAGCTACCGGATTTGTAGGTCGGACACTGATTCCTTATCTGTTCAGTCATTCATTGACAGATATTTGTCTGTTGGTAAGGGACAGACAGAAAGCAGAAAGCATGTTTCCTGGTCTTTGCTTGGAAATAATTGCTACGACAGAGGGCGGATGGTGCAAGCAGGTTATCGGTTATTCTCCTGATGTTGTCATCCATATGGCAACTTTCTTTACTGCAAGAAGGGATGATATGTCCATAGAAAAACTGATTGGATCAAATATCCTGTTTACCACCCACTTGCTTGAGGCAGTTTCCCATACTTCCTGTAGCCACTTCATTAATATAGGTACATTTACTGAATTTTTAAATGGCGCGGGTGAATATTTGCCCAATAATCTTTATTCCGCTACCAAAACAGCGGTACGCCCTATTATAAGGTATTATCAGGCACAGTCATGTTGGAATTGGATTAATGTGGTAGTCTACTCTCCCTATGGGCGGTATAATTCAAGCAAGAAGGTGATTGATTATCTGGTCGATGCGGTAAAGGCGGAAAAGCCCGTGGATTTTTCTCCGGGTAACCAGGTACTTGACTTCATACATGTTGATGATATAGCAGATTTCTTTTATACATTAATCCTTTCCTTGGATAACTTGAAAGACAGCTATTACCAGTTTCATCTTGGAACAGGTGAGGGGCATTCGTTACGCGGAGTGGCGGATATGATAGAGTCAGTCTGGAACCGTCCCGTAAAAGCAAATTGGGGCGGCCGCCCATATTCTCCTTCTGATGCCATGTATGCCGTGGCTCCTATAAATAGGAACATCACTTTGCTGGGATGGAAGGCGTCCATCTCCTTGAAGGAAGGTATTAGGATATTGCATGAAGATATGAAGACATATGAAAATGAATAATCCCGTTCTAATCCTTGGTGCTGGAATATCCGGTCTTGGAGCTGCATACAAATTATCTTGCAATGGTCAGCAGACTGTAGTTTTGGAAAAGGATACTACTTATGGAGGTCTTTGCGGTAACTTTACCATTGACGGTTTCCGTTTTGACCGTTTTGTTCATTTTTCCTTTGCTAAAGATGAACAAGTAAATAGAATCTTTATGGATGGAGCCGGAGAGGTATTCAGACATGTTCCTAATGCATATAATCTTTATCAGGGAATATGGATAAAGCATCCGGCCCAAAATAATCTTTATCCGCTCAGTCAGAAGATGAAGGATGCCGTAGTAAGAGATTTTTTATCCCGTCCGACAGATATTGACTCTTCTCAGATACAAAATTACGACCAATGGTTACGGCTTCAATTCGGTCATTTTTTTGCAGAACATTTTCCGATTCCTTATACTAAGAAATATTGGATGACTGAAGCAAAGGATTTGGAAACAAGATGGATGGGCAGCCGGGAAGGAAGCCGTTTATACCAGCCTTCCGTTGAAGAAGTGATACAGGGGTGCAATACATCCGAAACTCCTGTAACCTATTATAGTAAGGAGATGCGTTATCCACGAAAAGGTGGATTTAAGCAGTTTTTGTCTGCTTTGGTAGAAAACCAGGATATTCGTTATAACCAACAGGTCATATCGATAGATGTAGAGAATCGTCTTCTTCGTACATCAAAAGGCGATGAATATCAATTTGACCGTTTGATTAGCAGTCTTCCGCTTCCTGAGGTAATTAAGATGCTGAAAAACGTTCCTGTTGATGTTTGCAATGCAGTTGCACGGTTACACTGTACCTGTGGTTATCAGATATCGGTCGGACTGAAGACGAAGAATATCCCTCCTTATCTTTGGTGGTACATTTATGATGAGGATATTCTTCCTGCTCGCGTCTACTCACCTTCCTTGAAGTCGCCCGACAATGTTCCCGAAGGTTGTTCCTCACTTCAGATGGAAGTGTATTGTAACCGTAATGAATATACCCGGGAAGAGCTGTTGGCACGTTCAGTGGGAAAACTTGTTTCTTTAAACATTTTAAAACAAGAAGATATCCTTTTTACTGATATCCGTTTCGAACCATACGCCAATGTCATTTTTGACCATAATATTTATGAAGCCCGTAAGACTGTCCGTGATTACCTTTTTTCCCTTGGTATTGAAACGATTGGGAGATTTGGAAAATGGGGATATCTGTGGAGTGATCAGAGTTTGATGAGTGGATTGAAAGTTGAAATGTAAATAAGCATACTAAGAAAATGGATAGAGATATTTCATTGGATGCCATAAAATTAGTGGCCTGCATTTTTGTATGTACTCTTCACACAATAGGGATGTTTATGTCTGAGTCTTCAGATTTTCATTTATCCTATCTTTTATTTTATATGTCGGGGATTGCAGTTCCATTGTTTTTTATGGTAAACGGCTTTTTATTGGCCCCTAAGGATGGTGGAATGAAGTATTATTATAGGAAGATTTTTAATATTGTCAAGATCGTATGTGTATTTACTTTCATTTTTGATATTCCTAAACTTGTTAGAGGTGATATCTCTATATTAATGCCGTTTAAACAAGCTTGTAGTAGTCTGTTTTTTCAAGGTGGAGTGTTCCCTGTATTTTGGTTTTTGGGAAGTCTCATTTTTATATATGCCCTAATGCCATTTTTAAAGAAATATATCATATCAATAAGAACTAGATTATACGGTTTATTGCTTTTCCTGTCAGTGCTGCAGTTTATAATATACACTTGCGATATTTATACAAATTACGTTTATTCTTTTATATTTGAAAATGTGTATATACCGCAATCTTTTCGTTTGTATTCCCATCTGATGTATTTTCTATTAGGTGTTTGTTTGAGGTTATATCTTACAGATAATAATATGTTAAAAAATGTAATAGGGGGGGTAAAGCGGTCTTGTGCTATATAATTTATATTTTATGTGCTGCGTTAATTTGTTATTTATTATATCGCAATGTTGGTGCGATAGAATATTTTCAAAATTCAATTATCTGTGTATTGGCTTCTTTGTCTTTTTTCTTGAGCTTAAGGTCGATAGTTTTTAGCGGTTATATAGGGAGGACTATTGTTAATCTTTCATCTTGTAGTATTTTAGTTTATACCATTCATTATCCGATTCTTTCATTATTGTATATGAAAACAGATCTGTTCGTACATACAGATTTTTCCTTTCTTGCTTGGGCCGGTTTATTGTTGTTATGGTTCTTCATATCTTATTGGGTATATCAGATACCGTATATTAGCTCTTTCTTAAGAATTTAGTGAAAGTCTTGTTTCATCTATGTCTGTAAAACAAAACTATTTTTATAGTTTGCTGAATACTATTTCAGGGCTGTTATTTCCGATTGTAACATTTCCGTATGTTGCCCGTATCTTGATGGCAGACGGGATAGGACAGGTAAATTTCTATCTTTCCATCATTAATTATATATCCATGTTTGCAGGGTTAGGAATACCGACTTATGCCATTCGGGAAATAGCTAGGGTGAAGAGCAATGTGAAAGAGATGAATCAAGTGGCAGTGGAAATACTTCTATTACATACCTTTCTTACTCTGTTGGGATATATTGTAGTAGGTGTTGTAGCGCTTACCGTAGCGCAAGTTCAAGTCAATCTTCCTCTTTTTCTGATTTTAAGCATGAATCTCTTTTTTATTGCTATTGGATGTGAATGGTTCTATCAAGGGATGGAGGACTTTAAGTATATTACAATAAGAGGTTTGATTGTTAAGATGTTGTCGGTGGCATTGCTTTTTGTTTTGGTGAAAGACCGGTCGGATTTACTTTATTATGGTGTGTATTCAGTGGTAGGAGTCGTTGGAGGTAATATCTTTAATGCATTCCGGTTAAGAAAGTATATAAAGTTCCATCTATTGGAATTAAAAGAACTTCATCCTATGCGGCATCTGATTCCTGCCTTGCGGATATTCCTTTTGAATGTTGTGGCCAGCATTTATCTCCAACTGGATACAGTCATGTTAGGATTTCTTAAAGGGAATGAGGCTGTAGGCTATTATACCGGTGCCATTAAATTGACTAAAATGCTAATGGGCATCACTTCTTCTTTATGCGTTGTCCTTTTGCCACGTCTGTCCAATTTGGTGGTGGAGAATGAACGTGAGGAATTTGAGCGGCTATTAAGGAAAGCATTGGATTATGTGATAACGATAGCGGCACCAATGAGTATGGGGCTTGTTATAATGGCCCCCACTTTAGTCTATCTTTTTTGTGGTGAAGGATATGTACCCTCCATTTCAACCATGCAGATAACGGCTCCTATCATTCTTTTTATCAGCATCTCGTATGTGTTGGTACAATCCATATTTTCTCTGGGTAAGGAAAATATAACTATTATCACAGGCATAGTGGGTGCTTTGACCAATGTTGCTATAAATTTCATGCTTATACCACATTGGGCTCAGGACGGGGCGGCAATAGGAACTTTGTTGGCAGAATTTTCTGTTATGATAGCCTATCTGTTTATCATACGCCGTTTTTCAATTATTTCTATATTCACTCGCCATACCGCCCTGTGTCTGTTTGCCGTAGCCATTATGGGGACCTGTCTATGGGGAGTGTCTTTGTGGAAGTTTTCTCATACCTTAAATCTGTTTGTAATGCCATTGGTGGGAGGTGCGGTTTATGCCACAGTTTTAGGCTTTGCTAAAGAGCCTTTACTTCTGGATGTATGCCGTATGGTCAAACAAAGAATAAGAATAAAATAATATTGATATAATAATGGATACAGCAGTTCTTTTTGAGACATTTGCACGGCCTCAATATGCCCGTCAGGTTTTTGACCAGATAAAGAAGGCAAAGCCTAAGAAACTTTACTTTTATTCTAATAAGGCGCGTGTTGACCGTCCTGATGAAGTAAGGAATAATGAAGAAATTCGTTCATGGGTGAAAGAAGTGGATTGGGATTGTGAACTTCACACTTTTTTCCGTGAAGAGTATGTGGATGTTTATACTTCGGTTCGTGGTGCAATGGACTGGGTATTTGATAATGAAGAACAGGCAATAATACTTGAAGATGACTGTGTGCCGTCCGTTGCATTTTTTGAGTATTGTGATTTCTTCCTTGATAAATATAAAGAGGATAAGAGCATAGGATTTATTTCCGGAGCAAATTATTTAAAAAATTATGTTCCAGAGAAAGAAAATGACCATATATACTGTAATCTATTTTGTTTTTATGGCTTTGCTACTTGGAAGGATAGATGGAAAACTTTGGATTTTAATATAACCTGTGAAGAGGTTATTGAAAAGGGCTATATCAATCGATATTATAGAGGGGAAAAAGAGTCTATTATTATGGAACAATATTTTATGAGAGTGGATGATTTCGTGAAACGTACTCATTGTTGGGACTATATATTTGATTTGAACTCCTTTAAAAATGATTCGTATGGCGTTTACCCTATTGTTAATCTTGTTATGAATATAGGAGCGTATGGCGTGCATACTAATGCGAGTGTCTTGAAGTTAGTTGAGGGATTTTTTGGAGAACGACATTATCCTTTTGCTCCAAAACATAAAGGTGTGTTTACAAAAAGATTTAATAGAATAATGATAGAAAAAATTTATAGAAACGACAAAAAGGGGGAAGTTATAAAAAGGGGATTAAAATTTTTGTTGGGACAGAACTTCTATTCATATCTGAAGAGTATTGTAAAACAATAATAAGTATTTGTGATATTAATAAATCAATTACAAGATGAAAGTTTTACATATATCTACATCCGATCGTCAAGGTGGAGCGGCAATAGCTGCATATCGTCTTAATGAAGCTTTACAAAATGAAGGAGTAGATTCAAAAATGTTGGTATATAATAAAATAACTTTGAATCCTACAGTCGAACGTTTTTCTTCTTTTTGTAGTATATGGGAAAAGTTATTCTATAAACCGTTAATCCCTTTGCGTACTTTAATAAAAGAAAAAATGTTGCATAATGTTGTGACATTTTCTATGGGTAGATATTGGAGCTGTCGAATTCACAACTTGCCTCTTGTACAAGAGGCTGACATCATATATATCCATTGGATTAATGGCGGTTTTTTAACTGTTAAAGAAATAGAAAGCATACTTAAGTTAGGGAAACCGACTTTTATTTTCCTTCATGATATGTGGCTGTTGACAGGTGGTTGTCACCATGCCTTTTCTTGTCAAAAATATTACTCGTTATGCAATGAGTGCCCTACTATAAATAGAACTAGTGTGAAATGGATATGTAAATATGTATTTAAGAATAAAGAAAGATTGAAGAATTATAGTAATCTTCATCTTATATCTCCAAGTCATTGGATGGATGATTGCGTAGGAAAAAGTGCTTTATTCCATCATGTTGATAGGATGATTATTCCAAATTTGCTTAATACTGTTAGATTTAGTCCGATAGATAAAATCGTAGCCCGTCAATTATTACAGCTTCCTTTAAATACTCAACTAATTTTATTTGCAGCAGATTCAGGAACACAAAATCCATATAAAGGATGGCCTCTTTTAAAGAAAGCACTAGGTAGAATGTCTGGGTTAAACATGGCAATAGTGGTGCTTGGAAACTTTCTTTGTCCTGACGAAATTTCTTCTTCTCCATTTGCGTCTTATTCTATGGGGAAAATATCTGATGAGTACTCTTTGACATTGTTATATAATGCAGTTGATGTTTATGTAACATCTTCTTTGGCTGAATCATTTGGACAAACCATAATAGAAGCGCAAGCGTGTGGTACCATTCCTGTGGGGTTCGATTTGGGAGGAATCCCTGATATTATAGAACATGAGAAAACTGGATATCTAGCAAGAGAAAAAGATATTGAAGATTTGAAAGATGGAATTCTTTGGGCATTAAGTCATTCTGAGGATGAAGCAATAAAGAAGAATATGATTGACTCTGTTTCAAATAAGTTTTCATATAAAATAGTGACAGAGCAGCATATGAGAAAATGGAATATGATAAAATGAGATATAGATGAATTTATTTAAAGAAACAGATACTTTGATTTCAATTGTGACAGTGTCATATAACGCTGTTTTAACTATTGAACAGACTATCCTTTCCGTTATTAATCAGACTTATCCGAATGTTGAATATATTATTATTGATGGAGGAAGTACAGATGGAACAGTGGACATTATCAAGAAATATGCGAATAAAATCGCTTATTGGGTGAGTGAACCAGATAAGGGGATTTATGATGCGATGAATAAAGGTGGGCTTAAGGCTACAGGTGATTTTATTCAGTTTCTTAATGCTGGGGATTGGTTTGAGAATGAATATGTCATAGAAAAAATATTTAAAGATTGGTATAAAAGGGTGGATGTAATTTATGGTGATATGATTATTCGTCGTAGTGATGGGGTGTATTATGCAAAAGCTCAAGATTTGTCACATTTTGAAAATGACTTTCCTTTATTTCATCCTTCGACGTTTATAGCTAGATCTGTATTTGTTAGTCATTTATTTGATGTATCATATAGGATTTCAGCAGATTTTAAACTTCTACGTGATCTGTCTCTTATACACATCTCCGAGCCCACGAGACCCTAAGACATCTCG
>ENA-OZGX01001294-OZGX01001294.1-human-gut-metagenome-genome-assembly--contig:-NODE-1294-length-9933-cov-16.232537_pt1 | contig 9933 bp, 6 predicted proteins | sample MGYA00244040_ERZ653674 | MGnify/ENA primary metagenome ERZ653674 (study PRJEB26926, sample SAMN06165232) | human gut metagenome | biome: ENVO:00009003; feature: ENVO:2100002; material: ENVO:00002003... | reverse complement strand
CGTTCCGCCGGAGCAAAATCATCCGAAAATCTCTTGCTCTGAGGTGCGAGCAGTTTCGCGCCCGCCGATTTTTGGCTGAGCAAGTCCGGGGTCCCCGAGTGAAAATCTATAATTTTCACTCAGGGTAAAAGTCACCACAGCTAATACCCCACCGTAACAGCAAGGCGAATGGCGCGGTTCAGACGGAAATCAGCGGCGCTGAACCCGGTTCGTATTATTCCTATCTGGCATTCCGCCCCTTTCCCGCGCACGCTTCGGCTTTTCGGCAGAGCGCTTTCACCTCTCGGCGCGCCGCGGAATATACTGCCGTATGTCAATGGACGGATCTTCGGGAGCGGTGTTCGGCACGGACGGCATCAGAGGAGTGTACGGCGAGGGGCTGACGGACGGCGCCGCCATGCTGGTTGGCAACAGTCTGGGCGCTGCGGCAGAGGGCGGGACGATCGTCATCGGACGGGACACCCGCACGAGCGGCAGCAACCTTGCGCGTTCGCTCGCGGAGGGGGCTGCGGCTGCGGGAGCGACGGTCGCGGACCTCGGCGTCGTGACCACGCCGTGCGTCGCGTACGCAGCAAGGGAGTCGGGCGCAAGCGCGGGAGTGATGATCTCCGCATCCCACAACCCCGCCCGCTACAACGGCATCAAGGTGTTTGACGGCGAGGGCAAAAAACTCTCTCGCGAGCGGGAGCGGCTCATCGAGGAGCACATCGCGCGAGGGGTGATGACCTATGCCAAGAAGAGAGGGGAAGTCCTCCCCTCCCCCGCCCTTGCGGAAAGCTATCTTTCCGCCGTTCTCGGGCGGACGGGACGGCTCAGCGGGCTCAGCGTCGTGCTGGACTGCGCCTGCGGTTCCGCCTGCGCGGTCGCCCCCGCCCTCTTCCGCGCGGCGGGAGCGGAGGTGCACACCCTCTTCGCCTCCCCTGACGGAGAGCACATCAACGACGGATGCGGCGCCCTGCACCCCGAAGTCGTCGCGGAGGAGACGGTGCGCCTCGGCGCCGACCTCGGTCTCTCCTTTGACGGCGACGCCGACCGCGTCATCGCCTGCGACGAAAAGGGGAATATCGTCGACGGCGACAAGATCCTCTTCGTCCTTGCGCCCGACAGACTGCAAAAGGGCACCCTGCCCTGCCGCGCCGTCGTGGGCACCGTCCTCACCAATCTCGGCGCGGAAGAGGCGCTCGCAAAGATAGGGATCTCTCTCGTGCGCACGGACGTCGGGGACCACAACGTCACCCGTTGCATGTGCGAGAACGGTCTCCTGCTCGGCAGCGAACAGTCGGGGCACGTCATCGTGGGCGATTTTCTGCCCACGGGAGACGGGATCTTCGCGGGCGCGGCGCTTGCCGCCGTGATGAAGGAAAAGGGCGAGCCCCTCTCCCGCCTTGCGGACATCCGCCTCTTCCCGCAGATAAGCACGGAAGTGACGACAGAGAAAAAGACGGCGATCTGCGCCGACAGGCGGCTCGCGGATTACATCTCGGCGGTGACGGACATGCTCGGCGGGACGGGACGGGTGCTCGTCCGCCCCAGCGGCACTGAGCCGAAGATCCGCATCATGACGGAATGCCGCGACCCCTTCCTCGCAGCCTTTGCCGCAAGGAGCATAGAAATGTTTCTGCGCACCGCCTTCCCTCTCTGATCCCGCGCTTCCCCGCCCTTTTTCCGCGCGACGCCGGACGGGAGCGATAAGCACATGGCGCGGCATGCCGGACCTTAACGGTTTGATTTACCATGCCGGTCCGGCATAAAACGCAAAAACAGCCGTTTATCGGCTGTTTTTGACATTTCAACTTGCTGTTTTGCCCGCTCAGCGTTCCGCGAGCAATTTCTTCAGATAGTCGTCGAGCTTGTCGCCGAAGCGGCGGCGACCCATCTCGATGTTGGCTTTGAGGAAACCGAACTTGTCGCCGAGGTCGTAGCGCACGCCTTCGAACTCGTAGGCATACACCCCTTCGCTCTCCGCAAGCAGCGCTATCGCGTGGGTGAGATACTTCTCCCCTCGGAACTCCGGCGCGCGCTCTATCGCCTCGTAGATCGCAGGGGTGAGCACATATCTGCCCAGGCTGCTGAGCGTGGACGGCATCTTGTCGGGCGAGGGTTTTTCCACAAGATCGAGGAGCTCCGTCAGCCTGCCGTCCGTCCGCCCCCTTTTCACGACGGCGTACTTTGCCGCCTCTTCGGGAGACCTCTCCTGCACACCGACGATGCTCTTGCCAGTGCGCGCATAGGTGTCCGCAAGCTGTTTGACGCAGGGGTCTCCGCCGTCGTTCAGGATGACGTCGTCACCGTACATCACCGCGAACGGCTCCTCTCCCGTGAACTCTCTCGCGAGCATGACCGCATTCGCCGTGCCCGTCGCCTCGTCCTGATAGGCGAAGCGGAACTTCACGCGGGAGATGAGCTCGGCAAGCTCCCTCTCCGCGGGACAGGTGGCGGCGTCCGGCTCGAAATAGCGGCGGATGAGTTCCTTTGAGCGGTTGATGACGATGAGTATCTCCTCCACACCGCTGTCCGCCGCCTCTTTTGCGACATATTGGATGGCGGGCGCGTCGATGACGGCGAGCATCTCTTTGGGCATCGCTTTTGTGACGGGCAGGAACCGCGTGCCGTGTCCCGCCGCGGGGATGACCGCTTTTGTTATCTTCATCCGCTTCCCCTCCTTTTGTCTTCACTTATATATTATACAGTCCCGCGACATTTTGCAATGCCTGCGCCGAAAATCGGCAGTTACTCCCGCTCGCGGGCAAAACGCGCCATTCCTTTCCCTCTCGTTTGCCGATCGCGCCCGCCCCAAAGCACGGGCGCACGGAAACCGTCGGAATGCGCATAATAATGAGCGGGACGCGGCAGGACTTTTTGTTGAAATTCCGCCGCGGGCGCGTTATAGTGGATATACCGAAATGAAAACTTGCCTCGTCGTCATCAACCGTATGAGCGGACGCTCGCAGAAAGCGGACAGGGAGAAACTCCTTGCCCGTTTCCGCACGGCTTACGCCGTCACCGTGAAAGAGATCTCCTCCCCCGAGGACGACTGGGACGCCGCGGGCTTCGACCTCGTCGTCGCGTGCGGCGGAGACGGCACCTTCAACCGCGCGCTTAACCGCTGCGCGGACGCGGGCGCGGACCTCATCTATTACGGCTTCGGCACCTTCAACGAATGCGCCAAGGCAAAGGGCGCCAGGCGCGGCAGCCGCGAGTTCATCCGCCTGGGGGAATACGCCTCGGCGGGCGGGAGCTTTTTCGGATATGTTGTCGCGACGGGCTCCTTCACCCCGCTCGGGTACGTCGTCCCCGCCGAGAAAAAGCGCAAAATGGGCGTGCTCGCCTATCTGCTCCGCGTCGTGAAAGAGTACAGGGTGTGGAACGTCCCCGCCCGCGTCACAGCGGACGGCAAAGTCTTCTCGGGCACCTACACCCTCATCATGGCGATAGACTCCGCCCGCTGTTTCGGCTTCCGCTTCAACAGGCTCTACTCCCCCGACGACGGCAAAGTGCACCTCCTCCTGGTGAAGAGCCCGGGCAAGGACAACCTCCTCAACCGAGCCCGCATATTCCTCCCCCTCTTCCGCGCGTTTTTCCTCGGCTTCGGGCGCGAGACGGAACGCGGCGGCATAGTCTTCAAGGGCGTGAAAGAGCTCGACATCGCGCTCACCTCCCCCACCGTCTTTGACGTGGACGGCGACGAACGCACCTTTGACGGCACCCTCTCCGTGCGGGTCACAACGCCGAAAAACAGGGTTTACATCGGCGATCCGGACGCATTAACATTCTGATCCGCGATTTCACCGCCCTGCGCCTCGGCTTGCCGCATTGCCGCTCCGCCGCGTCGGGGCGGAACGATGCGAGCCCGTCCGTGCCCCGGAAACCACAAGGGCAACAAGAGCAGCGGGCTCACCGCGCCCGCCGGGCATGAAAAAACGCCCGCGGCAAAACCGCGGGCGTTTTATGTGTTGTTTTCGCTTGCGGGCTCAGCCCTCGACGGGTGCGGCGTCCGCTTCCACCAGCTCTTCTTCTGCGGCTTCGTTCGCCTCCTCCACCGCTCTTGCGGCTGCCGCCTTCTCCCACTCGTCGAACGCGAGCAGGCTCGCCGCCTCTTTGTCAAGCACCACCGTGACGTCGGGGTGCTTCCTGAGTGCCGCCGCGGGACAGGACGTGTCGTCGCGCCCCATGATCATGTCATAGACCGCCTGCGCTTTCCTCTCCCCCGTCGCGAGCAGCAGGATGCGCTTCGCGGTCAGGATCTCGTCTATGCCCATCGTCAAGGCGTATTGCGGCACGAGGGACGGATCCTTGAACGCTCCCGCGTTCGCCGCGCGCGTGCTCGCCGTGAGCAGCGAGATGTGCGTGGGCTCCTCGGGCTTGGTATACGGCTCGTTGAACGCGATGTGCCCGTTCTCGCCGATGCCGAGGATCTGGATGTCCGCAGGGTTCGCCTTCACCATCGCGGAATACCGCTCGCATTCCGCGGAAAGGTCCTCCGCCATGCCGTTCGGGATGTCCGTGTTGGCGGGATCGATGTCGATCTTGGAGAAGAGATTGTCGCGCATGAACCGCGCAAAACTCGCCTTGTCGTTCTTGTCCACGCCCACGTACTCGTCAAGATTGAACGCGCGCACGCGCTTATAACTCGTGCCGTTCTTCTTGTGGTCGTCCGCCATCTTTTCGTAAAGAGGCAGGGGCGTCGCGCCCGTGGCAAAGCCGATCACCGCATCCGGCTTTTCGGCAAGGACTTTCCTGATCTCGACAAAAGCACGCTCCGCGAGCTCTTTCCCGTTTCTGACGATTGCGATTCTCATAATACCACCTCTAAGACAGTCTACCACACATTCCCCGCCCGCGCAATAAATAATTTCCGCCTCCGCCTTGCAATGCAAAAGCCGCACCCCTTCCCGGGGTCATTCCCCACCGCAATTTACACCTTGCCCATCATTTTCTTTTTCAGCTATTTTAGATGTTTATATGTTTGCACCCGCCCTCCGCCGATCGTATCATCCTCTTTACATGCCACACGGCGGCATTTGTCCTCAAATCACACCGACTTTGGCAAATCTCCCTCCCTCGCTTTTTACTCGTTGCCATGGATCGGTGCCCTTTTGAGTTTCTATTTCGTTTCCCGCCATTTTTCTTTTCAATCTTTTTGCATATTTCAATGCGTTTGCCGGCGCAAGACTCATTCTGCCGCCTTCGCCCCGTCGGTGCTCGGTACGCTGCGCTTCCCCATCTGCGCCATATTGCGCCTTTTGCGGTTTGATTTGCCCGCATGCAACACCGGAGCATAGGCGCATGTGCCACATTCAATGCAGGAACACCTTTTTGATCGTCCTCTGGCACATCTGATAAACGCACTCCCACGCTTTCGGACCACCGTGCACGCAAATATTGACAGTCGACCGCCCAAAATAAATCATTTTGCCGCCCACATGCCCGCAACGCATTCATATGTTCGTCAAGCGTCCGCAGCCCTCACCCGGGACGACTTTCAGGATATGGATCACTCTGTGCCAAAGAAGCCGATAAGCCCATCGCCGCCAAGTTCAGGCACGTCCGCCGCTCCTTAACTGCCGCGAAAAACGCAAACTCGTTATTTTTGATCACCACGTCGCCAAAACACACACAACAAAAGCCCCTCGACCTCCCGCACCATTTGCCCCCCCCACAAATAACCGCTCCCGCGCGCCGCATAAGCAGGCAAATCAAACGCTTTATTCCCTGTCACAGCACTTAAAACCGACACAACACATGCTGCGCCCGCTCCACAACGCGAGCCTCTCCGACATTTCCACCCCGCTCAACATATCCGACATTTCCGTCCCAACTCAACCAAACAACACAATTATAGGCATCTGCATACAGAAATCGCCTCGTTTTCAGATAAATCGGCTCCGCACAACACCGATAAAACAGCAAATAAACGATCGCCCCTCGCTTCTTTTCTCCACCCACACCCCTAAACCCGCACCGGAACGGTCTCCTTTTTCAGCAAAACACAAGGCGCACAACACAAACAAAACAGGACAAACCGATCGCAGCCCCACACAAAACCACACCACAGGCACAACGCAGCGCTCCTCACCATCAAAACGCGCCTCGAGCCGCAGTCCGTAAAGCAAAAGGCACCACCATATCACACCCAAATCCCTCTCTCCGGCAAGAAAAACAAGCGATTTCAGGCGCCATCCACAGCGTTTTCTAACAGCTTCGTGCAAACCTATAATATATCTGTGAAACAAGGCAAAAATGACAGCATTTTTGTGTAACATTCAGCCCCGAAAAATTTGGTAGGAAGGCAGAGAAAAATACTGTAAAATTTCCACGGAGAAAGCGTCGAATTTGACCCGAACGCTCCGATTTTCGGCTTTTGAGACGGCAAACAACCGTCGAAAACCCCACTGTTTAGTGGGTTTTTGTCTGTTTTTACCCCGTTTTGAGTTTCACGTGAAACTCCGCCATCCAACCGAGTGTTTCACGTGAAACTTATTATTTATTGTTAATTTTTGCGCATCTTTTCCACTTTTCCACACGCACAAATCGCGATCTTTTCAAGTGCCCGATGGAGGCAAGCGGATGCGACGCAACAAAAGGAAGGAAGCCGCATTCTACAAAAAAAACCGCGCACCGAACACAAATCAAAATGCTTACATCAAACCCCACCTTGCGTGCGCAAAAAAAGAACCTTTCCTCGACAAAACCACCTCCGATTGCGGGGCCTTATATTGCGTTCACCATGCGAAAGTCTGCGGCAAGCCGTTGTTTCCACTCATTATCGACCTCTGCGCTCATTCGATCATGAACGCCGCGCCCCGAACTTCCCTCCTCGTTAGTTCTCCCGCTTAAAAAACCGCACAGGCAACCGACATTCATTGGCGGCTTGGGCACACAAAAGCATGTGATTGACTGTGGCGAACATTGTAACATTAGGTCGATTTGGCAGATGTTTCACGTGAAACGCGCATTTTTACAGTAATTTTCTGCTGTTTTGCGCTGTCATCAATGACCACAACGCTCTGCGGGCTCATTGGAAGCGCTTCTCTCGGTTTGTACGGCTGAACTATGCTCATGGTTGCTGTATGCGGGCTGCCTTTTTGTTGTGGCGCCGTAGCAATCATTGATCTGCCGCTCTCCGTTTTTCTTGGGCAGCTTTCTTAGCGCTAATTCAATTTGTGACGGCGATCGGAACATGCGGAAAACGCGCTTGCCATCGCGCTCGGTGACATCTCGGACTGCGACCGTAGACTATGAGCGAGGAGCGCGGTTTGTTTTCTTGTCGCAAGCCACTCGTCCGTAGCGGTGCAAATAAGATTCAGGTGCGTGTTTTAATGTTTGCCGACCATAATAGCAGTCTCATCCGTAGCGGCAGAAAACGAGCGCATTCCGCCATATAATTGTGTTTGCGGGGTGAAAACAACGGCGCGTTCGCGCATGTGAGATGTACAAACGCGGCTGTGCGCGTCTGATCTGCGTCATGATGATGCCGGCATACGGCCGAGGCAGCATGTGTAAAGACAGTGTCGGCTCCCGATGCGGTGACAGGCTCGCTTACAGGCGATTTTGGCGCCGGGCGTTCTGTGGCCGGAATATCATTGTGGCGCGTGAGGAGGGCGATAGTAAGCGCTTGCATAATTACTACTTTGATGCTCCATCTATATGAGGTGGGTTGAGCACATGCGGGAGGCTTGGCTTCGGTAGTGTCGCCCGACAAACCGGCAAGGTGGCTGAGGAAGCAGAAAAACTCGGCAAACTATGCGGAGAAAAATGTTTAGGTGGTGGGAATAATGTCGAGATTGTGCCGTTTAGGTGTTTTGCCAAAACTCGGATTGAACGAATTGTGGTGGCGCATCCGCAAGGGAGGGGAGAGGGGGGCGGGGCGTTGTGTGCGGCGATGCCGCGCAATAGGGAGAGGTGAAAGACGGAGGGGTCCGGGAATGTGAACAAGATTTGGTGGATGGTGGTGTTTGACATCGTCGGATCTGTGTCGGCAAGAGAGGGTTGGGTGGGGAAGAATGGCGAGAGTATGAGGCAGACGGAGTGAGCGAACGAGGCCGGAAGATGGCGGTGCGGGCGAGAAGGGTGGAGGGGTGGGGATGAATGACGGAGGGGCGCGATTTTCTGTCTCCGTCTCGCCAGCGGGGATGAATGGTCGGTCGGGTTTTCGGGAAAACGCGGCTCAGCGCGTTTTACGGGCTCAAAATACCGTTTTTCGCCCATTTTTCTATGTTTTTTACACTTTGCGCCCCGTGTGCCGCCGCCGAGGGGCGCCCGGCGCTTCGACGATGACAAAACCGTGATCGCGCGGATCACTCCGCGGCTTCGTGACATCGCGCTACACCAAGCGCACGACCTACACTCGCAGGCAAAACACCTCAACCGGGGTGACAATGCTTAAAAATGCATTGCGTTCTCTCGCTGCGACGCTCTTTTCCGTTCGTTTTGCATGCGTGGGTAGGGCGCCGAAAAACCGCAATTTGTGCTGTTTCACATGAAACAATAGCATTCAGCAAGCAAAAGCAAGCGCAAAATTTCGCATGATCCGGCGCATCGCTCACAAAACAAAGCCGTCTTGCTGCCGATTCATTGTGTATTTATGTTCCGAGCTCCGCTTCAAAAGTCGAACTTTGCCTGCCGCAACGCTATTGCCCGAATTATTGACAACAGGGGGGGGCGCTCCCAAACACAGGGCGGAGTGCGCAAAAATCCGCTGTCGCACCAAAAAGTCGGGAAACGGGGTTTGGTGGGTGCATGCCGCGCTCCCGCCCCATGTCCAAAGCGTTGCGGTTCATCCTCCGTTTCGCTCATGCGGAGGAAGAAAACAACGCCATATAGCCGGAACACCAAAAGATTTAGCGAAAAACAACTCGATCGCGCCACAAGGCAAATAACCGTCATACGGAACAACGGCACAGACAACTTTCAGACACACTTTATGTTAGTCTCCATGTCACTCCCGGCACAAAGACTGAGTTCTTCGCCATATTGATCATTTTTGATATATTGATATTTTTCGATTTTTGGTGTGCGGTTGCTGCTGCCGGTGCCGCCCGTCTTTATTGATGGAGCGCTCAATATGGCACAAAGTTTCTTCTCGTGTGACTGCGACTTATCGACATTGGCGGCTGCTTTCTCGGGACGAATCACTTGCCCGGCAGGAAAAGGGAGGGGACGATAAATGCGATATTGCGAATAACACGCGCGGCGAACAACGATCTTTTTCTCAAATTACCTATATGCTTTCGGAAAAAAATGGGGGGGGTACGAGACACATTAACTTATTATAGACAGGGACAAAATTTATGTTACACTGTAAAAAAGGAGGTGCGACATGAGCGAATTGGTAAAACAATACGAAGATGCAACCGGCGGCGAACCCGTGCCTCTTAATCCTGGGCAATGCCATCTATTATGAGAAGTTTGGGTGCGATTTGACATCGCTATATCTTTATTGCATCGAGAATAAAGTGAAGTGGGAAGATGTATTGGACTTTCATCCGGAAGAGTTTTATAATACCGACCCGCTCACGATGTTCTAAAAAGCGAAGATTGGCAGAAAGCACAAAAGGACAACTGCTCGCCGAGAGGCGGGTTTTTTCACGGAAAAATTTGCGGTTGTACCTGCTTGAGCTCCGCGGAGCCATGTTCCCGTTCCTTGTGACGGCGTTTAAAACAAGAAGAGAACCCCGATAAATCGAGGTTCCCATAGGCATCGGGTGACCCGCATCCTCACCATTCTTTGGGCAGCTAAGCGATAAATTTCTGCTGTCAATGCCTTTGAAAAGGCACCGCTTGCTCTCTTACAGAGTGTGTCCGGGGTCAGCCAAGCTGTACTTGCCGGAAAATAAACAGTGCTTTTTCTATGGTCTTTGGATGGACGCCGGTCTCATAAGAGACTGTCTCTTATACACATCTCCGAGCCCACGAGACCCTAAGACATCTCGT
>ENA-OZGX01001291-OZGX01001291.1-human-gut-metagenome-genome-assembly--contig:-NODE-1291-length-9948-cov-3.845547_pt1 | contig 9948 bp, 11 predicted proteins | sample MGYA00244040_ERZ653674 | MGnify/ENA primary metagenome ERZ653674 (study PRJEB26926, sample SAMN06165232) | human gut metagenome | biome: ENVO:00009003; feature: ENVO:2100002; material: ENVO:00002003... | reverse complement strand
CGTCGGCAGCGTCAGATGTGTATAAGAGACAGGAGGTCTTGGATTCCTGACTTGGGCAGATATTCAGAAAAATAAGTGGCATTTTAAGAAATACAGGATGCAGAGTAAAGTCATCCTGACGGTGACAGCGGGGCTGATCGTGATACCTGCCGTATACTTTTTCTTTTTTGAGTTTTCGGATATGGCGATCGGAAAACGGATATGGAGCTCTTTGTTTCAGTCTGTTACGCCGAGAACGGCAGGTTTTAACACGGCAGATTTAACGCTGATCAGTGAGACGGGACTGATGCTTATGATCGTGCTGATGCTGATCGGAGGTTCGCCGGGATCGACTGCGGGAGGTATGAAAACGACGACGATGGCGGTACTGTTTTCTTCGACTCTTGCAGTATTTAAGCAAAAAGAATCTGCGCATTTTTATGGTCGGCGCATTGCAGACGATGCGGTCAAAAATGCCGCGACAATACTTTTGATGTATGTGACTCTGTTTTTGACTGGGGGTATGGTGATCAGTTCGATCGAAAATATTCCGCTGGTGACAGCGCTGTTTGAGACAAGTTCTGCAATCGGTACGGTAGGTCTTTCGCTCGGAGTTACACCGCAGCTTGGCGGTGTTTCAAGAGCAATTCTGGTTGGGTTAATGTTCTTTGGACGTGTTGGAGGCTTGACGCTGATCTTTGCAGCCTTTGCAGAGCGCAGAGGAACGAGAGCAAAACTGCCTCAGGAAAAAATTACGGTCGGGTAGACTGTGAGGCAAGGGGGCAGCCCCCAAATGCTGTTGTATAAGAAAAGGAGAAAATCATGATGAAATCAATTTTACTGGTTGGACTTGGAAGATTTGGACGACATATTGCAATGAAGCTTGATGAGCTGCATCATCAGGTGATGGCGGTAGACAGGGAGGAAAAAAGGGTAAATTCTGTGCTTCCGTATGTGACGAATGCGCAGATCGGAGACAGTACGGACGAGGAGTTTATGGAATCGCTCGGCGTGCGTAACTTTGATGTGTGCATCGTTGCGATCGGTGATAATTTCCAGAGTTCTTTGGAGACAACTTCTCTGCTTAAGGATCTTGGAGCAAAGTATGTTGTTTCAAGGGCGGCGAGGGACGTTCACGCAAAATTTCTGCTGAAAAATGGTGCGGATGAAGTGGTGTACCCTGAGAAGCAGCTTGCCGCATGGACGGCGATCCGCTACAGCGCGGATCATATTTTGGACTATATAGAGCTGGATGAAGGTCATGCGATTTTTGAAATATCAATCCCGAAGGGCTGGGTGGGAAAGACCGTCGGTCAGCTTGACATCAGAAATAAACACAATATCAATATTATGGGATTTAAGCATAGTGGAATGATGGAGCTGAATATCCGATCGACAACGTGCCTGCCGGATGACAGTACGATGCTTGTTTTGGGAAGCATCAAGGATATCCAGAAGTGTTTCCACATTTAACGCGTGATCTTATACATGGGAGTGGTGGAGATGGAAGAACTGGTTTTGCTGTGTACAATGGCAGTATTTTTTGCCGCCGGTTATTTTGTAATGAAAAAACTTGATCATTTCTTTGAGGAAAATCTGAGGATGCCTGATTATGAAGAAGAATCACATTCCTGTGACAAAACAGAGGAAACAAATATGAAAATGTGATAAGATGATCGTAAAGATGCGCACGGATGCGTATTGCGGACATGGAAAAGGATGGTTGCATGGAAGAGATCAGGCAGTATAAAGGACGCTTAAAAATATTTTTCGGCTATGCGGCAGGCGTGGGAAAAACGTATACAATGGTAAAAGCTGCCCTTGCGGCAAAGCGAAGAGGTGTTGATGTGGCGGTCGGCTATGTAGATGCGCATAACCGGCCGCAGACAGAGGCGCTGTGCAAAGGACTGGAGATACTTCCAAGGCTTTCGGTGAAGGAGAATGGCGTTTCGATTCAGGAACTGGATCTTGACGGCGCGATCCGCAGAAAGCCGCAGCTTATTCTGATCGATGAGCTTGCGCATACAAACGCATCAGGATGCAGGCACAGCAGGCGGTATCAGGACGTACTGGAATTGCTGAAAGCAGGCATTGATGTTTATACTACAGTCAATGTACAGCATATTGAAAGCCTGAATGATACGGTCGCTTCCATTACGGGGACAATGGTGCAGGAGCGGATACCGGACTTTGTATTTGACGATGCAGATCAGGTAGAGCTTGTGGATATTGAGCCGCAGGAGCTGATCGAGCGGATGAATTCCGGCAAAATATATGCGAAGGAGCAGGCGGAGAGGGCGGTTGAGAATTTTTTTACAATTGAGAAGCTGACCGCCTTAAGAGAGATCGCGCTGCGCCGCTGCGCAGATCGTGTCAAGAGTCTGACGGAAGCTGGAAGAATCGGGAGCAACAGCGATTATCATACAGACGAACATATTCTGGTATGTCTGTCGCCGTCCCCGTCAAATAAGAAGATCATACGGACGGCGGCCCGCATGGCAAATGCCTTTCGGGGCGCATTTACTGCGATTTTTGTGGAAACGTCAGATTTTTCTTATATGGACGAAGCGGATAAAAAGCGGCTGCGGTTAAATATGCACCTTGCACAGCAGCTTGGAGCGGCGATCGAGACAGTGTACGGGGAGGATGTGCCATTTCAGATTGCAGAATTTGCACGCCTTTCCGGCGTCTCAAAGATCGTGATAGGAAGGAGTGCGGCAACGCGGCGTCATCCATTCGGGAGACCATCCCTGACGGAGCAGCTGATCGCGAATGCGCCGAATGTTGATGTGCATATTATACCAGATCAAACGGATGGGATTGCGGCGTATCGGGAAAATCACAGGAGAAGCATTATATTCTCGGCGGCAGATATTTTAAAATGTATCGGGATACTTGCGGCGGCAAGTGGCTTGGGGTATCTGTTTGAAGGATTCGGTTTTGCAGAAGCGAACATTATCACGGTATATGTGCTGGCAGTGCTGATCATTTCTGTCGTGACGGTACACAGAATCTATAGTCTGATCGCGGCTATTGTCAGCGTACTCGTGTTTAACTTCTTGTTTACGGTTCCGAAGTTTACCCTGCGGGCGTACGATCAGGGCTATCCTGTCACATTTTTGATCATGTTTATGGCAGCATTTCTTACCGGCACGCTAGCTGCGAGAATGAAGACGAGTGCTAAGCAGTCAGCGCGGGCGGCTTTTGATACGAACCAGCTTTTGCAGCAGGCAAAAAATAAAGAAGAGATTATATCCGATACGGCGCATCAGCTTGTAAAGCTGTTGAACCGTGATATTATCGTATATCCGTCCGAGAAGGGGAGTCTTCTGGAACCGGTATTTTTTCCGGCGGGAGAGGAAGAAAGCGCGCAGGAGTATGACGGGGAGCATCGCGATGACAGAGAATGGCATACAGCGTGTGACAGGGAAAAGCAGGATGACGAAGAAGGCAGTGCGGAATGTGCCGGGAAGGGACGGGACAGCGAAGAAAGCTGTACAAAGGAGTATGACAGAGAAAGAGAAGTCGCGCTGTGGGCGCTTAAGAATAACAAGCATGCAGGTGCAACGACGCAGACCTTTTCGGATGCAAAATGCCTGTATCTGGCGATCCGAGTCAATGATTCTGTGTACGGTGTCATTGGTATCGTAGTGGGTGAACAGCCTCTGGATGCATTTGAGAACAGCATTCTGCTTTCGATTCTCGGCGAATGCGCGCTTGCGCTGGAAAATGAGAAAAACGCGAAGGAAAAGGAGGAGGCAGCGATCCTTGCAAAAAATGAGCAGCTCCGTGCAAATCTGCTGCGCGCAATCTCGCACGATCTGCGCACGCCGCTTACATCGATATCAGGCAATGCCAGCAATCTTCTGTCAAATGGGGATTCTATCGATGAAGTGACGAAAATGAGGGTGTATCAGGATATTTACGATGATTCTATGTGGCTGATCAACCTCGTGGAAAATCTTCTGTCTGTTACGCGGTTAGAGGAAGGCAGGCTGAATCTGAATATGTCGGCAGAGCTTGTGGATGAGGTCGTACAGGAGGCGCTGCGTCATGTAAACCGTCTGAAATCTGAGCATGTGATCACGGCCAAGAGTCAGGATGATCTGTTGCTTGCAAGGATGGATGCTAAGCTGATTGTGCAGGTCATCATTAATCTGGTTGATAATGCGATCAAATATACGCCTGCCGGTTCACACATTCATATTATGACGGCGCAGGAGGGGCAGTGGGCAGTCATCTCGATCGCAGATGACGGTCCGGGCATTCCTGATGAAAATAAGAAGCAGGTTTTTGATATGTTTTACAGCGGTGCAAACCGCATTGCCGACAGCAGGAGGAGCCTCGGTCTTGGGCTTTCACTGTGCAAGTCTATTGTGACAGCGCACGGGGGAACGATAAGTGTCCGCGATAACGTACCGCACGGTTCCGTTTTTACATTTTCATTACCGGTAGAGGAGGTTCAATTACATGAATAAATTATCAATATTGGTTGTAGAGGATGATGTGTCCGTGAAAAACCTGATCACGACAACGCTGAAAGCACACGATTACCGCTATCTGGCAGCCGGAAACGGCGAGACGGCGATACTTGACGCCTCCTCTCATAATCCTGATATTGTGCTGCTTGATCTGGGACTGCCGGATATGGACGGCGTAGAAGTTATCCGCCGGATCAGGTCGTGGTCGAATATGCCAATCATCGTAATCAGTGCAAGAAGTGAGGACACGGATAAGATCGATGCGCTCGACGCGGGAGCAGATGATTATTTGACAAAGCCGTTCTCTGTTGAAGAACTTCTAGCACGGCTTCGCGTGACGCAGAGAAGGCTGCTGATGATGAAAAATGAGACGCCGGCGGAGTCTTCTGTGTTTGTCAACGGCGCTCTGCGTATCGACTATGCGGCGGGCTGCGCTTATCTCAATGAAGAAGAGCTGCATCTGACGCCGATCGAGTATAAGCTTTTGTGTCTGCTGTCCAGAAATGTCGGAAAGGTGCTGACGCATACGTTTATCACACAGAATATATGGGGCAGCAGCTGGGAAAATGATGTGGCGTCTCTGCGCGTCTTTATGGCTACGCTTCGGAAAAAAATAGAAAAAGGTGCTGATTCGCCTCAGTATATCCAGACGCACATTGGCGTAGGGTATCGAATGATAAAGGTGGAGTAGCGTCAAATACGGCACGGTCGTTTTAGGCGGCTGTGCTTCTTTTTTCTATGTCCCGTAGGAAAAGATCACGCTGTTTATCGCAGCATTTACATGATGTATAAATAATTGCGTTTGCGTGAAAAAATAGTATAATAGAACTGTGCAAATGCATCGGATTCTTGTATTTTAAGAATGTATATTTAAGAACGCATATTTTATAGTTCTGTTTCAGAAAGGGATGGCGGTTTTACAATGAAAAATGAAGCGAATGTTGCACTTGGAGCAGTGCTTATGTATTTTCTGGCGATTATGCCAGGGCACAGAAAAGTGAGAAATTCCATAAAGGGAAAATATTATGCGCACAGAGGGCTGCATGATGGAGAAGCTGGAATACCGGAGAACACGATGGCTGCTTTTCGTAGAGCTGTTGATGCGGGATTTGGGATAGAGCTTGACGTGCAGCTTACAAAAGATGAGGAGGTTGTCGTTTTTCATGATTTTGATCTGAAGCGTGTATGCAGTGCGGAAGGAGAAATCAGTGATTTTACGTATGAACAGCTTCAGCGGTTTGCTATATGCGGGACACAGGAGCGAATACCGAGACTTAGCGATGTGTTAAAGCTCGTGCAGGGAAGAGTACCTCTTCTCATAGAACTCAAATATAAGGGTATGGAGAGCCGTATCTGCGAACGCACCGATGAAGTAATGCGGCAGTACCACGGCGAGTATGCGATAGAGTCATTTCATCCGAGAGCACTGTGGTGGTACCGCAGGCACAGACCGGAAATCTGCCGCGGACAGCTCGCGATGAATTTTCAGAGGCAGGAGGGGCTTTATCATCCGGCATATTGGATAGTGCGTCATCTTTTACTTAATTTTCTCGGAAAACCGGACTTTATTGCCTATGATATTCGCGACAGACAGGCTGTTTCAAAAAATATCTGCCGCCGTGTATTTGGCTGTCCTTCGGCGGCGTGGACGGTGCGTTCCGGCAGACAGCTTGAAGAGGCGAAGCCGTATTACGATTCGTTTATTTTTGAAGGCTTCCTTCCGGTACAACCAGATTAGTATTTGGGTAAAGCGATATGTTTTTGTTGTGCTACAGGTGAAAATAAGGTATACTTATATCATTCATGCAGGAGGAAACTGCAAATATTTATAAAGGATGTGATGCAATGAAACGGATTGGTCTGTTGACGAGCGGGGGCGACTGCCAGGCGCTCAATGCGACGATGCGAGGTGTGGTAAAGGGGCTTTCAAGCAATATTGAAGAGCTTGAGGTTTACGGTTTCATGAACGGCTATAAGGGCCTGATCTACGGGGACTATCGGCTGCTTACCTCTAAAGATTTTTCCGGTATCCTGACGACAGGAGGCACAATTCTCGGCTCTTCAAGACAGCCGTTTAAGCTGATGCGCGAGCCGGATGAGAAGGGACTTGACAAGGTTGAGGCGATGAAGCAGAATTATTATAAGCTGCGTCTCGACTGCCTTGTGATCCTTGGCGGAAACGGTACGCAGAAAACAGCGAATCTGCTGCGCGAGGAAGGACTGAATGTCATCCATCTTCCGAAGACGATCGACAATGATATCTGGGGAACAGATATGACGTTTGGCTTTTACAGCGCTGTAAATATTGCCACAGAGGCGATTGACTGCATCCATACGACTGCCGCATCCCACAACCGCGTATTTATTGTGGAGATCATGGGACACAAGGTAGGATGGCTGACGCTGTACGCAGGTATTGCAGGAGGCGCAGATATTATTCTGCTCCCTGAGATTCCGTACGATATTAAGAAGGTTATTGAGGCTATTGACCGACGGACAAAAGCGGGGAAAGGCTTTACTGTGCTTGCAGTTGCCGAGGGCGCTATTTCAAAGCAGGACGCCAAGCTGAGCAAGAAAGAATACAAGAAAAAGATCGAAGAGAAAAAATATCCTTCCGTGGCTTATGAGCTTGCGGAGGAAATCAAGGCTGCGAACGGACCGGAGGTGCGTATTACCGTTCCAGGACATACACAAAGAGGCGGAAGTCCGTGCCCATACGACCGGGTGCTCTCTACGAGAATTGGCGTGACGGCTGCCGATCTGATCATGAAGGAGCAGTACGGCTACATGGTTGGTATCGTGAACGGAAAAATGAAGAAGGTACCGCTTGCCGAGGTTTCCGGTAAGCTTAAGATGGTAGATCCGAAAGATCAGATCATTCAGGAAGCGAAGCTTATGGGCATCAGCTTTGGAGACTGAGCCTGCACAGAAACACGTAAAGAAGATATATGAAGGGGCTGCTGTACAAACGTAATGTTGTGCAACAGCTCCCGTATTTTGTTTCTGCAGAAAAAGACAGACAGGAGATGGAGTATGGGCTATACAGCATTGTACCGTAAATTCAGACCGGATACCTTTGCAGATGTAAAGGGGCAGGATCATATCGTAAAGACGCTGCGCAATCAGATTATGGCAGACCGTATCGGACATGCATATCTGTTTTGTGGTACACGGGGTACCGGAAAGACAACGATCGCGAAAATTTTTGCAAAGGCAGTAAACTGTGAACATCCTATCAACGGGAATCCCTGCAATGAATGTGCATCGTGTCGTGCGATCTCTTCCGGCGCATCTATGAATGTGATAGAGATAGATGCGGCGTCAAACAACGGAGTGGACAATATCCGGGAGATTCGGGAAGAGGTCGCGTATTCTCCGGCAGATGGAAAATATAAGGTGTATATCATAGATGAGGTGCATATGCTCTCAATCGGTGCATTTAATGCGCTGCTTAAGACGCTGGAAGAGCCGCCCTCATATGTTATCTTTATTTTGGCGACAACGGAAGCGCATAAGATTCCTGTAACGATATTGTCAAGATGCCAGCGGTATGATTTCCGAAGGATCGCCCAGGAGACGATCCAGTCGAGGCTGCAGGAATTGATGGAGCAGGAGAAAGTCGAGGTCGAAGAGCGGGCACTGCGCTACATCGCAAAGAAGGGAGACGGTTCCCTTCGCGATGCCTTAAGCCTTTTGGATCAGTGTATTGCTTTTTATCTGGGGGAAACGCTGACGTATGACCGCGTACTTGAAGTGCTTGGAGCCGTAGATACGGAGGTGTTCAGCGATCTGCTCCGCAAGATTTTAAAGGAGGATCTTGTGGATGCGATTGGCACGCTTGAAAAGCTTATCATGCAGGGGCGTGATCTGACACAGTTTGTTAATGATTTTACATGGTATATGCGCAATCTCATGCTGATCAAAGCATCGGATGATATGGAGGATGTATTGGACGTCTCTACCGAGAATCTGGCACAGCTTCGCGAGGAGGCGGGGATGATCCGAAGTGATACGCTCATGCGGTTTATCAGGATATTTTCGGAACTCGCAAATAATATCCGATATGCGACGAATAAGAGAGTGCTTTTGGAGCTCGCGCTTATCAAGCTGTGTAAGCCTGAATCACAAAGAGACGAGCTTTCTTATATAGAGCGCATCAGAAAGCTGGAGAGACGGATGGAGGAATTGCTGTCGGGAAAGTTTGTGCTCCAGGGAGCATCTGGACAGCCAGGCGGCTATGCGGGAAATGCAGGCGTATCTGGACAGCCAGGCAGCTATGTGGGCGGTGCGGGATATGCGAATGGCAGCTATGCCGCAGAGACAGGAGATTACAGCGGTATGTCCGATGAGGCGTTTGCGGCAGGCTTTGGAGTAAATGGATCGGGATACGGCAGTGAAGGAACGGCAGAAAACGGCGGGCAGGGTTCCCCGTCCGGCATGATGCAGTATCCAAAAGCTGCTCCGGAGGATCTTCAGAAGGTGCGTTCGATGTGGAAAAGTATTGTCGGAGATACTTCGAGAATGTTCCGCGTCGTACTTTCAGCGGCAGAGCCGAAGTTTAATGTGCAGGATCCGTCAGATATGAAGCTGTACGTTGTATTTTCCGATTTTCTTGCGGAACGGTATATCGACAGCAAAGAAAGAAAGGCAGAGCTTGAACAGATTATTGCCGACCGTACCGGAAAACAGGTTGAAGTCAAATTTGTACTTGCGGCGGATGAGGGAATTCAGAAAGGATCGCTGTCTACAATTGAAATAGATGAAAGAATTCATGAATTTATTCATACAGATATAGAAATTGAAGAATAAAACTGGTACAATGGGCACGAGTGCGAATTGTACAGCAAGAAAGATGGAGGAAAAGATTATGGCAAAGCGTGGAGGATTCCCGGGAGGTATGCCGGGCAACATGAATAACCTGATGAAACAGGCACAGAAGATGCAGAAACAGATGGAGGAGAACCAGAGAGCGCTTGAGGAGAAAGAATTTACGGCAGCTGCAGGAGGCGGAGCAGTCGAGGTGACGATTTCCGGAAAAAAGGAAGTCGTAAAGGTAAAGCTTTCTGAGGAAGTAGTGGATCCGGATGATATTGAGATGCTGGAGGATCTGATCGTAGCAGCTACGAATGAAGCGCTGCGTCAGGTGGAAGAGGCTGCTGCATCCGCTATGTCGAAGCTGACAGGCGGTCTGGGAGGTTTTGGATTCTGATGGATTATTATGGAAGTCAGATGTCAAAGCTGATTGAACAGCTTTCATCTTTGCCGGGCATCGGCGGAAAGTCCGCACAGCGTCTGGCGTTTCATATCGTGCATATGCCAAAGGAACAGGTGGCGCAGCTTACAGCGGCGATCACGGACGCAAGAGAAAATATTCGCTATTGCAGCGAGTGCTATACGCTGACGGATCAGGAGACCTGTCCGATATGCAGCAATCCGAGCCTGTCTCTTATACACATCTCCGAGCCCACGAGACCCTAAGACATCTCGT
>ENA-OZGX01001286-OZGX01001286.1-human-gut-metagenome-genome-assembly--contig:-NODE-1286-length-9970-cov-4.365507_pt1 | contig 9970 bp, 6 predicted proteins | sample MGYA00244040_ERZ653674 | MGnify/ENA primary metagenome ERZ653674 (study PRJEB26926, sample SAMN06165232) | human gut metagenome | biome: ENVO:00009003; feature: ENVO:2100002; material: ENVO:00002003... | reverse complement strand
ACGAGATGTCTTAGGGTCTCGTGGGCTCGGAGATGTGTATAAGAGACAGGGTACGCTCCCCCATGGTGACCTGCCCGTCGCCGGCAATGGCGCAAACCCCATCCCGTCGCACGGCCACAATGGTCGTCCCCAGCAATGCCATACCTGTTTCCTCGCATTCTTCCGCAAAGCCATACACGGCCCCGGATTATATATGTATCATACCACATCTCCCCGGCCCATGGGGCCAAAGAAGCCATACCTTTACAGTTTATTCGCAATTATGCCATCTAGTGCCTGAAGCGCCCGCCTGGAGATGGCCTCATACCGGTCTGTCTTTTTTCTGGGCCGGCTCTCCTGGGGCAGATCCGCCATGATGCCGAAATTGATATTCATGGGCTGGAAATCCTTGCCGCAATAACCGGACACATAGTGGGCCATGGCCCCCAGGGCGGTCTCCCGGGTAAAATCCACCGGGGGCTTCCCCAGGAGGCTATGGGCTAGGTTGATGCCCGCCACAAGGCCGGAGCCGGCGCTTTCCACATAGCCCTCCACACCGGTGATCTGGCCGGCGAAATACAGGTTGGGCCAACCTATGACGCTATAGCGGTAATCCAGCTTCCCCGGGGAAGGCAGGAAGGTATTCCGGTGCATGACCCCATAGCGCAAAAATTCCGCATGGGCAAGGCCGGGGATCATGCCGAACACCCGCCGCTGTTCCGGGAACTTCAGGTTGGTCTGAAAGCCCACGATGTTGTACATGGCGCCCTCCGCGTCGTCCTGACGAAGCTGTACCACGGCAAAGGGCTTTTTCCCCGTGCGGGGGTCCACCAGGCCCACGGGCTTAAGGGGGCCAAAGGCCAGGGTCATCTCCCCTCGCTTGGCCATAACCTCCACAGGCATACAGCCTTCAAACACCCGAGGCGTTTCAAATTCATGGAGGGGCGCGGTCTGGGCCTGCACCAGCTCCCGGACAAAGGCCAGGTATTCCGCCCGATCCATGGGGCAATTTAAATAATCGCTGCCCCGCTCATACCGGGAGGCCCGGAACACCTTGTCCATCTCCAGGGAATCCGCCGCCACGATGGGGGCCGCCGCATCGTAAAAATGCAGGCCCGGGCCAAAGAGCCGCTGGATGTCCTCCAGGATGGGGCCGTCGGTGAGGGGGCCGGTGGCCACGATGCCGGGTGGCTCCGGCAGGGCCGTGACCTCCTGATGGATGACGGTGATATTGGGATGGGCCAGGATCCGGTCTGTGATCAGCCGGGTAAAGCCCTCCCGGTCCACCGCCAGGGCGCCGCCTGCTGGCACCCGGGTTTCGTCCGCCGCCCAGATGATCAGGGAATGCAGCCGGCGCATCTCCTCCTTCATCAAACCGGCCCCGTTTTGCAGCCGATCGGAGCGCAGGGAATTGGAACACACCAGCTCCCCAAAGGTATCCGCCTTGTGGGCGGGCTGCCGCCTGTGGGGCTTCATCTCATATAGGCGCACCAGTAAGCCGCGTTCCGCCAACTGGAACGCGGCTTCGCAGCCGGCAAGGCCGGCCCCTATGACGCTTACGGTATCAGCCATCGTTTTCCTTATCCTTTTTCTGGGGCCGCACCACATAGCCGCACGTCTTGTCCGTGCACATGGTATAGCCGCCGTTTTGTCCCATCTTGTGCACCATCAAGCCGCCGCACTTGGGGCATTTCTCCTTGGTGGGCCGGTCCCAGGATACAAAATCGCATTCCGGATACCGTTCGCAGCCGTAAAAAACCTTACCACGCTTGGATTTGCGTTTGATCAATGCCGCGCCGCACTTGGGGCAGGGCACGTCGATCTTTTCCACAATGGCCTTGGTATTGCGGCAGGCCGGGAAATTGGGGCAGGCAAGGAATCGGCCAAATCGGCCCATTTTATACACCATCATGGCCCCGCATTTATCGCAGGGGACGTCGGAGACCTCGTCCTGGATCACGATCTTCTCAATGCTTTGGGAAGCCTTTTCCACGGTCTTTTCAAAGGGCCCGTAAAAGTCGTCGATCACCTCGGTCCATTCCTGTTCACCGTCCTTGACCTTATCCAGCTTGCTTTCCATGTCCGCGGTGAACTTCACATCCACGATGTCCTTAAAATTATCCTTCATCAGTTGGGTCACCACAAAACCCAACTCCGTAGGAACCAACTGCTTCTTTTCCCGCTGGACGTATCCCCGCTCGATGATGGTGGAGATGGTGGGCGCATAGGTGCTGGGCCTCCCGATGCCCTTTTCCTCCAGCAGTTTCACCAGGGACGCCTCCGTATACCGAGGGGGCGCCTGGGTAAATTTCTGCTCCTTGTCGATGGACGCGGCCTGTAGCTCTTCCCCCACCGTCAGCTTGGGTAGGGTGGGTTCCGCCTCTTCCGCCTCGTCCTTTCCTTCGGTATATAGCACGGTATAGCCGTCAAACAGGGTACGGGAGCCGGTGGTTTTATAAGTGCAGCCATTGGCGTCCATGGTGACGGTGCTTACCTCATAGCGGGCCTCCGTCATTTGGCTGGCCAAAAATCGTTCGAAAATCAGCTTATACAGCTTGTATTGGTTGTTGTTCAAGGACGCTTTCACATCCTGGGGCCGGTTCAGCAGGCTGGCGGGACGGATGGCTTCATGGGCATCCTGGGCGCCCTTGCGGCCCTTGTAGACGTTGGGCTTTGCCGGCACATAGGGCTGGCCATAGGTTTCGGCGATATAGTCCCGGGCTTGGGCCTGGGCTTCTTCCGCTACCCGGACCGAGTCGGTACGGATATAGGTAATCAATCCCGTGACGCCCTGCCCCTGGATTTCCACACCTTCATAGAGCTGCTGGGCAATGAGCATAGTAAGCTTGGTGGTAAAGCCTAGCTTCCGGCTGGCCTCCTGTTGCAGGCTACTGGTAGTAAAGGGCGGCGGCGCATGGCGGGTACGCTCCCCCACCTTGATGTCCGTCACCTGAAACGGCACGCCGCTGGAAGCCTCCACCACCTTCTCCGCTTCTTCCTGGGTATGGAGCTCCGTGCGCTTATCCCCATAGCCGTAAAATTTGGCCGGCAGATGCTTGCGGCTGCCCTTGATCTTCAGCTGAGCGTTGATGAGCCAGTATTCCTCCGGAATGAAGTCCATGATCTCCTTCTCCCGGTCGCACAGGATGCGGCAGGCCACGGACTGGACCCGGCCCGCACTCAACCCACGCCGCACTTTGGCCCAGAGGATGGGGCTGATCTTATATCCAACCAACCGGTCCAATACCCGGCGGGCCTGTTGGGCGTCCACTAGGTTCATATCGATGGCGCGAGCGGATTTAATGGAATTTTTTACCGTATTCGCGGTGATCTCGTTGAACTCAATGCGGCATTTCGAGTGGATATCCAGCTTTAGGATCTGGGCCAGATGCCAGCTGATGGCTTCCCCTTCCATATCCGGGTCGGTAGCTAAATAGATCTTCTTGGCGTTCTTCGCCTCCCGACGAATGGCTTCCAATACGTCCCCCCGTCCCCGCAGGGTAATATACTTCGGGGTGAAGTTATGCTCCACATCTACCCCCAATTGGCTCTTGGGCAGGTCTCGGACATGCCCGTTGGAAGCGATGACCTTATATTTACTTCCTAAGAATTTCCCAATTGTCTTTGCCTTTGCAGGCGATTCCACGATGACCAACGTCTCCGCCATGAAAGCGCGTACCTCCAAATGTTCTACGTATTCTTTCTTTGTTTATTCATGCGCCCAGGGGCGCATACCTTGTTATGCCAGCCGCAGACGGCGTGCACCAAGCGATATATTTCAAAAAAAGGCGGCCTGAAGGGCGGAAGCACAAGAAGCCCCACGCCACTTTAGGCCGCATTTATCCGGGCGCTGTGCTAGCTGGCCCTGGAGTGGAGATCCCGCTATGGCCAAGCCCGCCTTGCGTCAAAACAAATGCAGCCAAAATCAGCTCTTTGGCCCTACAAGGAATAGATCGAAAGCAGATGCGCGAAAGAGGGGGTGCTGCCGGGCTCCCTTGCGGGCGATATAGTGGTTATGCCATCTTCTCTAAGCCCTGTTTAGTACACCTTCATTCCAGGCTGTACAATCTACCCTGCGATTGCTTAATTATTCCCGATAATTCCATATCTGTCAAGGCATAAATTAATTCTGGGGCATCATAGCCTGTCATTTCGCACAATTCATCAATGTTTCGCTCTCCCGCCTGGAGCAGTCGCACCACCAGTGTCTGTTCAAAAGTCAGCCGGGTTTCGTCCACATATTTAGGAGCCACCCGGTTCCCCGGCTGGAAGCCATACTCCTCCAACACGTCCCATATCTCGGTCACAGGCTTTGCCTGGCCCTCCTTGATGAGCCGGTTGGTCCCTTTGCTCTTTTCGTCGCAGGGCCGACCAGGGATGGCGAATATATCCCGCCCCTGATCCAGGGCAAAATCCACGGTAATATTGGTGCCGCTTTTTAAGGCCGCTTCCACCACTAAAACGCCTTTGCTTAAGCCGCTGATGAGCCGGTTCCGCTGGGGAAAGTTGGATGGACGCGGTGGTTCCCCTGGCAAAAATTCCGACACAACTGCGCCCCGTTCCACCACCTGCTCATATAGTTCCTGGTTTCGGGGCGGGTAAACTACGTCCACCCCGCAGCCCAGTACCGCAATGGTGGGGAATGGATTATCTGCCGCTTCTAGGGCGCCCTTCGCGCACAGCCCGTCAATGCCATGTGCTAGGCCGGACACCACACATACCCCAGCCTGGGAAAGTCCCCGTGCCATAGTCAGTGCAACCCGTTTTCCATACTCTGAACAATTTCGGGAGCCGATCATAGCGATGGGAAGATGGATGACCTCCGGCAGTCTGCCCCGCACATATAAGCAGGCGGGCGGACGATGGATCTGCGTCAACAGCGCGGGATAATTTCGGTCTCCCAGCAGCACGGCCTGGATCTTATGCCGATCGATATACGCCAGGCATTTATCGATATATCCTTCTTCCGCTTTCTCATATAGTTGCCGATTGAGGCCCACATCCCGCTGATTGTTTTCAGGCAGGCAATGGTGCTTGGCAGCCCGGAAAACCGCTTCCGCATCATCCTGATAGTGCGCCAAAAGATATGCGTTGCGGCTGTGGGCATGTCCCAAGGCAAAGCATAACCATAGCCGGTACCGTCGGGCCCGCTGTTCCATTTTATCCTCCCCAATACTTTTTGTCCAGGCTGCGATATTGGAGGGCTTCCGCCACGTGTGTGGCGCCGATGGTCTCCTCCCCCGCCAGGTCTGCAATGGTCCTGGCTACCTTTCGAATCCGTCCATAGCCTCGTGCGCTCATATACAGAAGCTCAAAAGCCCGCTTCACCAGCGCCTGGGCTTGATCGGTCATAGGGCAAAACCGGTTGATCTGGTCGCCAGTGAGCTGAGCGTTAAACTGAATTCCCTCCGTCTGATACCGTTCTCGCTGCCGCTGCCGAGCTACCTCTACCCGTTGCCGGATGATGGCGCTGGGCTCCCCGGTGCTGCGTCCGGCGATTTCCTCATATCCCACCTCGGTCATCTCCACATGTAGATCGATTCGGTCTAAAAAGGGCCCTGACAGCTTGTTACGATACCGTTCTACCTGTACCGGGGTACACCGGCACCGGCTGGTGCGACCGCCATAATAGCCGCAGGGGCATGGATTCATGGCTGCAACCAGCATGAAATCCGCCGGATAGGTGGCCCGGAACGCCGCCCGGGCGATGGTGACCGCTCTATCCTCCAAAGGCTGACGCAGCGCCTCTAGGGCGTCCCGAGAAAATTCTGGTAGCTCGTCCATAAATAGTACGCCACCATGGGCCAAGCTGATCTCCCCAGGCTGAGCCTTGGGTCCACCCCCCACCAGGGAGGATACCGACGCGCTGTGATGGGGCGCCCGAAAAGGGCGTTCTACCGCAATGCTCGTACCGCCCCGGAAGGCTCCCATGATGGAATGCACCTTTGTGATCTCCAGCGCCTCCGCAAAGGTCAGCTGGGGCATGATGCTGGGCATGGCCTTGGCCAGCATAGTTTTACCGCTACCTGGGGTGCCGATCAGCAGCAGGTTATGCCCCCCAGCCGCGGCGATCTCCGCCGCCCGCTTGGCCCCCTGCTGGCCCCGGATCTCCGAAAAGTCCGTACCTGGCTTGACCGGCGCCGCCTGCCAATGGCGCTGCTCTATCGGCATATGTAACGCCGGCGTCTGCAATAAGGAAGCCGCCTCCTTTAGGGTTTCCACCGCATAGGCTTGGATCCCCTCCAGATAGGCGGCTTCCCCTGCGTTTTCCATAGGCAGCACAATCCTAGTCATGCCCTGCGCCCGGGCGCTAATCAACATGGGTAGCAGCCCGTTGACCCCCCGCACACCTCCATCTAGTGCTAGCTCCCCAAGAAACATCCATTCCTTTCCCGGCTGGGGGATCTGCTCCGATGCCGCCAACAGCCCCAGCGCAATGGGCAAATCGTACAGGGTGCCTTCTTTTTTCATGTCCGCTGGTGCTAGGTTGATGGTGATCCTCCGAGGCGGCACCATAAAGCCGCTGTTACGCAGCGCCGAGCGTACACGTTCCCGGGATTCACGCACGGCAGTGTCAGGCAAGCCTACAGTATCGTAGGCCGGCAGGCCCTGGCTCACATCTACCTCCACCTCCACGGCAAAGCCGTGCAGACCATATAGGCCATAGCTATGGATCTTTGAAAGCATATTCCGCCCCTCTGCCCTGCCGGGGTTTAGGTCCTCCGCCGGTGGGCCATTTATTTGAATACGAAAAGCTTATTCCCAATAAAATTGATTACCATCACCACAGCCGTCACCACTCCCTTGGCGATCAGGTTACTCTCTATGCCAAGGGTATCGTAGCATAACCGCAACAGCAGCACCGATATACTTAAGGATACCAGATTGACCGCCACAAAGGCAATAAATTCCCGTTTGCTATATTGTTTTCCCTTTCCAAATGTCCAGCGGCTGTTAAAAAAGTAGCTGTTCAGCAGCCCGCAAGTATAGGAAATACACTGGGCTGGCGCATAATGCAGTCCCAGGTATACCAACAGCTGATATACCAGAAAATCCACCAGGGTATTCAATACCCCCACTAGTCCAAACTTAATGAATTGAATCCAATGCTCCTTCAGTTTCATGGTTCTGCTCCCACTCGCTTAATAGCCCAGGAATGTCCAGGTGGGTATCCATTCCAGTGCGTGTATATAGGATATCTGGGCCGGCGTGCCGGAAAGCACTGGATAGAACAAGCCGAATAGCACCACAGCCGTCCCTAACCACATCCACTTAATCCACCCGGGCCAACCGCCTTTTTCCTCCCCTTGCTTCAAAAGATATACGGTGCACAGGATGATGAATGGCACCGTGGCGAAAAAGTGATAGGCAAAGGTGCAGCGTGTCACCAATACCCAGGGTAGGTAATTTGCGCATACCCCTGTGAGCAGCACGAACATGCCCTTTTCGTATTGTATACGGCCCATCAGCAGGCAGAGGGCCAACCCCATCGTTCCCAGAGAGCAGATCCACCAAACTGCCGGGTTACCAAAGGCGGAGATGGACGCGGCATAATTTTCCGGCATGCCCTCATAGCCTACGTAATACCACACCGGGCGAATATCCAAGGGCCATTGCCACCAGGGGGATTCAAAGGGATGGGAGGCGGTCAGGGTACTGTGGTAGTTGAACATAAACTCCTGAACCCCCCATATCCCCTTCAGGTCATACTGGGCCTCGGACCAGACATAGGGCAGATAGGAGGCAAGATAGATGCTGGCGGGCACCAGGATATAAAACAAGCAGCACCACAGCAGGGTAATCACCGCCTGCCGCCAGAACCGGGATACCCGGGCCCGTTTTTTTACATCCCCGCTTTGCATGTCCCGGCGGTATTCCATATACCGCTGGGTCAAGGAAGTAAAGAAGATCACCGCCAGGCCGCCCCCCGCATAGATGCAGATCCATTTGCTAGCCGTTCCCAGGCCGAAGAATACGCCGGCCCATGCCAAGGGTTTCAGAGTGGCAAACAGACCGTCGGTAAAGAAGTTCATGGTGTAATATCTGTACATGAAATAATACATGAGCAGAATAAAGAATACACCAAATACGTCGATGGTGGCGATGCGGGTCTGGGTAAAGTGCATAAAATCAAAGGCGAACAGTCCGGCGGCCAGCAGGGCGTATTCGCTTTTACGGAACAGACGCTTGGCGAACAGATACAGGATGGGTACCATACCGATGCCAAACAGGGTGCCTACGATCCGCCAGCCAAAGGCGTTCATGCCAAAGACGGCAATGCCCGCCATGATGAAGATCTTCCCCAGGGGCGGATGGGAATTTTCATAGGGCGTCAGGCCATGCAGGTGTTCGTAAGCGGTCCGGGCATGGTACAGCTCATCGAAATACATGCCGTTGGTACTGGTAGGATAGGCTGGCACCTGATCCGGTTCGTCGCACAGCAGCCCCGCGTCCGGCGCGCCATTTCCTGTGGATTCCCAGCCGATTATGGAAACCATGTTGCCTTCCTGGTCAAAGCAGGCGATCTCGTTAAACCATACGGTTCCCTGTTCCACCTGGAGCACCAGCTTTTTGGTTAGCCAGCCTTCCCCGCCGATGTTGACCCAGCGGAACATATCCCCGTTTTCTTCAGTATAAACCAGGGTGGAACCATCATCCCCTGTCACGGATACCTTCCCCGTATCCAGGCCGCCAAACACCCGTATGCAGGAAAGCTGGGTCTCTTCCTGGAATTCCAGCACAGCTCCCTGTCCTTCGTTCGCCTGCCATACGGTTTCCGGGGCTTGCAGCGAGCCCAGGTTAATCAACGCCACCACCCCATAGACCAGGGTCAGCGTCCCGCACAGCAGTCGGTCCCGATGGGTAAACCGCCCGCTTTCCTCGGGTTTTTCCCAGGACAGGCCGGATTGGATCTCCCCGGCCCGGCGGTTTCCCTCAAAGGCGGGGGAACGGCGCCTGCGCAGAACCAGATCCCAGCACACCCAAGCAAAATACGCAAAGGTCAATACCGTTACGGCGGAGCCCAACACGGTGATAAAATCATACTCCGCCCCTCTAAGCGCCGTATCCTTTACCACCATAAAGGCCGCCAGGGAATTAAGCAGCAGCGAACAGGTAAAGCCCACATAGCACAGAAACAGCCGCCGGTCCTCATAGGCGATAAAGCTCACCATGAGCAGCAGCAGCACTGGGAACAGATAGCGTTCGTGCATATACTGTCCCAGGGTAAACAGCCCGGCCAGCAGAAACGCAAGGCTCAAGGGCAGGCAGCCCCGCTCCTTGCGGCCCCGTATATACATCCACAGGGCCGCCAGCACGCACAAAACCATGCAGGCCGTACCCCATTGACCATAGGTGATGGAGAACAGGAAGGGAGCGTCCACCGGCTGCCAGTTGCCCCCCAACAGGGCGAAAAGATTGAAGGCTTCAATGCTGGCATAGGGATAGCTGGTGGCGGTACCCAGGAGCTTTTCCAAAAACCAGGGGCCCTGGAAGGACAGCCCGAAGAAATCCACCTGCACCGTCCCCTGGCCCCCGCCAAAGGGCAGGCACAGTAGCAGGATGCCGCCCACCGCCAGGGCCACCGCCGCCAGGGTGCGCAAAGCCGCCTTTCTCCCCTGATCATGGATCTTGGCAAAGTAGACCCCGGCAAACAGGGGCCCTGCCATCAGGGCCTGGGGCTTGATAAGGATGGCGATCCCATAGGCCAGCCCCGCCCACTCCAGGCGGTTTTCCGCCAGCAGCCATACCACCAATAGCAGCGCCAGTGTAAGCACCTGGTCGATCTGCCCCCAGCCCCCGGACAGGAAGGCCATGGCCGGGTTCAGGGCCACTAAGCCGCACAGCAGCAGCGAAATCCGCCGGGGTAACCGCTTATCCGCCATGCGGAAGATCACATATGCAGCCGCCAGGTCGCAGAGGATCACGGGCATCTTGGTCAGCAGCACATGGCCGTTGCCGCCATAGTTTAACCCCAGCAGCTTGGTTATGC
>ENA-OZGX01001284-OZGX01001284.1-human-gut-metagenome-genome-assembly--contig:-NODE-1284-length-9992-cov-5.361980_pt1 | contig 9992 bp, 7 predicted proteins | sample MGYA00244040_ERZ653674 | MGnify/ENA primary metagenome ERZ653674 (study PRJEB26926, sample SAMN06165232) | human gut metagenome | biome: ENVO:00009003; feature: ENVO:2100002; material: ENVO:00002003... | reverse complement strand
ACGAGATGTCTTAGGGTCTCGTGGGCTCGGAGATGTGTATAAGAGACAGGTCAGGAAACAGATCCATGGAGTGGATGGATTTTGATGATGACATGGAAGAGTATGAGGACGAGTGGGACGGAGAGACTGACGAATATGAAGACGATGAATTCGATGAATACGAGTCCGATGATGATTATGATGAGATAGAAGAGGACGAAACAGAAGCTGCATATGATGAGGATGAGTATGCGGAGGACGACGAGGACGACGAGGACGACGAGGATTACGAAGACGACGAGGATTATGAAGATGATGAGGAGGAAGATGACAGGGCGTATGCTTTCCGGAGAAGAAGGAGAGATGGCCTTGGCAGGATTATAGATTTCCTTGAAGAACGCACCCTTACAGATTATGCAGTGGCTCTGACCGGTATCATTGTGATCGCAGTTGGAATCGTAGCGGGAAGTATGTACCTGAATGCCAGGGCAGAGACAAAAGCGATCGCGGCTTTTGCACAGATAGGGGAGGGTCTTGAAAATATCCCTGTGATCGGAGAGAGCGGTCTGCTTGCCATAGCAGATGCACAGTCCTCGCGTGCCATGGCAGAGGAGCTTGAAAGGCTTGAAAAAGAGGAAAAACAGGTTGATGAGAATACAGGTAAGATAGAAGTGATGCTGAATATGACTTCTATCCAAAAAGACCTGAAGATCAAGTTTGTCAATAAAACGTCCGGAAAACTGATACCAAGCATCGCCTTTGAAGCAGAGGTAACACCACCGGATGGCAAGAGCTATGTGCTGAAGGATGATGATAAGGATGGTATTATTTACGAAAAGAATATTGCCCCTGGGAAATATAAGGTAGCAATCATTGGACCCTCCGGTCTTGACGAATACAGCTTCAGCCAGGAAGCGGTGACCATTACCGTTAAGGATACGATCGAATATAAAAAGGTAGAAGTGGCTGATGAGATCAAATCAGAAGCACAGGTCAATGCAGCAGTAGAGGATACCGCAGTCAATAACACAGAAGTGGAATCCACTAATACGGATACGGTAGAATGGGTAGAATCGACAAGGACACTGATAGAAGGAACTGAGAAGTCCGAGGACAGCTATGAAAAGGTTTCACGGTCAGATATTACAGATCCTGCTGCCAAGACAGCAGCAGGCTTCCGACTGCTGTCTAAGAAGTTTGAAGAAGAGAACGGTGGAAATAATAACAGTGAGATGACACCGACTCAGGAACCGGTACAGACAGAGACGCCGACTCCTACCCCGGAACCGGAAGCAACAGCGGCACCGACCGAAAAGCCTCAGGAAACAAAGTCGCCGGAGGTAACGGCGGCACCGACCGGAAAGCCTCAGGAAACAAAGTCACCGGAAGCAACGGCGGCACCGACTGCAGTGACACCTACAGCAGTACCTACGGCAACACCGTCTGCATCCGCGTCAGCCAGTGCCAGTGCATCGGTAAGTCCGAGTCCGTCTGTAACACCTTCGGCAACCCCTACGGTTACGCCGAGTGCTACGCCAACACCTGCAAACAGTGCCAGAACGGATACCAAGACAGATCTGAAGAACAACAGCGGTGATAAGCTGTATGTCAAGGACAGCAACGGTAATTTCCGGGAAGCCAAGTACGCAGATTATTATAATAATGATATTAAGGAATTTTACAGAAAGAACAGCAAAACAACAGGGGAGTACAGATATACCGGCTGGCAGACCATTGATGGTGCAACCTATTTCTTTGACAAAAACGGAAATAAGGTGACCGGACGGCAGGTCATTCAGGGGGCAGAATACAAGTTTAACGATAACGGTGTGCTGGACACCGGCTCCGGTCATATGGGAATTGACGTTTCCAAGTGGAACGGAGGCATTGACTGGAAAGCAGTGAAAAACAGTGGTGTGTCCTATGTAATTATCCGATGCGGATATCGGGGTTCTACAACAGGTGCCCTGATCGAGGATCCAAAGTTCAGGAGCAATATCCAGGGAGCCCAGAATGCAGGCCTGAAGGTAGGTGTATATTTCTTCACCCAGGCAGTAAATGAGGTAGAAGCGGTAGAGGAAGCGTCCATGGTATTAAGCCTGATCAAAGGCTATAATATCAGCTATCCGGTATTCCTTGATGTAGAGGCCAGCAACGGACGGGGAGATGCGATCAGTGCAGATACCCGTACAGCAGTCTGCAGGGCATTCTGTCAGACAATCCAGAATTCTGGCTATAAGGCAGGTATCTATGCCAATAAGACATGGTTTACCAGCTATATGAATACACCCAGCCTGACAGGCTACAAGATCTGGCTGGCACAGTATGCGGCAGCACCTTCCTATACAAGAACCAAGTATGATATGTGGCAGTATTCCTCCAAAGGCAAGGTGTCCGGTATCAGTGGAAATGTGGATATGAACATCAGCTATCTGGGGTATTAGAGGTTGTAATCTGGCAGAATATGCGTTATAGTAAACCGTAGATAAGATATCAGTGAAAGAGAAACGGAGAAAAGAAATGAGAACCTATCTGGTAACAGGAGGAGCCGGTTTTATTGGCTCAAATTATATTCATTACATGTTTAAGAAATATGACAAGGAGATCAGGATCATCAATGTGGATGCCCTGACCTATGCAGGCAATCTGGAGAATCTGAAGGATATTGAGAAAAGAGACAATTATACCTTTGTAAAAGCAGATATCTGTGATAAGGAAGCCATCAGCCGGGTATTTGCTGAGAATGATATTGACAGAGTAGTCCACTTCGCAGCAGAGAGCCATGTAGACCGCAGTATTAAACACCCTGAGGTTTTTGTACAGACCAATGTGCTGGGAACCGCTGTTATGCTGAACTGTGCCAAGGCAGCCTGGGAGCTTCCGGATGGCAGTTTTAAAGCAGATAAGAAGTTTCTGCATGTATCTACCGATGAAGTATATGGTTCCTTAAGTGAGGATGGCGGTTATTTCTATGAGACAACCCCTTATGCACCACACAGTCCTTATTCTGCAAGCAAGGCAGGGTCAGATATGCTGGTAAAGGCGTATATGGATACGTATCATTTTCCGGCTAATATTACCAACTGCTCCAACAACTACGGACCTTATCAGTTCCCGGAGAAGCTGATCCCGCTGATCATCAACAATGCATTGCAGGGCAAGAAGCTTCCGGTTTATGGAGATGGAAGGAATGTCCGTGACTGGCTGTATGTGGAAGATCATGCCAAGGCCATTGATATGGTACAGGAAAAGGGACGCCTGTTTGAAACCTATAATGTAGGTGGACACAATGAAAAGCAGAATATCGAGATTATTCATATTATTCTTGACACTCTGCAGGAAATGCTTCCTGATGATGATCCGAGAAAGGCACTGGTCAGTGAAGATCTGATCACCTATGTAGAGGATCGTAAGGGACATGACAGACGCTATGCGATCGCACCGGACAAGATTAAGGCAGAGATCGGCTGGGAGCCGGAAACCTGTTTTAAGGATGGCATTAAGAAGACTATCGCATGGTTCTTTGAGCATGAGGAATGGCTGAAGAATGTAACAAGCGGTGATTATCAGAAGTATTACGAAGATATGTACCATACAAAATAAAATACAGAGCATGAAAACGCAGATAAAAATCTGAGATAAAATGGGAGTGATTTACAATCACTCCCATTTTGTGGTATACTGATATAGATTATGCAATGCATGGAATGGAGGGTTATGCAATGAAAGGAATCGTTCTGGCAGGAGGTTCGGGAACCAGATTATATCCTCTCACCAAGGCCATCAGCAAGCAGATCATGCCGGTTTATGACAAGCCCATGATCTACTATCCGTTATCCACACTGATGCTGGCCGGGATACGGGAGGTTTTGATTATATCTACACCACGTGATATCCACGTATTTGAGGAACTGCTTTCTGATGGAAGCCAGCTTGGCATGAAGTTTTCCTATGCGGTACAGGAGCAGCCAAGAGGACTGGCTGATGCCTTTATCATCGGCGCGGATTTTATCGGAGATGATTCTGTGGCACTTGTGCTTGGGGATAATATTTTTTATGGACAGAGCTTTTCAAAGGTACTTCGGGAGGTTGCAGCCAGAGAAAGCGGAGCGACCATTTTCGGCTATTATGTCAGAGATCCGAGAGAGTATGGTGTCGTAGAATTTGATGAAAACGGGAAGGCTCTTTCCATTGAAGAAAAGCCTGAGCATCCAAAGAGCAATTATGCGGTACCTGGACTTTATTTCTATGACAATGATGTTGTGGAGATCGCAGCCAATGTGAAACCCTCTGCACGCGGAGAGATTGAGATTACCAGTATCAACAATGAATATCTGCGAAGAGGAACCCTGCGGGTGGAAACCCTTGGAAGAGGCTTTGCGTGGCTTGATACCGGAAATCATGATTCCCTGCTGGATGCGGCAGATTTCGTGGCAGCATTCCAGAAGAGACAGGGGCTCTATATCTCCTGTATTGAAGAGATTGCCTATAAGAGAGGCTTTATTGATAAGGAACAGCTTTTAAAGCTGGCAGAGCCACTGATGAAGACCAATTATGGCCAATATTTAAAGGAGGTTGCGGAAGGTCTGTAGAGACGTTCCCGGACAGAAATGGGAAAAATAACAGTTGAGACATGTGAGATTGAAGGACTGAAGATCATTACCCCGGCGGTATATGGAGATGCCAGAGGGTATTTTATGGAAACCTACAATTATAATGATTATAAGGCAGCAGGAATTGACCAGATCTTTGTGCAGGATAATCAGTCAGCCTCTGTGAAGAATGTGCTGAGAGGACTGCATTTCCAGATTGAATATCCACAGGACAAGCTGGTCCGTGTGGTGAGCGGGGAGGTATTTGACGTGGCTGTGGATCTGCGTCCCGGTTCTGCAACCTACGGAAAATGGCATGGTGTTGTCCTTTCCGCAGAAAATAAGAAGCAGTTTTTTATTCCCAAGAATTTTGCACATGGCTTCCTTGTCCTTTCCGACTATGCCGAGTTTGCTTATAAATGTACAGATTTTTATCATCAGGGTGATGAGGGCGGTCTTAAGTTCGATGATCCTGATATCGGCGTGGAATGGCCCTTTGCACCGGGAACTGAGCTTGTGATGTCAGACAAGGATCAGAAGTGGGGCGGACTTAAAGCTTACACCGAATGGAGAAAAGGACAGCATGAACAGTAAAGAAAAGAAATCACTGGCATCTGTGCTGAAATCTGTTCCAAAGCCGGTGGGAATTGGCATTTTCTGGGGGATCTGTATTCTGGTGGGGATTATGGTAGTCAGCCATAATAATCCGCTGGCACCAGATATCCACACGGAAAATCTGAAGAAATTCTGTGCCTGTGCACTTCTTTTGCTGGCATGTGTGATCTTCAGTGTGTATTATGACAGGATGTTTATCATTCCGAGGGAGCTTTTCCAGAACAGGGAGCTGATCTGGAAGCTTGCCAAAAATGACTTTAAAAAGCGTTATGCCGGTTCTTATCTTGGATTTCTGTGGGCACTGGTACAGCCGGTTGTAACGGTGGCCATGTATTATGTGGTTTTTGATGTGATCTTTAATACCAGAAGTGAAATGGTGGCCAGCGGAGTGGAGGTACCGTATGTGCTTTTCCTGACAGCAGGTCTTGTTCCCTGGTTTTATTTTTCAGAGGGGATCACCAGCGGCACCAATGCTCTTCTGGAGTACAGCTATCTGGTGAAAAAGGTGGTATTTAACATCAGTATCCTGCCGATCATTAAGCTGGTAGCAGCTACCTTTATCCATGTATTTTTTGCGGGAGTACTGCTTGTTGTAGCCGGAATCTACGGATACTACCCGACCATCTATACGATCCAGATCGTGTATTACAGCTTCTGTCTGTTTGTACTGATGCTGGCAATGAGCTACTGTACCTGTGCGATTACCGTCTTTTTCAGGGATCTTTCCCAGATCATTAATATCGGCCTGCAGGTTGGGATGTGGGCAACACCGATCCTCTGGAACATCGGCCAGATCGGGGATGACAGACTGGTGACGCTGGTGAAGCTCAATCCCCTTGTTTATATTGTCAATGGATATCGCAATGCGATTTATGGAGATGAATGGTTCTTTGAACATTTTTATTCCTCCACGTATTTCTGGATCTTTACTGTGACACTGTTCTGTGTGGGATCACTGATCTTTAAACGGTTGAAGGTTCACTTTGCAGATGTTCTGTAGGGAGACTGTGGCATACTTTACAGGACAGAGAAAGGAACTGGGAAAATGGATGAAAAAAAGGTCGCAATACAGGTAAAAGGACTGGAAAAGGCCTATAAGCTGTATGATAAGCCTTCAGATCGTCTGAAGGAGGCTCTTGGATTTGGCAGAAAGAAGCGCTACAAGGAGCACTATGCCTTAAAGGGCGTGGATATGACGATCTATCAGGGAGAGACGGTGGGAATCATCGGAACCAATGGCTCCGGCAAGTCTACGATCCTGAAAATAATAACAGGTGTTCTGAATCCAACAGGAGGATCTGTCCATGTGAATGGAAGGATCTCCGCACTGCTGGAGCTGGGTGCCGGCTTTAATATGGAATATAACGGGATTGAAAATATATATCTGAACGGTACGATGATCGGCTTCTCCAAGAAGGAGATCGATGCAAAGATGGATGATATTTTAAATTTTGCAGATATTGGGGATTATGTACATCAGCCGGTCAAAACCTATTCCAGCGGTATGTTTGTACGGCTGGCTTTTGCTGTAGCCATCAATATTGAACCGGAGATCCTGATCGTGGATGAAGCGCTGTCGGTAGGAGATGTTTTCTTTCAGGCAAAGTGCTATCACAAGTTTGAGGAGTTCAAGGAGATGGGAAAGACCATCGTTTTTGTCAGCCATGACTTAAGCAGCATCAGTAAATACTGTGACAGGGTTGTACTGCTGAACCAGGGCGTGAAGCTTGGAGAAGGCTCCCCCAAGGAAATGATCGATGCTTATAAACAGGTGCTGGTAGGTCAGTACGTACCGGCTGCGGACGATCATAGCCTCCTTTCTGATAAGGAGATCACCGCAGCAGCGGCAGCGGCGGCTGGCACAGTGAAGGGTGAAGTGAATCCGGAGCTGCTGGAATACGGAACGAAGGACGCCATGATCACCGGATATAAAATAACAGATGATATGGGAAGAGAGACCAGTGCATTGCTGAAGGGAAAGGAATGTACGATCACCATGCAGGTGCATTTTGAGCATGATATAGAAGCTCCTATTTTTGCCTTTACGATCAAGAATATCAAGGGTGTGGAGATCACAGGAACCAATACCATGGTGGAAAAGGCATTTCTTTCTCCGGTGAGGGCAGGCAGCGACATGGAGATCACCTTTACCCAGAAGATCGACCTGCAGGGAGGAGAGTATCTTCTTTCGTTTGGTGTGACTGGTTTTGAAAAGGAAGAGTTTCAGGTATATCACAGACTGTATGATGTGATAAACATGACGGTGATCTCTGATAAGGATACTGTTGGATACTATGATATGAATTCCAGAGTCGTTGTGAAGGAGCATTCACAGCAGGAAAAGGAGTAAGCCCATGAATCAGGATGGAGTAAGAAAGCCGATCCGTCTGCAGCAGGAGGAGCTGATCAGCAGCCTGCCGGAAAGAATCGGCAGTGTCAGACTGGATTACAGCCATTATCCGGGAAAAGATCTGTATAGTGATGGAGCGATCGAGGATGAACTGCTTGGTATCGTGAAAAATGCTTCCAAAGTGGAATATCAGGAGCTGATCGAGGAAAAAAACAGCTGGCCGATCCTGTATCATTTATCTCCCTTACGGGCCAATATTGTGGACTGGCTTCCCATTACGAAGGAGCATAAGGTGCTTGAGATCGGATCCGGATGTGGTGCGATCACGGACAAGCTGGCGCAGAAGGCAGGAGAAGTGACCTGTGTGGATCTGTCAGCCAGAAGAAGCCATATCAATGCCTGGAGAAACCAGGATCAGGACAATATCACGATCCATGTGGGAAACTTTAAGGATATCGAGCCGGAGCTTCCGGCAGACTATGATTTCGTATGTCTGATCGGTGTGTTTGAATATGGGGCATCCTATATCCCCTCGAAAACACCCTATGAAGATTTTCTGAAGATCATGCTGCGTCATGTGAAAAAGAGCGGTCATCTGGTGATCGCAATTGAAAATAAGCTGGGACTTAAGTACTTTGCCGGATGCAAGGAGGATCACCTGGGAACGTGGTTTTCCGGTCTTGAAGGCTATCCGGATGGCGGCAGTGCCAGAACCTTCAGCAGAAAGGGACTCTGCAGGATCCTTGAAAGCTGTGGGGTATCTGATTATTCCTTCTATTATCCCTACCCGGATTATAAATTCCCGACAGTGATCTACTCTGACAGGAGACTGCCAGTGGTAGGAGAGCTGACAGATAATATCCGGAACTTTGACAGGGACAGACTGATTACCTTTAATGAAAAATATGTATATGACGGACTGATCGAGGATGGAAGCTTCCCGGATTTCTCCAATTCCTTTATGGTGATCACGGGAGAAATGCCGGAGATGACCTATGTGAAATACAGCAATGACCGGGCAGAAAGCTATCAGCTTTGCACAGCACTTCTGGAGACGGCAGAGGGCAGAGAAATCCGGAAATATCCACTGACAGAGCAGGCGAAAGGCCATGTACGGGAAATGGAGCACTCCTGCAAATTGTTAAAAGAACGTTATGCAGGAAGTGACCTTAGGATCAATGAATGTACTCTTCCGGCGGATGGCAGCTATGCCGGCTTTGCCTTTGAAGAGGGTGTGACGCTGGAAGAATTGATGGATAAGGCACTTTTTCAGGATGATACAGAGGAATTTGAACGGCTGTTTGACCGGTATCTGCAGCTTATTTCCTATGGCGAAGACAGCGATGTGACAGATTACGATCTGATCTTTGCCAATATCCTTGTAAAGGATGACCGGTTCACTGTGATCGATTATGAGTGGACGATGGAAGAAAAGATCAGTACAAAGGAGATCGCCTTCCGGGCAATCTACTGCTATATTCTGGAAGAAGAAAGAAGAAATAAACTGGATCTTGACCGGATCATGAATAAGCTTCATATCACGCAGCAGGAGGCAGAGGGATACCGGGCTAGGGAAGAGGCGTTCCAGAAAAAGGTGACCGGAAAGCATAAGTCCATGGGCGAGATCCGGGCCGGGATCGGTACCTATTGTATTGATGTGAAGAAGCTGGCGAAGGGGCATCTGCAGAAAATACTGGATGAGAGGATCCAGGTGTACCGCGACTTTGGAGAAGGCTTCAGTGAGCAGAACTCAGAGTATCTGCCGGATGTATATGCAGATGAGGATACCATAGAAGTGGATATTCCTTTTGACGGCAATGTACGGGCGCTGCGGGTAGACCCTGCAGACAGAAGCTGTATCGTAAGGATGGAAGAGGTTCTGCTGAACGGAAGCAGAGTACAGTTAAGTGATAAGAATTTTGCCACCAATGGCAGGAAGGTAAAGGATCAGACATGGGTATTTGCAACCATGGATCCGGGAATGACCTTTTCTGTACTGGAGATGCCGGTTACCGGTGAAAATACCTTGCACCTGCGGATGAAGCTGTCCCCAGTGGCGATGGATATGGCTTTTGATGTTATGAACGGGTGTAAGCATCTGTTCCGGAAAGGATAATGAACGTGACAGATCTGAAACGGTTTGCAAAAAATATCCTGATGAAAAAACAGTTCAGGAGTTACGAAAAAAAACTGAATGGGCTGAAAATGACCTATGATGGATGGATCAGGCAACAGGAAGAAAAACTGCGAATTGATAAGATCATTATATCAGTACATGAGAAATGTCTGAAAAATGAAGCGGAAAAACAGACACAGGACGGATCCGGATACAAAAATGAAGGAATACATTCAAAAATGATCCGGACACCTGTCTGGTATGAAGTACGAAAAAAAGAAGAAGGTACGGAAACTGTCTCTTATACACATCTCCGAGCCCACGAGACCCTAAGACATCT
>ENA-OZGX01001280-OZGX01001280.1-human-gut-metagenome-genome-assembly--contig:-NODE-1280-length-10017-cov-5.564144_pt1 | contig 10017 bp, 10 predicted proteins | sample MGYA00244040_ERZ653674 | MGnify/ENA primary metagenome ERZ653674 (study PRJEB26926, sample SAMN06165232) | human gut metagenome | biome: ENVO:00009003; feature: ENVO:2100002; material: ENVO:00002003... | reverse complement strand
AGATGTCTTAGGGTCTCGTGGGCTCGGAGATGTGTATAAGAGACAGGAATATTACCATGCTTCTTAGCCGGATTGGTTAATTTCTTAGTCTGCAACTGTTGCAATGCACGGATGATGCGGAAACGGGTATTACGCGGTTCAATCACATCATCAATGTAGCCATATTTGGCAGCATTGTAAGGATTGGCGAACAGCTTGGTGTATTCAGCTTCTTTTTCGGCTAGGAATGCGGCAGGATTTTCCTGTTCTTTGGCTTCGCGTGCGTATAATACTTCTACTGCACCTGCACCACCCATAACGGCGATTTCGGCAGTAGGCCATGCATAATTCATATCACCGCGAAGTTGTTTACAGCTCATTACAATGTGAGATCCGCCGTATGATTTACGCAGGGTAATTGTCACTTTGGGTACAGTCGCTTCGCCGTAAGCATACAGCAACTTGGCACCGTGGAGGATTACACCGTTGTATTCTTGTCCTGTACCCGGAAGGAATCCCGGAACATCTACTAATGAAACAAGAGGTATATTGAAAGCGTCGCAGAAACGTACAAAACGAGCACCTTTGCGTGACGCATTGCTGTCAAGCACACCCGCTAGGTATTTGGGTTGGTTGGCAACAATACCTACAGACTGGCCGTTGAAACGTGCGAAACCAATGATGATATTTTTAGCGTAGTGAGGTTGGACTTCCAAAAACTCACCATTATCTACGATGGCGCTGATCACCTCATACATATCGTATGGTTTGTTGGGGCTGTCGGGGATAATTTCGTTCAAAGAGTCTTCCAGACGGTCGATAGGATCGGTACAGTCTACATAGGGAGCTTCTTCCAGATTGTTCTGAGGAATATAGCTTAACAATTTGCGGATCATGGCTAACCCTTCTTCTTCCGTCTTGGCAGTAAAATGAGTAACACCGGATTTGGTTGAATGAACGCTTGCACCACCTAAGTTTTCCTGGCTTACATCTTCACCTGTAACAGTCTTTACCACTTTCGGTCCGGTAAGGAACATATATGATGTGCCTTCCATCATCAAGGTGAAGTCTGTCAGCGCAGGAGAGTAAACAGCTCCGCCTGCACAAGGACCGAAAATACCTGAGATCTGCGGAATAACACCTGAAGCAAGAATATTGCGTTGGAAAATTTCAGCATAACCGGCCAATGCATTGATACCTTCTTGAATACGTGCGCCACCTGAGTCGTTGATACCGATACAGGGAGCACCCATTTTCATAGCTTGATCCATTACTTTGCATATTTTCAGAGACATTGTTTCTGAAAGAGAACCGGCAGAAACTGTGAAATCCTGTGCAAAGATGTAAACTAAACGTCCTTCTATGGTACCACAACCTGTTACTACACCGTCGCCCGGATAATGTTTTTTCTCCATGCCGAAATTGGTGCATCTGTGTTCCACAAACATATCCATTTCTTCGAAACTGCCCTCATCCAGCAGCATGGCTATGCGTTCGCGGGCTGTATATTTTCCTTTATCATGCTGTTTTGCAATTGCTTTATCACCTCCACCCATGCGTGCTGTAGCCCGGCGTTCGATAAGCTCTTTTATTTTTTCAAGTTGATTGCTCATTTTACTTATGATTTTACAATTTACGATTAAAAAATAATTCTATTTACGCTTGAACCAGACTAAATATACTGACTTCAATCGTGAATAGTCAGATCTCGTGTTTTATGGTTTTTCGCAAAGCTCGGTCAGGACGCCCAAAGTTGATTTGGGATGTAAAAAAGCAATTTGCAAACCTTCAGCACCTTTACGCGGAGCTTTGTCAATGAGACGGATGCCGGTGGTTTCAGCTTCGGCTAACGCATTTGCCACACCATCTTCCACTGCAAAAGCCAAATGATGCATACCACCGTTGCCATTATTTTTTTCAATGAACTTTGCGATAGTGCTTTCGGGGCTTGTAGGTTCCAGCAGTTCTATTTTAACATCACCTACTTTCAGAAAAGCGGTTTTAACTTTCTGATCCTCTACTGTTTCGATATTGTAGCATTTCAGACCTAATACGTTTTCATAATACGGCAGGGCCTCTTCAATGCTCTTTACGGCAATGCCCAGGTGTTCAATGTGTGAGATTTTCATGATCTTATAATTTTAATAGTTTGGTTTTATACTCAAGTTTTCAGATAAAACTGCACAAAGAAAGTAATTTCGAGTTAAATAAAGAAATATTTCTTCAATTTTATTTCTTATTTGCAAGATGCTTCACAACACTTTAGACAAAAAGACAAAAATGAGTTAAATATAGAATTTGCACAAGAGTTTGTTCAGCCACTTCCAACTGAAGCGGAACCAGCGGCGTGTACTGCTCTGCTTGCCGCCAAAGCGGAGTACAAAGTCCCTGTAACCGTGCTTTTTGAACGGTAATCCTGCATCCATGAATTCCAAATGTGCATATCCTTTTTCGTAAGCATAGGTAATAGGTGCCCATACGGCCAGAATACCGGGGTAAAGAAAAGCATAGGTTTTCCGCATGCCTCCTGAGAACCACAGGTAGGCACTTTCTTTTGAGAAAAGGCAGATAGAACCACCGATGATTTTGCCTTTATATTTCACAAGAAACACTTTGGCTAATTCTTTTTCCGGGTTCTGCCATGCTAATAACCGGAAAAAGCCGATGTCCGGGAAATGTTTTCTTATCTGTGAGGAATAGGCTTTTTTCAACATTCGTGAGAAATCTTGTATATCTTTCTCATTGTCGGCTATTTCCATGATGGCACCATTTCTCAGAGCTTTGTTTATTTGTCTTCTGCGAGACATGCTCAGCCGTTCGTAAGGAGCTTTACTGTGCAGTGAATTACGTACTCTTAGCCAATTAATGGCGAAATAGTTGTTCTTTCTGAAGGCTTTGTATCCGAATAGCGGATTTTCCAAGTTGCGGAACTCGATGAGGAACGATTTGCATAATACTTCGTTGGTGAGATGTTCCAATATTTCCCCGAACAGGTCTTCCTTATTCTGTTCTTCATCAAAATACTCGCCTGTGCCATAAATTTCGCATCGTTTGATGATTGCAGGGGGGAACAGGCGCACACTTTTCCGGATGACTGCCAGCAGTTTGCCTACAGGACGGTTTCCTATATAGGCTACGATAAGCAAAGGTTCGTATCCCCGGGTCATTTCAAAGACATGAAACAGCTCGGTAGAATGGAAAATGTTTGTTCCCGGCAGAGGGGGAATGGCATTTCCTTTGCGATATGTACTTAATCTGACAGGCATCTCTAATTGCAAATTTATTGTTTTTTGTTTATCAATCCACATTCTAGTTGTATATTTGTGCAGAAAAATAAATTAACAGGGTATATTATGGAACAATTTAGTGACTTAATAAAGAACAGACGCAGCATGCGTAAGTTCACGGATCAAGAGTTGACACAGGAAGAGGTAGTTGCTTTGTTGAAGGCTGCTTTGATGGCTCCGTCTTCTAAACGTAGCAATTGCTGGCAGTTTATTGTGGTAGATGATAAGGATATGTTGGAAAAACTTTCCCATTGTAAGGAGATGGGGGCGGCTTTCCTAGCGGATGCTGCTATGGCTGTAGTTGTGATGGCTGATCCGTTGGCTAGTGATGTCTGGATTGAAGATGCGTCAATTGCTTCCATAATGATCCAGTTGCAGGCAGAAGATTTGGGGTTGGGAAGTTGTTGGATACAGGTGCGTGAACGTTTTACCGCTACCGGGATGCCCTCGGGTGAATACGTGCATACGTTGCTTGATATTCCGTTGCAGTTGCAGGTGGTTTCCATTATAGCGGTAGGGCATAAGGGTATGGAACGCAAGCCTTTTAATGAGGAGCATTTACAATGGGAGAAAATTCACATTAATAAATATGGAGGCAAGTAAACGTGGCTGCTGTCAATCATAAGGATACGTATAAAGCTTCTGCGGTGTTTCTCATTGTGATGGGGATGCTTTATCTGATCGATAAGTTTATAGGATTTGCTTCACACGGGTTGCCATGGGTTATGCAGAAAGACAATCTGTTACTGTATGCAGCTGTTATTTTCCTTTGGTTCAAGGTCGATAAGTCAGTAGGAATTGTATTGGCGGGTATATGGCTGATATTGAATATCGGTCTGGTGATAGCTTTGTTGGGACAGATGTCTGCTTATTTGTTGCCGGCGGCTTTGTTGCTGGTGGGAGTTATTTTATATTTAGTTTCGACCCGATGATGAAAATAGTTCTGATAGGAGCCGGCAATGTGGCAACCCATCTGGGAATTGCTTTACAAAAGGCGGGGTGTCTTATCTTGCAGGTATACAGCCGTACAGAGGAATCTGCTTCTGCATTGGCTGCCAGACTTTCAGTAGACTACACAATTGTGCCGGACGAGATACGTCGGGATGCCGATTTGTATATTGTAGCGTTGAAAGATGCAGTTTTGCGACAATTGGCTCCTGTATTGGTGAAAGGAAGGGAGCAGGCCTTGTTTGTACATACGGCGGGTAGTATGTCTATGGATTTATGGAAGGGATTGGTAAAACGCTATGGGGTACTTTATCCTATGCAGACTTTTAGCAAGCAGCGTGAAGTGGATTTCAATACTGTACCTTTTTTTATAGAAGCATCTGCTCCGGCAGAAGTGGAATTGCTGCGTATGGTGGCAGTTCGTCTCAGTCCTAAAGTGTATGAAGTGACTTCCGGGCAACGTAGGTATTTGCATCTGGCGGCAGTCTTTGCTTGTAATTTTGCAAACCATATGTATGCATTAAGTTCACATATATTGGAAAAGCAGGGGATTCCTTTTGAAGTGATGCTTCCGCTGATAGACGAAACTGCCGGCAAAGTACATGAACTTTCTCCCACACAGGCGCAGACAGGTCCGGCTGTACGCTACGATGAAAACGTAATAAGCAAACATTTGGAGATGTTGGCGGATGAGGAGTCTTTGCAGGAATTGTACGAAAAGATAAGTAAAAGTATTCATAATCTCCCTTTGTCTGTCATTCAGGCAAATAAAGAGGGAAAGAACTCATAAGTGGTATGATAAACTATGATTTAAAGAAAATAAAGGCATTGGTATTTGATGTAGATGGGGTATTGAGTGCGGAAACTATTTATTTGCACCCCAATGGTGAACCCATGCGTACGGTTAATATCAAGGATGGGTATGCATTGCAGTTGGCTGTGAAATGCGGGCTGCATGTTGCCATCATTACCGGTGGAAATACCGAGGCGGTGCGTAAGCGTTATGAGGGGCTGGGTATCAAAGATGTCTATCTGGCTGCTGCGGTGAAGACCCGGGAGTATGCCCATTTGAAGGAAAAATATGGATTGCAGGATGAGGAGATACTCTATATGGGCGATGATATTCCCGATTATGAAGTGATGCGTTTGTGTGGGCTGCCTTGTTGTCCTGCTGATGCGGCACCTGAGATAAAGGAAACAGCTGTTTATATTTCTCATCGTAACGGGGGATATGGATGTGGCCGTGACGTGGTGGAACAGGTCTTGAAGGCTCAAGGAAAATGGATGGCTCATGAAAAGGCCTTCGGGTGGTAATGAAATAAAGAAAAGTTATGTTGGAAAATTTAGAAAAATATAAAATAATCCTTGCTTCCAATTCTCCTCGCCGCAAAGAATTGTTATCCGGCTTAGGTATAAAATATGAAGTAAAAACACTACCCGGCATAGAGGAAACCTATCCGGATACATTGAAAGCAGAGGAAATCCCTTTGTATATAGCTTGCGAGAAGGCGGCTGCTTACCGGAATACCATGCATCCGGACGAATTGATTATTACTGCCGATACCATTGTATGGTTGGATGGTGTAGTCATGGGCAAGCCTCATAACGAGGATGATGCACGGCAAATGTTGTGGAAGCTTTCCGGCAAGACCCATCAGGTGATAACCGGAGTTTGTCTGACTACCGCCGGGGCTCAGCGAAGTTTTTCAGCTGTGACAGAAGTAACGTTTGCAGAATTGTCCGATGAGGAGATCGATTATTATATCCGGGTTTACAAGCCGATGGATAAGGCTGGTTCTTATGGTATACAAGAGTGGATAGGTTTCATTGGTGTCCGTGGTATTTCAGGTAGTTACTTCAATGTGATGGGGCTTCCTGTACAGCGCCTGTACACGGAACTGAAAAAACTATAAGTCAGTATGTGAACAGTAGGGGCCGTGTTTTTGTTATTTATATGAACTATAAATGGAAAAACAATTATGGCTTATAAAATAGCTTTTTACGACACGGAACCCTACGACGAACGCTCGTTTACGGAGGCTAATGAGAAGTTTGGCTTTGATATCAGGTATTACAAAGGCCATTTGAATATGAATAACGTGGTGTTGACCAAAGGAGTGGATGTGGTTTGTATCTTCGTAAACGATACGGCTGATGCCGAAGTTATCCGGGCAATGGCGGATAATGGTGTTAAACTGCTGGCTTTAAGATGCGCAGGTTATAATAATGTGGATTTAGCGGCAACGGCAGGTAAGATGAAAGTGGTACGGGTACCGGCTTATTCACCTTATGCCGTTGCCGAATTTACAGTGGCGTTGATGTTATCACTCAACCGCAAGATTCCCCGTGCCACAATGCGGACACGTGACGGGAACTTCTCCCTGCACGGGCTTATGGGATTTGATATGCATGGCAAGACTGCCGGAATTATCGGTACGGGTAAGATTGCCAAGATTTTAATTCAGATATTACGTGGATTCGGTATGAATGTTCTTGCATATGATCTTTATCCCGATTACAATTTTGCCCGTGAACATCAGGTGGTTTATTGTACTTTGGATGAACTTTATCATAGTTCGGATATCATCTCCCTGCATTGTCCTTTGACAGAACAGACAAAGTATCTGATTAATGATTATTCCATCAGTAAAATGAAAGACGGAGTGATGATTATCAATACGGGGCGTGGGCAGTTGATTCACACCAATGCCTTGATAGAGGGACTGAAGACTAAAAAGGTAGGATATGCCGGTCTGGATGTATACGAGGAAGAAGAGCCTTATTTTTATGAAGATAAGTCCGACAAGATTATTGATGATGACACTTTAGCCCGTCTTTTGTCTTTCAACAATGTGATTGTGACTTCTCATCAGGCATTCTTTACCAAAGAAGCAATGACGAATATTGCTCATACTACTCTGCAAAATGTGAAAGACTTTGCTGAAAGTAGATCTTTGGTGAACGAAGTAGCGGTGGGGAGAGTCTAATCTCCCCTGTAGTAATATAATAAGGAGTGGCGGGCTATAAAGTCCGCATTCTTTTGAACCAGTTCCCTTTCACCAAATTCGGGGAATTGTGCATCGGGGATATAGTGGTTGTTTATTACATATTCCATCAGGTCCGGTGGGCATTTGGTCGGGATAGTAAGCAGGCTGAATGCCTCTTGGGCAGCCGTTGCGGCATCATACATCGGGTTAAGAGGGTCACTGATGTATTTGCATATATCTTTCGCCAGTAGAATACCTTTTTCGGAATTCACCATCATGATGAAATCCTTATGTTCCTTCATTTGGGGCAAAGTGTGATTGGAATCGTCCGGCCATTGTAATACTTGGGTAAGGAAACGGTGTAGTTCCTTATATCCTTCCAGATATACGATACGGGCACCGTTTGTGCCTTGCGTGAACAATTGATAGGTATGGTGGTTCCTTTCCTTCATTTCATCCGATATTTCGGGAATGGCAGGGTATAGTCCTTCTATCTCTTCCCAACATTCGGTTTCTTCGTTGGTCAGCAGGTCAATCCATTCATGAAGAAACAGGGCAAGGGGGCCACATGGAATGATGAATTTGTCGGTTTCTGTAACCTGTGCAATATATTCTTGTACAGATGGTTCTGTGAGATAAGTATGTCCGAACAGCCAGCGTAGTTTATGGTTTGCGTTCTCTTTTCCTTTGAAGTTCATAAAGAAATCCTGTAACGTGTCATTGGCGGGAGCCGTTTCATACTCTTCATCCAATATCCGGAAAAATGAATGCGAGGTTTCTTCGATATTCCTGTCCATCGGATTGATATACGGATGTTTATATGGAGCCTTCTCTAAAGTGTTCCAAATGATGAAGCGGATATCTTCTTCATTGATCTCATCTTTTATATAATCCGGCCGGATGGTATAGAAGGGAAGTGACGTATCATATAGTTCCAGATGTTTTTTGATGAATGCTTGCCATAGACCTAAACCTGAAATGACATCTTCAAAATAGGCAGCGGTGTAAAGACATAATTTCTTTTTTATGGATTCGGGAATCTTTCTTATCGTACAAGTGGAGTATAATCGGTTAGCCAGATCGACAAAATATCTGTCTGTAGCCTGTTGTTGGATGTAAGGATGGATAGCCAACCAATCTTTTATGTATAATTTTATGGTTTGCATATTAGTTTATTTGAATTATTTTTATTGCAAAGATATTCCTTTCATTGTAAAAAGGAAGGAGAATATCGGGATATTTACTTTATCTTTGCAATATTCTAACTTTGAAATACCTATAAAAATGGAAATAGATTTAACAACTCCTGCTTTATTATTTTCTGCCATATCGCTGATTATGTTGGCATATACTAATCGTTTTCTTTCATACGCTCAATTAGTGCGTACGTTGAAGGACCAATATCGTGAGAATCATTCGGCTGTGACAGCAGCACAGATTGCTAATCTCCGCAAGCGTCTTTATCTGACACGTGCCATGCAGGTGACAGGTATCGGAAGTTTGTTGCTTTGTGTGGTCAGTATGTTTTTAATGTATATACAGTTCTACCTTATATCCGTATATATTTTTGGACTGGCGCTTGTGCTGCTCATTATTTCTTTGGGGATTTCTGTGCGCGAGATTTATATTTCGGTCAAGGCGCTGGAATTGCATCTAAGCGATATGGATTCCTGATCTATTTTTTTGAGAAGATATTTATCATAAAGGAACAGGTTGCCAGTGTGATACCTGTTCCTACTACTCCCTGCCATCCAAACCAGTGCCAAAATATTCCGGCAAGAAGTGTACCTATGGAACCGCCAATAAAATAGGTCGTCATAAAAATGGTGTTGATACGGTTGGCCGCCTTCGGGTTAAGAGAGAAAATCGTAGTCTGATTACTTAACTGGATGCATTGCATGCCTATATCTATGATAAAAATTCCGATGATGATTCCCACATAGGAGTTCTGACCGGAATAAAGCGAGAACCACGCTGCAAATATCAAACCACAACCGATGTAATTCAGTCGTTTGACTCCCAAAACCTGTACATAGTTTCCTATATACGAGGCGGTGAGAGCTCCTGCTATGCCGCATAATCCCAATAACCCTACAATGTTGTTTCCCGCAAAAAAAGGGGCTTGTTCCATCTTAAATGCCAATGAAGTCCATAGAGCAAGAAATGAGCCGAAAGCAATTCCGGCACGTAAGGAAGAAATACGCAACTGGGGGTATTCCATAACCAATGAAAACAAGGATTTCATCAGATCACTGTATCTGCCTTTGAAATTACACGGCATGTCGGGTAGTACACGCATGATGATGATGACACATATCACCATCATCCCGGCTGCCACAAAGAAAATGAACCGCCATCCTAAATATTCACCGATAATTCCGCTTACTACGCGCGAGGCCAGGATACCTGTCAGCAATCCCGATACAATCATACCTACATTTTTTCCCTTGGTTTCGGGAGTGGAAAATTGGGCAGCTATGGGGATAAAGATTTGTGGCATCACCGAACAAATGCCGGTCAGTAGAGAGGCAAATAAAATGAGATGGATATAGGGAGTCAGTGCGATGGTTAGTAATGAAACGACCAAGACTGTGAAATTGATTAGAATAATGGTTTTCCTTTTAAATAAATCTCCCAAAGGAATAATGAACAGCAATCCGATGGCATAACCTATTTGGGTAATCATTGCTATCAGGTTGGCGGTGAACTCGGATGTTTGGAGATCACGGCTGATGCGGTTTAATAAAGGTTGGTTATAATATAACGTGAGTTCGAAATAAAATCAAAAAATAGCAAGTTGTCCGTCATTGACAAAC
>ENA-OZGX01001278-OZGX01001278.1-human-gut-metagenome-genome-assembly--contig:-NODE-1278-length-10019-cov-4.851967_pt1 | contig 10019 bp, 9 predicted proteins | sample MGYA00244040_ERZ653674 | MGnify/ENA primary metagenome ERZ653674 (study PRJEB26926, sample SAMN06165232) | human gut metagenome | biome: ENVO:00009003; feature: ENVO:2100002; material: ENVO:00002003... | reverse complement strand
GAGATGTCTTAGGGTCTCGTGGGCTCGGAGATGTGTATAAGAGACAGGTTCAACACCATGGCGCTCGAAGTCTGCGAAGGACAGCAGTACGACATGGACTTCGAGAGCAAACGCAAGGTCTCGGTCGTGGAATACATGCACATGATCGAACTCAAGACCTCGGTGCTGCTGGCCGGCTCGGTCACCATCGGCGCCATGCTGGGCGGCGCCTCGGAGGAGGACTGCCGCAAACTGCGCCGTTTCGCCATCGAGCTGGGGCTGGCTTTCCAGCTTCAGGACGACCTGCTGGACAGCTACGGCGACGACCGGCTGGGCAAAGCCATCGGCGGCGACATCCTCGAAGGCAAGCAGACCTACCTGATGATTACGGCCATGAGCCGCGCCGACGAAGCGACGCGCGAAGCGCTGCGCACGACCCGTCTCGATGCGCGGCTGTCCGACGCCGAAAAGATCGCCGCGGTAAAATCCATCTACGACCGGCTCGACGTGCCGCGTCTGACCGAACAGCAGATTTCGCTGCGGTTCGAGCGGGCGCTCTCGATCCTCGATACGCTGTCGGCGGACAAGGCCCGCACGCAGCGCATCCGCGAATACGCCGAAAGCCTGATAGGACGCAAAAACTGACATGCGACGTTCCGATATAGAGATCATGGCCCCCGTGGGGTCGTACGAATCGCTGGCGGCGGCCATTCAGGCCGGAGCCGATTCGGTTTACTTCGGCGTCGGCAAGCTCAACATGCGCTCGGCGTCGGCCGCCAACTTCACGCTCGACGATCTGGCGAAGATCGTCGCCACGGCACGCGCCGCAGGCGTGAAGACCTATCTGACGGTCAATACCATCGTCTATGAAGACGAGCTGCGGACCGTTCACGAGGTGATCGACCGCGCCAAGGCCGAGGGCATCGACGCCGTCATCGCCTCCGACTTCGCGGCGATTCTCTACGCACGGCGCATCGGCGTCGAGGTCCACATCTCGACCCAGAGCAACATCTCGAACTCCGAAGCCGTGAAATTCTTTTCGCAGTGGGCCGACACGGTGGTGCTGGCCCGCGAACTGACGCTCGAACAGGTGGCGCGGATTCACCGCGAAATCGCCGAGAACGACATCCGGGGACCGCGCGGCGAACTGGTTCAGCTCGAAATGTTCGCCCACGGCGCGCTCTGCATGTCGGTTTCGGGCAAATGCTATCTTTCGCTCTACGAGACCAACTGCTCGGCCAACCGCGGCGCATGCCGCCAGCTGTGCCGCCGCAAATACACCGTCACTGACAAGGAGACCGGCGCGGCGCTGGACGTGGACGGCCGCTACGTACTCTCGCCCAAGGACCTCTGCACGGTCGATTTTCTCGACAAGTTCATCGGCGCAGGCGTCCGGGTGCTGAAGATCGAGGGCCGGGCGCGGGGCGCGGAGTACGTCAAGCGCGTGGTGGAGTGTTACGACGAGGCGCTGCGCGCCATCGAAGCCGGGACATACACGCCCGAACTGGCCGCCGGACTGAAAGAGCGGCTCGCCACGGTTTTCAACCGCGGATTCTGGGAAGGCTACTACGCAGGACGGCCCGTCGCCGAACACAGCGAACATTACGGATCGGCCGCCACGCGGCGCAAGGTCTACGTGGGCAAGGTGACCAACTTCTACAAAAGGATATCGGTGGCCGAAGTGCTGGTCGAAGCGGCTCCGCTGGCCGTGGGCGAAGAGATATTCTTCATGGGCGCCACGACGGGCGTCGCCGAACAGACGCTCGCCGAGTTGCACGACACCGACGGAAAGCCCGTCCCGTCCGTCGCTCAGGGAACCTTGTGCGCGGTACGCACCCAAGGGACGATACGCCGCGGCGACCAGCTCTATAAATTCGTCGATGCGCAATAGCCCGCGCCGGCCGGACAGCACGTATGCCGGACGACATATATATCAAGGAAACGCCTTCGGGCGTTTTTTTCGTTACGATTTTCAGCCAGCGAAAGCACTCAGACCCGCTTATCATAAAATTTTTATCGAAAAACAATAAATTTCAGTTGTTTTTCAAAAATTCTTTCGTAAGTTTGCAATGTCGAAATTAAAAAAGACATCCTATGGAGATCGAAAAAATCATCCGCATGCTGGCCGTATTCATCGTCGTGGCCGCCTTCGCGCTCTCGGTAGCCGCCCGGCTTCTGTTCCCCGAAGCTTCGCACCTGTCCGACACGCCGTTGCTGGTACTGCTGATCCTCTCGGTCTGCGCCATCTGGCGCGACGCCCTGCGCTCCGAAAAGCAAAACGACAACACAAACGAATAATCCCATGAAAAAACTCCTTCTGTTCGCCGCAGCGGCGGCCGTTCTCGCCTCCTGCGCACCCAAGACGGCCCCTGAGCTGCCGATGGAAACCTTCTTCCGCAATTCGGAGAAGACCGGTTACCAGATATCGCCCGACGGCCGCTATTTCTCCTACATGGCGCCTTACGAAAGCCGCCGCAACATCTTCGTACAGCCCGTGGACGGCAAGCAGGCGGTGCGCATCACCTCGGAGACCGAGCGCGATCTGGCCGGATACTTCTGGGCCGGCGACAACCGCATCCTCTACCTGAAGGACACGGGCGGCGACGAGAACTACCAGCTTTACGGCGTGAACATCGACGGCAGCGACCCGAAGGCCTACACCGCCATTCCGGGCGTCCGCACGCAGATCATCGACCCGCTGGAAGAGATCGACTCGCTGATAATCATCGGCACCAACCAGCGCAATCCGATGATCTTCGACCCCTACCGGCTGAACCTCAACACGGGCGAGATGACGATGCTGTGCGAGAATCCCGGCGACATTCAGGGCTGGCAGACCGACCACGACGGCCGCCTGCGCGTGGCTTACGCCATCGTGGACGGCGTCAATTCGCAGATCCGCTACCGCGAAACCGAAGCCGAGCCTTTCCGCCCCGTGCTGACGACCAACTTCAAGGAGAGCGTCTCGTTCGCCGCCTTCACCCCCGACAACAAGCAGGTCTATGCCGTCACCAACCTCGGACGCGACAAGGTCGCCCTCGTGCTGATGGATCCCGCAACGTGCGAGGAGATCGAACAGCTCTACGTAAACGACAAATACGACTTGGACAACATCTGGTACAGCGACGCGCAAAAGAAACTGCTCGGCGTCTCCTACACCGGCCACAAAGGCACCGCGCGCCACTTCTTCGACAAGGCGACGGGCGAGATGTTCGGCCGCATGGAGAAGCACCTGCGCGGCTATGCCATCGGCATCGCCGGCTCGAACAAGGCCGAGGACAAATACATCGTCTATGCAGGCGGCGACCGCACGATGGGCACCTATTACCTCTACGACGTCGAGGCCGACACGATGACCAAGCTGGCCGACCTCGCGCCGTGGATCGAAGAGGAGCAGATGGCCGAGATGATCCCTATCAACTACACTTCGCGCGACGGTCTGGAGATCGAGGGCTACCTGACGCTGCCCGTGGGCAAGACCGTACACAACGCCAAGAACCTGCCCGTGGTCGTGAATCCCCACGGCGGTCCGTGGGCCCGCGACTACTGGGGCTTCAACCCCGAAGCGCAGTTCCTCGCCAACCGCGGCTATGCCGTGCTGCAGATGAACTTCCGCGGTTCGACGGGCTTCGGACGCAAGTTCACCGAAATCGCCTACGGCAAGTGGGGCCAGACCATGCAGGACGACATCACGGACGGCGTGAACTGGCTGATCGGCAAAGGCATCGCCGATCCCGCGAAAATCGCCATCTACGGCGGCAGTTACGGCGGCTACGCCACGCTGCAGGGCATCGTGAAGGATCCCGACCTCTACGCCTGCGCCATCGACTACGTGGGTGTGTCGAACCTCTTCTCGTTCCTCGAAACCATTCCGCCCTACTGGAAACCGATGCTCGACATGATGTACGAGATGGTCGGCAACCCCGAAAAGGACGCCGAGATGCTGCGCGAGAACTCCCCGGCCCTCAACGCCGAGCGCATCAAGGCCCCGCTGCTGGTGGTGCAGGGCGCCAACGATCCCCGCGTGAACATCAACGAGAGCAACCAGATGGTCGAAGCGCTGCGCAGCCGCGGCGTGCATGTGGACTACATGGTCAAGAACAACGAAGGCCACGGCTTCCACAACGAGGAGAACCGTTTCGACTTCTACCGCGCGATGGAGAAGTTCCTCGCCAAATACCTCAAGGGCGTCGAACCGCAGGGCGGGATCGTGCCGGAGAGCGACCGCAGATAAACCGGAATCACAACCAGCCACAAGCATACTACCATACCGTTTTTTAAAGTAAAAAGTTCAAATTCATAGTTGTGAGAGGGAGGCCCGGAAATTTCCGGGTCTCCGTTTTCATGCAAGCCCGGCACCCGTTTTGATTTGCGGACGGCATGTATTACCTTTGCACTCCGTGAGCACCATTCCCTACATAGCGCCGCCTGCGGACGGACTGCCGATGCCCCGCCGCTTGTGGGCCATTCTGGCCGTGGCGTTCGGCGTCGGACTGTCGGTGCTTGACAGCGCCATCGCCAACGTAGCCCTGCCGACCATCGGGCAGGAGCTGGGGATTTCGTCCGCCGACTCGATCTGGATCGTCAACGCCTACCAGCTGGCCATCATGGTCTCGCTGCTGTCGTTCTCGGCGCTGGGCGAGCTGGTCGGCTACCGCAAGGTCTACATCGGCGGGCTGATGCTCTTCACGGTGGCTTCGGTGGGCTGCGCACTCTCCTCGTCGCTCGCCACGCTGGTGCTGGCGCGCGTCATGCAGGGCTTCGGCGCCGCGGCCGTCACGTCGGTCAACACCACGCTCATCCGCATCATCTACCCCAAGGCGCAGCTGGGCCGCGGGTTGGGTCTCAACGCCACGGTCGTCGCCGTGTCGTCGGTCGCAGGCCCGACCATCGCCGCAGGCATCCTTTCGATCGCCCACTGGCCGTGGCTCTTCGCCGTGAACATTCCCGTCGGGCTTGTCGCCCTGTCGCTGAGCCGCCGCTTCCTGCCCGACAACCCCGTGCGGGTCGGCACCCACCGCTTCGACTGGCGCGACGCGGTGATGAACGCACTCACGTTCGGGCTGCTGATGGCTTCGGTCGAGGGATTCTCGCACGGACTCGATCCGCGCATCCTCTCGGCCGGCATCGCCGCACTGCTCGTCGTCGGCTTCTTCTTCATCCGCAGCCAGTTGCGCGAACCCTATCCGCTGCTGCCGTTCGACCTGCTGCGCATCCCGATCTTCTCGGTCTCGGTCTTAACGTCGATCTGCTCGTTTCTGGGACAGATGCTCGCCATGGTGGCCCTGCCCTTCTACCTGCAGCACGAATTCGGCTACGACGAAGTCGCCACGGGACTGCTGATGACCGCATGGCCCGCCGTGATCATGGTCGTGGCCCCGATCGCCGGCATCCTCGTCGAACGTGTCCACGCCGGATTTCTGGGCGGCACAGGACTTACGGCCATGGCCGCGGGACTGTTCCTGCTGGCCTTCCTGCCCGACGACCCGGCGCCTTTCGACATCGCATGGCGGCTGGTGCTCTGCGGCGCGGGATTCGGACTGTTCCAGTCGCCCAACAACAGCATCCTGATCGCCTCGGCCCCGCCCCAGCGCAGCGGAAGCGCCAGCGGCATGCTCGCCACGGCGCGTCTGGTGGGCCAGACCACGGGCGCGGCGCTGATGGCCCTCCTGTTCCACATCGTCCCCGAAAACAGCACCCATACGGCGCTCCTGCTCGCGGGAGGGTTCGCCCTGACGGGAGCCGTGGTCAGCATCACCCGCATCCGGCTGCCGCTGCCCGAAGGGCTGACCCGGCGCAGAAAATAACCGGAGGCATCTCCGCCCGAAACCCCGAAGAAGCGAAACAAACATCCCTCTACACCCCGAATACAGATCCGACATGAAATATCCGTTCCTGCTCGCCGCCCTCCTGCTCTGCTCTGCAAACCTCGCCGCCCGCCACCCCGATACGCACACCCTTCTACAGCCCGACACCCTTTCCCTCCGGCAATCCGACGCGCACACCGTCCACGGATCTGACAGCCTCGGAATGCGACGCCCCGACTCCCTCCGGCAATCCGACGCGCTCTCCGCCCAGCAATCCGACGCGCTCTCCGCCCAGCAATCCGACGCACCTTTCGTCCGCCCGCCCTACCTGCGGCCGGGCGATACCATAGGCATCGTCACCCCGGCGCGCAAACTCAAGGAGAAGGCCGACACGGCCAAAGTCCGGGAACGCTTCGAAGAGTGGGGCCTGAAAGTGAAATTCGGAGCGCACTACGCCGACCGCGAACAGCCCTACTTCGCCGGGACCGACGCCCGGCGCGCCGCAGACCTGCAGGCCATGATCGACGATCCCGGCGTGAAAGCCGTCGTCAGCTATCAGGGCGGCTACGGATCGGTGCGCCTGCTCCCGCTGCTCGACCTCACGCCACTGCGCGAACATCCCAAGTGGATCGTCGGATTCAGCGACGTCACCATGCTCCACATGGCGCTGGGGCGGCTGGGCGTCGAAAGCCTTCAGGCCACGATGCCGGGCAAGTTCCGTTTCGGCGCCGACGAAAAACCCGAAGCGATCGTCTCGGACGAATCGTTGCGCAGCGCGCTTTTCGGCCGCTGGACGCGCATCGACACCGCTGCGCACCCGCTCAACGTCTCCGGCACGGCCCGCGGACGGCTCGCGGGCGGCAATCTCTCGCTGCTCTGCTCGGCGATCGGGACGCCCGAACAGCCCGACTTCGACACCCCGACGGTGCTGTTCATCGAGGAGATCGGCGAACAGATGTACCGGCTCGACCGCATGATGCAGCAGCTGGAGCGGAGCGGAATACTGGCCAAATGCAAGGCCGTTCTCGTGGGGCATTTTACGGACATGCTGGGACAGAAGCACTTCGGCGTCTGGGACCCCTGCGACATCATCGCAGCCTATGTCCGTCCGCTGGGGATTCCGGTCGTATTCGGCATCCCCGCAGGCCACGAAGACCCCAACGTCGCCCTCTACATGGGCCGCGAGGTCGCCGTCACGGTCAACGATGCGGGCGCAAGCGTCGAGTTCTGACCGCAGGCCCGCCCCGCCGGACATTTACCCCCGTCCGCACCCTCCGCAGAAGCCTTTCCGCAAAAAATAGCCGCCGCAGGGCGCGGGCTTGTCATATTTTTACTATTTTTGTAAGAGGTGGAGAATGTGCCGCCGCACAAGCCCTGCGCCGACGGGCCGCAGGCGCCGCAAACGGAATGCAAATTAAAACGCCATACTATGTTTTCAGCTAAGACCTACGCTGCGCGCCGCAACATGCTGCGTACGAAGATCGGCTCAGGGATCATCCTGCTGCCGGGCAACTCCCTTTCGCCCAACAACTATCCGAACAACGCCTACTATTTCCGGCAGGATTCGTCGTTCCGCTACTACTTCGGACTGAACACCCCGTCGCTGGCGGGCCTGATCGACGCCGATACGGGCGAAGAGGCGCTGTACGGCGACGATTTCACGGTCGAGGACATCATCTGGACCGGTCCGCAGCCCACGCTGCGCGAACTGGGCGCCGAAGTCGGCGTCACGGCGACGTTCCCCATGGCCGAACTTGAAAAGCGGCTCCGCAAAGCCGTTTCGCTGGGCCGCAAGATCCACTACCTGCCGCCCTACCGCGGCGAGACGAAGCTCCAGCTGTCGGCGCTGCTCGGCATCAAGCCCGAACTGCTGCACGACTACAAGTCGGTCGAACTGATGTTCGCCGTGGCCGAAATGCGCGAGAAGAAGAGCGCCGAGGAGGTCGAGGCGATGGAACGCGCGTTCCTGATAGGCTACCAGATGCACACGCTGGCGATGCATATGTGCCACCCCGGTGTGATCGAGCGCGAGATTGCGGGCGCCATCGAGGGCATCGCCAAATCCAGCGGTTCGGGCCTGTCATTCCCCTCGATCGTCTCGCAGCACGGCGAGACGCTCCACAACCTCAACGCCGACGGCGTATTGGAGCAGGGGCGGCTGCTGTTGTGCGACGCAGGCTGCGAGACCGTGGACGGCTACTGCTCGGACCACACGCGCACCTACCCCGTCAGCGGCCGGTTCACGCAGAAGCAGAAGGAAATTTACAACGTCGTACTGGCGGCGCACGACCATGTAGCGCGCATCGTCAAGCCGCATATGATGTACACCGAGATACACAACGCCGCCTACATGACGCTGGCCGAAGGGCTGGTGGCGCTGGGACTGCTCAAGGGCACGGCCGCCGACGCCGTGGCTTCGGGCGCCATGACGATGCTCATGCCCCACGGACTGGGACACGGGCTGGGCATGGACGTACACGACTGCGAGGCGATGGGCGAGCGGAGTTTCGACTTCTCGACGATCGCCGACCGCGCCGCCAAGTCGGGAACCTGCATCTACCGCGCGGCATGGCGCATCGAACCGGGGACGGTGATGACCGACGAACCGGGACTCTACTTCATCCCGGCGCTGATCGACAAGTGCCGCGCCGAGGGTCTCTACAAGGGCATCGTCGATTACGACGCGCTGGAGGCGTACCGCGACTTCGGCGGCATCCGCATCGAGGACGACATTCTGGTCACCGAAGAGGGCAGCCGCATGCTAGGTGACAGGAAAATTCCGATCACGGTCGAGGAACTCGAAGCCGCAGTGGGCCGGTAACGTGAAGCGGATTTTCATTTTCCCCACCATCGAGGAGGCCAAGGCGTTCATCCTCACCCAGCCCCGCGATCCGGTCTTCGTGGCCGGAGTCGGCGCGGCGGAGATCGCGGCCGCGACGATCCGGGCCGTGAAAGCCCGCAAACCGCAGTTAGTCGTACTCGCAGGCATCGCGGGGGCATACGACCGGAGCCTGCAGCGCGGCGAGGTGGTCGAAGTGGTCACCGAGCGGATCGCCGGGATTCCGGAACGTTACGCCCGCGAATACGAAACTTCGGGACCCGATCTGGGACTGCCCCTCGCGGCGGGCGTTACGGTAAACCGTTCGGGAGACGGCCTGCGGGAGACGGGGCGGAAGCAGGAACAGGAGTTCCGGGAAACAGGGTATGGGATTCCGGAGCCGGAAACGAAGTCCGGCGACGCAGTTTCGGCCCCGGCCGGACAGACGCTGCAACCTACCGGAGAGAGGGCGGACAGCCCGGAACAGCCCTCGGACATGCAGTCCGCGATCGGCGACACGGACGGCACGGACGGACAAGGCTCGCTGCCCGGAATCGACGGCACGGACGGGCAAAGCGCGCTGCCTGAGATCGAGAACATGGAGGGCGCGCCCTTCTTCGCCGTGTGCGAAGCGCTGGGTGTCGCCTGCTGCCAGATTCGCGCCGTGTCGAATTATGTCGGCGAACCCTTCGACCGATGGGCCGTAGGGCTGGCCGTCGAAAACCTTACCGCAACATTAACCCAAATATTCGGAAACGATGAATAAAAAATGGACACTTTGGGCGGGACTGATCCTGATACTGGTCGTCTTCATTCTGATCTGGCAGTTCGCCCCTGCCATCCAGCGCTGGCTGGCCAACGTATTTATCGACATCATCGTCCTCGCGCTGACCTTTGCGGCGGGCTGGCTGCTGGGCCGCTACGGCGGCAGGCGCAACCGCAACCGCAACCGCAACCGCGATCAGGAGAACGCGCGCAACATCACCGAAGCGCAGAAACGGTGACGCTCCGCCTGCGTATATCGCCCTGCCCGAACGACACCTTCATGTTCGACGCGCTCCTGAACGGACGCATCGACACGGGCGGATTGCATTTCGACGTCGAATACCGCGACATCGAGGCGCTCAACCGCGGGGTGCAGGCCGGGGATGCCGACGTGAGCAAGATAAGCTGCGCCGTGCTGCCCGCCGTTGCGGACCGTTACGCGCTGCTGGACAGCGGCGCGGCGCTCGGACGCGGCAACGGACCGCTGCTGGTGCGCCGTGCGGGGGACCGGTCGCCGATCCGCCGCGTGGCCGTACCGGGAGTCCACACCACGGCCAACGCACTGATGATGCGCCTTTTTCCCCGGATTACGGAGCGCACGCCCCTGCTTTTCTCGCAGATCGCCGCCGCCGTGGAGCGGGGCGACTTCG
>ENA-OZGX01001276-OZGX01001276.1-human-gut-metagenome-genome-assembly--contig:-NODE-1276-length-10033-cov-4.939266_pt1 | contig 10033 bp, 8 predicted proteins | sample MGYA00244040_ERZ653674 | MGnify/ENA primary metagenome ERZ653674 (study PRJEB26926, sample SAMN06165232) | human gut metagenome | biome: ENVO:00009003; feature: ENVO:2100002; material: ENVO:00002003... | reverse complement strand
ACGAGATGTCTTAGGGTCTCGTGGGCTCGGAGATGTGTATAAGAGACAGCGTCAGTTCCTGGGTCATGTGCTGGTAACCGCCAAAGGCCTGGCTATAGACGGCAATCTTTACCGCATCCTGGAAGAGCAGGGACGCGGTGTCGGCTGCCTTTTGGGTGTGGCCCAGGGCATAGGAACCGCTGCCCCTGACCAGCACCAGCCGGCAACCGGTGGGGATTTTCTCCAGGGCCGTCAGGTCCTCCGGGCTTCCCAGATAGGCGGGCGCGGCCCCATAATATACGATATGATCCGGGGTAAAGGCCCCCAATACCGGCGCGGCGGCCTGGGGGGATTGGGCCAAGGTCAAAACATCCCGGCCGCCTCCAAAGGCCGCGTATTCCATCTGGCAGCGTTCCTTCAGCAGCTGGGTCAGATGGGGATCTTCCTGGCCCATTGGGGTCAGGTCCGGGGCTTGGCGGATCTCTTTTGCCAGGGTATCCCGCACCCAGGCATACAACCCGTCGATCTCCTCCGGGGTATCCCCGGCCACGAAAATGCCGTGGTTTTGCAGCAGCAGGATCTGGGGCAGCCGGCCTGTATGGGCCTTGTGGCCGGCCATGGCCTCCCTGCAGAGGCTGGCCAGCACATAACCGGGCCGGCAAAGGGGGACCCACAGCACCTGGTCGCCAAACAGGCGGCGGCAGGCCGCTTCCCCTTCCCGGCTGCAGGTCAAGCCGTTGATCAAAGCCGGGTGTACGTGAAGCACCAGCCGCTGGGGGAATAGGTTGTGCAGGGGGGCCTCCACGCTGGGCCGGCGGGTCTCCCCGGGCAGGGCCCGGGTGGCCATCACCGCCTGCAAAAAGGCGGCTTCTCGGGCCGCGTCCTCCGCGGGATAGCTTTGGGCCATGGCCGCATCCATTTTGTGCCGGTCAATGGGCACAAAGCCATCCCCGTCGATGGTAGCCAGCTGCACACCGGAGCACTTAATGTACATCCGGTCCGCATCCTTGGCCGAGGTGTTGCCGCCGCCGGCCAGCACCGCTTCCGGGTCGCTACCATAGCGCCGGGACAGGGCGATAATATCCTGTAGCTCCATGAGCCCTCCTTAGCGCTTGCTGAGCACATCCGCCTCGTATTGGACAACGGCGGCATACCAGCCCTCCCGCTGTGGGGCTTGCTGCCTGCGGCAATATTCATCCCAGATCGCACCCCAGGGATAGGTCTTGAGCTCCTCGCTCCGGCACATCAGCTCCGTAAACCGGCTCTGGTTCTGGAGAGCCTTCAGGTCATCCCAGGGCTGAAGCAGGGCATAGAGCAGGGCCTTTTGCATATTGCGGGTACCTACCACCCAGGCGGCAATTCGGTTGATGGAAGCGTCAAAATAGTCCAACCCGATTAGGACCTTGTTGGCCGCATCGTTGCGGATGATCTCCTTGGCAATCTCCACCAGCTCATCCTCCAGGAGCACCACATGGTCGCTGTCCCAGCGGACGCCACGGGTCACGTGGAGGGGGATGCGGTCAAAGTAGCATAATAGGCTGGGGATCTTGTCGCTGACCACCTCGGTGGGATGGTAGTGGCCGTTGTCCAGCAGGCTGTAGACCCCAGGATGGGTGGCCGCGTAGGCGATATAGAATTCGCTGGAGCCCACCGTATAGGCCTCCAGGCCAATGCCAAACACCTTGGATTCCACGCTATCCACCACCCCAGGCAGCTTTTCGGCGAAAATTTGATCCAGGCTGTCCTTAAGCCGGAGCCGGGGGGCCATACGGTCCGCAGGGATATCCTTATAGCCATCCGGCACCCATACATTGCAAGCGGAATAGGTATTCAACTCTTTTGCAAAATAGGCAGCAATCCGGCGGCAGGCGATTCCGTGGCGGACCCAGAAGCTACGGATGGCTTCATCCGGGCTGCTGAGGGTCAGACTATCGGCCGCCTTGGGATGGCTAAAGAAGGTGGGGTTGAAATCCAGGCCGATGCCGTTGCGCTTGGCAAATTCCACCCAGGGGGCGAAGTGCTTGGGCTCCAGCTGATCCCGGTCCACCTGCTCGCCGGGGGCGAAGATGGCGTAGGAGGCGTGCAGGTTCAACCGCTTGGGGCCGGGGATTAGGGAAAAGGCCAGCTCCAGATCCGCCATGAGCTCCTGGGGATTGCGGGCTTTGCCGGGATAATTTCCGGTGGTTTGGATGCCGCCGGTGAGGCCTCCATCGGAATCGAAGCCGTTCACATCGTCTCCCTGCCAGCAGTGGATGCTGATGGAAATCTTAGAAAGGGTATCCATGGCCTTTTCAACATCTACGCCTATGTCAGCATACATTTTCTTTGTTTGTTCAAACATGATATGACTCCTTTGCATAAAAAGATTGATATGGCTATCCGCCCTTCTTGGATCATACAGGCAGAATATCGAAGCTTTCCCGGATGGCAGACCGGGCTTGCCCAAGGTTGGCGTATTCGCCGGCCTGGATCATCTGGCACAGCAGGTTGCCCAGGGCTGTGCCCTCTACCGGCCCCGCAAAAACAGACAGCCCGGTGGCGGCGGCAGTCATTTCGTTCAGATAGGAATCCTGGCAGCCGCCCCCTACGATGTTGATGCTGGTATACTTTTTGCCGGTGATGTGCTGCAATTCCGCCGCCGCCCCGGCATAGCACCGAGCCAATCCTCGGTAGGCACACTGCATCAGCTGGCCGGGGGATTCCGGGATGGGCTGCTCGGTCTCCCGGCAATAGTCCCGGATGGCGCCGATCATGCTGTCCGGGGCCAGGAACCGGCTGTCGTTGGCGTCGATGACGGCCTGGAAGGAGCTGTTGCGCCGGGCCAGGTCCCCTAGCTGGGTGTAGCTGTAGCGGTCGTCCAGCTCATGGCGGATGGATTGGATAATCCACAGGCCCATGATGTTTTTTAGGTAACAGTACGAGCCGTTGTAACCGCCCTCGTTGGTCAGGTTGTATTGCCGGCTCCGCTCGGTGGTAATGGGCTTATCCAGCTCCACCCCCATCAAGCTCCAGGTGCCGCTGCTAATGTAGATGGAGTGATCATCCGCCAGGGGTACGGCCATCACCGCGGAGGCGGTATCGTGGGAGGCCACCAGGGAAACGCTGCAATTGAACCCCACCTCCTGGGCGATCTCCCGCTTCAGCTGGCCTACGGTCTCCCCGGGCATGTGCATGGGACCAAACATATGGGCGGGATAGCCCAAGGCCCCCAGGATCTCCGGGGCCCAGGTACGGGTCTGGGCATCCACCAGTCCGGTGGAGGTGGCGTTGGTATATTCGTTCATATCCACCCCGGTAAGCAGGTAGTTGAAATACTCCGGGGTCATCAAAAAGCGGGCACTGCGGCGGAACCGGGCGGGATCCTCCCGGCGGGTAGCCCACAGCTGGTAGATGGAATTAAAGGGCTGGCGCTGGATGCCGGTAATGGCATAGAGCTGCTTTTCCGAAATGCGGGCGTTGACCTCAGGTACGGCGCTTTCGTTACGCCCGTCCCGGTAAGCCATAAAGGGGCTGATGGGCTGGCCCCCGCTGTCTAGCAGTACGTAATCCACCGCCCAGGTATCGATGCCCAAGCTTACAGGAATCTTGCCCGCCGCCTTGCAAGCCTTCATGCCTTCGATGATATGCCCAAATAGGGCATCATAGTCCCAGCAAAGCAGCTCCCCTTGCCGAACTAAGTTGTTGGGGAAGCGGTAGACTTCATCCAGGAGGATATTGCCGTTTTTTACACAGCCCAGAATATGCCGGCCGCTGGAAGCGCCAATGTCGATCGCAAGGAAATAGTTGGTCATGGAGCTGCACCCTTCCTTCAATTTAAGACTTGCTGATTATACTACTTGCGCGCCCGTGGCCGGGGAATGAAAGCGCTGGAAATAAAGATGAGATCCACCGGTTAGGATGGTGGGAATGGTTTGATTATAAGGGCAGAAGCAAAAGGGGGGCAATGACAGCTGTTGACCAAAAAACTGTCTTTTCTTGCAGTAAGGAGAAAGCCGATGATGCGAATATGCCTTATGAAATCCATTGCGCACATTGCTATCAGGAAAAAAATCTGCTACTATGAAGCCAAGCCTGCTTGCGGGCGGCGTGGGGAAAAGGGAGGGGCGAGTATGCAGAAGGAACTCATCGAAAGGCTTTCTGTGATTACAGAGGAAGAACAGCGAATCCTGGCGGGAACGGGAGAGATCAACCGCAGCATTTTTACCGCGCCGGACAGCTTTATCGTGGATGCGGATAAGCTCATGGGCCGGGGGGAGCTGGTGGCGGCTCGACATCATGCCCGCTTTGCGCCTTATCCCCAGCATTCTCACAATTATGTGGAGATGATCTACATGTGTAGCGGCGCCACCACTCATATTATCAACGGCAAGGAGCGAGTGGAGTTGCGTACTGGAAACATCCTGCTTCTGAACCGGCATACCAGCCATGCCATAGAGACCACAGGCCAGGAGGACATCGCGGTAAATTTTGTGATGCGCCAGGGCTTGTTCGACCTGGCCATGGAGTTGCTAGATCGGGAGGATCCCTTGAGCGATTTCGTCAGTTCTTCCCTGCGCAGCCGGGAAGAGCGGGGGTTTTTGCTGTTCAACGTGGCCCATGCCATACCTGTACAAAACCTGATGGAAAATCTGGTATGGTCCATCCTGAACCGGCCCAACAACAGCGAAAAAATAAACAGGGCCACCTTGGCCCTGTTGTTCATTCAGCTGGTAAATTATCTGGACAAGCTGGTGCAGACCAGCGATGAGGATTATGAGCGGGCGCTGGTATTGAAGGCCCTGGAATATGTGGAAATCAGCTACCGGGACGCCAGCCTAGGGGAGCTTTCGGCCATGCTAAACCAATCTGTCAGCCGGCTTAGCCGCCTGATCTCCCGGCAGACCGGGCGGCCCTTTTCCCAGCATTTGCAGCAGGCCAAGTTCCAGGCGGCCCTCCGGCTCCTGCGGGAGAGCGACCTGCCGGTGGCGGACATCGCCGCAGCGGTGGGCTATTCCAACCAAAGCTTTTTCTATCGCTGCTTCCACAACCGTTTTGGATGCACGCCCCGGGAATACCGGCTGGCCCAGCAAAAAAAGGAAGATCAGTAGGGCTGCTGGCTATTGTACCAATTGCGCCGGTAAGCGGAGGGGGTATCCCCTTCGCTTTTTCGAAATAGGTTGATGAAATGGCTGGTGTTGTACACGCCTACGCTGGCGGCGATCTGGCTGATGGAGCTGCTGGAGGTGCGCAGGAGCTCCTTGGCCTTGTTGATCCGGGTCTGGATGAGGAATTCGTTGGGGGTAAAGCCGGTGTAGCGTTTAAACAGTTTTAAAAAGTAATATTTGTTCAGGTTATAACGACGGGATAGGTCGTCTAGGGTAATATGCTCGCCAAAGTGTTCCCCAAGATAGGCCCGAGCATCCTGTACGCAGGCGGGGATCACAGCCCCGCTGTTGCTTTTTGTGGTGGCGCAGACCAGCTCCGATAAAAGCCGGGTCATCATGGAGGAGGCTTTCACATCGGTGATTAGGCTGGTGGCTTCGGTGCGATACAAGGTGATCAGGTCAAATAGGATGGAGGAGGGTAGGTTGGGTTGGTCGTAGATGGTGACGCTGTTTGCCCCCTGGTTCAGGGAGAGGAATAGATCGTAATACTGCTTGGCATTGCCGCCATAAAAGTGGACCCACACCATGCGCCAGTTGCCCGTATGGGGGGAGGTGCGGTAATATTGGTAATTCTGGCAGTCGATGAATAGGGCCTGGCTGGAACGGATTGAAAAAGTCTGTCCATTATAATCCATAATACCCTCCCCGCTGAGGGTGTATTTGATCAGGTAGGAAGGCAAGTTGCGCCGGGTGGTGAAATATTCCGGTCCGGCAATGAAGTCCCCCAGTTCCTGTATGTAGATCAAATTGCTTTTGGCGGTAGCGGTAGGATTTACGGTTAGCCAGGTGGATTCCGGCGCCAGGTCCAGTTTGTAGCTAAGGTGGATCTGGGACATAAGGACCTCCTTTAGGTAATAGCAAGATACTGTTATAACAGAACAATAAAGAGTGATGACACGCTATATTTACGCCCCTATAATAAATTTAACACACGAGACAATCCTTGACAACCGTAGGAATCGCATCTATTGTACCGGATTTTCGGCAGAATATCAGCACATATTTTTTCCAGCATTATTGTAATTTTTTCAAACAAAAAGCCCAGGAGAAAATCACGACGGAATACCCTTATCCCTTTATAAAAGCAACATAGTGTTGTTCATTACGACCGCACCATACAAAAAGAGGAAGCCCAAACACGCCGTCCAGGGGCGAAACCGTCAGCTGAGAGGAGGATGGAAGTGGCGGAATATGTATTAGAACTCAAGGGGATCACCAAGATCTTCCCAGGCGTAAAAGCCTTAAACCGGGTGGACTTTCAGCTGCGCCCCGGGGAGATCCATGCCCTGATGGGAGAAAACGGGGCGGGGAAATCCACCTTTATCAAGGTGATCACAGGGGTGCATAAGGCAGAGGAGGGCGTTATGTACCTGGATGGGAAGCAGGTATCCTTCCGCAACCCCAAGGACGCCCAGCAGGCGGGCATCGCCGCCATCTATCAGCATGTGACCGCCTATCCCCACCTTACGGTGACAGAAAACATCTTCATGGGCCATGAAAAGGTCCGGCGGGGCGTGATCCAATGGAAGGAGATGCACCGGGACGCCCAGGCCCTGCTGGATGAGCTAAACGCGGATTTCCGTTCCACCACCCTGATGGGGGCCCTGAGCGTGGCCCAGCAGCAGATGGTGGAGATCGCCAAGGCCTTGTCCATGCATGCCCGGATCATTATCATGGATGAGCCCACCGCCTCCCTTACCAAGAAGGAATCCGAAGAGCTGTACCGAATCACGGAAAAGCTGCGGGATGAAGGCGCGTCCATCATCTTTATATCCCACCGGTTCGAGGATATGTACCGCCTGGCAGACCGGGTGACGGTATTCCGGGATGCGGAATACATTGGAACCTACCAAGTGGATGAGATCACCAACGGGGAGCTGATCACCGCCATGGTGGGCCGGGAAATCAAAGACCTGTTCCCAAAGCCCACGGTAGAACTGGGGCCGGAGATCCTGCGGGTGGAAGGCCTGAGCCGCACCGGCTACTTCCGGGACGTATCCTTTAGCGTGCGCAAGGGCGAAATCGTAGGGCTTACGGGCCTGGTAGGCGCCGGCCGCACGGAGGTGATCCAGACAATCTTCGGCATCGCAAAAAAGAACAAGGGTAAGATCTTCCTGGAAGGAAAAGAAGTACATATTCATAAGCCCGCAGACGCCATGGAGTTAGGCATCGGCCTATTGCCCGAGGACCGGCAGCTCCAGGGGCTGATCCTGGATTGGGGCATCGGCAGCAATATCACCCTGCCGGAGCTGCGAAAATATGCGAAAAAAGGCGTGTTCACCCAGGACAAGGTAAGCAACCAGGTGGCCAAGGAACTGGCGGAGCGGGTGGATACCAAGGCGGTGTCCGTATTTGATAAAGCCAGCTCCCTGTCCGGCGGCAACCAGCAAAAGGTGGTGGTGGCCAAGATCCTGGCCTCCAACCTGAAGGTGCTCATTATGGACGAACCCACCAAGGGGGTGGACGTGGGCGCCAAAGCTGCCATCTATGAGATTATGGGGGATCTGGCACAGCAAGGCTATGCCATTGTGATGATCTCATCGGAAATGCCGGAGATCTTGGGCATGTGCGACCGGGTATTCGTGATGTGCGACGGCCGGGTGACTGGCGAGCTGGACCGCAAGGAGGCCAGCCAGGAGCTGATCCTAGAGCTGGCCATGTCCAAGAGCCAGGCCGGGCAAACCGCTTAAGGAGGGAAACATCATGGAAAAATCGTCCTTTGTCACAGCCCTCAAGCGGCTGCTCCGGGTGCGGGAAGCCAGCCTTTTCCTGGTGCTGGCGCTGCTGTGCGCGGTGATCCAGCTACGCAATTCCAACTTCCTTACCCCCAATGTAATCAATTCCATTTTTAAAAACTACGCCTACACCATGACCATGTCCGTGGGTATGCTGCTGGTGCTGCTCATCGGTGGCATCGACATTTCCGTAGGCGCCACCCTGGCCCTGGCGGGCATGTCCGCGGCCCTGCTACAAAAGGCGGAGATCCTGCCCAACGCGGTCACCGTATACCTATTCAGCACAGGGGTGGGCCTGGTGTGCGGCATCGTCATCGGCCTGGTCATCGCCAAGGGCAAGGTTATCCCCATTATTGCGACCCTGGGCTTCATGTATATCTACCGGGGCCTGACCTACTTCGTATCCGACAGCACCTGGGTAGGCACCGCCTACATGTTGCAGGATTTCAAAACCTTTGCTCAGGGCACTACCCTGGGGATCAACAACCTGGTGTGCATCACCCTATGCGTCTATGTGGTGTTCTTCATCATCCTGCGCTGGACCCGGATCGGCCGGCAGATCTACGCGGTGGGCTCCAACGTGGAGGCGGCTGAGGTAAGCGGCATCCCCATCGACCGGATCAAGATCCTGGTCTACGCTATCAACGGGGCCATCGCCGGCCTGTGCGGCTCCATGTATACGGGCTACTACGCCTCCGCCCAGAACGATATGGCCACCGGCGCGGAAATGGACATCATAGCCGCCTGCGTGATTGGCGGCGTGAGCCTGAGCGGCGGCCAAGGCAGCGTAGTAGGGGTGTTCTTGGGGGCGGTGACCATCGCGGTCATCAGCAAATCCCTGAGCATGGTGGGCATCGACCCCTTCTGGCAGCAGGCGCTAAAAGGCGGCATTATCCTGGCGGCTATCATCATCAATGTGCTGGTCCAGCGGAGTATCACCAAACGGACCTTGGAAGCAAGGGAGGCATTGAGCCATGAGCGTTAACAAATCCGGCCGTACCATCCAGGCGACCCGCAAGGTCACAGCTAAGACTATCCTTCTGCGTTGGGAGACCATGCTGGTGTTTCTGTTCCTGGCGGTGAATGCCATGAACATCGCCATTTCCCCCAATTACCTAAACGCCTATAATCTGTTTACCAATGTAAACAGCTTCCTGGTGAAGGGCATGGTAGCCTTGCCCATGGCATACATCCTGTTGCTGGGGGAAATCGACCTATCGGTGGGCTCCACCGTATGCTTGGCCGCTACCATCCTGGGTATCGTTTACAACGCCACGGGCTCAGCAGTGCTGGGGATTTTGGCAGCCTTAGCGGTGGGCCTGGCCTGTGGGCTGATAAACGGCGTCATTCTAACCCAGTTTCCAGAGCTGGCCCCCATGATCGTTACGCTAGCTACCATGACCCTGTTCCGGGGCATCTCTATGAAGATCCTGGGGGATACATCCACCTCAGGTATGCGGGATGTGGCCTGGTTCGGCCAGCTGTATGAGGCCCGGCTTGGGGTGGTGCCGTACCTATTCTTGCTGTTTTGCCTACTGGCGGTGATATTTGGCCTGGTCATGCACCGGACCGTGTATGGCCGGCACATGTTTGCTGTGGGCACCAACCGGCTGGCGGCGGAATATGCGGCGGTAAACGTACACCGGGTACGGATGATTGCCTACAGCGTAACCGGGCTTATGTGCGGCCTGGCGGCGGTGTTCTACTGCTCCTGGATGGGCTCGGTGAAAAGCAACGTGGCGGAAGGTTATGAGTTGGAAGCCATCTCCATGTGCGTGTTGGGAGGCGTATCCACTGCCGGCGGCAAGGGAACCTTCCCCGGGGTAATCATCGCCATCTTTATCGTGGGCCTGCTGCGCTATGGTCTGGGCTTAATCAATGTAAACACCCAAACCATCCGTATTATCATTGGTGCTATGCTGATTTTGGCGGTCATGTTGCCCAACCTTGGGCTGGAGCGGTTGTTCCGTAAGCGGGATAAGAAGCAAGACGCTCCTGCAAATTTATCGATGTGAACGCGTACGCGTCCATAATAAAAAAGCGAAAGGAAAAAGGAAAACTATGAAGAAACTGTTGAGTTTGCTGCTGGTTGCGGCCCTGATGCTCTCCATGGTGGCCTGTAGCTCCACGCCTGCCGCAACGGAGGAAGCCCCCGCTGCGGAAGCCCCTGCGGAA
>ENA-OZGX01001275-OZGX01001275.1-human-gut-metagenome-genome-assembly--contig:-NODE-1275-length-10035-cov-4.585571_pt1 | contig 10035 bp, 9 predicted proteins | sample MGYA00244040_ERZ653674 | MGnify/ENA primary metagenome ERZ653674 (study PRJEB26926, sample SAMN06165232) | human gut metagenome | biome: ENVO:00009003; feature: ENVO:2100002; material: ENVO:00002003... | reverse complement strand
GAATATGATCTTATTAGTAGTGGTAACAACACTTATTACATTTGGATTTGCATTGGTATTTGCAGGAATTTTAACACGTGAAAAATTAAAAGGACAGAACTTTTTCCGAATCGTTTTCTATATTCCGAATATTTTATCAGTTGTTGTTATTTCCGGTATTTTCTCAGCAATTTACAAACCGGAAAACGGTATGTTAAACAGTATTATCGGTCTGTTTCGGGATATGTCAGAGCCGATTCTCTGGAAAGGTCAGCAATTGGTAATCGTCAGCATTATTATCGCCATGGTATGGCAGGCAATCGGATATTATATGGTTATGTATATGGCTTCCATGTCCAGTGTTCCGGAAAGCTTATATGAGAGTGCAGGACTGGATGGTGCAGGACGCGTGACACAGTTTTTCCAGATTACGATTCCACTGATCTGGACAAATATCCGTACAACCCTGACGTTCTTTATTATTTCTAACATCAATCTGGCATTCCTGTTTGTTAAGGCAATGACCTCCGGTGGACCAAACGGAGCTTCCGATGTGGCATTGAACTTTATGTACAGTCAGAAGGATGCCGGATTATTTGGATACAGTATGGCAATCGGCGTTGTAATCTTCCTGTTCTCTTTTGCACTTTCTGCATTGGTAAACAAGGTTACAGAACGTGAAACATTGGAATTCTAAGGAGGATGGTTATGAAGGAAAAGAATAGTCCGGCTACAGGAGAACGTCTTTTTAAGGTGTTTGTCTATGTGGCTCTCATTACTCTGGCCGTCGTCATTCTTGTTCCGGTGGCATGGGTATTTATGGCATCTATTAAGCAGAACAGTGAGTTTTACGGAAATCCGTGGGCGATGCCTCAGGGATTCTACTGGCAGAACTTTGTGGATGCATGGAATTCAGCAAGCATGGGAAGCTATATGATCAATTCTGTGTTCGTCACAGCGTTAGCATTGATTCTGCTGTTGATCGTGGCTCTTCCCGCAGCTTATTGTCTTGCACGATTTAAATTTAAAGGCGGTAAATTTTTGAATACTGCTTTTATGGCAGGGTTATTTATTAACGTAAACTATATTGTAGTACCGATTTTCTTAATGTTAAGAGATGGAGATATCTGGCTGAAGAAGGTATTCGGAAACGGATTTCTCTTAAATAATCTGTTTGTGCTTGCAATTGTATATGCAGCTACAGCACTGCCTTTTACGATTTATCTTCTTGCGGGATATTTCAAAACATTACCTCATGATTATGAGGAAGCAGCTTACATTGATGGTGCAACCTACAATAAGGCAATGTGGAAGATTATCTTCCCTATGGCAAAGCCTTCAATTATTACAGTAATCTTATTTAACTTCCTGTCCTTCTGGAATGAATACATTATTTCCATGACTCTTATGAGTTCAGCTACAGGACAGAAAACGCTGCCGGTTGGTTTGCTGAACCTGATGCAGGCACAGCAGTCAGCAGCGCAGTATGGTATGATGTATGCCGGTCTTGTACTGGTAATGCTGCCGACATTGATTTTATACATTTGCGTACAGAAACAGCTGACAGAAGGTATGACTGTAGGCGGATTGAAAGGATAAGGTGATACAATGGAGTTTTGGAAAGAGCATGTAAAATTACGCGGACTTTTAATCGCATTGTTCTTTGTTCTGGGAGTTGCCCTTGTAATTAGCGGATGGAAAATGACCGGGCAGCTTGCAGGGCTTGGACTCATGATGTTGGGAGTTGTATTCCTTCTTGTAGCCTTATCTGTTTACAATAAGCCATTTGAAACACCAAGCAGAAGGGACTAGAACGTATGACAGAACAGGAAAAAATGCTTAAAACAGGTCGGGTAACGATTCCGACAAATTTAGACGTAGTGCCGGAAACCATTGAAGTTTTGAATCGATGGGGCGCTGATGCAATCAGAGATTGCGATGGTACGGAGTTTCCGGATGAGCTGACAAAGGTTGGAGCTAAGATTTATTCTACTTATTATACGACCCGTAAAGATAATGAGTGGGCAAAGGCCAATCCTGACGAGGTTCAGCAGTGCTATATTATGACAGGCTTCTATACTGCAACAGAGGATACACTGGATATCCCTCTGATGAAGGGAATTTCCGAAGAACTGATGCAGGTAAATACCCGGGATGATATCAGACGCTGGTGGGAGGTCATAGACCGTACCACAGGAGAAATCCTAAGTACTGATCGCTGGGATTACGATGAGGAAACAGGATGCGTTAAAATTAAAAATGCAGAGAGTTTTCATGAGTATACGGTCAGTTTTCTGGCTTATCTTATCTGGGACCCGGTACATATGTACAATGCAACGACTAACGGCTGGACGAATTTTGAGCATCAGATTACCTTTGATGTAAGACAGCCCAAGACCCATAAATTTACAATGGCAAGACTGCGTAGATTCTGTGAGGAGCATCCTTATGTCAACGTAATTCGTTATACAACATTTTTCCATCAGTTTACACTTGTATTTGACGAGCTGAAGCGTGAAAAATATGTAGACTGGTACGGATATTCTGCATCTGTCAGTCCTTACATTCTGGAGCAGTTTGAAAAAGAGGTGGGTTACAAATTCCGTCCGGAATACATTATTGATCAGGGCTATTACAATAACCAGTATCGTGTTCCAAGTAAGGAATTTAAAGACTTTCAGGCATTCCAGCGGAGAGAGGTTGCAAAGCTTGCAAAAGAGATGGTAGATATTACCCATGAGTGCGGCAAGGAAGCCATGATGTTCCTTGGAGATCACTGGATCGGAACGGAGCCGTTTATGCCGGAATTTGCCACCATCGGTTTGGATGCGGTAGTAGGAAGCGTCGGAAACGGAAGCACCCTGCGTCTGATTTCCGATATTCCGGGAGTAAAATACACAGAAGGACGTTTCCTTCCATATTTCTTCCCGGATACATTTTATGAGGGCGGCGACCCGGTAAAAGAGGCAAAGGAAAACTGGGTAACAGCAAGGCGCGCAATCCTGCGGAAGCCCATTGACCGTATCGGATACGGCGGATATTTGAAACTGGCATTGGATTTTCCGGAATTTATTGATTACGTGGAAAGCGTATGTAATGAGTTCCGCGAACTGTATGAAAATGCAAAGGGAACCACACCTCATTGTGTAAAAACGGTAGCCGTACTCAACAGTTGGGGAAAGATCAGAAGCTGGGGCTGTCATATGGTACATCATGCACTGTATCAGAAACAGAATTACAGTTATGCAGGGATCATTGAGGCGCTTTCCGGCGCGCCATTTGATGTTCGTTTCCTCTCTTTTGATGATCTTAAGACAGACGGCCATGCGCTGGAGGGTGTGGATGTCATCATCAATGTAGGAGATGCGGATACAGCACATACAGGCGGTGCTTACTGGACAGATCCTGAAGTAGTTTCTGCAATTCGTAAGTTTGTTTATGATGGCGGAGGCTTTATCGGCGTGGGAGAACCGTCCGGACACCAATATCAGGGACATTTCCTTCAGCTGGCAAACCTGATGGGTGTGGAAAAGGAAACCGGATTTACACTGAATTATGATAAATATAATTGGGAAGAGCATCCGGAGCATTTCATTTTGAAAGATACCACAAAGCCTGTAGATTTCGGAGAGGGCAAGAAGAATATTTTTGCCTATGAAGGCACAGAGATTCTTGTACAGCGGGATAAAGAAGTGCAGATGGCAGTCAATTCTTTCGGAAAGGGACGTTCTGTTTACATCAGCGGTCTTCCGTACAGCTTTGAAAACAGCCGTATCCTGTACCGAAGTATTTTGTGGAGTGCTCACAGTGAGGAGGAACTTCATAAATGGTTCAGTTCAAATTTTAATGTGGAAGTTCATGCCTATGTAAAGAACGGAAAATACTGTGTCGTAAATAACACCTATGAACCACAGGATACCGTCGTATACAAAGGGGACGGAAGCAGCTTTGAACTGCACATGGAAGCAAATGAAATTAAATGGTATGAAATATAAGGAGCGTATTTTATGAAATATTGTTTTGGGGTTGATATTGGAGGAACTTTTGTAAAGCTGGGGCTTTTTACAGCAGAAGGCGAGCTTCTGGACAAATGGGAGATTAAAACCCGCAGAGAAGACAAATCTGAGCACATTCTGCCGGATATCGCAGAAGCGCTGGCCGCAAAAATGCAGGAAAAGGGAATTTCTAAGGATGAGGTTGCAGGTGTAGGATTCGGTACACCGGGCCCTGTGACCGAGGATGGCGTAGCCGTTTGTCCTGCAAATCTTGACTGGGTGAATAAGCCGGTTGCAAAAGAGTTAAGTGAGCTGACCGGACTGCCATGCAAAGGCGGTAACGATGTAAATGTGGCAGGGCTCGGTGAAATGTGGAGAGGCGGAGCAAGAGGCTATAAAGATGTCGTTGTTGTTCCTATCGGCACAGGAGTCGGTGCAGCCATTATCGTAAACGGTAAGGTAATTACCGGAGCAAAAGGCGCTGCCGGAGAAGTCGGACATATTCATGTGGATGATGAGATCAAAGAACCATGCGGATGCGGAGCGATTGGATGTGTAGAGCAGTTTTCTTCTGCGACAGGTCTGGTAAGGATGGCAAAGAAAGTCCTGATAGAAACCGACAGAAGCACAGTGCTTCGGGATGCGGAGGAAATTTCCGCAAAAACTGTGCTGGATGCGGCAAAAGCAGGCGATGCGGTTGCAGATGAAATCTTTGATAAGTTCTGTGATTATCTGGGATATTCTCTTGCAGCAACAGCAGCAGTCATTGACCCGGAAATTTTTATTATCGGCGGAGGTGTTTCCAGGGCAGGTCAGGTGCTTGTAGACCGTGTGCAGGAATATTTTAAGAAATATGTATGGCCGGGATGCAGAGGAATCAAGTTTGCACTGGCAGAATTAGGAAATGATGCCGGAATTTACGGCGCAGCAAGTATGGTAATACTTTCTGACAAATAAGAATATGTAACGATAAAAAGGAAGATGTTTGCATGATGCAGCATCTTCCTTTTTTATCGTTACAGAACAGATACCGGACAATATCAGGATTCTCAGTGGCAGGGAATCTTTCGAGAAAAATAAAGTAAAACTTTAATTTACTCGAAATCTGCGAATAAACCAATCATTTAAAATAACTTTCTGCTTTATGTGATATATCCGATTATAAAAAATACCATAAAGTCTAAAAATAATATAATGAACCGTTCATGGCAGTTTTCTAAAAAGCTGGCAAAACAAATCTGGTATAAAATATAGAGATAAAATAAATAAAGCAGGAGGAATGATGATGGAACGCAGAATGCTGACAGAAAAGCAAATAGAAGACTTTCAAAAAAATCTCATAGAAGAAGAAAAAAGTGCAGTCACCATAGAAAAATATATGAGAGATGTCCGTAAATTTTTTATTTATGCCAAGGGAAGAACCATAGAGAAAGAACTGATCATATGCTATAAAAAAGAGCTGATGGACAAAGGATACGCAGTCAACAGCATTAATTCTGTCCTTGCATCCTTAAACAGCCTGTTCCGGTTCCTTGAATGGGAGGACTGCAGGGTAAAAAACCTTAAGGCCCAGCGACAGACCTACTGTGCAGAGGAAAAGGAGCTGACAAAAGCGGAGTATCTGCGTCTTCTGGAAGCATCAAGGGAGCGTCCGCGCCTGTTTCTGGTGCTCCAGACCATCTGCAGCACGGGCATCCGTATTTCAGAACTTTCCTACTTCACGGTAGAATCAGTAAAACGGGGAGAGATCCGTGTATCCTGCAAAAATAAGACCAGGACGATCCTGATCCCGGGAAAGCTGCGGAAGCTGCTGTTAAGTTTTGTAAAAAAGAGCCGGATCTTTGAAGGATATATCTTTCGGACAAAGAACGGAAACCCTCTGAACCGGAGCAATGTGTGGGCGGAGATGAAGAAGCTGTGTGCAAAAGCAAAAGTAAACAGCACAAAAGTATTTCCCCATAATCTTCGGAAGCTTTTTGCAAGGACCTTTTATGCGGTCGAAAAAGATATCGCAAAGCTGGCAGATATCCTGGGCCACAGCAGTATCAATACGACCCGTATTTATCTTATGAGCACCGGACGGGAGCACCGGAGGAAAATTGAAAAACTGGGACTTGTGCTGGAAGTGGAGGGTGATATCACATAATTTCTATTATGTAGTAAAAAAAACCTAAAGATTATAATGAAAAAATTTTGATATGTATCATACTCTTTTTTTGAAAGAAATGCAACTTCCTATATGATAATCCAGCAATATATGTGAAAACTTTAACAAAAAATTTTAAATAATCTATGAAACAATCCGTTTCATTCTCAGGCAAATCTTATTCCATGTCTGGTATGTACCGCTTTTTCTTTTAATCTTCTCGAAATAATCAATAAAAATTGTCCTTGTCTTTACTACATAATAGAAATTATGTTCTAAATCCGTATAAAGTCTGTAAATTTCTGTAAAATTCATGGTTACTGGCTGGTGTGAGGTAAAAGAGATGGAGGATAAAAAAAATAAAGCAACAAAATACAGATTTCTGATCCGGTTTATCATAAAGACCTGTCTGATCGCAGGGGCCGCCGCTGCAGTCCTGATCTGGGTACTGAGTCCCTACAGGATGTCAGGCAACAGTATGTTTCCCTCCATACGGGATGGGGATCTGTGCATCTTTTATAAGCCGGAACCATGCTATTTCAATGATGTGGTCCTTTATGAAGATGAAAAGGGAAACACAAAAGTCGGACGCATCGTAGCAGCAGGCGGCCAGACCATAGATTTTATGGAGGAAGGCGGCTATGAAGTCAACGGCTATCAGGCAATGGAAGAGGTACCCTATGAAACCTACAGGGCAGAAGAGAGCAATGTAAGCTACCCGCTGACATTGGAAGAAAACAGCTATTTTATCCTGAATGACTTCCGCTCCGACACATCGGACAGCAGGGAAGAAGGCCCGGTCAGCGGGTCAAAGATCCATGGAAAGCTGCTGTTCCTGCTGCGGCGCAGGGGATTCTAAAGGGGATGTGCCATATGAAGACATTGAGAAAGATCGTCCGGTTTTTAGACCGGGCAGAAGACCTTATGATCTTCCTGCTGTGCATTGCACTGCTTCTCGCCGGGTCCTATGCACTGTATGACAGCTACCTGGTATATGAAAAAGCCAATGATACGAGCCTTTTAAAATATAAGCCGGGCTATGGAGCGGAAACAGAAGAAGACAAAGAGATCAAGGGAAACATGGTGGCATGGGTGACTTTAGAAGATACGACCGTGGATTATCCGGTCATGCAGGGAGAAACAAACACGGAATACTTAAATAAAGATCCCTTCGGGGAATACTCTATGTCGGGGAGCATCTTTTTGGACAGCCGGAATGCGCCGGATTTTAGTGATGACTATTCCCTGACCTATGGCCACCACATGGAGCATGGCCTGATGTTCGGTGCTCTGGATGCATTTCTGGAAGAAGGATATTTTAACAGCCACAAAAGCGGAAGCCTGACCGTAGGAAATGTGACCTATGAGATACGGATTTTTGCGGTGGTGGAGGCGGAAGCGACCAATGAAGCGGTCTTTGCCCCTACGGTAACGAAGGTATCGGAAACATTAGATTACATAGAAAAGCATGCCCTTTTTTTGGACAGGGAAGTATTTTCAGATGACAGCCACCCTGTTCTGGGAATGTCCACCTGTAAATATCCGGATACCGCAGACCGGACCATCGTGTTCGGAAGGCTCTGCCCACAGGAAAACTGAAAAGCAGCATGAAAGGAAACTTTCTCTCACAGACTTCAAAAGGTTTTTACAGTGTCAATGACACTGCAAAAATAAAAACAAAAAATCTTTTAAACAGGAGGAAGAAAAGATGAAGAAAAGAAGATTTGCTCCTCAGAAAGCAGGAGCAGCAATGATGGCGGCAGCACTGGTGCTGTCCATGGGAATGCCGGCTATGGCGGCAGGTTCCAATTACAGTACAACGATTGAAGGGACAAAGACCACGACCTTTGACAAGTATCTGGTCATGGATGCACAGGCAGAGGTACCAAACGCCACCTTTACCTATGCTGTAACAGCGGGAACAGCAAAAACCTATGAGGTAAACGGTAAGAAATTCGAGATCCTCGCCGGTGTGGACGCAGACGAAGTAACTATGGCGGGTGTGGGAAGCGAAACAGCAAACACGATCGCATATGCTCCGAATGACGGTACACTTCAGGATGAAAATGCAATGGTAAAGAATTATAACAGTCAGACTCAGAAATATGCCAAAAAGACCGCAACACTGGACTTTAGCGCATGTGCATTCACAGAACCGGGAGTTTACCGCTATGTGATCACGGAATCAGGAGAAAATCAGGGAGTAAGCAATGATGCAGACTCAACCCGTATCGTAGATGTCTATGTAAATGATGCCTCTACTACGACAGAAAAGAAGCTGAGCATTGCCGGATATGTGCTCCATTCAAATGAAGATGACATTTCCATGGGAGATAGCCATGGTACTGTTAATACTGATCCTGAAGGAAAATCCCAGGGCTTTACCAATACATACGATACCTCAGACCTGACCATCCGCAAGGAGGTTGTCGGAAACCAGGCATCCCACGATAAATACTTTGAATTTACCGTAGCGATCACCGGGGCAGAAGCAGGCACCATTTATAAGGTGGATCTTACAGGGGCAGATACCACTTCCGGAACCAATTCAGCAACCATAGCTGCCAATGCAAACAAAACAAATCCCGCAACCTTAACGGTAGGCGCTGATGGAACAGTGACAGAAAAATTCTATCTGCAGCACGGACAGGAGATCACGATCCAGGGACTGGCAAAAGATACAGCATATAACGTAACAGAAAACGCAGAAGATTATAAATCAACAGCTGCAGGCGTTGAAGATTATACGGATGCGGTAAATGGCACCATTGAAAGTACTGATCTGAAGACCTCATATCTGAATACAAGAGAAGGCGTGATCCCTACAGGTGTAGTCATGACAGTAGCACCGTTTGCGGCAGTGACCCTGTTAGGAGGGATCGGAGCAGTTTCCATCATTATGAAAAAGAAAAATGATGACTAAGGAGCGGTATTTATGAGAACCGGAAAGATAAAAATCACAGCCTTGTGGCTGACGGTCTTACTGCTGGTTTCTCTCTCTCCTATGTCCGTATTTGCGGAGGATACCGGAACATCTGATGACACTGTCAGGGTGGAAATTCCGGTATCCTGTACGGGAAAAAACACATCGGAAAGCTTCGAGTACCGCCTGTCCTTTCAGCCGGAGGAATCCCAGAAGATAGGGAACAGCACACTGACCTTAAAAGACGGCGAAAAAGGAAGCTTTGCCGTGACCTACGATCAACCGGGAACGTACCATTATACCGTAAGCCAGAAAAAGGGGACGGATAAAAAGACCCGCTATGATTCCAGGGTCTATCAGATCGATGTCTATGTAACGGAAGATAAGGACGGAAGGCTGTATGCCGAGGCTGTTGCTTATCTTCAGGGGGACACCGAAAAAAAAGCGGAGCTTGATTTCATAAATGAAAAAGAACTGCCGAAAAAAGAGCCGGAAAAGCATCCGGGTACAGGCGGAGGAAAAGAACCGGTGCAGACCGGGGATCCTATGAGATCCGGATGGTTCGCAGCCATAACCTGCTCCGGGGCAGCGCTTGCCGGGCTTGCAGCATTAAAAAAGAGGAGGGAGGCTGTGTGCGATGAAAGATCATAAAAAAATGACAAAAAAGGCACGGCTTCTGGCTTTGCTGCTTGCCCTTGTGATGGTAACAGGCAGTCTGGAGCCATCCCTTGTCATGGCATCCGGGATAGAAAACAGCCTTGCAGAAGAAACCGTACCGGAGGTGCAGGCGGAGGTTTCAGGGGAAGCTTCCGGGAACCCGGAAGAAACTGAGGAAACTGTGGACCCAACGGAAGGAACAGAAGCTCCGGAAGAAACCACAAAAACCGGGGAAGAAACCGAAAATCCGGGAATCCCGGAAGAAACTGAGGAAACTGTGGACCCAACGGAAGAAATAAAAGAACCGGAAGCAGCCACAGAAGTCGAAGAACCGG
>ENA-OZGX01001272-OZGX01001272.1-human-gut-metagenome-genome-assembly--contig:-NODE-1272-length-10036-cov-4.850716_pt1 | contig 10036 bp, 11 predicted proteins | sample MGYA00244040_ERZ653674 | MGnify/ENA primary metagenome ERZ653674 (study PRJEB26926, sample SAMN06165232) | human gut metagenome | biome: ENVO:00009003; feature: ENVO:2100002; material: ENVO:00002003... | reverse complement strand
GCCTTATCGTCGGCAGCGTCAGATGTGTATAAGAGACAGCTTATCTGCCGTGTAGGAAAAATATACATGTTCCAGACAGATATCGCCCTTTGCATCTTCCAGCACCACTGCCCCATCCTTATCGGGAACCTCCGGATCCTCCTCAATCAGCTCAAAAACTCTCGCCGCACAGGCAAGGGCATTCTGCAGCTCCGTAATTACACCGGATATTTCATTAAAAGGCTTTGTATATTGATTTGCATAGCTTAAAAAGCAGGTCAGCTGCCCCACACTGATACCGCCCCGCAAAGCAGAGATTGCTCCCGTAATTCCGACACCTGCATAGATCATGCTGTTAATAAACCGGGTACTGGGGTTTACAAGGGAGGAAAAAAAGGTGGCATCCAGAGAATATTTCTGCAGTCTTGTGTTAATCTCATCAAAGGTTTCCTGGTTTTCATTCTCATGTCCGAAAGCCTGCACAACTTTCAGATTACCGATCATCTCCTCAATGAGAGAAGTTTGCTCTCCTCTGGTTTCAGATTGTTTTTGAAACATGGTATAGGTTCTCTTCGCTATAAAAGCAGCCACAAACAAAGAAAGTGGGGTCAACAGCACCACGACCAGCGCAATCCTTCCATTAATATCAAACATAAACAGCAGCGTTCCCGCAATCGTCAAAAGTCCTGTGAAGAGCTGGGTAAATCCCATCAGCAGACCTTCAGCAAACTGATCCACATCCGCGATCATTCTGCTGACGATATCCCCATAAGAATGGCTGTCCACATATTTCAGCGGAAGATTTTCCAGTTTTTCGAACGCTTCTTTTCGGATATCCTGCACCACATGATAAGTAATGTGATTGTTGATAATGTTCATAAGCCACTGAAAAACTGCGGTTCCGGCGATGACGATCACCATGGTTTTCAAAATTCTGAAAAGTCCGGTGAAATTTACCATCCCTTTTGCAATGATTCCGTCCACTGCCTGGCCGCTTAAAATCGGCAGATACAGAGTCAAGAGCACTGTAACTGCAGCCATTAACAGGGACAGCACCACAAGAATACGATATTTTTCAATCCGTTTTAAAACCTTCTTCAAGGTGGATGTCTTATTCATGCTCTCCCTCCTTTTGTCCTGGTTTCTGATACTGGGAAGCATAAATCTCCTGATATACCTCACACTTTTCCAAAAGCTCCTTATGAGTACCCAGACCGGCAAGCTTACCGTCTTCCAGAACCACAATCTTATCCGCAAATTGAATACTGGAGGTTCTCTGTGACACGATAAACGTCGTCATCGCTGACTTTTTCTTCTTTAACTCAGCACGGAGCTTTGCATCTGTCGCATAGTCCAGAGCAGAGGTACTGTCATCCAGAATTAAGATTTCCGGTTTCCGTGTCAATGCCCTTGCAATGGTAAGACGCTGTCTTTGTCCGCCGGAGAAATTTTTTCCACCCTGAGCTACCGGAGAATCCAGATACTCTTCCAGCTTTTCCACAAACTCCTTTGACTGGGAAACGGCAAGCGCTTCCTCCATATCCTCTGTACTCGCCGCCTCATTTCCCCAGAGAAGATTGCTTTTAATCGTCCCTTTAAACAGCACCGCTTTCTGAGGGACCACGCCCACACAATTTCGAAGCTCTTCAACAGGATATTCCCCTATGTTTCTGCCATGATAACGCACTTCACCGCTGGTTGCATCATAAAATCTTGGAATCAGATTTACCAGTGTGGTCTTACCGGAACCTGTACCTCCGATAATGCCCACGGTTTCGCCCTGATATACAGAAAAATCTATCCCGGATAAGGATTCTGCACCTGCGCCTGCATAACAAAATCCCACATGATCAAATTCCAGAATCGGGACTTCACGATTTGGACTGATCTGTTTCGTTCCCTCATCAGGCATACTGCTTTGGAGTTCAAAAACACTGCTGATACGGTTTGCACAGGACAGCGCTTTGGTAATCAGTACAATGAGATTTGCCAGCTTGATCAGTTCCACAAGAATCTGGGCAATATAATTGATCAGGGCAATTACCTGCCCCTGTGTCAGCACTCCCAGATCAACCTGCATCGCTCCATTATAGATCAAAACTACCAGACCCAGATTGATGATCACATAGGTCACCGGATTCATCAGCGCAGAAATCTTTCCCACTGCCAGCTGCATCCCGGTAAGCTCTTCATTATCCTTTTTAAACTTTTCAATCTCTTCTTTTTCTTTATAAAATGCACGGATGACACGAATACCCGTCAGATTTTCTCTGGTAAGGGCAAGTACCTTGTCCAGCCCTTTTTGCACTTGCCTGTACATGGGTATGGTAACCACCATAATCCCAAATATCACAATGCTGAGAAGGGGAATGACAGCCAAAAAAATCAATGCACATTTCACATCTACGGTAAATGCCATGATCATTGCACCAAAGACAATAAACGGAGAGCGCAAAAGTAAACGGAGCGTCATATTCACTCCTGACTGCACCTGATTCACATCGCTGGTCAGTCTTGTGATCAGGGTAGAGGTTCCCACGGTATCGATCTCTGTATAAGACAGGTTCTGAATATGTCCGAACAATGCCGAACGCAGTTCTGTAGCAAAGCCTACGGCCGCCTTTGCCGCAAAAAACTGCGCTGACACAGAGGCAGTCAGACCCACAATACCGAGGAGCACCATAATGCCGCCCATCCTGTAAACATAGCTTAGATTTTCCTGCCCGATTCCTTTGTCCACGATTGCCGCTACAACAAGAGGTACCAGCAGCTCAAAGGAAGCCTCCAAAAGCTTGAACAGCGGTGCAAGCACTGTTTCTTTTTTATAATCCTTTAAATAGATCAATAAACTTTTCATTTCTGAACAGTTACCTTTCTTCCATTAAATCTTCCAGTATGAAGTCAGAAATGCTCCATTTATCACAAATTGTGTCACAATTTTTACTGCGGTCACATCCATAATATTTGCAGTTGGCACAAACATAATCCTCTTCTCTTAATTCGAACTCTTCCATACTTCTCCTATACCACACAACAATCTGCCCTTTACAGCAGCATCTCCAACGCTCCCATTCTCTCATAACAGGAAAAGACAACACCAAAACTCCTGTGCTGTCTTCCCCATTTCATTACACTTTAAAAACCCAATTAGCGTCCCCTATACCTCCAGCCGGATTTCCCTGCCGGAATATTGATAAGCATAAACTTCTACGCCTGCTGCTTTAAACATTCTTCTGGAAGCAATGATAGACGGCGTCCCTTCATACTTGTTATCGCCGTAAACGACAGTTTTAATACCTGACTGAATAATTGCCTTAGCACACTCATTGCACGGAAACAGAGAAACATAAAGCTTCGCTCCCTCTAAATTCCCCCGATAATTCAGGATGGAATTTAATTCTGCATGAGTCACATAAGCATATTTCGTATCAACATTCTCCCCTGCTCTCGCCCACGGGAACTCATCATCGGAACAACCGGACGGAAATCCGTTATAGCCCATGGATAAGATCTTATGATCCTTACTGACAATACATGCGCCCACCTGCGTATTGGGATCCTTTGACCTCATACTTGCAAGCTTGGCAACTGCCATAAAATATTCATCCCATGTAATATAATCCGTTCGCTTATCACTCATTTCATACTCCTATTTTGTACCGAAAATACGATCGCCGGCATCTCCAAGACCCGGAACGATATAACCATGTTCATTGAGGTGGTCATCCAAAATTCCCACATAAATATCTACATCAGGATGTGCCTCAGTTAGAACTCTCACACCTTCCGGTGCGGCAATGATGCACATAAAACGAATGTTTTTTACACCTTTGTCTTTCAGCATCTGAATTGCTGCTGATGCAGAGCCGCCTGTAGCAAGCATCGGATCTACCACAAAGGTATCTCTTTCGCTGCAGTCAGCCGGAAGCTTACAATAATACTCTACCGGTTCCAGTGTTTTTTCATTTCTGTACAATCCAATATGTCCTACTTTCGCTGCCGGAACCATGGTCAGCATTCCATCTACCATACCAAGACCTGCTCGTAAGATGGGAATTACCGCCAGCTTCTTTCCCCCCAGTTCCTTTACAACTGTTTTACAGATTGGGGTTTCGATCTCCGCATCCTGCAGCTCTAAATCTCTGGTGGCTTCATAGCACATCAGCATGGCAATTTCACTTACCAGTGTGCGGAATTCCTTTGTACCTGTTTCCTTTTTTCTTAACAGACCAATTTTGTGCTGGATCAGCGGATGATCCATGTATACTACCTTTGCCATTGTTTATTCTCCTTTTTCAATTTTTGCAATTCTTCTCTTGTGGCGCTCATCATTGGAAAATGGTGTGCTTAAAAATGTATCTACAATTTTCAATGCGCTTCCGACGCCTAAAACTCTGGCGCCAAAGGCAAGCATATTCGCATCATTATGCTCTCTCGTGGCCTGTGCCATAAAGCAGTCCGTGCAAAGTGCGCAGCGGATTCCGGGAACTTTATTTGCCGTAATGGAAATACCGATGCCTGTACCGCAGATAACGATACCATACTCGCATTCTCCTGATGCAACTGCCTCTGCTGCTGCACGCCCGTACTCCGGATAATCAACTGACTCTGTGCTGTAGCAGCCGAAATCCTTGTATTCATACCCTTTCTTTGTCAGGAAGTCTTTTACCTCCTGCATCAGCTCATAACCGCCGTGGTCACATCCTAAAGCTATCATAGTGTTCTCCTTTATCTCTTTGTTTTTATTGGTTTCACATAGATGATCTTGTGTCCTGCCGCCTTCAAAAGACGGTTCATAATGGCACTTCCCATAGCGCCTTCTTCAAAGCTTTCAGAATAAATCACTTCCGCGTCACTTTCGTCAAACTCCCGTAAAATACTGTACAGATGGCTGCTGATAGACAGCTCGTCATCTCTTGTACCGATAGATTTTACGATCCCTGACGGATAAAGGGAAACCGTTTCCGCTGTGCCTATGATTCCTGTAGTGATACCCTTCTTTTCATTTTCCTTTGTAAGGGTATTGATTTTTTCGATAACCGCCTGGGATGGACCCTCCACGATCGTCAGATCAGCTCTTGGTGCATAATGCCGATATTTCATCCCTGGCGCTTTCGGTGGTGTTTTGGAATCCGCAGATAGTCCTTTGTCAATCAGAACCTCTCCCACAACTTTCTCCAGCATTTCCTTTGTAATAAATCCCGGTCTTAAAATCGTAGGAACAGTTTCCGTCAAGTCCACAATGGTGGATTCAATGCCAATTCCCACTGCACCTCCATCCAGAATCATGGGGATAATACCATCCATATCGTCCGCCACATGACTTGCCAGCGTAGGGCTCGGTCTTCCGGAAGTATTGGCACTGGGTGCTGCAATATAACCTCCGCCATAGCGGATCATTTCCAAAGCGATGGGATGTGACGGCATTCGTACTGCTACAGTATCCAGTCCTCCGGTCGTTCCATAAGGTACAATTTCGCTCTTTTTCAACACCATAGTCAATGGTCCCGGCCAGAACCTTTCCGCAAGCTTTACTGCTGCCTTTGGAATCTCTGCCGTAATCATCCCAAGACTTTCCATATCTGCAATGTGAACAATGAGTGGATTGTCCGAAGGTCTTCCCTTTGCCGCGTAGATCTTTGCAGCCGCCTCCGCATCCAGTGCATTTGCACCCAGACCATAGACAGTTTCTGTAGGAAAGGCTACCAGCTCTCCCCTTTTCAGAAGCTCTCCCGCTTCCATGATAATCTCCCGGTCGATGCAGTTTTTATCTATTTTTTTAATGATCGTCTGCATTTTTTCCTGTTTTATCTCCTCATTATCGTTCATAGTATATCACTTCGCCACTTTTGATACAACGGATTTATCCTTTTTCTTCACAAAAATCTTGTAGAAATCTCATATTTTCCCCTGATTTTTCATAAACTCCTAGTGATTCTTCCCCTTTCGGAGACTTCAATGAATACACTGAAAGAATATATCGTCCTGATGTTTTCCATGATCCTGCTTGTCTGCTCTATCGTCCTGATCGATTCTCACCTGCAAACCGTACTCAGTGACAGCATTCACTCCTCCCCCAAAATACCCACAGTAGTGATTGATGCCGGACACGGCGGTTTTGATTCCGGCAAAGTGGGAATTGACGGAACACTGGAAAAAGACATTAATCTAAAACTGGCAAAAAAACTGGAAAAGCTTCTGACCGCCGCTGATATCCATGTAATCATGACGCGAACTGATGATGCTGGTCTATACGAAGAATCCTCCCCGAATAAAAAACGGCAGGATATGGAAAGACGAACTGCCCTGATGAACGAAGCGTCCCCCGACTGTATTGTCAGCATTCATCAAAACAGTTATCCTGAAGAGTCCATTGACGGTGCTCAGGTATTTTATCACTCAGGCTCCGACACCGGAAAAAATCTTGCCTCGCTGATCCAAAAACAATTGATAAACGGTGTAGACCCCTCGAATCACAGGATCGAAAAGGAAAATAACACCTATTATCTATTGAAAAATTCTTCTGCGCCTATCGTAATCGTCGAGTGCGGTTTTCTTTCCAATTGGACTGAATGCAAAAAATTAGCGGATGACGCATACCAGCAAAAACTGGCATGGGCCATCCACATGGGAATCCTGCAATATTTAAACGAAGTTACCCCTTAGATTTTTTAACTTGATAAAATGCCACTGTTAATTTACATATTTTAAGATGACATCCCAGATTTCATCCTTTTCATATCCCAAACGCCAAGCCGCAATACCTGCAAGACCATACTCTTTGATAAGCTTTGCCTTTTCCTCGATGGAACGTTCTTCCTCCAGCCAGATCTGATAAAATCCATCGGAATCTTCAAAAGCTCCATAGTACTGTGCTGTTTCTTCATCCCACTCAGGTGTGACATTTTTATCAGCAAGGGTTTTGGAAGCACTGTTCATACCGAGAGAAGAACTGCTTAATTCTCCGGCAGCATTTGTCTGCCATAATCTTGTATAGAAAGGCACTGCATTGATGACCTTCTCTGCCGGTACTTCCTCCAGTGTCTTTTCAATACCATCTCTTACATAACCGATAGAAGCCACAGAGCCCGCTTCCTCGCTGCCTGCAAAATGCTCGTCATATCCCATGATAATCACATAATCGGCAACGATTCCCTGCTCTTTTCGATTGTAATTCTGGTTATATGCCATCGGCACATAATTATCAACCGAAAGAATAATGTTATTTCTGCGGCACATAATGGAAAGCTCCCGGACAAATTCTATAAAACCGTCACCTGCCGCGCTGGGAAGCGCTTCGATGTCTACATTGATTCCATCCAGATCATACTGAATCGCCTGAGCAATAAGCTGGGTTACCAGATTCTGGCGGGAAGACGTTTTATTCAATATAGAGGTAATGTCAATCTGGTCTTTAAAAGTAATATTCTCTACAAGGCCCCACACTTCAATGTTGTTCTGATGACAATAATTCACATAATCCTGAGAAGCCAGTGACTGAATATTTCCGCTGTCATCCTTAATAAAGAACCATGTAGGAGAGATTGTTGTTAAGCCTTTGGCTTTTGCAATTTTTTGAAGTACCTGATTGTTTGCATCCTTATTAGTTACCTGATGCCATGCAAGATTGATCGTATAGTCCTTAGTCAGTGCTGAATATTCAGGCTGCACAAAGTCCGTAGTTGTGGTAATCGTTGACTGTTCCTTTAATTTACTGTCTTTCATATAACCGATATAACCATCTGCAGTACGCACCTTTGTCCATTTTTCAACAGGATTTTCTCCTTCATCCACCACAAACATCATGTCACCCTTTTTTACATCTGTAAGGATCGGACTCTTGATTCCTGCACGGTATCTGACTACGGAATCTTTCTTTGCTTCTACCACCGGCTGTTCTCCATATTCACAGCTGATCTGAACGCGGTTCGGCTCTTCCATATAGGTATAGTCCATTGCCGTATACTGCTTAATATATTCTAACGCTACATAAGCGATACCATCCTCAACCTTGACAATCTGATAGTCAACTGCCGTATTCTTTTTATCCACTGTATATTGATTTTCCCCTACATGAGCAGTAATCATCTCAGTAGGTGTTGTATAAATATAAAGATTTTCCGCGCTGTCCCAGTAAAAACGGTCGTTTAGATACTCCTTTACAACCTCCGCACTGACATAGGGTCTGCCGTCCAAAACGATTCCTTTAGATTCAATGAGCTTATTCTGTACGATAATTGCCAGATCATCTTCGTCCTCTAACTGAAAATATAATGATAAATCCATCCGTTCTTTCGATGGAGAATATTTTCTGATCAAAATTACTGCTGCAACAATTATCAGGATCAGCAATACAGCCATCATCCCTAACATCATCGGATGAATCCGGCTTTGTTTTTTTCTGCGTCGTTTTTTCTTAGTTGCCATAGGTCTCCTCCGTATTCTTCTCACTGATATTCATTATAGCATATTTTATTTCCTCGTCATCGACTTTTTTCGACTTTTAAAAAAATTTAAGGTTTTCGGGAGCCAAATGGCAGGTATTCCTACATAGAGGGGTTCTATCTGTAAGTTTTACCCTTTGGCTCCCGCTTTTTCCGTTCCCGTAAAGCATAAACCTGTGATATATTAACGGGTATCGGGCTGAAAGAGCATTTCATAATTAAACGTCTAATAAACATTTTGTTCATTTAGATAAAATTTACTAACAATCCGGAATTTATTCGCCGACCGGCGGGAATTGTAAGATAGGAGCAGCTTACACAAAGAATGAAGCTCTTTCTGTAATCATTATAGAAAAGATTACTGCTTTATGCAACCTGTTTAATTATTAAGTTTTTCTAAAATCCATTGTATTTACAAATTATACAACTTTACATATCTCTGATTTTTGTTTATACTATAGTGTAACTCTAAAGCAAAGAATTTACTCTTTTGTGTTATTGCGAGATTTTTCAACTTAGAATGGATGTGATGTTATGAAAATTGAAAAGTTAAACGACAACCAAATTAAATGTATACTAACAAAAGCAGATTTAGCGGATCGTCAGATTAAACTGAGCGAACTGGCTTATGGTTCCGAAAAAGCTAAATCACTTTTTAGAGATATGATGCTTCAGGCTTCTGCCGAATTTGGCTTTGAAGCCAATGATATTCCTCTGATGATCGAAGCAATTCCCATGCCCAATGACTGCATTGTGCTCATCATCACAAAGGTTTCCGACCCTGAAGAGCTGGATACGAGATTTTCCAAATTTTCCCCGTCCAGCGAAGAGGTTTTAGATTCCATCGCTGAGGCAAAGAAAGCGCTCACACCGGAAGGCGCCGATGAAGTGCTGGATATTTTTAAACGTCTTATGGAACAACATCTGAAAGGCAGTCAGGAAGAAAATAAAGAAGAGCAGCACACAGCTGCCGCCGATAACATTGATCTGACCAGACTCTATCTTTTCAACACCTTAGATTCTGTCATTGATGCTGCCCATATTTTAAAAAATTATTATCAGGGCGAAAATCGGCTTTACAAGGCTCCGGCAAAAAAAGGGTATTATCTGGTACTGAGCAAATCGGCACATACACCGGAGGAGTTTAATAAAATCTGTAACATTCTTACAGAATACGGAACAAACAGACCTTATACAAAATCCATGGAAGCATATATGGCTGAGCATTATGATTTGGTTATCAAAAGAAATGCACTGCAGAAACTGCTGCAGGCATAAAAAAACGAGCGAATCAATCGCTCGTTTTTTATTTCGTCTTTAAATTAAGCTTCTACAATAGCTTCCTGCGGACATTCTGCTGCACATGTTCCACATTCTGCACAAACATCACTGTCGATAACGTATTTGCCATCTCCTTCAGAAATAGCTTCAACCGGACAAACGTCTGCACATGTTCCGCAGCTTACACATTCGTCAGTAATTACGTATGCCATAATATAGTCCTCCTTATGTATTCGAGTCCGTCTGATGACTTCCCCTTTTCTTTAGACACATTGTAATATAGAACCTGTCTCTTATACACATCTCCGAGCCCACGAGACCCTAAGACATCT
>ENA-OZGX01001271-OZGX01001271.1-human-gut-metagenome-genome-assembly--contig:-NODE-1271-length-10037-cov-5.021138_pt1 | contig 10037 bp, 9 predicted proteins | sample MGYA00244040_ERZ653674 | MGnify/ENA primary metagenome ERZ653674 (study PRJEB26926, sample SAMN06165232) | human gut metagenome | biome: ENVO:00009003; feature: ENVO:2100002; material: ENVO:00002003... | reverse complement strand
TACGAGATGTCTTAGGGTCTCGTGGGCTCGGAGATGTGTATAAGAGACAGTATCGAAGGAATGCATGCGTCAGAAGGTATCCTGACAGTCCGTGGTGGTATGACAAGCCATGCTGCGGTCGTAGCAAGAGGTATGGGAACCTGCTGCGTATCCGGCTGTGGCGACATCAGTATCAATGAAGAAGACAAGGTATTTGAGCTGGGCGGACACGTCTATCATGAAGGAGATTATATCTCTCTCGATGGTTCAACCGGCAAGATCTACGATGGTGATATAGAGACTAAAGAAGCGTCCATCAGTGGCAATTTTGACCGTATGATGAAATGGGCAGATTCCTTCCGGAAGCTGCAGGTAAGAACCAATGCAGATACACCGGCGGATGCTGCCAATGCTGTGAAGTATGGCGCAGAGGGTATCGGACTCTGCCGTACAGAGCATATGTTCTTTGAAGAGGACAGAATTCCCAAGATCAGACAGATGATCCTGTCAAGAACCCTGCAGGAAAGAGAAAAGGCATTAAATGAGCTGATTCCTTATCAGAAGGGAGATTTCAAGGGCTTATATGAAGCAATGGAAGGAAGACCGGTTACGATCCGTTTCCTGGATCCCCCACTTCATGAGTTTGTTCCTACAGAACAGGATGATATCGATGATCTGGCAGTAAAGATGATGATGACTGCGGAAGAAGTACAGGAGATCTGTGATTCCCTGCATGAGTTTAACCCGATGATGGGACACAGAGGCTGCCGTCTCGCAGTAACCTATCCGGAAATCGCAAGAATGCAGACAAGAGCGGTTATGGAGGCTGCAATCGAGGTCAGGGCAGAGAAAGGCTACGATATCGTACCTGAGATCATGATCCCGCTAGTAGGAGACAGGAAGGAACTGAAATTTGTCAAGGATGTTGTGGTAGAGACCGCAGAGGCTGTGAAGATAGAGAAGAATTCCGATATTCAGTATCACATCGGTACTATGATCGAGATTCCAAGAGCTGCACTCCTTGCCAATGAAATTGCAGAGGAGGCAGAGTTCTTCTCCTTTGGAACCAATGACCTGACACAGATGACCTTTGGCTTCTCCAGAGATGATGCCGGCAAGTTCCTTGGTGATTATTATAAGAACAAGATCTATGAATCTGATCCTTTTGCAAGACTGGACCAGAAGGGGGTAGGACAGCTTGTTCAGATGGCAGCCGAGAAGGGCAGAAGTACCAGACCTGATATCAAGCTTGGTATCTGCGGTGAGCATGGTGGAGATCCTTCTTCCATCGAGTTCTGCCATAAGGTTGGACTTACCTATGTATCCTGCTCACCTTACCGTGTGCCGATAGCCAGACTCGCAGCGGCGCAGGCTGCTATTAAACAAAAGTAGGCTATCGTCCCGTCAGTGGAAAACTGAACAGACCTATCGTATGTACGGTGAGGATGCTCGTCATCCTCACCGTATTCTTATTATTTGCATATACTTTGACTATTTTATATGCAGAAAGCGTTTAATAGTCCTTGCTCAGCAGAAAATCCGCCAGATGCACGATCTTGACACCGTTGATGTTGCCTGCGGCCAGTTCGTCCATCGTCACCACATATTTCGGGTAATGGTCAGACAAAAATCCATAAAAAGATAGATGGTCAGCTTTTACAGATGAATAAGAAGTTTAGTAATCTCAAGATGAAACAGAAGGATAAGATTACAGGATGAATGGTGTGAACTTCGGCACATCGGAACTCATTTGTCCTACAGATACAATCATCAATGGTTTTCATTTCCCTTATCCGTTGAATGGTACAACAGAAGGAATGCACAGAGAATGGAGGATGCGTTTTATAACAGGGAAAATGAAGAACTGATTGCCATTGTAGCAGATTATATAGGAGTTCCTGCTGATGCGGTTCGCAGGGATTACTATATTGTTCAAATGATGCAAAACCTTCAAAACAGCGAATACGCCGAAGTTTGTGTGTTTAAGGGAGGAACTTCTCTCAGCAAATGTTATCCAGGATCTATCAATCGTTTTTCCGAAGATATTGATCTGACATTCATACCTGTAGAAGATATGACTAATAAGAAATACAGCAAGGCTTTGAAACGAGTTGAAGATACTATCTCAGCCGGTTTTTTGATGGAGAAAATTGAAGATGAACGTAATGACCGAAACAAAAGTGCATTTGTTTGGTCTGAAAATGAAAGCAAGGAAACCTGCAGGGTAAAACTGGAGATTGGTTCCAGTGTAAGACCGGATCCTTTTTCAAAGAGAAGCATGAAAACTTATATTCAGGAATATCTCGAAGAGAAAGGCATGCAATCTGCGGAACTCTTCCAAGAAAAGTGCGTCACATATATGATGTTACGGTACTTTTGGATCGCAGTGACATTCAGGATTTCCTGAATAATACCGAACGGCTGAAGCAGCTTCTAAAGCTCACAAAAGAAACGGACAGCTTCTATCTTCAGAAACGTAATATTTCTGAAGATTATGATCCGTTGCGGGCATATGCCTTTGAAAACTGGAAACAGTATTTCAACGATGAAATTCGTGGAAGATATGAAACTCTTCATGAAGATCTGCTCTACGCATCCAATCGGCAGAGCTTTGAAAAAGCAATTCAGACATTTGAATTTATCAGTCACCTGTTTGCTTCCATAGGTGAATAGGTTATTAAAAATCTACAATAAAAAGCCAGATACTGAAAAGCAGTGTCTGGCTTTTTCCTTGGTTCTCCTATCGGAGACAGCCACCTGCGTGATCAAATGCAGAAGGTTATTGATGAACAGGGACTGCCTGATGTGGTATTTCATGTTTTATTCTGCTTTGGATATACTAATATTGGAATAGAAAAGTGCGAAAGGTTGCAAAAATCTATTTCAAAGTCCATCCATCAGGTCTTGCCTATGTTATCTGAATGCGCCTCAAAAAACAGTTTTTACATCTGTATTGTAACTCCAACAAGAAAGGATTCCTCACCGGGAACAAGATCGAGATCACCGCCATGGCCTTCAATGATTTTTCGGACAGAGGAAAGCCCGATTCCGTGATCAGCGGATGCGCCCTTTCGGGAGAGGAATGTTTTTCCCTCCTGAAAGACCAGCCCGTCGTAAGTGTTTTCAATCTTCAAAAAATACATATTGCCTTTGGTTTCGCCGGCAACTAAAATACGGCGCACTCCTTGCTTTTGGCGGCTGCACGCCTCAACGGCATTGTCCAAAAGATTGCCTAGCACCGTACACAGTTCCACATCGGTAAGCGGCATCTGATCAGGAAGATCGAGCCGCACCTGAAATTCTGTCCCTTGTATCTGCGCCATGCCGTAGTAGTATTCAATCAGCGCATTTACGACGGGATTTTTACAGAACGCAACATAGGAGTGACCCGATGACGCCGCAACCTGTTCCTCTACCTGTAACAGGAAGGAGCAGATCTCCGTCTGCCCACGTTCAGAGGCCATGCGGTCTATGGTGTGCAGATGGTGTTTGATGTCGTGAATCAGCCTTCTGTTTTCTGACGCTGCTTCAGAAACCTGACGGCTGTATTCGGTCTGCATAGAAAGCTGCCGGACGACCTGCTTGCGTTCTTCCTGAAAAATCAGGCTGTTTCCATACCCCTCTACCACATCGCGCCAGAGGGAATAACCGATGGCGGCTGCTATGAAAAAGCTGCCCCATTCCACAAACCAACCGCCGATAACCGGCTCATAAACCGGCAGAAGGCGATCCCATATAAAGGCGCAGGTTGCGGCTGCCGCAGCATAGAAGATCGGCCTGCTCCGTTTTTCTCCTCTGTGAATGGCAAGCACAGCGATGATAAATAGATAGAGTGCAGATGCCGCCTTATACCAAAAGACCGATGCGGAGAAGAAACGAATAGCTCCAAGGGAGAGATGGGAAGCCATCATGCCATACAAAAACGCATATACCAGGAAGGCAGCGCCCACTCCATTACTGATGGTCGCAGGCAGGAAGCCCGGCCTGCATATCCGGTTTTGCAGAACCACAATCAGCCAAGTAACCAGATAGATACAGAACAGTTCAATCGTGTACCAGGGGAATATGGAAACAGCAGCCAGCATATGAAGCACAGGATAGGATGACAGGCCGCACATGGCAAGGCAGATCAGTCCGAACAGGAATGTATTTTTCTGTTTCATCCGGCGGCTGAAATAAAAGGACAGCAGCGCACAGACAAAGGTAACCGTACAGCCAAAAAGGCAGAATGCAAACCGGATTCCTCTGGTTGTATTTACCGCCAGCATCGTTCCGAAAGCAGGCGGATAAACAATCCCTCCGTAAAAGTGGTCATAGTTGCTGACCGCTATGGTGAGTGTGACCGGTTTTCCGCCATGAAAAGTGACCATGCGGTTTTGAACCAATGGTGTCCCCTGTGCAGGTTCCCCCATTTGCAGGATCAGGTCTTGATCCAGATAAAGGTTGTAAGCAGAAAACACTTCCGGGATTTCCAGTGCATATGTTTCCTTCCGTTCCGGCAGAAAGAATGTCATCTGGTAAGTCCCGCAGCCATAGGGAGAAGGGCTTACAGGACTGGAAAAATTGGTCTGCTCTCCAATGGAAAGGTAGCGCATATAATGGCTTTCATCCCGTATTTCTTCCGGGGTCAAAAGCGCGTCAGGATAAAATGCCCAGCCGGATACCAGAAAGCGCACCGGTGACTTTTGAAGTTCTTCCTCAGAAAGCGCCAGAATCCCATTTGCCGCCTGGATTGTGTCCTGGCTATATTTATTATTAAACTGATACAGGCCAAGAAAAAACAGGGATGAACACAGGCAGACCATACATAAAGCGGCATATTTTTTTACCACAGAAGATACCATCTTATTTTCGCCTCCTCCTTAGGAAAAATTCACCGGCAGACAGAAGAAGCAGACAAGCCGGAATCAAAAAGAATATGGGCGACCGGCTGTGCTCTGTGTCGGCAGCATGTGCCAGGGATGCGGTATCTTCCTTTCCCACAATGGTGTAAGTCCCTGTATGGCTGATCTGAAAGGAAGAGGCTTTCGCCGTATCGTCGTAACCGGTCATGGGGATTTCCACGCCGCTTTCATCACAAAGGAACAATGTGCCGGCTGCCGGGTCATTTGGATAGGGCAGCATGACAGAAACATCCGGCAGGGAGTTGAGCACAGTTCCATTGATGGAAAACGAAAAAGAAAAACCGCCATCCGTATCCTTTTGGATGATGACTTTAATCTGATCTTCGTTTTGGATACCCTCCGGCAAGGCGTCTTTGGGTATGCTGATGGTGATTCCCTGTTTGGAAAAGACGGCTCTTTGCTCCCCTGTTTGCAGCATCATCAAAAAGCGTGTGCCGGAAATCCGGTCAGTGGTTTCATCGAAGAACTCTGAAAAAGCAGGGCTTTTGGAATCCGCATCTTCCTCTGTATCACCGTTTGCCTGTTCCGATGGGAAATCGTCTTTATCGATATCTATGGAATCATCCTTTCCATCCCGGGATGGCTCGGAAGGCTTGTGATCCGTAGGATCATTTTCTCCGCTGCCCGGTGGTGATTTTTCAGAACCATCGGTATCTTCAGGAGGCGGTTGAATGATGGTATCGGGTGGATTTCCGCCTGCATCCCCTCCATCCCGGTCGCCTTCATGATACCCTTCAAGGACAATTTCATCTGCGTAGGTCAAGGACAGGATACCAGTCTGTCCACCGCCATAATCAACCTGAAGGCGGTAGCTGCTGCCCGGTGCCAGCAGACGGGTGGCAATCGAGAGCATTTCCCGCCCCACGTAAATGCCATTTTCCAGCTGGTTCCATGAACCGTTGTTTTCGGACAGCCATACGCTGATCTCATCCAGATTCCCCGGAGGTGCAACCCAGGGAAAATGAAGATTTCCTCTGGCGGCCAGAAAACAGTTAATGTCCGGGCTGCCCGGAGCCTGAACAGAAACAGGAATTGTAATTTCAGGGAAATCGACACGATCCGCAAATATGGTATTTTCCGGTGCAGTCAGCCTTCCTGCTGCATGGTACAGTCCCACAGTATTCAGATCAATACCGGAAAAATCCCATTCCACCACAGCGGTGTAGCTGGTTCCGTTTTCCGCATAGCATTCCAGATAATACGGGGAGGCGGCGAATAATTCTTCCAGCGCTTCAACTTCGCTACCCTGCGGGAGCGCAAATGCATTTGTATAAGGATACCATTGCTCTATGGAAGTAATGACAGCAGGCGGCATTTCTTCCACCCGGACGGAAATCTGAAGCTCCTGCAAGACAGCTTCACCAAAGGAATACCCCTCCGGCAGTTCAATCCGGCCTGCTGCGGCATATTCGCCCGGAGTGGTCTGGTCAATGGCCGAAAAATCCCATGCGACAGAAAATGTTTCCTGCCGGATTTCTTCACCTGCCGTTACAGTGGCGCAGACGGTTTGATACTGAAGGGCCAGCTGATAAATTTCCTCCAGGTCATCATCAGACGGTGTGGCTCTAAGGGGCAGGGTGAAATCCGGCAGGGAGAGCAGTTCGTCTTCCTTTTGTATTTCTGTGACAAGGACGAGGGATACTTCTTCCGATGCTTCCGGGGTTCCGATCTCCAGTGTCTCCGAAGCCTCGCTTTCTAAACCCGGCGGATTCTCCCTTCTTTCATCGGCATTGGCTGAGGTTGCAGTTTCAGCGGCAAATGCGGGGATACTGCCGGTGAAGCAGAGGAGGCAGGCCAGACAGCCCCCCAGAATACGCCTGTATATTTGCTTCATTCTCATACGATACCCCCCATTCCAGAGAAAACATATTGACGGTAGGTTTCCCGCAGCTGTTTTCCATTGCGGAGGGCAATCGGAAGATTCTCCCCGTTTATCAAACGGAAGGTCTGACTGTCAACCTGGCTGATATAATCCATGTTGATTAGAACGCCCCGGTAGCAGGGCAAAAAACGCTTGTCCTTCTGTAATGCGGCAGTAACCTCCTGAAAGCCTCCGCTTACCGGTATCACGCGTTCCGCCGTATGAATCCGTGTCATACGGTTTTGATAATCTATGTATAGAATTTTCTCTGTGGGAAGTTCCAGCTTTTGACGGTCAGCCATAACCGAAAGTGTCATCACTTCATAGGGCGGTTTTAGCTGGCACAGCTCCATCGCTTCTTCAAAATCTGCCTGATGGAGCGAAAGAGGCTTCAGCAGATAATAGCTGGCGGACAGGCTGTACCCCATCCGGGCATAATCTTCTGTAATGGTCAGAAAAACGATCTTACAAAGCCTGTTTTTCTGGCGCAGCCTTCTGGCGGCTTCCATTCCATCCATGTTCTCCATATAGATGTCCATAAAGACAAGCTGAAAATTGACCTGGGCGGCAGCTTTCAGAAAATTCTCTCCGTCCTCAAATTCTGTCAGCGTATAGTCCAGCTGATGCTTTTTCATATAATTTTCCAGGCAGGCAGACAGTTCTTCTCTGTCCTCTGCTCTGTCATCCACAATCGCAATCTGCATCGTGCCATCTCCTTTGCACAATAATCCAATATTAGTATAACATAAAACCGCAGGAAAAACTTGCGTCTTAAACAGGAAACCTGCGTCTTAAACAAAGTCGGTTGCATTTCTCTTGACAAGATGCTACTCTAATTATACTACCAGACTTTCCGATGAGAAGGTCTGGTTTTTTTATTTTTCTTTTCAGGAAAGGAGGCTCAGCATGAAAATCGCACTTTGTACGGAGCTGAGAAATGTGGAATGGTTTGAAAGCAGGCTGCGCTCCCTTTTTGATGGGGATGGGCAGCTTGCGATTGACGAATTGTGGAATGAGAACCAGCTTGTTCAGGCACTCCGGCGAAGCCGCTACCATGCGGTTGTCATCGCCATGACCGGAGCAAAGGGACTGGAGGCGGCCATACAGGCGAAGCGGCTGGCACCGGAAGTACCGCTTGTCTGGTGGAGTGATGATGAAAACTTTGCCCTGATCGCGTATCACCTGCGTATCCCTGTGTTTCTTCCGGCAGACTGCTCCGATCAGGAGCTATATGAGGCGATAAAACCCATCATGAAATGGAGGTGCGAAAATGCGAATTGCGCTATGCAGTTATAGCCAGAAAGAAAAAGAAACCGCTTTGCTGATGAAGCTGGGCAAAGTAGACCGCTTTGATAATGGCGTATTTTGTACCTATGCCATGCAGTGGGATGGGCCTTATGATGCTGTGGTGGTCATGGAGGACGGAGCCAGGGGGATGAATTTCTGCATGAGCATACGAGGGTACAGCAAGGATGTCCCTCTCCTGTGGATCAGCGATCAGGCAGAGTTTGAACCCCAAAGCCGCAGGATGCAGGCGGACACCTTTTTGGTAAAGCCTGTGACGGAATATCAGCTGCGGGAGGCAGTATCCCGGCTGCTTCAGGAAAAAGGGTAAAAGAGAGGAGTTTACATGAAAAAGAAAAACACCATGCCAGAGAGGGATTGGCAGCAGACCCATGAAAAAATTAGGTGGAGGGAGCTGCGTAAGCGCATACTTGTGATGGGCTTGACCGTTGTGATGGTTGCCAATACTGTAGACCTGTCCGCACTCTCGGTTTCTGCAAAGACCGATGAAAGTGAGACAGGTAAAACGACTATTGTTTCCTTTGAGGAGCTTTCAAGGGACATCACGGAGCAGACCCTGCCCATCGGTGCGCTTGAGAGCGACATCAAGTTTCCGACCAGCCTGACCATTACGGTAGAAAAGACCACGCAGGCGGATGAAAAGGAAGCCGACGATGAAGAAGATGCTTCCGAGACGGGAGATACAGAGAAGGACGATGCGCAGAAGGATGACAGTAATGGAGATACTGCGTCCTCTGATGATAAGAAGGATACAGAATCCTCAGATGAAAAGGATGGCGATTCCGGCAATGCGGATGCTTCCGATAAGTCTGGTGCTTCTGACAATGGAAATGCAGATACAAAGGATTCGGATACATCAAAGGATTCTGGAAATTCTGACAAATCAAACAACCCAAATGGATCTAGCAGCTCTGATACAGAGGATACACAGGCACGTGCCGACCTACCCTCTGCTTTTGGTGCGCTTATTGGACAGATGGCGGATGCCCTTCTGCCGCATAAACTCATAGTACACGCGGCAGAGAAGGACGATGCCTCTGACACAGCATCCACATCCGACGGTGCAGACAATGCAAAGAAAACCGACACAGCATCTACATCCGATAATGCAGACAGTGTAAAGACGACAGGCAGTTCTGACGCAGCAGCTTCCTCTGAGACAGAGACAACGACGGAGAAAATCCGTCTGAAAAACATCAAGTGGGAGCTGAATGTGGAAGAGAGCGACGCAGAAGAATTTGACAGCAGTGAAGCGTCAAACGGCTTCTGCTATGCCTATACGCCGGTACTGCCGGATGAGGATGGAGACGGCAACCAGCTCGTATTGGGTAAAGACGTGGAGCTTCCGACCATCTATGTGCTCGTAGGCGAGTATGGGATTGCGCTGCTGGCTGGGAGTGGTACAGTCCAGATAACAGAAACGAATGCTGACGGAACGAAAGCCCCCTATACCGCTCAGGACCTTGCAACATGGATTGGCGGGCATGGAAGCGCAAAGCTGGAAAAAGTTTCCATTAAACTGTTGAATGATGATGCCTCCATAACAAGTGCGCTTACCATTGGTACCGGTTTGGCAAAAGAGATAGAGCTGGATTTGAATGGCCATACATTGACACTACAGGGGGACAATGCACGTTTATATTTTAAAAGAGCAAATATAACAATTACCTCATCCGGCTCGAAGGAGGGAACAATTACAGGCAGCTATCAATATGGGCAAGATAGATTAAAAGGAGATGGACTGATAACTGTAGATAGAGTGTTGAAAATTGAGCATGTCACAATCAAAAATGCTGGAACCGGTTCCGCAGTTGCGATGTGGAGAGGTGCGACCTGTACCATTGACAAAGCAAATATTAGTGGAAGTAATGGTAGTCAGGAAGGCGTCATTACTATTTGGGACAGTAACGCCTGTACAATTACCAATACGGAGGTAACCGGAAATGTCTGTCTCTTATACACATCTGACGCTGCCGACGATAAGGCTC
>ENA-OZGX01001263-OZGX01001263.1-human-gut-metagenome-genome-assembly--contig:-NODE-1263-length-10069-cov-5.775914_pt1 | contig 10069 bp, 9 predicted proteins | sample MGYA00244040_ERZ653674 | MGnify/ENA primary metagenome ERZ653674 (study PRJEB26926, sample SAMN06165232) | human gut metagenome | biome: ENVO:00009003; feature: ENVO:2100002; material: ENVO:00002003... | reverse complement strand
AGATGTCTTAGGGTCTCGTGGGCTCGGAGATGTGTATAAGAGACAGATTTAATTCCTTATATTCTTCACTTCTGCCATGGATCTCGTAGAACTCCTTAATGGCATCATCCGTCTTCCAGATAGATGACAGGCATGTCGTTTCTGTCGTCATGACATCAATGCCGATCCTGAAATCTGCACTTAAGGAAGCCACACCGGGACCTACAAATTCCATGACCTTATTCTTTACATAACCACTGGCAAATACTTCACCAATGATAGCAAGTGCCACGTCCTGCGGACCCACACCCTTCTTCGGCTCTCCGGTCAGATACACACCAACGATACCCGGCATGTTAATGTCATAGGTCTGTGACAAAAGCTGCTTTACCAGCTCCGGTCCGCCTTCTCCCATGGCCATGGTTCCAAGAGCACCATATCTTGTGTGGGAATCACTTCCCAGGATCATCCTGCCGCCGCCAGCCAGCATTTCTCTCGCAAACTGATGGATGACTGCCTGATGAGGAGGTACATAGACACCGCCATACTTCTTTGCGCAGGTCAGTCCAAACATATGATCATCTTCATTGATCGTACCACCCACCGCACAAAGAGAATTATGACAGTTGGTCAGTACATAGGGAATCGGGAATTTCGTAAGGCCTGAAGCCCTCGCTGTCTGAATAATTCCCACAAACGTAATATCATGGGATGTCAGCTTGTCAAATTTAATCCTAAGCTTGTCCATATTTCCGGAAGTATTATGCTCCTCCAGAATCCCATAAGCGATCGTACCCTTTCTGGCACTTTCTTTTGAAATCCCTCTGCCGGTCTTTGCTTTCAGCGCTACGCCTGCCTGCTCATCATCCGGAATGATCTCCACTCCATTTACAAGATAAGCACCACTGCCCAATACCTGAACCATATGTATCTGTTGCCTCCTTTGATTGCTGTTTATCAGTAATCAGTATAAAATAAAACATTCTCCTTTGCAATCTTTCCTTGCGGGCAATTCAGAGGCAGCATCCCCTTTTTATGCTTTTTTGTGATCGTAAGGGAAAATAGTCTGTATGGTCCCGTCTTCGTTATAATGAAGCTCTGTATATTTCACGCAGCGTCTGTGATTGATTCCACCGGAAAGCTCGCAGTCGTGATAAAAAAGATACCATTTTCCACGGAACTCCACAACCAAATGGTGCGTTGTCCAACCGATCACAGGCTCTAAATTCAATAGCAATTATTATGTTCTAAAAAGAGCAAAAATGAGCTACTATAGAGGCAGGAAAGGAGCCATTTATTATGATAGAATCTTTAAACGGTATTTTTGAAACCATTAATTATAAGCAGAGCACCTCTATCAAGCTTTATGATAATGATGAATACGAAGACTATCCGGCGCACTGGCACACGAACCCGGAAATCATCATGCCAACAGAAAACATCTATACCGTAGAGTGTTATAATCAGATCATCACCCTGCGGGAGGGCGATATCGTCCTGATCTGCCCAGGCTGCATCCACACACTGTATGCTCCGGAAAAGGGACGGCGTATTATCTTTCAGGCTGACATTAATCCTTTACGCTTTATGAAGGAAATCGAAACCCTGGTGACCATCATATCTCCGCTGATCGTCATCACACCGGAGGATTTCCCTTCGATTTATGACAAGGTGAAATCTCTCCTTCTGGAGATCAAGAATGAATATCTTAGCAGCTCTACCTCCTTCTCCGAGGTCAGCATTTACAGCAAGACACTGGAGATCATAACCCTGATCGGAAGAAGCAGGGCAGCTGCTGGCATGGAGACCCCTTCCCCGGACGCACCCCGCAAGCAGGAGGAATATATTGAAAAATTCATCGAAATCTGCAATTATATTTCTGCCCACTGTTCTGATGAACTGAATCTGGAAGCAGTGGCCTCCATGAGCGGCTTCAGTAAATTTTACTTTTCCAGACTGTTTAAGCAGTTTACAAACGTATCCTTCTATAAATATGTAAACCAGAAGCGCATTGAAAAAGCCGCCAAAATGCTCACCAAGCCCAATATTTCCATCACTAACGTTGCCCTGAGCTGTGGCTTTGAATCACTTTCTTCCTTCATCCGCATGTTCAAGATCGTAAAGGGCTGTACCCCTACAGAATTCCGGAATATGTACCAATATTGCTAAGGAGGTTCCATACATGAACAGACATTCCATTACACTTCCCACTTTTTTTAAGAGCGGCATGATCTTCCAGCGGGACAAGGAGATCCATATTTATGGTGATGCTGCACCCCTTGCTGCTGTTGCTGCTGATTTTTACAGTGCTGACAGCTCCGCTTCCGGACGCCTTCATCCCATTCTCTCCGGGAAGGCCCACGCAGATACCAGCGGACACTTTCTGCTCACACTGCCGCCTCTTCCTGCCAGTGAGAGCCTTTCTCTCCAAATCTACGCAGAAAACACGGGGGAACCGCCCATTCTTCTGACGGATATTTCCTTTGGTGATATCTGGATTGCTGCCGGTCAGTCCAATATGGAATTTTTTCTGAAATACGACAAGGATTTTGAGGCGGTCAGCAGACTTCCCCGCAATCCCGAAATCCATATGTTCAACATGCCCCAGCAGGCCTTCTGCGGACACAGCAGCCATAACAGAAGTGGCTATGGCTATTGGTTCCGTGATGATGACAGTGCCGTCAATACCTTTTCTGCTCCTGCCTACAGCTTCGCCAGGGAGATCCAGGAGGCTGCAGGTATCCCCATCGGTATCATTGGCTGCAACTGGGGCGGTTCCAGCGCAAGTGCCTGGGTTCCGGAGGAGGTTCTGCAAAAGCCGCCCCTTGACACCTACCTGAAAGCCTATGAGGACGCTGTCAGAGACACCTGCAGTGATGCCATAAGAGAGGTTTCCCTTGCAGGATGGACATTTGAAGATTCCCTCCAGCATTCCATTGCCTTTGAGCCCCTTCTGTATGGAATGAGCCGGGCTGAGCAGCTTATCTATATGAAAGAGCATGAAACAGATCCTGTCATTCCCATGGGACCCTATAACTTTAACCGGCCCTGCGGACTGTATGAACAGATGCTGTCTGCCCTGATCCCCTTCTCCATCAAGGGGGTTCTCTGGTATCAGGGCGAATCAGATGCCGGGGAGCTGGCTCCCATGTATGATAAGCTGCTTTCCGGACTGATCCGGGCATGGCGCAGCAACTGGCAGGATAACTTCCCCTTCCTGCTGGTTCAGCTTGCTCCCTTTGGTGAATGGCTCTCCTGCGACAGCAAGGGCTACGCTATAGTACGTGAAAAGCAGGAACTGACAGCGAGCACTCTTCCCGATGTATTTCTTACCGGCATCATGGATCTTGGCTCCTATTATGACATTCATCCTAAGGAAAAAATGGAGGTAGGAAGAAGACTTGCCCTGCTTGCAAGGGGACATGTTTATGGCGAACCCATCCTGTGTGATTCCCCAAAGGCTGTTTCCGCCTCTCTTACTGAGGAAGGAACCATCCTGGTTTCCTTTGCCCATGCAGAGGGACTGAATCCCGGAAAGGGCAGCTCCGATTTTCTCCTGCATACAGAGGGTAAGGATCCGCAGAGTGTTCCGCCTGCCGCAGTAAAAATCAATGACACAGATGTTATTCTCACGCCTCCTGACACCCTTTCTCTCACGGATGGCCCATGCAGTGTTTCACTTGGATACCGTGACTATGCAGAAATCCATCTTCAGAATGCTGCCGGATTGACTGCCCTTCCCTTCCAGCTTCCGGTTCAAAGGAGGTCCTTATGAAAACAGACACTGAACCCTTTTCTTCCCTCCTGGGAATACATTCCTGACGGTGCAACCGCCGGCTTCAAATATTTTGACTGCAGGAACGTCACCCGGATCGATATCCTTGCCAGAGGCTACATGGATGGCTGCTTTGAAGTACGCATCTCCCCGGAGGGGGGAAGTGCTCGCCTCCGTTCCGGTCACAGAATGTAACACATGGGAAACCTTCTCTGCTCCCTGCAGGATACCGGATGGCATCCATGCCATTTATATCACCCACAACGGTGGGCGGGTTCCAACACTTGGAGGCTTTCTCCTCCATGGAGATATGAGCTGATCAAGCGGCTGCTCCTGTCACAGATCAGCCCATCGCTGCACCATCCACGGACAGAATCTCACCTGTCACATAGGCTGCCAGATCACTGGCAAGGAACAGAAATGCATTGGCTACGTCCTCCGGCTCGCCAACCCTTCTTAAGGGAATCCGGTCAACCAGCGGTTTTATTATTTCCTCCGGAAGGCTGGCGACCATATCCGTTCTTGTCACCCCCGGTGCCACCGCATTTACCCTGATCTGGTAAGGGCCAAGCTCCCTTGCCAGAGAAATGGTAAGCCCGTTCACTGCAAATTTGCTGGCCGGATAAGCAACTCCTGACGGCTGGCCAAACTTACTGACCATAGAACTGGTATTCAGAATACAGCCGCCTCCCTGCTCCTTCATGATCTTTACCACAGGCTGTACCGCATGGAAGATCGCATTGACATTCAGGCTGATCACCTCATCAAAGTGAGCCTGGTCACAATCTATGGTAGGTACTCTGTCAGAAATACCGGCATTGTTTACCAGAATATCAATTCTTCTGTATTTCTGATGAATCCTTTCTATCTCTGCCCTTACTGCTTCCGGATCCTTCAGATCTGGCCATGCACCTTCTACCGGCCAGTCCGGGTTTTCTTCCTTCAGCTTCTGCAGTGCTTTTTCCACGGTTTCCTTTCTCGATCCGAAAAGGATTACCTGTGCCCCGTTTTCCAGGTACTTCTTCACAACCGCATAACCAATCCCTCTGGTTCCCCCTGTTACAACTGCTACTTTACCCTTAAGCATAAAAATACCTCCCTTCTTTTATTTCTATCATATAAAATTTCAGCCAGAATAACAACAAAATAGCTTTACACTTTCTTGTCGGTTATGCTGTCGGAATGTGCATATAATAGAAATAAACAGGAGGTGGTAATATGTTTGCATGGATCGTCTATATCTGGGAAAGACTGCGGTCACTCTGGAAATCCTGATGGCTGTGAGGTCTGAATTTATTTCATTGACTTCATTTCTGTAACTCAGTATAATAAAAAAAGTTGGAGACGTATCGAAGCGGTCATAACGGGGCGCACTCGAAATGCGTTAGCCCTCCGGGGCACGAGGGTTCGAATCCCTCCGTCTCCGCTCAGGGATTGTCGCCGGCAAAATATCTGCCAATGTGACAATCCCTTTATTTTTTAAAGCAACTCTATACTTTCGTAATTTGTTATCCACTCTTTGATACCAGCCAAATAACGAAAAAGCCGCAGACGTATGGATGTGACAAATAGATTTCAGAACAAATTGTATACATATGGTAATAATAAGATGTCGGGGTCAAGAGCCCCGACTTTGATGCCTACGGATTGTTCCGTGCTACGCACTCCCACAATCCTGGCATCATAATAAAAATGCTATAAAGAAAATCACACCGGTACTCAAAAAAGAAAAGGCCGGAAAATCCGACCTCTTCTTCACAATTCATCTTTGCAATTTTACTCTTACAGAAATTACTGTAATAAGGAAAGTACACCCTGGTTAGACTGATTAGCCTGTGCCAGCATAGCCTGACCTGCCTGAGCCAGGATATTGTTGTTGGAGTACTTAACCATCTCTGTAGCCATATCGGTATCACGGATCTGGCTTTCAGCACTGGTGGTGTTCTCAACTACGTTGTCGAGGTTGCTGATGGTATGCTCAAGACGGTTCTGGGCAGCACCAAGAGCTGAACGCTGTGTGGAAACCTTCTGGATTGCTTCCTTGATTGTTTCGACAGCATTCTTGGCATTGGTATCATCAGCACCATCAACCTTCAGATTTTTAACACCGAGTCCATCAGCACTCATAGCATCAATCTTCACAGAAATCTGATTGTTATCAGTTGCATCTGCACCAACATGAAGTTTCAATGTTAAAGCTCCTGTATCAAAAGCCTTAGAAGAATCAACCATCTTATCAACATCATCCTGAGTTGCAACATTTCCATTAATGTAAAGACCTGAATTAGCCTTGAGCGTTCCATCATTGTTAATGTAATTACCAAGACCATTTGCAGCTATTTCATTACCATCCTTATCGGTGAACTGCGTTGTACCCTTGGTAACAACATCATCAGGTGTTGCTACTTTACTATCACCTGCTAGGATTCCGGTTTTAATAGATGCATAATACTTCGTAATATCCTCAACTAAGCTACCTGCTCCATATGCATTACCATCCTTGTCGTATACGGTAGTGCCTGTCTTTACCTTATCCCATTCTTTAGTAGTGGGATCAGCTTTTTCTGTTGCTTCATACACACCATTAGCCCCTTTTGCCAAAGTGTAATATTTTGTTGCACCAGTTCCATCCTTTGCAGTACCTTTTGCAGAAATGAAATTTCCAGTTGCTGTATCTTTGGTATATACATCTTCCGTAATAACATTTACTTTATTTTGTTCTGCGTAAGTATCATGATCTGCTGTATCAATCTTCTGACCAACCTGCACACCATCTTTACTGGTATAATAATCATGCTTTGTAGTATCTACAGCAGATTTGTAGGAACCCTTTTTCAGAGTATTAACCTTACCATTTTCAACATAATAAAGATCCTGAGTTGTAACCTCTACTTCCTTGTACTGGAAATTGGTATCCTTAGGACTGGACTTATCACCTTTCAGCAGATAGGTTTCGTTAAACTTTGTAGTCTCAGATACACGGTCAATCTCGGTGGTCAGCTGATCAATTTCATTCTGTATGTAGGTTCTATCTGTTTCCGAATTAGTACCATTAGCAGATTTTACAGCCAGCTCATTCATTCTCTGCAGCATATCCTGAACTTCATTCAGGGCTCCTTCTGCAGTCTGTACTGCACTGATACCATCCTGTGCGTTGGAAGAAGCCTGTGTCAGACCTCTGATCTGCTTTCTCATCTTCTCACTGATAGACAGGCCTGCTGCATCATCAGCTGCACGGTTGATCTTGTAACCGGATGAAAGCTTCTCGGTGGACTTAGCCTGGGTCTTTGTGGTTACGCCTAACATTCTGTTAGAGTTCATTGCTGTTAAATTGTGTTGTACTACCATAATAGTTACCTCCTTGTATTTCTGCGCAAATCCGTTTGCGTCAGTTACTTTGTTATTGGCTTTTTTTGTTGCTTTTATAGTAACCGGAAACCCGAACTTCAAAGACGGGCCCTGCCTTATGGCATTCAAAGCCTCCGGTTATTACCTTGCTCAGTCCTCCAGATTGCCGTGGGTAATGACGACTCTGGACTTTTTCTTTTTCAGGTACTTGGGATCCGTTTCCGGCTCAGCATAGTATTTAGGAAGCTTTGCCTTTTCCTCCGGATCTGTGATCCTGTTCTCCAGTACGGTGCTTCTGACGATATTCACGTCCTTCGGTGCATCCACCATGATGCGGAGATGGTTCTTCGTTCCGCCAAGGAACACGATCTTCACGTTGTCACCGATCATCAGGTATTCTTCTGTGCTTACTGTCAGTCTTAACATCCTTAACCTCCCTGTCCGCTGGTATCCTGCTTTGCCGCTCCATGGATCCGGAGCCTCCAGCCAAGCCTCCCTGCTTTCTGTAACAATTTGTCAGTCATGCAACGTTTTATAATGAAATGTGTCATTGTCGCAGCCAGACTGAGGGATATTTTTAAAGGAAAGTACAGATTTTCTACTGCAGATACGGTGCGAAAGCAGCTTCTGTGGAAGGCACTCCGGTCAGAAGCCGGCTGCCGGAATTTATTTTGGCAATTGAGGTTTTCAAAAATTTTCAAAAATTTTTCATTTCATCTCTAAAGTTTCCTGCAAACCATCCGAAATAATAATCACAAAGCAAAGATGCAACATTTCATTATAAAATGTTGCATCTTTTCGTTTTATACTATATTCTCCCTTGCATTCACCTTTTATCATGGGAAAACCATCATGGAAAAATCTCTGACGAAAAAGGAAAAAAAGTACCAACTTGTACCATTTATAAATTGACAAGCCATTAGATGTATTATAAGATCATTAAGAACATATAAATTTTTTATAAAACATATGAAGGAGGATATTCTAATGGAAGGTTATGATGCAGCTTATGCAGCAGCCGCTTCTGGAGTTTCCGCAGTTTACGCCATCTTATCTCTGGCAATTTCTGTTCTTACTTTAGTTGCTATGTGGAAGCTTTTTGTAAAGGCTGGCAGGGCTGGCTGGAAGTGCCTGATTCCCTTTTACAACACATACTGTCTGTATGATATCGCATGGGGAAATGGATGGTTATTCCTGCTGATGTTTGTTCCCTGTGTGAACGTTGTTGTCGGAATCATGATGCTCTTCAAGTTAGCTAAGGCTTTCGGTCAGGGCACAGGATTTGGTTTCGGTTTATTATTCCTGAACACCATTTTCATTCTGATTCTCGGATTCGGCAGTGCAGAGTACGTTGGTCCCCAAGTTTCTGCCAAGAACTGACGCACTCAGGTAAGGAGAGCAGCTTGTCACACGGCAGGCTGCTTTTTTAATCCAAAAAACTGCCCTGATATGATTCCTTTTACCGGAAGACCCGGCAGATACTTACATATCAGGGCAGTATATTCATACTGTTTTCTTAAATTTCAGGCCTCCTACAGTGCCTTGATCCGGTTTACTGCTTCTACCGTATTCTCATAGCTTCCAAACGCAGTCAGTCTGAAGTAGGTCTCTCCGCTCGGTCCAAAGCCTGAACCGGGTGTCCCGACTACATTGGCATTCTCCAGCATATGATCAAAGAACTCCCAGCTTGTCATGCCGTTTGGTGCCTTCAGCCAGATATAAGGGGCATTTACACCACCGGACACGGTGTAGCCGGCTTCCTTAAGGCCATTCAGGATATAGGCTGCATTTTTCATATAATAAGCAACCTGCTCCTTCAGCTGGGCCTTTCCCTCCGGTGAGTATACTGCCTCGCCGGCACGCTGCACGATGTAGGGAGCACCGTTATACTTGGTTCCATGTCTTCTTGCCCAGAGAGAATGAAGGGATACATCTCCGCTCTTTAATTCCTTCGGGATCACAGTAAAGCCAAGCCTTACGCCGGTAAAGCCTGCATTCTTGGAAAAGGAACGAAGCTCAATGGCACAGGTTCTTGCACCTTCACATTCATAAATGGAATGCGGCACATCGGCCTCTGAAATATAGGCTTCATAGGCAGCATCATAAATGATAACTGCACCAGTCTTATTCGCATAATCAACCCACTCCTGAAGCTGGGCCTTCGTGATCGTGGAGCCTGTCGGATTATTGGGGAAGCAGAGATAAATGATATCCGGTGTTTCCTTCGGCAGCTCCGGTGCGAAATTATTGTCTGCTGTACAGGGCATGTAAATAACATCACTCCAGGTTTCCCTGACCGGATCATAGGTTCCGGTCCTGCCCGCCATGACATTGGTATCCACATACACAGGATAAACCGGATCACATACGGCAATCCTGTTATCAAGGCCAAAGATTTCCTGAATATTACCTGAATCGCACTTGGCACCATCTGACACGAAGATCTCATCCGCAGAGATCTGGCAACCTCTTGCCTTGTAATCATTGTCTGCGATCGCATCTCTCAGGAATTCATAGCCAAGGTCAGGTGCATAGCCTCTGAAGGTTTCTGCATGTCCCATCTCATCTACTGCCTTATGCAGTGCCTCGATGATTGCCGGTACAAGGGGCTGGGTCACATCACCAATGCTGAGCCTGATCACCTTTTTATCCGGATGTGCTTCCTGATAGGCTCTCTGCTTCTTTCCTACTGTTGAGAAAAGATAGCTGCCCGGAAGCTTCAGATAGTTTTCATTTACTTTAAACATGTATTCTGTCTCCTCCTGGATCTTTAGATTTCTATTTCACCTTCAAATACAGTCGTGGCAGGTCCTGTCATGTAAACACGGTTCTCTGCTTTATCCCACTGAATCTGTAAAGTACCACCTAATAGTTTAACAGTAACCGTGTCTTTCGTCAAACCATTTAAGCTGCAGGCAACCGCAGCTGCACAGGCTCCGGTCTGTCTCTTATACACATCTGACGCTG
>ENA-OZGX01001254-OZGX01001254.1-human-gut-metagenome-genome-assembly--contig:-NODE-1254-length-10143-cov-9.252974_pt1 | contig 10143 bp, 9 predicted proteins | sample MGYA00244040_ERZ653674 | MGnify/ENA primary metagenome ERZ653674 (study PRJEB26926, sample SAMN06165232) | human gut metagenome | biome: ENVO:00009003; feature: ENVO:2100002; material: ENVO:00002003... | reverse complement strand
GACGGCAAGCTGGTGTGGGAGTGCCCCAAGTGCGGCAACCGCGACCAGAACAAGCTGAACGTCGCCCGCCGCACCTGCGGTTATATCGGCACCCAGTTCTGGAACCAGGGCCGCACGCAGGAGATCAAGGATCGCGTGCTGCATCTGTAACAACAGCTAAATTTTATTTTTGATTTGATATTTGGAGCGGCCTTTCGGCCGCTCCAAATATCTTTTCAGCAAACGACAGGAACATGAGCATGAACTACGCAAACATCAAATATTACGATATCGCCAACGGCCCCGGGGTGCGCACCAGCGTTTTTGTGTCCGGCTGCCGCCACCACTGCCCGGGCTGCTTCAACGCCGTGGCATGGGATTTTGACTACGGTCAGCCCTTTGATAAAACCGTGCGCAACGAGGTATTCGCCTCCTGTCAGCCGGACTATATCGCCGGGCTCTCCCTGCTGGGCGGCGAACCCTTTGAACCAGAGAACCAGCGGGAGCTGCTGCCCTTTGTGCGCAACTTCAAGGCTCTGTACCCCGCCAAGACGGTGTGGTGCTACTCCGGCTACACGTGGGAGCAGCTTACCGGCGCAGAGCCCAGCCCCGCGCGGTGTGAGGTGACCGACGAGCTGCTGGCACTGCTGGATGTGCTGGTGGACGGCAGATTCGTGCAGGCCGAGCACGACATCTCCCTGCGCTTCCGCGGCAGCCGCAACCAGCGCCTGCTGGACGTACCCAAGTCCCTTGCCGCCGGGCAGCCCGTGTGGTGGGAGGACGAAAAGGTATTCGCCACCCATACCATGGAACGGTAAGCGGTGCTGAACTCCTTCTCGTGAAAATGCGTTTGTCGCGGCCCGCAGGCCGCGACAAACGCTCTATTAAAAATAATTCTTCCGCTGAATATGGCCAAAGCAACGCGGAGGCCATTCGAAATCGTCCCGCACTAAAAGAAGCCGCTGCACAGACTGTGCAGCGGCTTCTTTCTTTTCTCACTCCCGGCTGCCCACGGCGTCCTCGATGACGCGCAGAAAAGCGTTGCCGTAGCGGGCGGCCTTCTTTTCGCCCACGCCGCTGATGTTCAGCAGCTCGTCGATGCTCATAGGCTTTTTCTCTGCCATCTCCCGCAGGGTGGCATCGTTAAACACCATAAAGGCGGGCAGGTTCTGCTTGCCCGCAAGGCGCTTGCGCACCGCATACAGGGCGTTGAGCAGCTTTTCGTCCGCCTCGCTCAGGCTGCCCGCTGCGGCGGGCTTTGCGCGGCGGGGCTTTTCCAGCCGGTCGGCGCTCTGGGCGGCACGGCGGCGGGCGTACTCCACCTGCAGCTGGGCGTCCTGCGCGGCGGCAAGGCAGCAGGAGCAGTTGCCGCACTTTTTGGGCGCGGCTTCTCCGAAGTATTGCAGCAGAAAGCCGCGCAGACAGTGCTGGGTGGTGGAGTAGAAGGTCATGTACTTGAGCCGCTCCTCTGCCTTGCGGGCGGCTTCGGCCTTTACATCCGCGGGCAGACCATTGTCCGCCTCCCGCTCCTTGTCGATGAAAAAGCGGATGGTGCGCACATCCGTGCCGGAATACAGCAGGGTACACCGGGCGGGCTGACCGTCGCGCCCGGCGCGTCCGGCCTCCTGATAATAGCTTTCCAAGTCCTTAGGCATATTATAATGGATGACGAACCGCACGTTGGGCTTGTCGATGCCCATGCCAAAGGCATTGGTGGCCACCATCACCTGCACACGGTCATAGAGGAAATCGTCCTGATTCTGCCGCCGGGTGTCCGCATCCAGCTTGGCGTGGTAGGCTGCCGCCCGGATGCTGCGGCTCTGCAGCAGCTGCACCGTCTCGTCCACCTGCCGGGTGGTGCTGCAATACACGATGCCCGCATGATTGCCCTCTTTGAGCACCAGTTCCAGCAGCTCTTTTGGCTTCTGGCTGGGCAGTGCCCGCCGGGTCTCACAAAGTACAGGTTGGGGCGGTCGAAGCTGGTAGTCACCTCGTAGGGCGCTTGCAGCGCCAGATGGGTGCGGATATCCTCCCGCACATGGGCGGTGGCGGTGAACGCGCCCATGACCGGTCGGCTGGGCAGGCTGTCCACAAACGCCTTGATGCGCAGATAGCTGGGGCGGAAATCCTGTCCCCACTGGCTGATGCAGTGCGCCTCGTCCACCGTGACCATGCTGATCTGCCGCTCCTGCGCGAACCGCTGGAAGCCCGGCATCTCCAGCCGCTCCGGTGCTACATAGATGATCTTATACCAGCCCTCCCGGGCGCGATGCAGCATCAGCGCCTTCTGGTTGTCGGTCAGGCTGTTGTTCAGAAAAGCCGCCGCCACGCCCGCCTGCACCAGCGCCCCCACCTGATCCTTCATCAGGCTGACCAGCGGGGACACCACGATGGTGATGCCCGGCAAAAGCAGCGCCGGCACCTGATAGCAGATGGATTTGCCCGCGCCGGTGGGCATGACCGCCAGCACATCCTGTCCGGCCAGCAGGCGGCTGACGATCTGCTCCTGCCCGGGGCGGAAGCTGTCGTAGCCGAAAACTTTTTTCAGGATACTGTGCGGGTTTTCCATGGTTTCCTCCGTTATATATATAGGTGCACTGACGCGCAGAACGCTCAAAACCTTATCAGTATACCACAAAACTGATACTTTTGGCAGAAAAAAGCGTCACTTTGCGCAAAAGTGTGCGATAAGCGCTCTTTCTGCCCGGGAAGGATAGCTTTTCAGGCGCGAAAATGCTATAATGAGAACACATATCTCCATGCCACCCCGCAGACTGCCCGGCATGGACCATGCAACGTAAAAAGGAGCATTTATAATATGCAGCAGAAACTTATCACCTTTGCCGTGCCCTGCTACAATTCCGCAGCCTATATGCGTCACTGCATCGAAACGCTGCTGACCGCAGGCGAGCAGGCCGAGATCATTCTGGTGGACGATGGTTCCGTCAAGGATGACACCCCCGCCATCTGCGACGAGTACGCCGCAAAGTACCCCACCATCGTCAAGGCCATCCATCAGGAGAACGGCGGCCACGGCGAAGGCGTCAATCAGGGCATCCGCAACGCCACCGGCCTGTACTACAAGGTAGTGGACAGCGACGACTGGCTGGACACCGACGCCCTGAAAAAGGTGCTGGAGCGCCTGACCACGCTGGTAGCCCGCGGCACCGCGCCGGATCTGATGATCTGCAACTATGTGTACGAGCATGTGGAGGACGGCACCAGCCATACCGTGCGCTACACCAACGTGTTCCCGCAGAACCGCCTGTTCGACTGGGTGCACGTCCGGCGCTTCCGCCCGGATCAGAACCTGCTGATGCACTCGGTCATGTACCGCACCGAGGTGCTGCGTGAGTGCGGCATGGTGCTGCCCAAGCACACCTTCTATGTGGACAACATCTTTGTGTACCAGCCCCTGCCCTATGTCAAGAGCATGTACTATATGGATCTGGATCTGTACCGCTACTTCATCGGTCGAGCAGACCAGAGCGTGAACGAGAGCGTGATGGTCGGCCGCGTGGACCAGCAGCTGCGGGTCACCAGGCACATGATCGACTGTCAGGATCTGGACGCGCTGAAGGACCAGAAGCGTCTGCGCGCCTACATGGTGCACTACCTGTCCGTCATGATGGCGGTCAGCGACATCTTTCTGCTGCTGGACGGCAGCGCCGAGGCACACGCCAAAAAGGCCGAGCTGTGGCAGTACCTCAAGGATCACGTTACCCCCGGTGTCTACCGCGCCGTGCGCGTGAACCTTGGCGGCCTGACCGACCTGCACTTCCCCGGCGGTGACAAGGTGGTCGTAGCCACCTACCGCCAGCTGCGCAAGATCTTCAAGTTCAACTAAGAGCATATTTTATATTTCGGGATAGCGGAACGCCTGCGGGCGCTCCGCTATCCCTTTTTCACGGCTGGGGTCGTAAAGGGAAACGGCAGCCGAACTGCTTGTATTCCGTCCTTTCTCGTTCTGTTTCTGTCTTTTCGTCTCAAAAGATGTATGAAACGCGCGGGATGGTTGCTTTTCCTCCGTTGTTCCGGTATACTGGATACGTTTTCCCATTTTGACCCCCGCACTGGATTTCACACAGGAGTTCGATACTTTTTTGACAAGGAGGAACCGAGTGCTGCGGCCTTTGGCTGCGCACCCAATACAAACCACATTATGGAACAAATGTTGATCTGTCTGTCCCTTGCCCTGATCGCCGGCCTGCTCATGTCACGCGCTGCCAAGGCCGTGCGTCTGCCCGCCGTCACCGCTTACCTGCTTACCGGCCTGCTGCTGGGCCCCTTCTTTCTGGGTCGGCTGGGGCTGAGCCGTTTCGGCTTTGGCTTTGGCAGCCTTGCTGCCGTGGAGGGCTACGGCATCCTCACACAGGTGGCGCTGGGCTTCATCGCCTTCGTCATCGGCAACGAGTTCCGGCTTAGCGCCCTGAAGCACATGGGACGCCGCGCCGTGACCGTGGGCGTTGCGCAGGCGGTGATCACCACCGCGCTGGTGGATATCGCCCTTGTTGCCCTGCACTTTGCCCGCCCGGACGTCATCTCGCTGGCTTCTGCCATCACGCTGGGCTCCATCGCCGCCGCTACCGCCCCTGCCGCTACCCTGATGGTGGTCAAGCAGTACAAGGCCGACGGCCCTTTGACCAAGCTCCTGCTGATGGTGGTCGCCATTGACGATGCCGTGGGTCTGGTGCTGTTCTCGGCCTCCTACGGCGTGGCAAATGCGCTGGAACAGGGCCGCATCGACCCTGTGAGCGTGGTGCTGGAGCCGCTGCTGGAGATCGCGCTCTCGCTGGCACTGGGCGCTGCCGCCGGTTACCTGCTGAACCTGCTGGAGGTCTACTTCCACTCCCGCTCCAAGCGCATGAGCCTGTCGGTGGCCTTTGTGCTGCTGACGGTGGGTCTGTCCATGACCGAGTTCGAGATCAATGGCACCCGCTGCGGCTTCTCTCTGCTGCTGGTGTGCATGATGACCGGCACCGTGTTCTGCAACGTCTGCCCCACCTCGGATGAGCTGATGGACCGTCTGGACCGCTGGGTGTCCCCCATCAACATCCTGTTCTTCGTATTGTCCGGTGCAGAGCTGGACCTGACCATCCTCACCAACCCCATGGTGCTGCTCATCGGCGTGGTGTACATTGTGGCGCGCTCTGCCGGTAAGATCAGCGGTTCTTACCTGAGCTGCCGCGCCACCAGCTGCAGCCCCGCCATCCAGAAGTATCTGGGCATCACCCTGCTGCCGCAGGCCGGTGTAGCGCTGGGCATGGCTGCCACTGCCGCCGAGCTGTCGGACGGCCACATGGTGCGCAACGTGGTGCTGTTCTCGGTGCTGGTGTACGAGCTGGTAGGCCCCACTCTGACCAAGATCTCGCTGGTCGCCGCCGGAGAGATTCGTCCCGAGGGACGCACCAGCGCCCGCGTGGAGAACCAGCCCGAAGCCCCTGTGGAGCTGAGCTGAGACGGCGAAGAAGAATTATTTGTAATTTGGGGGTTCAGGAAAGCCTGCGGGCTTTTCAGAACCCCTTTTTTCACGGAGAGAATCTCCCCCACCTTTATGTGCAAAAGGTCTTTTTTTGTCGAATCAGCACGCAATCATTGACGAATGGTGTTATTTTTTGTATACTGAGCTTATCAGCGCTGGCACAATTTTCCTATTGTGTCAGTGGTTGCTAAAAAGGAATAAGGAATAGTGAAGGAGAATGACACATTATGAAAAGCACTGGCATCGTTCGCGGCATTGACTCGCTGGGACGAATCGTTCTGCCGAAGGAGCTGCGCACTAGTATGCACCTCGACACCGACACCAAATTGGAGATCTTTGTGGATGGGGACGCCATCGTCCTGAAAAAGCACCGCCCCGCCGGCAGCTGCGATTTCTGCGGCGAGGTGGACGAGCAAGCCATCCAGTTCGGCGGCTACTGCATCTGCAGCGCCTGCCGCCGCAAGCTCAGCGCACTGTAACGCAGAAAGGGGGCTCTTTCCATGAGCCGGTTCATCGACTTTACCCTTCCCTCCACCGTGCCGGGGCGCACCCTGCACGGCTTTCGCTGCGTCCCGGAGGGTCAGGTGCGGGCGGTGCTGCAGCTGTCCCACGGCATGGTGGAGTATATCGACCGCTACCGCCCCTTGGCGGAATATCTGGCCGACCGGGGTATTCTGGTCACCGGCCACGACCATCTGGGGCACGGTGCATCCATCCGCACCAAGGAGGACTACGGCTACTTTGCCGAGCCGGACGGCAACCGCGCCGTACTGGCCGACCTGCACGCCGTAACCGTGCTGACCAAGGAGCTGTACCCGAACCTGCCCTACTTTTTGCTGGGACACAGCATGGGCTCGTTCTACGCCCGGCAGTATCTGTGCGAGTATGGCCGGGAGCTGGACGGTGCCATCATCATGGGCACCGGCTTCCAGCCCAAGGCGCTGGTCAAGGTCGCCAAGACGCTTTGCCGGGTGCTGGCCGCCTTCCATGGCTGGCACTACCGCAGCAGCCTTGTGGCCAACCTTTCCTTTATGGGCTACAACAAGGGGCTGGAGGGCCGCACCACCCACGACTGGCTCAACCGCGACCAAGCCGAGGTGGACAAGTATCTGGCCGAGGAGCGCTGCACCTTCACCTTTACGCTGAACGCCTATTACAGTATGTTCAGCGGCATCCTGCGCCTGCACGACCCGGCTTTTCTGGCACGGATGCCCAAGGATCTGCCGCTGCTCTTCCTCTCCGGCGATGCCGACCCGGTGGGCGAGCAGGGCAAGGGCGTGCGCCGCGCCATCCAGAGCCTGAAGGACGCCGGTGTGCAGAACATTGAAAGCATCTTCTACCCCGGTGCCCGCCACGAGCTGCTGGTGGAAACCAACAAGCTGGAGGTTTTCGGGGACATCGCCGCATGGCTGGACAAACAGCTGGCAAAACAGTAAATACAAACAAAGGGCTGCTGCACAAAACGTGCAGCAGCCCTTTTATTTTTATTCCACGTTCCGTTTATACCGCAGCGGGGTCTGCACCTCGGCGCGGATCTTGCCAAGATAGGTGCGGGTCTGCTCTGCGCCCTGCAAAATAGACTTTACCTGCGCTTTCTGCTCTGCGGTCAAATCGTCATCCTCTGCCAGCAGTTCCGCGTTGCCCTCGATGATGGTCAGCGGCGTTTTCAGCTTGTGGGACAGCTGAATGATCTGCTCCCGCTGCCGCTGCTCCATGGCCCACTGCTTCTGCAGGCTGCCGGTCAGGGCGTCGCCCATGGTCTGCAATGCCTGCAAAGTGCTCTCGTACTCCCGCACCTTCGCGCCGGAAAATACCGCGCTGTCCAGTTCCTTCCGTGCCACCGCCTGCGCGGCGGCGGTCAGCTTTTCGGTCTCCCGGGTCAGGAAGCGCCCGGTCCTGTGGGTGCTCCACACCACCGCGCCTACCAACAGCAGAATGCCCAGAATGCTGTGCACCGTCTGCATATCCGGCAGCACGCCCCGCAGCGCAGGGTCGGCATAGGGCACGGCATAGTCAAATTGCAGCAGGCAAACCGTTCCGTCCTGCAATTTTGACATCATATAATACTGTGTGTATCCAAAATGCCAGCGGGTTTTCCCCTGCCGGTTCTCCATTGCCCGCTGCAAGTGCCCGGCATCCATGTTGGTGGCCAGCACCTCGCTGCTGTCCGGCGCGGCAAACAGGGCGTACCGGCACAAGGAGTCCAGCTGCGTCTCGTCAAAGGTGGCGGCGGTCATGCCCGGCAAAACGTCCTGTGCGGCTTTCTGACAGGCCTGTGCAGCTTGATTCGCGGGAAGAAACAACTCGCCGTTCTGGACCCACAGCATCAGCACCAGCAGCCACCCCACCGCGACCAGCAGGCAGGCCAGCGCCGTGCGCACCAGATATTGCAGCAGCACGCTGCGCAGAGAGGTCAGTCTTCGCTTTTCCATCGGTATCCCACGCCCCATACGGTATTGAGCAGCTTTTCCGGCTCCGGCACGCCCGCCGCCCGCAGCTTTGCCCGGATATTTTTGATGTGCTGTGTCACGGCGGTGTCGTCCGCTGTGCCATCAATGCCAAAAACCGCTTCGTAAATTTGCTCCTTGGTAAAGGTCTGTCCGGCGTGCAGCGCCAGATACTCGCAGATGGCATACTCCGAGCGGGTCAAGGGCAGCGCCTTCCCCTCCACCACCGCGCTCCGGGCGGTCAGGTCAAAGGCTACGCCGCTGCGCACCATCCGGTGCGCCGGGGTGCGGCTCTGCCGCCGCAGATGTGCCGCCACCCGCGCCCGCAGCTCTGCCACCCGGAAGGGCTTGGACAAAAAGTCGTCTGCCCCGATGCCCAGCCCCTCCAGCACAGCGGCCTCATCAGTGCGGGCGCTCAGAAACAGGATGGGGGCTTCAGTCAGGCTGCGGATGCGCCGACAGACCGCAAAGCCATCCTCCCCGGGCATCATCACGTCCAGCAGGATGCAGTCTGCCCAGCGGCAGAGCGCCTCGGTCAGATCTCTGCCCGCCTGCCGCGTTTCTACCCGGTGGCCGTCCCGCTCCAAAGTGGTGCGGATCAGCTTGCAGAGCTCCAGATTGTCATCCACTGCCAGAATGTTTGCCACAAAATCACCTCAACACGTTATAAACAAGGCAGGATGCCCCATACAGCAGGTACACATGGGCGGGGTAGAACCAGTAGAACAGCTGCTTGTGTCCGCTGCCGCGCTGCCCGTTGTACAGCAGCATCAGCAACACCGCCGCCACCTCGAACCACTCGTAGTAGTCGGTGAACATCTGCGTCCAGACAAAACCCTCCTGTCGGCAAGCCATCCCAAAGGTCAGCGCAAAGTCACACAGGAAAATCACCAGTGCCCATACTGTCAGCTGCACTTTGCGCCGTCCGCGCAATGCATACAGCAGCACACCGCCCAGCAGAAAACTCCAGCTGCCGTCCGTGATGCCTGTCCACATGGGCAGCGGGCTGGTGATGACAAAGGCCACGACTGACGAAGCGATGGGCATCTCCTGTACCCCGGGGAAAAGCAGCAGAAATACTACCACCACATACGGCCAGCACAGAACGGCGGCAATAGCGCCAATGCCCTTTGCGTATTTTTTCTCCCGCAGCCAGTCGATGCCCTGCCAGACGATGCACAGCAGCATCAGATCCTGAAAAATAGCATTCAGCGGGTAAAAGTCATCCCCGCGCCGGAAGGCCTTGGCGTAGATCATAAAGAATTCCAGCGCCGCCATAGCTGTGCCGATAGCCCAGATGCGGATAAAATACCGCTTGCGGTCATGGGTGTGGGCAAAGCCCTCCACCGTGCAGAACAGAAACAGCGGCGCACTGAGCCGCCCCAGCATACTGAACACCGTCGGGATGCAGCCGGTGAATTCGAAGAAATAATGAATGTGGTCCAGCACCATCAGCGCCAGTGCAATGGTCTTGAGCTGAGTACCGTCCAGCCCTTTTTTCGTTAATTTGTCCATACAGACTCTCCTTTCCTTGTGCATTCAGTGTAACAGGGAAATCTGTAGAAAGTATAAAGTTCTGCTTTTATAATACTATTTTTTGCCCCAAAACGCAACAAAAAAGCCCTGAGACTTTCATCTCAGAGCTCTTTGTTAAGTCGGCGACTACCTATTTTCACAAGCCGTTTCCAGCTAACTATCTTCGGCACAAGTAAGCTTAACTTCTGTGTTCGGAATGGGAACAGGTGGAACCTTACCGTCATCGACACCGACCAATCTGACTGAATCAGTATATCACATTTCTGTGCTTCTGTCCAGTATTTCTTAGAAGGACGTGCCTTCAAAACTGAATAATCACTGCTAACATTTTTTCGTTGACTTAAAAGTCTCAAGCGAATTGTGGTCAAGCCCTCGACCTATTAGTACACGCTTGCTGAATGGATCGCTCCACTTACACATCGTGCCTATCGACCTTGTAGTCTTCAAGGGGTCTTACCTGATCAAATCAGTGGGATATCTTATCTTTGGGTCGGCTTCACGCTTAGATGCTTTCAGCGTTTATCCGATCCGTACGTAGTTGCCCAGCTATGCTCCTGGCGGAACAACTGGTGCGCCAGAGGTACGTCCGTCCCGGTCCTCTCGTACTAGGGACAGCTCCCATCAAATATCCTGCGCCCACGACAGATAGGGACCGAACTGTCTCACGACGTTCTGAACCCAGCTCGCGTACCGCTTTAA
>ENA-OZGX01001249-OZGX01001249.1-human-gut-metagenome-genome-assembly--contig:-NODE-1249-length-10173-cov-4.887824_pt1 | contig 10173 bp, 10 predicted proteins | sample MGYA00244040_ERZ653674 | MGnify/ENA primary metagenome ERZ653674 (study PRJEB26926, sample SAMN06165232) | human gut metagenome | biome: ENVO:00009003; feature: ENVO:2100002; material: ENVO:00002003... | reverse complement strand
GCCTTATCGTCGGCAGCGTCAGATGTGTATAAGAGACAGTGGTAATGTTAAACAGGATGCTCAGCACCAGAAATAGGGTGGTGTTCTTGGGATCGCAAGATTTATAGATTTTATACAAGGCCATGTACTGGAACACCGCAGATACGATGGCCCCTGCCAACAGCAGAAAATAGCCCAGCGCCATCCAAATGGCCATGGTGGCAATTTGGTTCCCATTCTGGATAACAATGCCTGCCACCAGCCCGCCTAATAAGCCCAAGAAGATGCCCATCAGCACATATACGCCGATCTCCAGCCACAAAAGCACCTTGCGCTGGTTTTTGATCTTGCCTTCGGCGAGATACACGTATTGATCCGCCAAGCTGCCCATGATCCACCGGGCGCCTCCGATGGGCACCCAGGCCAAACCAGGGTGTAGGATGCCACGGCGCTTGGCCAGGGTAAAGAGGGACAGGGAATAGAATATATACATCACAAGCCCCAGCCCCAGGCTGATCAGGCCGATCACGCCAAACATGGCAGCAAAAGCAAATACCCTAGCTTCCATAAATTACCTCCTACTTAATTTTCAGCAAGCCGGGAGCCGCCCCAGGGCATCAGGCCTCAGGTTCCGGCAGCTGCTCGGCCTCCCCATCCTCTGGCTGGGGCATGCCCAGGTCCTTGTTCCGGCAGGCGAACACAAAGAAGGGCATGGTGATGCTAAAGATGATGGAAAGCACCAAAAACAGCACCGCGTGCTTGGGGTCGCAGGATTTATAGACCTTATAAAGGGCGATGTAGATCATTACGCTCAGGGCGATGCTAGCCAGGTTCAGCAGGGTTTGTACGCCGTTGAGCTGCATCAGCTGCATGGTCACATCCTGCCCTGCCAGGGTAGCCGTCAACAGCTGGATGGCGAACACCAGCAGCGGAATAGCCGCGGCGGTGAGCACCAGCTCGCCCCAAAGGAGGATGTGCCGGGAGCACCGGAGCTTGGCGCCGGTCAGGCTCGCGTACTGGTCCGACAGGCTCCCCAGGATCCACCGGGTGCCGCCGATGGGGATCCAAGCCAGGCCTGGGGCCCGGATGCCCCGGCGCTTGGCCAGGGTATAAAAGCCCAGCGAGGAGAAAATGTAAGTTACCAACGATAGAATGCCAGCGACAACCAAAATGGTCACAAGAATGGATGTGATCATGGCCAGGATTTCCGCATCAGGCGTCATTTGCATGGTTTATTTACCTCCAACCAATTAATTTTCTTACCCCGCCACAGGGCGAGGCCTTTTTATATTTTATCTACCGGAAAAGGCCCTGCCTCAAGCCCCTACCACCTCATAAACCATGGGGATCTTTTCCGGGGGCTGTTGAGAAAGGGTGATGGCTCCCTGCAAAGTTTCCACGGCTTCCGCCAGCCGAGTTTCGTCGTTTACATACAGGGTTGCCAAGGGCTCGCCGGCTTTCAGGTAATCTCCCCTACGCTTGTGCATGATGAGCCCCACCGCCGGATCGATCACGTCGGTCTTTTTTGCCCGGCCCGCTCCCAGCATCTGGGCGGCAGTGCCGATACGGGCGGCGGCCATGTTGGCGATATAACCGCTCTCCTGCAGGGCCACAGGTATCAGCTTGCGGGTCTTGCACAGGGCGTCCATATCTTGTAGGCAGCCTGGCTTGCCCCCCAGTGCGCATACCATGGCCTGCAGCTTATTAAGTCCTGCGCCGGATTGAAGGGCATGGGTGAGTTTTTCCTCCGCCTCAGCAGCATCCTTTGCAAGGCCTCCCAACATCAGCATATGGCTGGCCAACAGCATACAGACCTGGTACAGGGGATCTTCCGGCGGAATTTGGCCGGAAAGCAGCTGCACCGCCTCCCGCACCTCCAATGCGTTGCCCACCGCCATGCCCAAGGGCTGATCCATATCCGTGATCACCGCCACGGTTTTGCGGCCCACATGTTCGCCGATATCCACCATAGTCTGGGCCAGGACGCGGGCGTCCTCCAGGGTTTGCATAAAGGCCCCGGAGCCAGTCTTTACATCCAACACAATGGCGTCGGCGCCGGCGGCCAGCTTTTTGCTCATGATACTGGAGGCAATCAGGGGGATGCTCTCCACCGTACCCGTCACATCCCGTAGGGCGTAAATCCGCTTATCCGCCGGCACCAGGTCCCCCGTCTGGCCGATGACGCAGACTCCCAGCTCCCGCACGATTTTTTTAAAGGCCGGGATCTCCACATCGATGCACACCCCGGGGATGGACTCCAGTTTATCCAGGGTTCCCCCCGTATGGCCCAGTCCACGGCCGCTCATCTTGGCCACCGTGCCCCCGCAAGCCGCCACCAGAGGGGCCAAAACCAGGGTAGTGGTATCCCCCACTCCGCCGGTAGAGTGCTTATCCAGCTTCACTCCGGGCAGATCGCTTAGATCCACCACGTCTCCAGAATGCCACATGGCTTCCGTCAGGGCGGCGGTCTCCGCCGGGGTCATGCCCTGGAAGCATACGGCCATCATCCAGGCGGACATCTGGTAATCCGGGATCTCCCCTTGGGTAAACCCCTTGATGATATGCTGGATCTCTTCTTTTGTATGGGCCTCCCCTCTGCGTTTTTTCTGGATCAGGTCCACCATGCGCATACCGTTTCCCTCCCCATTCTTGGATTCCCAACCGCAGGGCCAAGTGGGCAAAGGGCCTTACCCCGACCCCCGCAGCGTATCGTATATTGTACCATATGCCCCTGCCCCTTTCAAGGCGCTCTATGTATAGGTCCATGCCGCCTTGGCAACACTATCCCCATGACAGATTGGGAAAAATTGACCATAGATCTAATCGATGCCCTGGAACAAAGCCGGGTTCGGGAACTGGCCCATGTGTTGGCCAATACCCGCAGGCTCCTGTGGAACAGCTTTCTGTCCGGCGTTTTCCGGGGCTTAGGCGCCGCTTTGGGCTTTTCCGTGCTAGGTGCGCTAGCCCTGCTCCTCCTGGGCCGGATCTTTGGGGTGGAATTCTCCTGACTCCCTTTTCATGGCAATTCAAAAAATCCCCTCTTGCAAATTCTCGCCCAATGCTTTATAATCATATGCGTTCGGGGATGTAGTCTCAGCCGGTTAGAGCGCTTCGCTCACATCGAAGAGGTCGGGGGTTCGAGTCCCTCCATCCCCACCATGCGCCGCAAGTTGTCGCTTGCGGCGTTTTTCTTTTTTAGGCCCTTCCGTTTTTTCAGCCCTGACCTATGTTTCTCTCAGGCCAATCGCTTTATAAAATCCGGGCGGGTGCATACCCCATAATGGGATCCGTAAGGATTCCACTTTATAAACGATACTTGTATTTCTATAGATATTTTCCTGTAAATTGCCTTAAGAAATCTAAAGAACGTTTCAAAGCAATGGACTTCCCCGGGACTTTGGGTATAATTTGGTTAAAGATCCTAGGCACAAGGAGTGGAGAGCATGGCAAAACAGCGAATACTCATAGCGGATGACGATCCGGCGATCCGGGAAGTGGTACGCCTATTGCTGGAAGGGGCAGGCTATGATGTAGATGAAGCGGTGGACGGCCCCAGCGCAGTGGCGGCCGCTTCCGACGCCTTTGATCTGATCATATTGGACGTGATGATGCCGGGATGCTCCGGTATCTCCGCCTGCCAGCAGATTCGAAAAAAGACCATGACCCCTATCCTATTCCTCACCGCCAAATCCCAGGATGCGGATAAGGTATTGGGCTTTTCCGCGGGAGGAGACGACTATTTGGTCAAGCCCTTTTCCTACAGCGAGCTTACGGCCCGGGTGCGGGCTATGGTGCGCCGTTACCGGGAATATGGCGCGGCAGAGGCCGCTGTCCCCGCCCCCCAGCGGCTGGAATTCGGCCAGGTATGCATTTTGCCTGAGACCGGGGAAGTGCGCCTATGCGACGAGAGTTTGGCCCTGACGGATATAGAGTACAGGATCCTTCTGCTACTGGCTTCCAATCCTAAAAAAATCTTCTCCGCCCAGAACATCTATGAAAGCGTTTGGGGGGAGCCCTATTTCTATGCATCCAATAATACCGTTATGGTGCATATGCGGAATCTGCGCCGCAAGCTGAGCCAGGACGGCGCCTACCCCGACCTGATCAAGACCGTATGGGGCAGGGGGTATCACATTGGTTAAGGAACGACGGCTCCGGATCAACAAACTGGGAACCCAGCTCACCATCAGTGCCCTGGTATGTATGGGGGTTGCTCTTTGCGTGTTTTACCTAATGCAGGGCGCGGCCAATTTTGCCTTGGATCATTGGGTCTCAGATTCGGACTTTTACCAGGCCATGAGTAGCCGCTTTGCCAACCGCGTCCAGCAATATGTCACGGAAAACCACATTTCCCTTTCCAACCTGGATGCGCTAGATAATATGCAAGGGGATATTTTAATCTCCGTCTATCAAGACGATGCGTTGCTCTATGATTCCCTGGGGGCCGACGCCCCTGTGGAGCCCCTGCCTGGAGCGATATATCCCCTTTCTTTAGAGGACGGGGAGGCCTGGGTGTATATTTGGGATTATGGGTTTTATACGATTTATTTCCGGGTTTTTGATATGATTAGCGCCCTGTTTGCCTTTTTCTCCTTTGTGGTGCTGTTCGTCTTTCTGATACACAAAAAACTGAATTATATCCTGCGGCTGGAAAATGATCTGGCTATTTTGGAAGGTGGCAACCTGGAATATCCCATCACCATCCAGGGCAACGATGAGCTGACCTGCCTAGCTCAGGGCATCGATGACATGCGGCGTTCCTTCATCGAGCGTCAGAAAGGGGAGGCTGAAGCCATTCGGGCCAATCATGCCCTGATTACCGCTATGTCCCATGACCTGCGCACCCCCCTCACCTCCCTGACCGGCTACATTGAGCTACTGCAAAATCAACAATACGCCTCGGAGGAGCAGCGGCAATATTTCATTCAAGCCAGCCGGGATAAGGTGTTCCGCATCAAGGAAATGACGGACGCCCTGTTTGAATACGCCCTGTGCTCCGGAGATGATTCCCCTGCCCAGCTGGAAACCATGGATGCCTATGAGCTGCTTAACCAGTTTGTGGAGGAATACGGCTTTGAGCTGGAAGGCGCCGGGTTCCGAATCGAGCGCTCCATCCCCCTCTTTCAGGCCCAGGTGCTGGCGGATCCCAGCCGCTTATCCCGGGTATTTGACAACCTGACCTCCAACTTAAAAAAATATGCAGACCCCGCCTATCCCATCCAGGTCAGTTTATCTGTGCAGGGGGACCGGGTGGACGTGACCGTGGCCAATCAAACCCGGGCCTACGATGCGGTGGAAAGTACCCGTATTGGCCTAAAGACCTGCCAATCCATCCTACAGCAGCATGGCGGCGGGTTCCAAACCAGTCTAGAAGGCGCCCGGTTTCAGGTACGGTTCTTTTTGCCGCTGATTCAGGGGGAGTAAACGGCATGGAAGGCCGATGAAGGCATGCTGCCCCTTTTCTTTTTTGCTAACGCCTATGGGAGCCAGTTCCGGCTCCTTTTTTTGTGGGCTGGAAGCTCCTACCAGCACCCCGCCGTCCTGGGCTGGGATGGCACCACGCGTTCATTTTCTTTGATCCAAAACCACCGGTGGGCTCTGGCGCGTTCCACTAAAAAAACGTCTAGCTTTTCCTTGCTCCCCGGCATATCCCTGTTTGCCTCGCCGCACACGCTAGCATATCTCTTTCGTTTTTCTTTATAATCCTTCATCTTTTACTGGCAGGTTTCTTCAGCTTTGCCCGGTATCCTCTAAACCATTGCGGCGAAAGGAGGTGCATTATGGAAGCAACCTGTAAAGCCCCTATTATCCAGGTCTCTGCCCTGCGCAAGGAATACCCTGTGGGGGAGGAGGTAGTGGTGGCCCTTAAATCCATCGACTTGGTCATCCCCCGAGGAGAAATCTGCTGTATTTTCGGCACCTCGGGCTCTGGTAAAAGCACCCTGCTCAACCAGCTAGCCGGTATGGAAAAGCCCACCCGGGGCCAGGTCTCCATCGGCGGGGTTCCCATCGGCCAGCTTTCTGAAGAAGCCCTGGCCCGGTTCCGGCAGGAGCATTTGGGATTCGTTTTTCAGTCCTATAACCTGCTGCCCGCCCTGACCGCCGTGGAAAACGTAGCCTTGCCTCTTATGTTCCGTGGCGTGCCCCGGGCCCAGAGGGAACGGGCCGCCGCCCAGATGCTTCGCCAGGTAGGCCTGTCCCACCGGCTGCATCATTATCCGGGCCAGATGTCCGGCGGCCAGCAGCAGCGGGTGGGTATTGCCCGGGCTTTTATCGCCAAGCCGGACGTGGTATTCGCTGACGAACCCACCGGCAACCTGGATTCTAAGACCACCGTAGAGGTTATGGAGATGATCCGAGGCTTTGCCCGGGAAAACCGCCAAACCATCGTGCTGGTCTCCCACGACCCCGAAATGGCCGACTATGCCGACCGCATCGTCACCCTGATCGATGGGGAGATCGTCAATATTCAGCAAAATCATCACTTGCAGGAGGAACCTACCACATGAAAGGATGGACTATGCGCATATGCGCTTTCATATTGGCTCTCATCACCCTTTGCCTGCCCGCCATGGCCCTGGCGGAGGAGCCGACGGAATCGGCTACTGAAGCCGATGCGCCTGTGACGGACAGCCAGCCTGCCAACCCGACAGCCAATGGGGCACCCGTGAGCGGCCAACCCGCCAATACAACGGCTGGGCCCGCCGTTCAATCCTTGCCCCTTTCCAGCAGCTTGGTGGTTACCGGCTACCAGGTCCTGTCCGATGGTAGGCCCGCCAGCAGCATCCGTAAGGGAGATAAGGTGATCCTTGTGCTTTCCCTTATGAACACCGGCATCACCACCCAACAGGCAGGGGATGTTTCCCAGCTGGACGTAAGCCGGTTGGTGGACAGCTTTTCCACCGGCGGTACCCCCCAGGTGCAGATTCTCTCCGGCCCCAACGATCCCCTACAATGCACCATTCAGTTCCCGGATTGCACCTACAACGGCCAAGGCCGTTCCTTCCGGTGCATGTTGGGATACCGAGCCCTATCCCTACCCTATGACCAGGCGGAAATTAGCCTAGGGGAATGCGTGGAATACACGGCGCCGGAACCTACCCAACCTCCTGCCCCGGTAGCTGTCCCCGCCCCCTCCCTGCGGCTTTCCAGAAGCGACGTACCCCTGCTTAAGGCGGGGGATGAGGCGGTAATTACCTTGTTTTTCACCAATATGGGCCGGGTGAGCATGGACAACGCCCTGGCCACCATCACCACCTCGGATTCCCTCATCCTGACGGAAAACGCGGCCTCCTTCCCCTTGGGGAACCTGGCCAGCGGCAATACCGCCGCCCTGACCCTACGTTTCAAGGCGGCCAAGACGGTCTCCGCGGAGCAGCAGACCATCACTGCGGAGGTGAAATTTACCTATTACAATGGCGAAGCCCCTACCCAGGGCGCCGCTTCCGACCGGGTGAACCTTTTATCCCGGGCCACGGACCCCAACGCCGTCCAGATGGACGGCCCAGTCCCCAACGTAATTTTACAGCGGTACACCTATGGGGAAAGCGGCCAGCAGGTTGCGGCAGGCTCGGAATTTTCCCTAAAGCTGGATTTTCTCAACACCAGCGAAAAGAAGAAGCTGGAAAATGTGGTCATGACCCTGGAGCCAGGGGAAGGCCTGAGCCTGTGCGATTCCTCCAACACCTTTTATTATGCAAGTTTGGGAAAGCAGGAATCCAAAGCCGAGACGGTGCGCTTAATGGCTCTGCCCACCGCCAAGCCCGGGGCGGCGGAGGTAACCGTCACCTTCAAATATGAATATGTGGACAACCACAAGCGTAACCAGGTGACCTTGCCGCAAAAGCTGTCCATCCCCCTGTATCAGCCGGACCGGTTCGAGGTAACCCTGGCCAATCCCCCTCAGGATGCCACAGTGGGGCAGGAAACCACCCTGACCTTGCAATATTACAACAAGGGCCGCAGCGACGTAACCAACGTACAGGCCCAGCTGCCCAGCTCCATTCCAGCCCTGAGCACCATGCAAAACCTGGGCAACCTGGAGCCTGGCAAGAGCGGCACCATCAACTTTGTCCTTACCCCGGACGAGGCCGGCGAGCTGCGCTTCAACGTGAAGATCAGCTATGAGGACGCCGGCGGCCAGGTGCGGGAAAAGGAAGTGCCGGTATCCTTCAACGTGGAGGAACCATACTATGATCCTGCGGATTCAGATGACCTGGGCATGGATGCGGTGGAGGAGGAAAAGAAAAGCCCCTTGCCCTATATCCTCATAGGGGTGGGGGGATTGGCCCTCATCGGAGGGGGCGTGCTATTCTACCTGAAAAAGCGGGGCGCCAAGCAAGGAGAGCAGAACAACTATGAATGGAAAGACGAGGAGGCGTAAGCCATGGGCCGGCAGGATCTGATCCGCATGTGCGTCCAGAACCTGCTGCGCCGAAAATCCCGCACCCTGCTTACGGTGTTGGGGGTGCTGATTGGCTGCTGTGCCATTGTGATCATGGTATCCATTGGCATCGGCATGAAGGAATCCCAGGATAAGCTCCTTTCGGAGATGGGGGACCTGACCATCATCACTGTATACCCCCAAAGCCGGGGCAAGCAGGGGAAAAAGCTGGACGACGGCGCGGTACGTTCCTTTGCCACCTTAGAGAACGTGGAAGCAGCCACCCCCAAGCTGAGCCCCGATGATTTTACCGTCCGGCTCTACGCCGGGGAAGGCCGGCGGTTTATGGCGGATTATGCCAGCGCTGCGGGCCTGGATATCAAGGCGGTGGAAGGGCTGGGGTACAACCTGCTGTCCGGCCGGTACCCCCAGCCCCTGGTGGAAGGGGAAGCCTTGGCTGGTCAATATATGGAATATGCCTTTCAGGATACCATGCGGCCGGAAGGATACAACACGGTGGACCTGTACAGCATGTACCAGGACGACGGCACCGTAGGGGAGCCACCTCCCGCCTACTTTAACGCCATGGAAAGCCAACTTATGTTGGAAGTCCGTTACGGAGACGCGGCCCCTGTTACCAAGCCCATTACCATTACCGGCCGGGTGAAGGAGGATTATTCCAAAGGCTACGAGACTTCCCAGGGGTTGATTCTGGATATCAAGAGCCTGCAAGCAATGATGGACCAAGCCAAACAGGCGGCCGGCGTGATATCCGGCCCTGCAAGAGGCTATGAAACTGTGCTAGTGAAGGTTACTGGTATCGACCGGGTGGCGGAGGTGGAAAAGCACATCAAGCAAATGGGCTACCAGACCAGCTCCATGGAAAGCATCCGCCAGCCCATGGAAAAGGAAGCCAGGCAAAAACAGCTGATGTTGGGCGGCCTGGGTGCTATCTCCCTGTTTGTGGCAGCCCTGGGCATCACCAACACCATGATCATGTCCATATCAGAGCGGACACGGGAGATCGGCATCATGAAATCCCTGGGCTGCTATGTCCGGGACATCCGCCGGCTCTTCCTGTTGGAGGCTGGCGCCATCGGCCTGATCGGAGGCGTAGTGGGCTGCGTGATCAGCCTATTAGCCTCCTGGATCATGAACCTGGTCTCCCAGAGCGCCTCCATTACCTCCCTCATGGATGTTTATACCATCCTGTCCGCCCCGGGCAACCGCTTATCCGTGGTGCCAGCCTGGCTGCTGGCCTTTGCCATCCTGTTCTCCATCCTCATTGGCCTGGGTTCCGGCTACTACCCCGCCAACAAGGCAGTGCGTATCCCCGCCCTGGAGGCCATCAAGAGCGACTAGAGGAATGGGGGCAAACCGCCCCCGCCTCTATTTAAATAGATCCGGCCTGTCCCTTCCCCATTTCCGGGTTAAGGACAGGCCATTTTTATGCTTGCTACGGGTTTAAAATATACACCCCCAGATTCAGATAGGCAGCATAGGTCAGCCACAGCACATAGGGAATCTGCAAATTGGCGGCAGCGGGCCGGATGAGCCGAAACGCCCGTATCATCCAAAGTACCAACCCATATAGCAACACCAAAATGAAAAACGCCAGCAAGTATGCCTGGCCCAGGAAAAATACCAGGGGCCAAAGGAAGTTCACAGCCAACTGGGCCCCATAGATGGCCAAGGCGGGTTTCACATTGGGTCCGTCGCTTTGTAGGATTAGATAAGAGGATATTCCCATCAGGGCATACAGGCTGTCTCTTATACACATCTCCGAGCCCACGAGACCCTAAGACATCTCG
>ENA-OZGX01001243-OZGX01001243.1-human-gut-metagenome-genome-assembly--contig:-NODE-1243-length-10206-cov-5.041080_pt1 | contig 10206 bp, 9 predicted proteins | sample MGYA00244040_ERZ653674 | MGnify/ENA primary metagenome ERZ653674 (study PRJEB26926, sample SAMN06165232) | human gut metagenome | biome: ENVO:00009003; feature: ENVO:2100002; material: ENVO:00002003... | reverse complement strand
TTTCCTCTCTCTTTCCCCAATTGGAAAATATCCAGCTTGTCGGAGCCAAAGGCCCCCAGCAAATTTTCACAGCTACCCTGAAATCAAATTTTGCTCCCGTTATGCTGCGGGTGGTTCCCACGGAAGAAGCCGGCATCTTCGGCTGGGATCCTGAATTCATCGTCCGCTCCCTCACCATCGTGGAACAATCCCACCAGGGGCTCCTGCGCGTTTATGAAGTAGGACAGGCGGGGTCGTTTACTTTCATCATCTCCGAACACTCCCCCTATCCGCGTCTGGCGGATATGGAAACCCTTCCCCAAATATCTCCCCAGGCGGCGCTCAACCTGGTGCGCAACATGGCGGAAGGACTGCTGACGCTGCACCGGAAAAACATTTTTCACGGGGGCATCACGCCCAAGCTGATTTGCCTGCGCGAAGACGGCGGAGACGCCCTTCTGCTGCCCATCAACATTTATCCAGCCCAACCTCCGGTGGACATGGGGGACTTCGCCTCTCCGGAGTGGGTCACCGGAGCGGAAACCACGTTCACGCCGGGCATGGATATTTACGCACTGGGGTTGGCGCTTTACATTCTGCTTACCCGCAAAACGCCGATGGAAGCGGGCTTTGCCATGCCCTCCTCACTAATCAAATGCAGCGATGCCGTGGATTCGGCAGTCTCCCGCGCCATCAATCCGGATACCCGGGAACGCTACCGGGACCTGGGGGATTTCATCACGGATCTGGATAAAGCCATTGCCAATCCTGCGGGAAGAAATGCGGCCTCCATCCCTCCACCGCCATCTTCCCCGGCCATTCCGGCCCTGAACGTGCAAAAAGGGCAGTCCAACATCTATTACTATCTCATTCCGGCCCTGATCGTGGGCATTGTGCTGACCTATACCTGCATCCTGTATAAGAAGGATGTCGTTAGAATGCGCAATGATTATAATGAACAGGTGCAGAAGGAAAATAGCGCGAAAGCGGAAGCGGCAAGACAAGCGAACAGGGACGCGCGCCGCCACGCTCCGGCCACCGCGCAAAACGCCGCTGCGGCCATTCCTTCACCTGTTCCGGCCGCGCGTCCGGCGCAGGCGCCGGCAGTTCCCAAAGTTTCCGCGGAACCCGGCAAAGTCAATTGGAGCCTTCAACCCGGCGTCAAGGTTCGCCAGAGTTCCAACCGCAACATGCTGGGAGCTTACGGTCCGGAAAAGGCCGTTGACGGCAATACCAGCTCCAGGATTTCCGACGTTTCAATCAGCGCCACAGGCGTGGTTGAGGGAAAAACCGCCTGGTTCGGCATTGACTTCGGCAGGGAGACCAACCGCACCATAGAAAAGGTGGTCATTTACACGCCGGCCAACCTGACGCTGCTGGGCACCATGGAAAAATTCAAGGTAATCCTCTACGGCAATGACAAAAACGTGCTGGCGGAAAAAACCTTCAGCACCACCCCTTCGGAAAAATCCACCAACGTCACTTCCTGGAAACTGGACGCTCCGGTTAAGGCGCGCGCCCTGCGCGTGGAATCCGCAAATCCCTCCCAGCCGCTGGCGTTGACGGAAGTGGAAGCGTACGGACCGGAAGATGCGGAGGACACACCGGTTCCCGCACCTGCGGAGTAATAATTATCCGCGCCGCCCTGCCCCCGCTCGCCCCCCCCTTCGGGGGCCATGCTGAAAACTACCGTTTCCTTTCACCTTCCCGGAAAAGCAGGACGGGACAGGGCCTGATGGAATGTCACGCGCTAAGTTCCGGGATTGGCTTCGCGTATGAAATTTTCCGGTTTCTGCTCCATTCTCCGGAAGCCATCCAGGCCCGGACGGAGGAAAATCCGAAAAACGTATTTGCTCCGGATGGGAAACAGCCGCCCCTCTCCACCTTCCCCACCCTGGAAAAACGCTCTCATCCCCATATGGCTCCCGGGGAAATATCCTGAAGCGGCTGTCGTCCCTGTGGACCCCTTTCCCATTCAGGAAAAATAATACTCCGGAAAATAAAAAACCCGGCGCCGCCTCACGGCGGGCCGGGCCAGCAAAATAGCAATTCTTCCGATTACCGGTTGGCAGACTTCACAATCATGGCATCCTTGCCGATGCGGCCGCGCAGATAGTGAAGTTTGGCGCGGCGGACTTTGCCGCGGTTCACGACTTCAATCTTGGCAATGCGGGGAGTATGCAGGGGGAATACGCGTTCCACGCCTTCACCATAGGAAATTTTGCGGACGGTGAAAGCTTCATTGATGCCGGAACCGCGCTTGGCGATCACAATGCCCTGGAAAATCTGGATACGTTCCTTGCCGCCTTCAATAACACGAGTGTGAACCTTGATGGTATCACCTACGTTAAATGGGGTCACATCCGCCTTGAGTTGCTCTTGCTCGATTTTGTTGATAATGTTCATCTTGTGTTATCTATTGCTGGTGAATATCAGTAAAAGGAAAACTTACGGGACGCAGAATATGAGCCATAATCCCCTAAAAGGCAATCCAAATTTGCCATACGTCCTTAATTTATTTTTTCGGCGGGGCCGGCGGCGGAGCCACCCTGGCAAGCCATTCCTCCAGCGCCGGAAGAAAAGCGGAGGAAGACATGAGGCCCCGGATGCTGTCCGCCCGCTGCAGAAAGGCCTTGTTGCCGCCCCGGGCCCGTTCCGCCATCAGGATTTCCAGCAGCAGGCGCGCGCGGGTGCGGGCGTCAGCCGCGCCGTCCAGGGCGGAGGAAAGGAGCTCTCCGGCGCGGACCGGTTCCTTCCGGTACAGGCATTCCAGCGCCAGAGCTTCATAAAGGCAGGAAAAAGGGGCCTTCCGGGCGGACTCCATCAAACGCGCGGAACGGTCCTTCCAGCGGTCTCCGAACTGCACGGAGGAAGCCCACCACCCCTGGAAATAACGGTCTTCTTCCGTCGGCTCCACGTCCATATCCTTCATGCGGGCGTATGGACGGTACAGGGGGTCTCCGAACACCACCCCCTGCCAGGACAGCACAGGCATGCTCATCCAGGAAGCCTCCGCCACGGTATAGCCGTCCAGGAGGCGGTCCACAAAAATATCAAAGCGGTGGCAGGCGCCCAGGAACGGCTCATACACGTTTCCCACCGTCACAGCAGCCCCCTTCTCCAGCAGGGCGGAACTCCACCCCCTGCCGGGGACCTTGAAATCAGCGGCGCTGAAGGAATGCAGATGCATGGCTATCGCCCCGGGCCGGAAGCGGAACGAAGGATCCGAAAACGGTCCGTTCGCCTTCCCCGCATACCACCCGCAGTAAAGAGCCGTATCCCGGCTCAAGGGGAATTTTTCCGGCAGGGTCTGGGGCCAGTCATCCAGATAAGCGGGAATGCCCGCCTCCCTCACGCGCTCGAACACGTCGTCCAGCCACCGGTCCCCCTGGGCATAGGGGCCGCCCCGGTCCACAACGGCCCACCCCCATAAACCTTTTTTCTCCACGTTCGCCGGTTCCGTCACCAGCCGCATGCAGGTATCGGGCGTCAGTCCGTCCAGGCGGCATACCAGAAACGAAGGAAGGCCGGAACCCACAAAATCCTCCCTTTTATTAAAATAGGGATTCACCTGCCAGGATTTCCTTTCATAACCGCCCACCGCCAGCAGAGCCAGTTCGGAATCCACCGCAGCGCGATCCGTCTGCATCTGGTTGACGCCTTTCCCGGGAAGGGGAGCGGGCGTTTCATGCCGTATCTTCATCGGCAGGTCCGCCATCAGCACCAGCACAAAAATCTTCCGGTTCATCAAGGGGGAGGACGCAATGCCGGAAGGCATCCACCACCGTTGTTTCCGCGCCGTCTCCAGCAGCGGGACGCGGATCGTATCCTCATACTCCTTCCGCGAAATCTCGCTGGTCATGGGGCAATCCAGGGAAACGAGATTCCCTTCCGGAACGCCGCGCACACGCGCATACTCCGTGGCCATGCGGCGGCTCAGCTCGGATTTTCCGTTATAAACCACGGCCACATGCGCGGGCAGCAGCTCATAGGCACACGCGGCGGAAAACCACGACGCCAGCAGAAATAACACGGCTAATCCACTCTTGAACATGCCCCTACCATACCTCATCTTCCGGGGCAATCAAGCAGGTGAAAGGGGCGGCTACGAATTCGCCATTTTTCCGCTTTTCGCTTCACATCCTAAAAAAATACGCTTTAATAACTCTTGATGTATTGCAGGCCTCCCCCCTGCATTCCCTATAACCATCACACGCATATGATTCAGCAAATTGACCATATCGGCATCGCCGTCAAGAGTCTTGACGCCACCGTCCCCTATTACCGCGATGCGCTCGGGCTCGGAGAGCCCCACATTGAGGAAGTTCCCACTCAAAAGGTCCGCGTCGCCATGTTTGACGTTGCCGGAGTCCACATCGAACTGCTCGAACCCACCTCTCCGGAAAGCGCTATCGCCAAGGCTATTGAGAAAAAAGGGGAAGGCATCCACCACATCGCTTTCAAGACCAATGACATCGCCGGAAATATCTCCCAGGCCAAGGAAGCAGGCCTTACCGTGCTGAACGACCCGCCCGTCCCCGGCGCTCACAACACGCAGGTCACCTTCCTGCATCCCAAATGCACCTTCGGCGTCCTGACCGAATTCTGCCAGCACCCCGGCGGCTGCGAATGCGGCAAGTAACATTCTCCCTATTCACCATACCACTAGACCAATGGCTATTGATCCCAAATTGATTGACGATCTGAACAGCCGCCGCAAGAAGGTCATCCTCAGCGGCGGTCAGGAAAAGATCGACAAGAGACATGAAAAGGGCGAAATGACAGCCCGCGACCGCATGGGGTACCTCTTTGAGGAAGGCACCTTCTCGGAAATCGGCATGCATGTGCGCCACAACTGCCACAACTTCGGCATGGGTAAGAAGGAAATCCCCGGCGACGGCGTCGTTTCCGGTTTCGGCCTGGTGGACGGCCGCCCGGTAGCCTGCGCGGCCTCCGATTTCCTGGCCCAGGGCGGTTCCCTCGGCTACATGCACGCCATGAAAATTGCGGATGCTCAGAAGTATGCTCTGAAAGCCGGCATCCCGATGGTGACCGTGAACGACTCCGGCGGCGCGCGCCTCCAGGAAGGAGTGGCGGCCCTTTCCGGATACGCCCAGGTGTTTTACAACAACGTGCTTGCCTCCGGCGTGGTTCCGCAAATCTCCATGATCCTGGGCCCCTGCGCGGGCGGCGCGGCCTACTCCCCCGCCCTGACGGACTTCATCATCATGCGCAATTCCGGCAACGCGGGCATGTACATCACCGGTCCCAAAGTGATTGAACAGGTCACGTATGAAAAATGCACGATGGACGACATCGGCTCCGCCGCCATTCACGCCACCGTGTCCGGCAACGTCCATTTCGTAGCGGACAGCGACGCGCACGCCATGGACATCCTGAAGAGGCTTCTTTCCTTCCTTCCTTCCAACAACACGGAAGAACCGCCCCACAAACTGGACACTCCGCTGGACCTGAGCGCTGACGAAGGCATGAGCGACCTGATTCCCGGCGACAACCGCACGCCGCTGGACGTCCAGCCCATCATCAGCCGTCTGGTGGACAACGGGGACTTCCTGGAAGTACACAAGGACTTCGCCAAAAATGTCGTCGTCGGATTCGGCCGCATCTGCGGCGTGGTGGTCGGCATCATCGCCAACCAGCCCAATGTGAAAGCCGGCTGCCTGGATATCGACTCCTCCGACAAGGCCGCGCGCTTCATCCGTTTCTGCAACGCGTTCAATATTCCGTTGGTGAACTTGGTGGACGTACCCGGCTTCCTGCCCGGCAAGAACCAGGAACGGGGCGGCATTATCCGCCACGGCGCCAAACTTATCTTCGCCTATTCCCAGGCCACGGTGCCCAAAGTCACCCTGATCATGCGGAAAGCCTACGGCGGCGCCTACATCGCCATGTGCTGCAAGGACCTGGGCGCTGACGCCGTCTTCGCCTGGCCTGGTGCGGAAATTGCCGTTATGGGCGCGGAAGGCGCCGTCCCGGTACTCTACGGCCGCGAACTGAAGGCTGTGGAAGACCCGGCGGAAAAAGCCAAGCGCCAGGGAGAACTTCTGGAAGAATACCGGGAAGCCTTTTACAACCCGTATGTGGCGGCCGGCATGGGGCAGATTACGGAAGTCATCAATCCGGAAGAAACCCGCGCCAAAATCGCCTTCGCCCTGCGCACCCTGCTGAACAAGAAGGAAGTGCGCCCGGCCAAGAAACACGGCAACATTCCGCTCTAACATCCATCCCAACGGATTCATATGTTACTTACAACACTCGCTTTTGCCTTCGCACAGGGCATCGCCAACATTATGGACAATCTGAATTATCAGGTTGTCGGCATCATGGTGGTTATGCTGTGCCTGGGAGGCATGGCCGTCATTCTGACCGTCAGCGGCTCCATCGCCGCCGCCATTCAGAACAGGGCCAAAGCCAAAACAGCCGATCCCGTAGCCGTGCCTGCCGCCGATCCCGCTGCGGCGGGCAAACCGGGCATGACTCCGGAAATGCTCGCCATCCTTTCCGCCGCCGTGGATTCCGCCATGACGGAGCTTACGCCGGAAATGGTGGCCGTCATCTCCGCCGCCGTGGACGCAGGCCTGGACGGCATGAGCCACCGCATCGTGGAAATCAAGCAATCCCCGGGTTCCGGCTATGCGGCCGCAGGCAGGGCGGAAATTTTCGCCTCCCACCGCATCCGGCCTTCCCGCTGAACTACTGCATTATTCACCCTTACCCCGCCCAGGCGGAACCATTTAACTTAATATCCCATACCACACACTATTATGAAGAAACTTCGCATCACCGTAGACGGCAAAGTATTTGACGTATCCGTAGAACTTCTGGACCAGGTGTCCTCCTCCACTGCGGCGCCGGCCCCCGCACCTGTGGCCGCTCCCGCTCCTGCGGCTTCCGCACCCGTGGCCGCTCCGGCCCCGGCTCCCGCACCTGCTCCGGCTCCGGCCGCCGCCGGCGCAGGAGACGTTCCCAGCCCGCTTGCCGGGAAGGTCGTATCCCTGGACGTGGCAGCAGGCACCCCCGTGAAGGCCGGTGACCAGATTCTGACGCTGGAAGCCATGAAGATGAACACCATCATCTACGCTCCCGCCTCCGGCACGCTCACCGCTTTCTGCGTGAACCCGGGCGACACGGTTCAGGAAGGTCAGGCACTGGCCAAAATTGGTTAATCCCGGCGGCGGCAGCCCGGAAACGCCAACAGTCCCGGGCTCCGGCTCAGATAATAAACCGCTACAAAAATATTCCCTATGAGTCTTTTTGATTCATTAATCACCTTTTTACAGGGGATGGGCGTCTTCTCCCTATCATGGCAGATGGTAGGGATGTGGGGCATTGCCATTCTCCTCCTGTATCTGGGTGTAGCCAAGCAATACGAACCGCTCCTGATGGTTCCCATTGCTTTCGGCGCCCTCATTGCCAACATTCCGGATAACGGAATGCTCATCACCCAGCTGAACCAGCAGGTCATCTCCTCCAATGAACAGGGGGAAGTAACCGCCACGTCTCTGAACAACGTGGGGTACCTGCGCGTTCACGTGGCTCCGCTTCAGCAGGCTCCCTCCAAGGTGCCGGCCAACCTGACCACGCCTGAATCCCGTGCCCAGTATCAGGAAATCATGCAGCAGCCCATGCAGGTTTACCCCGGCAGCCAGCTGACCGTTTCCAAGATCAAGTCCGTGCGGGAATCCCAGGAAAAAGCCAAGGCTGACGCGGCCCTCCTGGGCGACGACAGCCTGACGGTGGACCCCAACCTGAAGGATTTCCAGAACGTGACGGAGGACAACGGCAATGAACCGGTCTTCCTGCTCACGAACGGAGAAGGGACCACCGTCGTCCGCCAGCAGGGCGTCAATTACTTTGACACCAGCGGCAACCGGATTCCGGTGGATCTGAAAACCCAGAAGCTGGAGCCCCTGGTGGTTTCAGCCGCAGGCAAATACGTGGCCGTAGGCCAGCATACCCAGGAACTGCTGGTCACCTCCATCCACGGGGGCCTGTATGACTGGATCGGGCTGGGCATCAAGGCTGAAATTTTCCCGCCCATCATCTTTCTGGGCGTAGGAGCCCTGACGGACTTCGGCCCGCTGCTTGCCGCTCCGCGCACCCTGCTTCTGGGCGCAGCGGCCCAGGTGGGCGTAGCCGCCACGTTCTTCATGGCCCTGTTCATGGGGTTCACCCCGAATGAATCCGCGTCCATCGGCATCATTGGCGGCGCTGACGGCCCCACCTCCATCTTCCTGACGATGAAGCTGGCCCCGCACCTGCTGGGCGCCGTGGCCGTGGCCGCATACACGTACATGTCCCTGGTTCCGCTGATACAGCCGCCCATCATGGCGTTGCTGACGACCAAGAAGGAACGCCTCATCCGCATGAAATCCCTGCGAACGGTCAGCAAGAGCGAAAAACTGTTTTTCGCCGTGCTGGTAACCATTGTCACCATTTTGCTGATTCCGGACGCATCCCCGCTGATCGGCATGCTGATGCTTGGCAACTTCCTGCGCGAATGCAAGGTGACGGAACGCCTGGTTCAGGCCTCCCAGAATGAAATCATCAACATCGTCACCATCTTCCTGGGAACCTCCGTGGGGCTCACGATGCAGGGCGACCGCTTCCTGCAGTCGGAAACGCTGCTGATCATCCTTCTGGGTATCGTCGCCTTCGGCGTGGCAACAGCGGGCGGAGTGATTGCCGCCAAGATTATGAACCTCATCTGGCGCAAGAATCCGGTCAACCCCCTGATCGGGTCCGCAGGCGTCTCCGCCGTCCCGATGGCAGCCCGCGTCTCCCACAATGTGGGCCAGAAGTACGACCCCTCCAACTACCTGCTCATGCACGCCATGGGCCCGAACGTTGCAGGCGTGATCGGCACCGCAGTCATCGCGGGCTACTACATCGCCACTCTGGCGAAATAACCAGAATTGAAAATTACTCCCGGCCTCGGCCCGTCCCATGAATTCCGCAGCCTCATTTTCCACCCCTCCGGAGGAGGAAGGACCATGCGGCGACTGGACTTATCATGAATGGGCCGAGGCTTTTTCCACCAATGATCTGGCCCGAGCCCTCCCCCCGGGGCATATTGCCGTCTGCCACGTTCAGACAGGAGGCCGCGGCAGGTTCAACCGCAAATGGATAGGGGAGGAAGGCGGCCTGTGGGCATCCTTCACCGTCCCCCTGTCCGCTCCTGAGGATACAGCGGCCGGCGTGCACTGGGGCCATTTGCCCCTGGTTGCGGGGCTGGCCCTGTTCAACATGCTCCGCGGCATGGGGCTGGATTCCGTGCGCCTGCGCTGGCCGAACGACCTGCTGGCGGGCAAATCCAAACTGGCGGGAATACTGGTGGAACGCCCGGCGGAGAACATGGCCGTCATCGGCATCGGCATCAATGTTTTCAATGATGTATCCTCCATCGCCGGGGAAATCAAGGACCCTCCGGCAAGGCTGGCGGATCTTGTTCGGGACTGCCCTTCCCTGCACGCCGTCATGGCTTCCCTGGGCAGTCATTTGAACCAGGTTCTTTCCGTCTTTTCCCACGGCGGCGTCCCCGCCCTTCAGGAGGGTCTGTCCCGGGCATGGGCCGGAGAAAGGCCGGTTTCCATTCTTACGGATGACGAAACCGTCCGGGGCATTTTTACAGGGATTGACGATCAGGGCAATCCTGTGCTATCCCTTCCGGCCGGCACCGTCCGCACCATTCCGGCGCACCTGATCAACAGGCTCCTCGAAGAATGAGCCTGCCGCTCCGTTTTACACGGGGTTTCTTTCTTTTTTCATCCAACAAAAATCACTGACATGAGTTACAAGGTACTGACACCAGAAGAAGCAGCAAGCCTGATCAAGCATGGCCACCATATTGGGCTGAGCGGATTCACGCCCGCCGGAACGGCCAAGGCCGTTACGGCTGCGCTGGCAAAAATCGCAGAAGCGGAACATGAGAAGGGGAACCCTTTCCAGGTGAGCGTCTTCACCGGTGCTTCCACCGGCGATTCCTGCGACGGGATCCTTTCCCGGGCCAAGGCAATCCGCTACCGCGCTCCCTACACCACCAACGTTGATTTCCGCAAGGCGGTGAACAACGGGGAAATCGCCTATAATGACATCCATTTGTCCCAGATGGCCCAGGAAGTGCGCTACGGGTTCATGGGCAACGTGGACATCGCCATTATTGAAGCTGTCTCTTATACACATCTGACGCTGCCGACGATAAGGCTC
>ENA-OZGX01001241-OZGX01001241.1-human-gut-metagenome-genome-assembly--contig:-NODE-1241-length-10222-cov-3.982984_pt1 | contig 10222 bp, 9 predicted proteins | sample MGYA00244040_ERZ653674 | MGnify/ENA primary metagenome ERZ653674 (study PRJEB26926, sample SAMN06165232) | human gut metagenome | biome: ENVO:00009003; feature: ENVO:2100002; material: ENVO:00002003... | reverse complement strand
CAGATGTGTATAAGAGACAGTTCCGTATCGGTTTCCTCTTTCACTGTTTCCGGTTCGGTTTTTTCTTCAGCTTCTTCTGCATCGGCTTCTTCTGCCATTTCAGCTTCCGCCGTTTCTTCTACAGCTTCTTCAGCCTCCGCAGTTTCTTCCATTTCTTTTTCAAGTTCCTGATTGTTTTCCACGCCTGCTCATGCCTTTCTATTCATTTTTTTTGTAGATTTCATCCAACTGGTCCATCAGTTGGTTCAGCGTCCGAAGTACATGCTCGTAATCCATACGCTTTGGTCCGATAATACCTATCGTGCTCTGAAGACCTTCTCCCAATTCATAAGTCGCAGTAACAACGCTGCAGTCCTTCATGGTCTGAATCGGTGTTTCCTGACCGATATAAACCTGAATTCCTCTATTCTCACTGTTTTCCAGTGTTTCATTCACCAGTCCTGTCAGTTCCTGTTTTTCTTCCAGGGTACTGATCAGCTCACTTGCTTTCCCTTTGTCTGCCAGCTCCGGATATTTAAAAATATTGGTTGTACCGCTTGTATAAATCTCTGTTTCCGGCTTTGAATGAATAGCCTCTGCGACCGCATCAATGATCGCTCCTATCAGCTCGCTGTGAACACCGGCCTGGGACTTTAAATTGGTAATCATCTGAAGATTGATTTCCTCAATGCTCAGCCCGTTTAACATTGTATTTAATAAGAGATTTAATTTTAAAATCGTTTCATCATCAATGGGTTCATTCAAATTCAACAGTTTATTTCGAACCAGATTGCCTTCAATGACAATCACCGTCAGCACCTGATTTTCATCTACCTTTGACAGCTGCAGAAATTTCACCTTTTTATGATGAATCCTCGGTGCGGAAATCATGGTTGCATAATTGGTATTTGTCGCAAGAACCTTCACAACCTGCTTTAATACCTGTTCCATTTTATCCGTCCGTTCAATCATCAATTCCTTGACTTCCCGGATTTCCTCATCCTTTTCCTGCATCATCTGATCTACATAAAGCCGGTAGCCTTTATCGGAAGGAATTCTTCCGGCGGAAGTGTGAGGCTGAATAATATAACCCATCTCTTCCAGATCAGACATCTCATTTCGAATGGTGGCGGAACTAAGCTTTAAATCTGTATATTTTGAAATGGTTCTGGAACCGACCGGTTCGCCTGTTTCTAAATAAGTCTGGATGATTGCCTTCAAAATTTTCATTTTTCTTTCATCCAACTGCATCAGCACGCCTCCCTTCTCTGAATTGTTAGCACTCGTTTTGTTGGAGTGCTAACATCTGTAATTAAAATAACACCCCAACATAGGAATGTCAAGGGTGTTTATATATTTTTAAGAAAGTTTCTATTCTTTGCTTTAAATTTCCGTAAACGTATATTTCTGGATAATCCCGGATGTCTCTACGATATACCGCACACTGCCATCCTCTAAGTCTTCCCGTTCCATGGTCATTTCCCGGTCCTTATGCTTTCTCTGAATATAGCCTTCAAAATCTCCCTCGGGAATCTCTATTTCTTCTATAAAAATGTCCCTCATCTGATTTCTGGCACATTCATTTAGAATTTCATGTACAACCTCATATTCTTTCAGCATCTTTCTCTTATCCTCCTATTCTTCCAGCTGCCGTCTGAGATATGTTCCGACGACATTTGAAAAATTTGCAATGTTTTTTATATAAGCAAAATCTTTTCCGAAGATCTTACGCTCCGCTGATAAATCCTGTTCCTCTCCCATAAATACACCGAGTACTGCAATTCCAAAGCCTCTTGCCCTTCTCACTTCCATTGCCGTATCCTTTACCGCATAATCTCCCGTATAGAGAGGGGCATCCGGTGCATTGGGACGATTCACATTCTGGTCGTTTGGTCTTCCATCACTTAACACGATCAGCACTTTATTAGGCTCCTCCCGCTTCATCAGGCTCTCTGTAGCCATACGGATGGCGAGACCATCCCGATTGTTTGAGGAACCGCGAAACTCAAACAAATTCATATCCGCATTCTCTTTATCCTCATAATCCCGGAAACGATGCAAAATCGTATAATCCCAGAACGTGCAGAAGCTCATGGCACGGTGGGGGATTCCTACTTTTGATAAAGCCCTGGATACTACAAAGCTTTGCAGTGCAACATAATTCTGACGCTTCTGTTGAGAACCGGAAGCATCAATTAAAAGCTCCACCACAAAATCCTCATTCTGCTTTTTGGTTTCCTTATCAAACAGCCGGTATTCCTTTGTTCTGCCAATCTGCCAAAGTCTTTCGGGACGTAAGATTCCGTATTGGGCCGATGCAAACTCCTTTTCACTTCTGGCGCGCAGAGCACGGCTTAGGGTGGCCTGTAAAATTTCGATATTGCGCTTCGTCACATTGGTATACTGCCTGTAGGTTCTTAAATTCATTTCCCTGGACCGCTGTACCAGCACATAAGTATTATTGACTGCCACCGGATTTTTCAGAATCCCTTCCGTCATATAAATCGAACAGCCCTTATGAGCTCCATAGCAGAGCTGATGATTCATCTGCTTTTGCTCCAGCTCTGTCAAATAGCTTTTCCCGTAGTTCCACTCAATATAGGAATGCATTTTCGCCACAGCCTGCTCATCCAAAAGGACTCTTCCCATACCGGAGCGTCTTTTCTTCTGATTTTCTTCGGAAAGCTCCGTCATATTTTGAACTACCTGATTCTGCATGCGTTCCAATGTATTTTCATACAATTCTTCCGACAAATAGTCCTGCCAGTCAAATTCCTGCAGCTCCTCCATGGTAACTGCCAGGATTTTTTCCAGACTCCCATGCCGTTTTTCAAATTCTTTATCTACACAGGTATTATACAGCTCATCTGTCAGACGGATAATCTCCATGGTATCTTCAGTATTTTTTAATGCCCTTAACTGATCCAGCACTGCCTGCACCTGTTTTTCCGTCACATAGGAAGAATCCAGCTCCTGACGAAGCAGTGCAAATCTGATCTTTCCAAGCAGGCCTTCCTTCTGCATATTGGTAAAACCTGAATCCAGAATTTCGCGGTAAGCACGTTTCCGGATATTCTCCACGCCCTTTCTTTCCGCACTGATCTTATGGGCACATGCCATATCAATGCACAAACCGGACACCTTCATAAGACCTGCTTCCTCAGCGCCGTAGTACAGCTTTTTCACCAGATACATGCTGTACTCCTCCGTAGAAAAATACTTTGCCATGGCGCCCTGCTTGATGGCATCATAAAGGGCGCTGTATTTTGAAGTTAAAAAAGCCTCCGCATTCAGCTTTGCATCCAGCGTATAATCTCCGCTGACCGTCCAGAGCAGATTTTTCATTCGGTTTTCTATCTCAAATAAATCAACCTGATTTTCCATAGCTTTTAGAACACGTCGCTCCTTGCCCAGTCTTCCGGGATTCGTGTCATGACAATGTCCTCCACGATCTCCCTTTCAAATAAATCAAAACTTTTATTTGTAATTCCCATATGCACTGCCTTCGATGGAGCAAGTCCGGTTTCAATGGTTTTTAAGGCTCCGATGAGTCCCCGAATGTCCACAGACTTTGTTGAAATCTCACTGTGCTCCGCCTTTAACTGAAGATCCAGAAAAAGTCCCGCAAACTGCTCTAAGGCGCCATCCTTTGCTTCCGGAAAATAGGTCTTTAAAATCAACATAATCGTATTCATCTCCTGCTTTGGCATATTGATGACCATAAAGCGGGATACCAACGCTTCATTGAGTTCTTTCGTACCGGCATACCCGTAATTCATGGTTCCGATAAAGCGCGTTGCGGGATGAAGCGTTATCCGGTCATATCCGGGAATATCAATGATTCCCCGATAATCCAGTGCCGCGTGGAGCACTGAAACCGCATCATTTTTTGCCATATTGATCTCATCAAAAACCCCAAAGCCGCCGTTTTCGGCACAAAGAGTCACCATTCCCTTTCGAAGACGTACTTCATTGTCAACAAAAGTATCTGTACCGATCAGCGCCGCACTGTCCACATTTACATGAAAGGAAATATTATAGGAAGGTCTGCCGAAAATATATGCCAGATTTTCCGCAAGTATGTTCTTTCCCGTTGCCTTTCCGCCGGAAAGCAGCAGATTTTCTCCCTTCAATAAGGCTGCGATGGACATTTCCAGAATTTCGCGGCCATAAAATGGAATTGGCGGCTGCGGAATGCGCACGCTCATAGCTTCCGTTACCGGATATTGTTTTCTAAAATTCTCTACATCCTTCAGTAAGCTTTCACTTACGTTTTGTTGCTTTAAAAAATCAAGATTCATGTATGTTCTCCGTTTTTTTATAACTAATTATTTTATTATAGCAAAAACTCCGCCAGTACACAATTGCTCACATCAATTCCAAGCTCAGTCAAACGGATATCGTTTCCATCTGCTTCCAGCAGACCTTTTTTTATAAGCTTTTCCACCGTTTTTTCATACTGCTGCCGATAAGGTGTCCAGTCCACTCCCTTCATTTTGCGCAGTCCCAAAAAGAAATACTCTTCCATGGCGGCTTCAGGGCTTAAAAGTTCTCTCTCCCCCTCAAAATTTCCTTTCCTATATTCAGCCAGATCTCTCTGATTGCTTTTCCGAACATTTCCAAGAAGAGAAGCTGCTCCAAGTCCCAGACCCAGATAATCTGCTCGTTCCCAGTAGGACAGATTGTGGCGGCATTCATACCCTCGCTTCGCATAATTAGAGATTTCGTATCGTTCATAGCCTTTCGAAGCAAGGAATGCCTTCGTTTCATAATACATTTCCCGTTCCGCGTCTTCATCTGGCAGCAGCTCCGGATGATCAGCGTAAAAATCAAAAAAGGGGGTTCCCTCTTCAATGATCAGACTGTAGGCAGAAATATGCTCCGGCTCCAGTGCTGCCACCTGTTCCATGGTCCTTCGCCATGTATCCACAGACTGGCCCGGAAGCGCCGACATCAAATCCACATTGATATTGGTAAACCCGCAGGCTCTCGCCAGCCTGTAATTTTCCAGAAATTGTTCCCATGTATGGATTCTGCCAAGGAGTTTTAATTCTTTGTTATCGGCAGACTGTAGTCCGAAGCTGATGCGGTTGATGCCTGCTTCTTTCCAAAGCATTAGCTTTTCTTCATCGACGGTTCCCGGATTAGCCTCAATCGTAATCTCTGCATGCTCTGAGATATTTCCAAGCTTTCTCAGTTTGTCCATGAGATGCACGATTTCTTTTCCTTCTAAAATACTTGGTGTGCCGCCCCCGAAAAAAACGGTTTCAGTTCTTCGGCTGTTCAGCAGCTCTGTATAGGTTTCTATCTCTTCTTCCAGCTTTTCCACATAAGCTTTCTGTACATTTTCCTCTGCCGGACCGGACAAAAAATCGCAGTAGCTGCACTTACGCACACAAAACGGAATGTGTATATAAATTCCTAATAATTTCTTCAAGTTCTTTTCCTTTTCTTTTCAATTTCTTCCAAAAATCTTAATAATTTTATTCTATCATATTTTACATGGATTTCACATCTCAAATATGATACACTATTTTCGGCAGGTTTGGGACAATCGCAAAGGAGAAAACATTATGGAACAAATACAAAGGCCTAGAAATTCCCAACAGAGGGCTCATAAAAAACGCAGAAAGGCAAAGAAAAAAGCATATGCGAAACTGTATCTGTTTCTTCTGCTGTTCATCATATTTGCTCTGGGATTTCTTCTTGGTCTCTGGGTCGGGACAAAAAACAGTAAAGCGATCAATTTTGTAATGGCTCCCGCATCTAATGATTCTCCTGAAAAAAAAGGAAAAGAAGAAGATAACGATAATACCCCTCTCCCCTGGAATCTGACTCTGGTAAATTTTGAAAATGCTTTACCGGAAGATTTCGAACCGGAGAGTCTTGCAGAGGTTGATAATGGTTATGTCGCAGACAGCCGTATTGCAGATGCAACCAAAGAAATGATCGCAGATGCAAGGGAAGAGGATGTCCGCATCATAGCGATTTCTGCTTATAGAGATTACGAATATCAGACAGATCTATATGAAAAGAAAGTGAAACGGCTTCAAGATGAAAAAGGGTATTCCGTAGAAAAAGCCAGAGAAGAGGCAAAAACAGTCGTTGCCTATCCCGGCACCAGCGAGCATCAGCTTGGGCTGGCGCTGGATCTGGTAGATGCACGTCATGTAGAACTGGATACCTCCCAGGAAAATACCGATGCTTACAAATGGCTGAAAAAGCACTGTCAGGAATATGGCTTTATCGTCCGTTATCCAAACGGCAAAACTGATATTACCGGTATCATTTATGAACCCTGGCATTTCCGCTATGTGGGAAAAGAAGCTGCGGACTTTATCATGGAGCATGAGATTACATTGGAAGAATATTTAACAGATTATTATAATCAGTAGCACAAAAATATCCCGGAAGTTCCGGGATATTTTTTAGTTCTCATCCAGTTTTAACACACTCATAAATGCCTGCTGCGGTATCTCTACGTTTCCAATCTGACGCATTCTCTTTTTACCTTCCTTCTGTTTTTCCAGAAGCTTTCTCTTACGGGTAATATCACCGCCATAGCATTTTGCCAGTACATCCTTGCGCATAGCTTTCACAGTTTCTCTTGCAATAATCTTTCCTCCCACTGCTGCCTGGATAGGAATTTCAAACAGGTGCCTTGGAATTTCGTCCTTCAGCTTTTCGCACATTTTACGTCCCCGCTCATAAGCGGATTCCTTATGTACGATAAAGGAAAGGGCATCCACTTCCTCCCTGTTTACCAGAATATCCAGCTTTACAAGCTCAGATTGTACATAACCCTTCAGGTCATAATCAAAGGAGGCATAGCCTTTGGAGCGGGATTTAAGCGCATCAAAGAAATCGTAAATAATTTCATTTAACGGAAGCTCATAGCGAAGCAGGGCACGGGTTGTTTCCATATATTCCATGCCAAGATAAATTCCGCGCCTTTCCTGACAAAGCTCCATAATAGAACCGATAAATTCCGTGGTAACCATAATTTCCGCGCTTACCATCGGTTCCTCCATATATTCAATTTCCGACGGGTCCGGCAGATTGGACGGGTTTGTCAGTTCAAGCATCGTACCGTCGGTTTTCTTTACATGATAAATAACTCCGGGAGCCGTTGTAACAAGGTCCAGATTATATTCTCTTTCCAACCGTTCCTGAACGATTTCCAGATGAAGCAATCCCAAAAAACCGCAGCGAAAACCAAATCCAAGCGCCAGCGATGTCTCCGGTTCAAACTGCAAGGCTGCATCATTTAACTGCAGCTTTTCCAGTGCATCTCTCAAATCCGGATATTTTGCACCGTCTGAGGGATACATTCCACAGTAAACCATGGGAAGTACTTTTTTGTAACCCGGCAGAGGTTCGGAACATGGATTTTCCCTGTTTGTTACCGTATCACCTACACGGGTATCCTTTACATTTTTGATGCTGGCAGTGATATAGCCTACCATACCGGCAGAAAGCTCCTCGCATGGAATGAACTGGCCTGCCCCAAAATAACCGACCTCCACCACATCTGCTGCGGCGCCTGTGGCCATCATCTTAATCGGCGTGCCTTTTTTTACAGTACCTTCCTTAATACGGCAGAAAATGATGACTCCTTTATAGGAATCATACACGGAATCAAAAATCAATGCCTGCAGAGGCGCCTGTGGGTCCCCTGTGGGGGCCGGAACCTTATGAACCACCGCCTCCAAAACCTGTTCCACGTTTAAACCGGTCTTAGCTGAAATCTGAGGCGCATCCTGCGCTTCAAGACCGATGACATCTTCAATCTCATCAATGACCCTCTGAGGCTCCGCGCTGGGCAGATCGATTTTATTAATAACCGGCACCACATCCAGATCGTGATCCAACGCAAGATATACATTGGCAAGAGTCTGGGCTTCAATTCCCTGGGCTGCATCTACGACGAGTATCGCCCCATCACAGGCCGCCAATGCTCTGGAAACCTCATAATTAAAGTCTACGTGTCCCGGTGTATCAATTAAATTGAAAATATATTCCTCACCATCTTCTGCCTTATAAACGGTACGCACCGTCTGAGCCTTAATAGTGATTCCCCGCTCCCTTTCCAGATCCATATTGTCAAGAACCTGATCCTGCATTTCACGGCTTGTGAGCAGACCGGTTTTTTCAATCAGTCTGTCTGCCAATGTGGATTTTCCATGATCGATATGTGCAATAATACAAAAATTTCTGATTTTACTCTGATCTATCTTTGACACAAAATTCCTCCTAAGTGAACCTTCCCTTCGGGCAGTTGCACACATATTTACATTTTAGTATAGCACATCCCCAAGAACCCTCGCAAGCACTTCCATTGCATTGCGCATCTCTTCTACCGTGTTTGTCTGGGCGCCTGCTTCGATCAGCATCGCGCCAGGATGGAGATGCAGATTAAACCGGAGACTTTTTAAATATACCTTTCTGGCAAACCCCGGAGTCATACTGTCACTTGCCAGCTTCATCTGCATAGTCAGCGCCAGATTATTTTCAATATAAGGATTTGGCAGATAATTAATGCTTCCGTTTTTCGCAGAATAGCTCAGACCGTTAAAAAACATTACCTGCGCTGTGGGCTTACCGTCAATTTCCTTTACCAGATGTACATTTTCTCCCACTCCATCACGGTGCAGGTCGATGACAATCTGAATACTTGGATTTTCTGCTAAAAGCTGCGAGATGACCGGTTCTGCCCTCGTATATGCCTTATTGCGATCCAGCTCTCCGTCCACCATATCAAACACTTCTTTATGATGAAGCACCTGATAGCCCTGCTGCTGCAGAAGACTGGTCAGATAAGAACCCATTCCCACGATCGTTGTGCTCTCATCACCCTCGATACTGTCCGCAAACGCTTCCTGAGAATGGGTATGATAGATCAAAATCTGCGGCCCGTCTGTTTCTTTATCCACATGAAAATCATAGGATAAAAGTTTCTCCGAATTAAGCTGCATGGGATTGGTCTTCGTACTGCTGTCTACATTATAGAGATGGCTTATAAGAAACTCATAATCCTTTAGCTGTTCCTCTGTATACACTGTCTGGGCAGGCTCCTCCGGCACTTCCAGCTGGCTGGTTTCTTCCTCCTCCAGCAGTGTTTCGAATGATAACTGATTTTCCTCTGCAAGCTGCTCCCGAAGCTTTTCGTCTTCATTCTCCGCCAAAGCTTCCATTCCATTTTCTGTTTCCACGACCGTTTCTTCAATTGTTTCTTCAATTTCAGAAGTAATAGGTAATTCTTCATAATTCCATTCCATGAGATCTGCCAGATTTGGAAACAAAAGCTCCACTGCCAGTTCAGAAGCGTCTGTCCTTCTTCCGATGCACAAAATTAATAAGACTCCCACACAAAGGCAGCCCAATTTCCAAATTCGCCTCATGAAATGCTCCTACCAATCGCCTTTCTACCTAATATATTCCCATACTACTCTAAAAATTCAATTCAAATGTCATATTTAAGGCTTCAGAAATGGTATAGCTTAGATTTTTTACTGTTTCATCAATATTTTTTGGTGTTACAAACATTCCTGCAATGCCGTTTGGAATCTTATCCATATCCTGACAGGCATCATAGACGATGGTTGCAGCATCCACCACAGTAGGTACCCCAATTGCAATGACCGGAACGCCCAATGTTTCTTCATTTAATCCCTTTCTATGATTTCCCACACCGGAGCCGGGATTGATTCCGGTATCAGAAAGCTGAATGGTCCGTCCCAGACGCTTGACACTTCTTGCCGCCAGCGCATCAATGGCAATGACACACTCCGGTCTTGTTTCTTTAATGATTCCTCTGATGATTTCCAGCGTTTCCATACCAGTCTGCGCCATTACCCCCGGTACGACTCCGCTGATCGCTGCCACTTTTTTATCGGGGAATGCATAGTTTCCGTATTCTTTTAAAATATGCCTCGTAATATACAGATTTCCAATGACCTCCGGCCCCAGCGCATCAGGCGTAACCTCCCTGTTTCCAAGACCTACCACAAGCACTGACTCCTTCTCCTCCCCTAAAAGAAGACGAAGCTGCTCTGCCAGAACTTCTGATACTTCTCTATGGCTTCCCTCATCAGGAACCACCATATCCGGTGCTTCCAGCGTCAGATAGGTTCCGATGGGCTTGCCAATGGCTTTTGCTCCGTTTTCCGTTTCTATTTTTACTTTTGTAATGATTACATTTCTTTTTTCATCGTATTGTTCCTCAACTGTCTCTTATACACAT
>ENA-OZGX01001240-OZGX01001240.1-human-gut-metagenome-genome-assembly--contig:-NODE-1240-length-10223-cov-5.822777_pt1 | contig 10223 bp, 6 predicted proteins | sample MGYA00244040_ERZ653674 | MGnify/ENA primary metagenome ERZ653674 (study PRJEB26926, sample SAMN06165232) | human gut metagenome | biome: ENVO:00009003; feature: ENVO:2100002; material: ENVO:00002003... | reverse complement strand
AGGGTCTCGTGGGCTCGGAGATGTGTATAAGAGACAGATATGATATAGGGCCAGCGTTCCTGCCTTCATATCCGCTATTCCAGGGCCATAGGCATTTATACCATCGGTACGATATGGGCTCCTGTGCGCTATTCCCTTTTCAAATGCGGTGTCCACATGTCCTACAAGCATCACATCGTAATGCTCCTCGGACTTATTCGTAGCAATAAGATAGTCTGGATGTAAGCCGTGGCCGGATACCCGTTTTGTGGAAAACTTTAAAGTCTTTAACCCATTTTCAAAGAAATCAATGATGCGGGTAGTGCCCGCAATGCTGTCAAACCCGCTGTCTATATTTACCAGCATTTCCAGCTGCGCAAAGTACTCTTCCTTATTATATTTATATTCCATGATCCTTCTCCTCGTCGAATGGATGCACGACAAAAAGTGTCTCTACTCTCTAGGTATATCGCCTGTAAAAATCTATATATAATTATAAAGTATAAACTATATGTTTGAAAAGCCTTTTCTCCCTCTTGCTGAAGAATTCGGTATGCCCAGGCTTGTCCGGTACTTGGCAACCGTCCTTCTCGCTATGTCCAGTCCTCGTCTAGAAAGCATAACTGCCAGTTCTTCATCGCTCAACGGTGCAGAAGAATCCTCTTCGCGAATCAACCTGGAAATCTGCTGCTTTACATCTAAAGAGCTTATATGTGGGTCCTGAGAATGAAAACTTCTTATAAAAAAATATTTTAATGGGAACGTACCAAAATCACAAGCCAGATACTTGCCACTTACTGCCCTGCTCACAGTGGATTTATGGACGCCCATCACCTCTGCGGCATCCTTCATACAAAAGCTAGACAATGCAGACGGTCCGTAGCGGAAAAAACGCTCCTGATATACCGCGATTGTCTCGCCTAGCCTTAGTATGGTCTTATCCCTTTTATCAAGACAATTTTGAAGGTAAGATAGCTGCTCCCACTTTTTATTTAGATAGCGCCTTAAATCTTGATCCTCTGTTTGTCTGAGCATATCCATATAGCTTTCAACCGGCTTCAGGGGCTGCCTTATGCCAACCAAAGCCACTTCTAGCTCTCCTTGGCAATTCCAAGTCACAGAAATGTCTGGAATTATATACTGTGGCTGGAAATCTCCAGAAAAATTCACCCCTGGTCTTGGATTTAAGGACCGAATGCGCTCCAGGGCCTGCTGTAACCGATTCTGGCTAATGCCCAGTTCCTTGGAAAGCATCTGTCGATTTCCAAAGGCAAGCTGATTCAGATGGCTGGTTACCAATTCCTTTTCTATCGCCTCACCGGCGCCAAGTTGCAATAAAAGGCACTCCCCTAAATTGGACGCCCCTATGCCAGGCGGGTCTAAGCTTTGCAGGCACGTGAGCGCATGCCGAAGTTCGCCTATGGAATAAGCAGATTCCCGGCATATCGTCTCGAAATCTGGCTTAAGATAGCCGTTCTCATCCAAAAATCCCGCAAGGTACTCTATAAGCTCACGCTCCTCACCTGAAAATGCAATATTTATCTGAAAAGAAATATAGCGCAGTAGTCCGCCTTGTTCCCTGGTGTCAGGTAGATCTTCGATTGTAAAGGACAGCTTCATATCGTCCCGGGCTCCTCTGCTTGGCCGGCGGGCTCTGTATTGGTCTGCAGGCAATTCTAGCTGTGAAAACCCAAGCTCCGGCTCAATCAAGGGGTTTTCCAAGGCCATTTCTTTCAAATAGCGCTGCAGGTTTATCTGATCCAGCTGAAGGATTTTAAAGCTCTGTTCCAATAACGGGGTGAGCCGTAGGGACGTTTCCTGCTTTACTACAAGTTCCTGCATATATCCTCCGAACGCAAAGTCACCGTCTTAATTGGTTTTAATTAAATCGACCAATTAAGACCAATTGGTAGATTTTTCGTCCTTTACCGACCAATTAACTTATTCTGGTAGGCCTCAATGCCCGCTTCTGTTATTTGCGTGCCGCCCGGTCCTACGGATATACGTACCAAGCCGCAGCTTTCCATTTGTCCCAGCATAAATCTAACATCACCTTGAGACAATAGCAAGCCAGCAGTCCTTGCCTGCTCCAGCAGGGCGCTGCGACCGGTTTTACGTCGGCCTTCATATGCTTCCTTTAGCCTTTCCAGCAGGAACAAATACTCCTTGCTGGTTACATTAGGCGGCCGCATAGCCAACGTTGCCTTCGCTTCTCGGGATTTGCCTTCTAAAGCATCTTGCTGCTTAATGTAGACACTAAATGCTGGAGGCAGGTCCGCCAACTCAATTACAGGCTTATCCAAAAAGGAAAGATACTCTACGCAATTTCTTAGTTCTCTAACGTTCCCTTTCCAGGGGTACTGCATAAACAGAGCCCAAACGTCGTCGTTCAAATCAAAGGGCTTACCAAAAACCTGCTGAAAATGGGCAACCAAACTTTCTATATCATCCCGTCGATCCCTTAATGGAGGCAAGAAGATGGGCAGGGTATTCAGCCTATAGTATAGGTCGCTCCTAAAACGGCCCTCCTCCACCATCTTTTCCAGCGACTCGTTGCTGGTGGCGATTACCCGTACATCCACGTGGATTATGCCTCCCCCGCCTATATGCATTATCTCCCTTTCCTGCAGGACACGTAGCAGCTTTACCTGCAGGGTTGGGCTCATGGCTTCCACTTCATCCAAAAAGATAGTTCCCGAATTAGCAAACTCAAACAGGCCCATCTTTCCACCTTTTTTGGCCCCCGTAAAGGCTCCCTCTTCGTATCCAAAAAGTTCGCTCTCCAGTAAATTATCAGGTAACGCCGCACAATTTATAGCTACAAATGGGCAGTCCCTTCTGGCGGAGGCCTTGTGTATGGCATGGACAAACAACTCCTTACCAGTGCCGCTTTCCCCGGTTATTAGTATAGAAGAATTGGTTTGCGCCATCTTCTTGGCTATATTGGCAGCCTGCTCCATAGAGCGACTGCGGCAGATGATATCGTCGAAGGTATACTTGGCGCATTGCTTGCTTTGGTTCAGCTGGCTGCGAAGTATACTTTGTTTTTTCTCCAGATCCTTAAATCGCTGCAAGTTTGCATAAGCGCCCATGGTCTTGCCATTATATACTATGGGGCGAATGGTTACATTCAGCAGCACCCCTTTATGACGCAGAAGCAGTGGTTCGCTGTCCACGCCTAAGTTTTTGTACTTGTCAAAAGGTATAAAATCAAACAGCTTGCCCACCTTTCGGCCCATCACCTGGCTTTTGGCTATATTTAATATCCGCTCCGCCGCAGCGTTATAGGCAAATACATTTTCCTGCTCATCCGCTCCTATTATGCCGTCAGACAGGGTATCCAGCAATATATCCAGCCGGTTTTCACTACGAACGCTTCGTTCAAATAGTTTATCAAAGCTGTAGGTATTGTCTGCCAACAGCTCAAAATAATCTTTTAGCTTATTCTGCCCCACCAAATGGTCTAGTTTCAGCTTTATTGCCACCTCCATAATGGTATTTGCGTCCAACAGCCGGCCGCCCACATCTATCATGTACTGAATTACTTCCGGCATGTAGCGGTATTCGCCTGGGGTGATCGCATATTCCAGATTCCCTGTGTACTTTACGCCAGGGTAATATGGATGCAGATCTATATGCTGTACCCCAAGCGCCTGAAGCCTGGTTATAGCTTCGTTGCACAGAGGTTCATTGCAGGATACAAACAAGGCGCTCGTTCCTGCAGGAATACGTTTTAGACGGGCAATGGCCTTTTTTGTAAAGGTAGACTCCGCTTTTACCCATTCTGCCCCTGGTGCTATATGCTTTACAATCTCATCGTCCGACCCAAAGGCAGAGTTTCCAATTAGGTACAAATCTGCAACCGGCCAGGAATCCAATACGCGGCTATTGGTATAGTGGGCATCCACGGACACCAACCCAGAAAACAAGCCCTCTATTTGGCTAGAAAATAGCATAGAATCCTGCTCATCATATGTAATTATAGCTATCTTCTTCATGATACCTCCCCATGCTTTCGCTCTTGGCAAGCGCCGGAATGACGTTGGGCGTTTCCCTTTCGTTGCTTCCATCTACTCCAATAAATAGTTTAGCACATGAATATTAAAATTCCTACCCTTGTTTCAATAGTTGGCACAAAAGTTGCTAATAAATAACTAGAGAGAATTGATCGCAACCATATTCTTTATAACACGATTCTTGCAAGCCCATCAAATGGGCTATATTACACAAACCAACGCGGAAAGGTATTTTAAAACCCATGAGTTACTATGTTAAGGCTGTGTGTTCCAGGTGTGGGCGCCCCCTGGAAGGAAACTACTATGACGCATGTCCCCACTGTGCCAAAGAGGGAGTAAATGCAAATTATCGGACAATATACCATCTTGTCGGTGCAAAGTTGCCTGCAGATCAGGGTAACCAGCCCGGTATATTTCGCTTTAGAAATTTCTACCCAATCGAAGACAACGCCCCGGTGGTCAGTATCGGGGAAGGCAATACGCCTCTCCTGCACATCCCCAGGATGGGTAAAAAACTAGGCCTAAGCCGCCTATACGTCAAAGATGAGTCTCGAAACCCCACCTGGTCTCAAAAGGATCGCCTTTGTGCCATCATGGTATCCAGGGCTCTAGCCGCAAATGCTCCAGGTATGGTTGTTTCTTCAACTGGTAATCAGGGGGCTTCTGTGGCTGCCTACTGTGCTGCCGCTGGCATCCCCTGCGCAGTGTTCACTACCTCAAATGTGTCTCCCGCCATGAAGACGCTTATGCAAGCCTACGGTGCCAAGCTATTTATTACCCCTTCCATGGCAGACCGGGTGACCATCATGAAAAAAGTGGTAAGCGAATTGGGATTTTTACCCGGCAGTGGCATGCCTAAGCCACCCATAGGCAGCGATTGTTTTGGGTTGGACGGTTATAAAAGCATCGCTTTCGAGTTGTATGAACAATGCAAAGGCGAAATGCCGGACTGGATCGTATTTTCCATATCTTATGGCGGCACCCTAGAGGGCGTATACAGAGGTCTATGTGATCTGAAAGCCATGGGATATATAGACAAGATACCTAGGATAGCTGCGGCGGAACGTTATGGCCCTGCCACCCGCACCATAGCCGCCGGCAAGGATGATCCTATCGCGATAGAAGACGCACCCCCCTCCATCCTTACTTCTATGGCCACGCCCATGGTAGCTTACCACACCGTAAAAGCCATAAAAGATAGCGGCGGCGCTGCCCGTGAGACTACCGATGAGGCGTCCTTAGCAATGCATAAGTTACTTGCTCAAAGTGAAGGAATATTTGCAGAACCTTCTAGCCTTCCTCCCTTCGTTGCAATAGAAAAGCTGCTGAACGAGGGCATTATGAAACCCGATGAAAAAATTATTGTGGTACTTACATCCACGGGACTAAAGTACATAGAGATAGCCCAGAGCTGGCTGCCCGATATACCTTGCATCAATCCCACTTTGGAAGAGTTCCGCGCTGCAGCAGCGGATAATTATGGCTGGAAGGTATAACGTTCAGGAGGTTCGCTATGGATTTTTATCAGAAGGCGCTGGCCTTGCAAAACGAGTCGATATCATACCGACGCTACCTACACATGCATCCCGAACCCGGCAGTTTTGAGGTAGCGACTGCAAAATATATTTCTGATAGGTTAAGTGAATTTGGCGTCGAACACCAGTTACTGCCTTGTAACGCAGTAATTGGTTATATTAGGGGGGATAAGCCTGGGAAATGTGTGGCCTTGCGAGCGGATATTGACGGCCTTATGACCCAGGATGCGTGCAATAAGCCTTATCAGTCGGTCAATTCAGGTGTTGCGCATGCATGCGGCCATGATTTTCATATTGCGGCGCTTCTCACCGCGGCAAAGCTGTTGCAGGAGCAGAAGCGGGCCCTCAGCGGCACCGTAAAGCTGATATTCCAACATTCCGAAGAGCGGCCCCCCAGCGGCGCAGCTATGCTAGTAAAAGATTATGCTGTAATGGACGGCGTAGACGCAATATTCGCGCTACACATTTTGAATGTGCTGGATGCCGGCGATATTTGTGTACAAGCAGGCGCCAGAATGTCTGGTTCCATGAACTTTTACGTGGATGTCCACGGCAAAGGCGGCCATGGTGCGACACCAAACGATTGCATTGACCCAATATTGGCCAGCTGTGCCATGATCATGAACCTTCAGAGCATCGTATCCAGAGAGATGCCTCCAGGAGAGGCGGTAAGCATTACTGTGGGGAAGATAATGGGTGGAACAGAACATAATTCCGTAGCCAATGACACGCATTTTGACGCTGCGATTAAGTGCCTTAATGCTGATCTTCGTAAACCCATAAAGGCATCCGTGCATCGCATCCTTACCACAACAGCGGAGACATATCGTTGCAGCATTGACGTAAAGTACACAGAATTCGGCCCCCCGCTTATAAACGATGCAAAGCTCTCCGCCCTGGCAGAGCGTAGCGCGGCCAACCAATTTGGCTCGGAACATGTGGTAAACTGCCCCCCCTGGCCTGTCAGCGAAGACTTTACAAAATATCTTGAAAAGGCCCCGGGCGTGTATGCCTTCCTGGGTGGTAGGAACGTGGAAAAAGGCTTTATCTTACAAAACCATCACCCTGCATTTGATGCGGACGAGTCTTCACTAGCCGTAGGCGCAGCGGCATATGCGGCTTTTGCTTACGATTTTCTAGAGCAGAATTAACTTTTTCGTTAATATGCCTATGATGGCTTATTAAAAAAATACTTTTAGGAGGAACCAAGATGAAGAAAATTTTGGCCCTGATCCTTATGCTGAGCATGATCTTTTCTATGTTCGCATGTAGTTCCCCCGCAGCAAATGAGTCCGGTGAACAAGCTGGTGAATCGGGCGGTGAAGCAAACGACCATCTCACCGTAGTCATTTCCAGCGATCCCTCTAACCTTGACCCAAGCGACTCTGACAACCAGACCCATTATCAGGTTACCCGTCAAATTTATGAGACTTTGTTTATTTATGACGAAAACGATCAGCTCCAGCCTTGGCTATGCGAAAGCTATGAATATGAAGATGATTGCACGCTGATCCTCAAAATCCGCCAAGGGGTTAAATTCCACAACGGGGATGAGCTTAAGGCCAGCGACGTATATTTCTCCTTTAAGCGTATCCATGAACAAAATATCGGTGGAGGCTTAGCGGATATCCCCTACTTTGACGTTGAGAAAAGCGAAGTGCTGGACGATTATACCCTCAAGTTTGTTACCACCACCCCGGCTGCCAGCCAGCTTTCGCTTTTAGAGGGCCCCGCTACCGGCATCATGTCTGAGCGGGCCTATACCGAAGCAAACGGTGATTTCCTCAATGGCGCCTGCGTTGGCACTGGTCCCTATAAGCTGGTATCTTACAGCGCCGGTGATAAGACGGAGTTAACCGCCTTTGACGACTACTGGGTAGAGGGTGAACCTAAGATCAAGGACGTGACCATTCGGGTTATCAGCGAGTCCGCTAGCCGCGCCGTTGAAGCTGAAAGCCTTGGTGCTGACCTGATTTACGACATCGGCGCTACCGATATCGACATGGTTGATGCAGCGGAAGGCGTAAGTATCGTTCAAAAGCTTGGCACTAACACCTCCCACCTGCTGTTCAATACTGCGAAAGCTCCTCTGGACAACCCCCTGGTGCGTGAAGCGATATGGTACGCTGTTGACGCTGAGGCCGCTGTAAAGCTGGCCTACGGTGATTTCGGCTCCTTCGCCCAAGGCTGGGTTTGCCCCGGTATCCTTGGTTTTGATGCGGATCTTGCGGCTCAGTACATGCCAAAGAGAGACGTGGAAAAGGCGAAGCAGCTCCTGGCGGAAGCCGGCTATCCAGATGGTCTTGAGCTGGAAATCGCCTGTCAAGGTAGCAATCAGGAACGTTTGGACATGTCTGAAGCATTCCAGGCACAGCTGGCCGAGGCTGGTATTACCCTGAATCTGAATGTAATGGAATCCGGTACCTGGAACGAATATGTTATTACCGGTCAGCATCAGCTCACCATCTATGGTTTCTCTTGCGCGGACTTGGAGTCTGACCGAGCTTTGAACCAGCTGATGCCCTCCCACGGTAACTACGCGCTGTGCAACTATGATAATCCTGAATTCCAGGCCACTGTTGAAACTGCTTGCTCCACGCTGGATACTGAAACCCGTGCACAGCTCTACGCCGATGCTGCTGAGATGCTGATGCGGGACTTCGTCACCCTTCCTCTGTGGCATAAGTCCCTGGCGGTGGCTGTAAAAGACGGTGTTGCCGGCTTTGAAATTACCCGTTCTTATGAGAACCACTACCTCCAGTCCGTTTATTTTGAATAAAGCGGGACTGCGCATCCATTTCATTTAGAAACCAATCTGTATCGGCGGCGTATAGCCACGCCGCCGATACACAACCAATTCCCCCCCTATTTTTCTCTCTAATTGGGAGGTCGAGAAATGCTTAAATATATTTTACGTAGGTTTGTATCCATGTTTGCGGTACTGCTAGTTACCGTGATCATTATATGTACGTTAATGTACTTTGTCCCTGGTGATCCAGCGGTAATCATGCTGGGGCAGGGCGCTACCAAGGATGCGATTGAAGCGCTTCATGAGCAATACCATATGGATGATCCATACTTGATTAAAATGGGGCGCTATTTTTCCGGCCTTATCCGAGGCGATATGGGAATCTCCTTTAAAAGTAAGACCGATGTATTTACGGAATTGATCGCCCGCTATCCCACTACCCTTAAGCTTGCATTTGGCAGCACCATATTCGGCCTAATCGTTGGCATTTCAGCGGGCATAATATCTGCGGTAAAACAGTATTCAGTACTAGATCGCTTTTTCACTGCATTTTCCCTATTTGGCGCGTCAGCTCCTTCCTTTTGGATTGCCATGATGCTTGTCCTTATCTTCGCGGTGAAGTTACGTGTCCTGCCTGCCACAGGTAGTTATGGACCAGAGTACTGGATCTTGCCAATATTTACCATGGGGCTGCAATGCAGCGCCTCAATTATGAGAATGACACGTTCCAGTATGCTGGAAGTGATCCGGCAGGACTATGTACGCACTGCCCGAGCAAAAGGGCAAACTGAGTTCGTAGTCATAGTTAAACATGCCCTGCGTAATGCTCTCATCCCCATCCTCACCACCACCGGTATTAAGCTATGCGGGTTTTTGGGCGGCTCTGTGCTATGTGAATCTGTGTTTGCTTTACCTGGCATAGGCAACTATATCCTCGACAGCGTTGGTTTCCAAGATTACAACGTGGTACAAGGCGGTACGATATTGATTTGTATCAACTGCGTCATTATCACCTTTGTTGTTGATATGCTTTACGCGCTGGTAGATCCCCGTATAAAGGCGCAGTATGGCGGTAAATCCAAGAAAAAGACAAAGCAGGCTCTCGTTCCTGCAAGTGGGGAGGCCCAAGTATGAGCAACACAAAAAGACGCAAAAAAAACGGCCCCATTGCAGATGTCTGGCGCAAACTAAAAAAGAACAAATGGGCCATGGTTAGCCTATATATAATCATATTCTTGGTTCTTATTGCTATATTTGCGCCCTGGATTATACCTTATGACTATGCAGCACAAGATTACGACTCCATACTACTAGAGCCAAGTAAGGATCATCTTTTCGGCACAGACAACTTTGGAAGAGATATATTCAGCCGCATATTGTATGGCAGCCGCTACACTGTATTCATTGGATTTGGCTGTATCACGATATCCGCCATTGTGGGTATAGCGCTGGGGTTGATTGCAGCCTACTATCCCAGACTAGATGGCCTGATTATGCGCATTATCGACATCGTGATCGGCATGCCTGCTATGACCTTGCTCATGTGCCTTATTGCCGTCATGGGCATAAGTTTGCGAAATATGTGCATTGCTCTGTGTGTGACCCATATTCCTCCTTTTGCTCGGGTTACCAGGGCGCAAGTGCTTACCCTTAAAAACCAAGAGTTTATTGAAGCGTCCATTGCGCTTGGTGCAAGCGACAGGCGAATCCTGCTTAAGCATATACTCCCGAACGCTTTGGCCCCCAATATTATCGAGTATACATTAGGCTGTGGCGGGGTAATCCTGTGGAGCGCATCGCTATCTTTTATTGGAATGGGCGTGCAGGCGCCTACGCCTGAGTGGGGCCTGATGATCTCCGCAGGCCGTCAGTATCTAAGGCTTGCCCCTCATATGGCTATCATTCCTGTCTCTTATACACATCTGACGCTGCCGACGATAAGGC
>ENA-OZGX01001233-OZGX01001233.1-human-gut-metagenome-genome-assembly--contig:-NODE-1233-length-10251-cov-4.630738_pt1 | contig 10251 bp, 7 predicted proteins | sample MGYA00244040_ERZ653674 | MGnify/ENA primary metagenome ERZ653674 (study PRJEB26926, sample SAMN06165232) | human gut metagenome | biome: ENVO:00009003; feature: ENVO:2100002; material: ENVO:00002003... | reverse complement strand
GCTGGATCGGGGATATGAAATAGAAGATATCTGTGCCATAGCAGGATGTGAGGCTCCGTTTGTAGAAGATGTGAGAAAGGAGCTGCACTGGTGAAAGAAATGCAGCAATGCTTCGGAAGAGGTGAGAAGGAATCAAAATATTAAAATAAATCAAGAGATTTGATAAAATCACCACTTGATAAGATCAAGAAACTATGATACTATTTAATCTGTCATCAGAAATGATGATGAAATGCAAAGAAGAGGAATAGTAACCCTACGCTGGAAAGCAGAGAACTGCCGGTTGGTGCGAGACAGTCAGAAGCAGAAGGAGAACTCACCTTGGAGCAGCTGACTGAAGGTCGATGAGTGTGATGCATGGCTGTGTAGGTTCAGACGGGATCCTGCCGTAGAAGAGGGAAGGACATATCCTGATCAGGAACGTGTCTGATGAGAGCATGGAATACCATGAAGTAGAGTGGTACCGCGTAAGATTTTACGTCTCTACAGAAATGCGGAATGCATTCTGTAGAGATTTTTTATGTCATTAGGAAATTACTCCGTAATGTTCCAATGACATAAAAAACCCTCCGGGCAGGATCGCACTGCGGCGGAAGGGTAGATGTCGCATGGAGCGACCCGCCGCAGGCGGAGAATCCTGCAAGCAGGATTCTTTTTTATTTACAGGAAATCAGGTTGTTCCTGACATTCCGGATTGAAGCATGCAAAATAAAATGACAGAATAATCGACAAAATATGACAATAAAACTGAAATAAATCCACAAACTGGAAAGTGAATAAAAAAATAGAAGAAAAATGAAAAAATGTGTTGACAAATAAAGACCGTTCGATTATACTAAAGTTACAAAAACACAGAAGAAAAAGAAAAAAGTACAAAGGACAAGTACTTAAGAAGCACTCAATCGTATGGATGCACAAAAGAAAAAGTAACGAAGAACATAAGAGAAACAGATTGATGAACCGTTACAGTACCTGGTACAAAAGAAAAAGTGGAGAAGTACGAAAGAGAAAAGAAAACTGAATAAGGAAACGATACTACGAAAAGAGGTAGAGACCATTGGAGAGTATAGTTTAGAAGCGGGTGTTGATCGAAAGGATTGATGCCCGCTTCGCCGTATAGGAAATTATTTTGCAAAAATTTTGGACGGGCTTTTTGGGATCAAACCAGAGAAAAGAAGTGAAGAAAGAAATTTCCTGTGGTATTTCGGCGGTAAATAGGGTATCATGGTTTACAGATGCCGGCTTTTGAAACGGCAGTTACTTTTAATAGAAGAAACATACGCAGTACAGGAATGAGGATGAAAATGGCAGATACCGACAGAGATGAAGAATTTGACGAAATAGACAGAAGAGAATACCGGAGAAAACGACGGATGAAAAATCAGATCATTGCCTATGTCAGTGCCACGGTTATCATGGCAGTGGTAATCGCCGGAGCCGGGATTGGAATCCATAAGGGAATTACCTCCTATCAGGATAAGAAAAATGCCAGAGAGCTGCAAGCACAGCTTGAAGAGATGAGTGCACAGCAGGAAGAGCCGGTGGTAGTGGAAGCTCCGGCGGCAAGTCCGGAAGAAGAGACACAGGAGCAGCTAAGCCCCCTGGATGAGATCGTAAATGCACAGATTGAAACGATGCCGATCGAAGATAAGGTAGCCGGACTCTTTGTCATCACTCCGGAAGCACTGACAGGAACAGATCAGGTGACCAAGGCGGGCGATACTACGAAGGAAAAGCTGACACAGTATGCAGTAGGAGGACTGGTTTATTTTAAGCAGAATATTTCTTCGGGGGATCAGCTGAAGGAAATGATCAGCAATACAGACAGTTACAGTAAATACCCATTATTTATTGCTGCAGATGAAGAGGGCGGATCTGTGAGCCGTCTTGCAGCAGCAGGTCTTGCTGAAAATGTGGGAACCATGAAGGAGATCGGAGCATCCGGAAACCCGGACAATGCGAAGACTGCAGGAAGCAGTATTGCCTCCTATCTGACAGAGTATGGCTTTAATCTTGATTTTGCACCGGTTGCTGATGTAGTGACAGAAGGGAATACTTCTATTGGAGACAGATCCTTTGGAACAAATGCCGGTGATGTGGCTACTTATGTGGCAAAGAGCGTGGAAGGTCTGCAGGAGGGTGGTGTCAGTGCCTGCCTGAAGCACTTCCCCGGACTTGGCAGTGTAGACGAAGATTCCCATGAAGGAATGGTCGTTTCTGAAAAAACACTGGAGGATTTTGAAACAACAGATTTTCTTTCTTTCCAGGCAGGAATTGATGCCGGAGCAGATTTTGTCATGGTCGGACATCTGTCTGTACCTGGTATTACAGGAGACAATACCCCCTGTACGCTTTCTGAAAAGATGATCACGGAGGTTCTTCGTGGCCAGATGGGCTTTGACGGAGTTGTTATTACCGATTCTATGGCAATGAGTGCCATTACAGATTATTATACAGCAGATGAGGCAGCCGTAAAGGCGCTGCAGGCCGGGGCAGATATGATCCTTATGCCTGAAGATTTCGAAACAGCCTATCAGGGAGTGCTGGATGCAGTAAATAATGGAACCCTTACTGAAGACAGGATTAATGAATCTCTTGTCAGGATCTACCGTGTGAAGCTGAAAGACAGAGCTTCGTAAGAAAACCCGGATTCCGGGTTCAGGGAAAATCCCGGAGGAGAAGCCGGGTTTTCAGTGCATGTAATGTATAAAGATTTCAAATAATTAAAAAATTTAAAAAAATTTCAAATTTGCTGTTGACAAAAAGAATAGTATCATGTATATTAATACTTGTCCGTTGGATACAGCGGTTCGAAATTGAAAACGCACGAGTGGCTCAGTTGGTGGAGCACGACCTTGCCAAGGTCGGGGCCGCGGGTTCGAGTCCCGTCTCGTGCTCTTGAAAAGTCCAGTAGTTACTGGACTTTCAGACTGTAGACAAAACGCTTTTGGTCAGCACTCCAGAAGCGTTTTTCTTGTTTTCGGTTCAAAAAGTGTGTACTTGATCAATAATAAACACTTTTGGGCTCCCCTTTTTCCCTTCTTGGCTATCATCTTTGCCAGTTTTTTCAGATTCATGCAGGCAAACGTAAGCCCGACTTTCATTTCCATCCGGGCTTTTCCTATCATCTGTGTATAGTGGAATCCGTGGTTTTCTTTTGCTGTTCCGAAGAGGCGCTCTACGGTCTCTTTCCGTTGCGCATACACTTCCTTCATCCCAATCGTATGCCGGATATCCTCACACTTTTCCATGTACGGCTCCCAGATATGCCGGGTCACTACCTTCACATGATCCCTGCTTTCTGTGCACTGCTTCAGATATGGACATCCTTCACAGACGATTCCGCAGCTCTTGTATTCCCGGTATCCGGAACGGTTCGTCGTATGATAAGCCAGCACCTGATCATTCGGGCATACATAGCAGTCAAAATATTCATCATACACATACTCGGCTTTTTTGAAAAAACCATCTTTGGTCATGGGGCGTTTATACGGTAGAAGCGGTGTGATACCATCATCCAGAAGTAACTTTGCTATCGCTGGTGTTTTGTATCCTGCATCGGCTACCAGTGTCTGAATGCCAATGTCTTTTATCTTATCATACAGGGATTTAAATGTCCGGCTGTCATGCTGATTGCCGGGATTTACACTATAACCCAGAATCCATCCGTTTTTGTCACAGGCTGTCTGCACGGAATACGCAAAAACATTTTTATGCTCACCCTTTCGGAACCATCCGCTTTCCGGATCCGTTGTACTTTCCTTGACCGTTTTTTCTTCTTTTCCATCAGAGCTGCCACCACAGGAGGGGATCTTTGGGATCTTCCTTCTTTTCTTTCAGAGGCTTTTTCCCATGCGCTTCCCGGTCTTCGTTGATTTCCTTCTTTAACTGCTCTTCGAAGAACAGTGCTTCCTCATCTGCAATCCGTTTCCGCATCTTTTTGCTGTTTGCCCGTGCTTTTACATGAGTGGCATCCACGAAGACCTCGGAAGGATCGATCAGTCTGTATTTATAGCATTCCTGCAGGATACAGGAAAAGATCTGTTCAAAAAGATCAGTATCCTTAAAGCGTCTGGTATAATTCTTTCCAAACGTAGAGAAATGGGGAACCTTGTCCATCATTTCCAGACCGAGGAACCATCGGTATGCGACATTGACTTCGATTTCTTTTACTGTCTGGCGCATACTTCGGATGCCGTACAGATACTGGATGAATGGAATTTTAATGAGCATGACCGGATCCATGCTGGGGCGGCCATTGTCTGCACTGTATTTATCGATCACAAGGTCATAGATAAAACTCCAGTCGATTGCCTAGTCAATCAGGCGCAGCAGATGATCCTGCGGAACAAGGTCATCCATGCAGAACATCTGAATCTGTTCTCTTTTCTTATCTGCATTCTGTGTCATCATAGGAAACACCGCCTTTATTTTGATACTTTCATTATACCAAAAAAGTAGTGAAAAGTCCCGTAAATACGGCATTTTCACTACTTCTTATATGCTTGTAAGTACATAATTTTTGCAGTCATGACACAAGAAAAGCTCCCTCACAGGAAGGAGCTTTGTCTACAGTCTGAGCCTGAGGCTTCTTTAGAAGCACTCAGGCTTTATCATTCTGAAAACTAGATCTGGAACTGATGCATCAGCTGTAACATAGTATGTACCTGCGCGGACTGTTCTTCGCTGACAGCGGCGGTCTCCTGAGAAGATGCGGAGTTGTTGTCCACGATTCCGGCCACATGAGCGATGTTTTCATCGATCTGCTGGACGCTGGACACTTCAGCCTGAAGGGCCTGTGCCATATCAACCATACGCTTGGTAGAAGCCTCGGCTTCTTCCATTACCTGATCCATGCTGGCTTCGGCTTCTTCTGCAATGGCGATTCCCTTGTTGACAGCATCGATGGTGCTCTCGATCAGCTTTGTGGTCTCTCCGGCAGCCTCGGTGGACTGTTCCGCCAGATTCTTGACCTGCTCGGCTACGACAGCAAATCCGCGGCCTGCTTCTCCGGCACGGGCAGCCTCGATGGAGGCATTCAGTGACAGGAGGTTGGTCTGGGAAGCGATATCCTCAATGACCTGAATGATAGAACGAATCTCCTCGGAACATTTACTGATCTCACCGATTGCGACTTTCAGTTCCTGCATCTTGGCATTGCCATCAGCAACCGTCTGTGCGGACTGCTTGGAGATATCTGCGGTCTCCTGTGCAACTCTGGCTTTTTCTTCAATACTCTTTGCCATAGCGTCGATCATCTGGGATGCTTCGGAAATCTTGGAGGCCTGTGCGGTACAACCTTCTGCCAGATCGGTAGCTGCCTGTGCCAGCTGCTCGGAACCACCATCGATCTCCTGTGCGCTGACCTGAATGGTGGACAGTGCCTTCTTCATATCGGCAATGATCTTCACCATGGAATCCTTGATCTGTACAAAGTCACCGACATATTCTTCCGTAGGCTCTACACGGTAATTGCCCTGACCCATCTGACCTAAGATCTCGGAAATCTCGGTGATCATCTTGGTAAAGTTGTCGTTCATGAAATGAACGGCCTGCACCATGATGCCGACTTCACTGTCATCCTCCGGCAGATCCAGACGGCTGTCAAAATGTCCCTGCGCAAGTACTTTCATCTGCTCGGATACTTTTACAATGGGAATCAGCAGTTCCTGTTTTGCAAAGGTCAGTGTGGTGACAATCTTGCGGGCAATGGTCAGGAAGCAGAGAATGAAAATCACCATGGTAGTGATCATTATCAGATTCAGAGTATTTTGCTTCTGAGCCATACGTGCCTGGATATCATTGATACAATTATCTGTGGTTGCAGTGATCTCCTGTACGGTAGATTCATATTCCTCACCAAATACATAAGAAATAGCTGCTTGTGTATCTCCGGAACCGGCCTTATCCATGGCTTCTTCTTCCTGAGGAACCAGACCGTTGGACATTTCAGCAATATGGTTTAACAGTGCCCATTCATTGTCGGTCAGACCGTCTTTCTGAAGACCTTCCCAGGCAATGTCACGATTTTTGTCCTCGTTTAATTCCTTCATATAATTGTCATAGTAGGTCTGGTCTCCGGTGACTGCGTAAGACTGTACGGCAGCGGTCAGCGTCTTGGAACCCAGACGATACTGGTTCAGATACATGGTAGCTTCCAGCTGCTGGGAATTGATCCGGCTCAGATACATGTTGGATCCGATGAACAGGATCAGCATAACGATGCTGATGATCAGTATCCGATAGGTTGATCTTGTGTTTTGCTGCAGCATGGCAGACTGACTGGTTACTTTGCTTTGCTTTTTCATTTGAAATATAACCTCTTTTCTGTAATACATGGTGAACTGATGTGTTACGAAAATTCTTTTCCTACAGTATACTACAATTATCGGAATTATACAAATCTTGCACCTTTAAAAATACAGCAAAAACGCGTAAAATTATTTATACGAACCATCAGTGACGACTTGCACCCTATACAGGAAGATGGTACTATAAAAAGTAAGAGGCATGATTCGGAAAAGAGAAGATAACGATAAATAAACAGACTGTAGACAAAGCTCCCTCACAGGAAGGAGCTTTGTCTACAGTCTGAAAGTCCAGTAGTTACTGGACTTTTTTATTTGCGTGTTGCATAGTATACTAATTCAATGCTATGAGGTTATTCTGTCCTCAAATTTTATTCGATATATTTTACCCAACTTTTAATTTTGTTATACAATATTTTTTAGATAAGTCTTTTGGGGACGGCCACTTTCAAGAACTGAAAAAACAATTAGAAAAAGTGAAAATTGGACTTAGAAAGAACAACATGAGGCCTGCAAAGTAATTGCACACAGGTTTTCCACGTGCTAAAATATTCTCACAGGGAATTCAGTTATAAGATGTAAAAGGAGAATACAGTATGAGAAAGAGAATTTTAGCACTGGTACTGGCGCTGACCGTGAGTCTTTGCCCGGTAATGACAGCAGATGCTGCAATGATAGTCAAGAATAATATGGGGGCATTGTATACTTCTAATATACTGGATAAAAACAAGACAGAAATACCTAAAGATTCACTGCAGAAAATTGCTGCGGGATACAAGATCAACTATTCAGCAGAAGATCTGGAAGCTCTGAAAAAGATTTTTGATGTAAATATATATGCCAAGGCTTATCCTGATGTTGCCAAGGCATATGGAAATGACAGGGAGGCTCTTTGGAATCATTATATTACCCATGGATTAAAGGAAGGAAGAACACAGATAAATCCGGCATTTAATGTGTTCGCCTATATTTCTGCTTATCCGGATCTTCAGAATGCGTTCGGGGATGATCTGGTGGCATATTATGTGCATTACGCCAATTATGGTATCAATGAGAACAGAAAACTAACAACGATCGATGCTGTAACAAAGGCAGGAATTACGGTGAGTGGAATGAACGGACAGGTGATTGCAAAGCCCGCAGTGCCGGAATCCGTACTGGCAGATCCAGCAGAAGAAACGATTTCTGTTCCGGCCAGTGTGCCAGAGAGTCCTAAGACAGAGAGTAAGCCGGAAGCAACAGCGGCACCTTCAGAAGCACCGAAGCCTTCAGAAACACCAGCACCAACGGAAGTACCACCAGCACCAGAACCGTCAGAAAAACCTGAATGTGGGCATAATAAAATGGAATATGTGCATATTGAAGATACATTGAGCCATGCGTATAAGTGTGCATCTTGCAATTATATAAGTAAAGAAGAAAACTGTGAGATAGGTAAATACAAGTCTATTGGAGACAATCGACATCAGGGAATATGTAAGTTATGTGAAGGAGTGGTAGCAGAGGAACCCTGTACATTCAAAAATGGAAAATGTACCGTGTGCGGCTCAGAGCATACACATGAGTTTGATCCTTCTACTGGTAAGTGCATATGTGGAGCAGAGGGAAATAGTAATCCGGAAGAAAAAAGCAGTAATGAATAAAGAAAAAAGAGCCTTTCATTTGACTGTGGTATTATCTCAAAATCAGTCTGAAGGGCTCTTTTTTTATGGGAGAATATACAAAGTGATAAAATTGAGATAGAATATAAACAAGGTGCAATGGCACTATTGGAAATATAAGAGAAAGAAATAAAATACCTATGAAAAATATCCTGGACAAAAATATGTTCTTTGCCGGATTGAAAGCAGTTATTCTTGCAAAATTCGGTGAACAGGACGGAGCTGCACTGTGGAAAAAAGCGGGAAACTACAGCATGAAGCTGATCAGAGAGAATAAAGGAGCTGTAAAGGATGCCAGAAATGTAGCATATCCCATGGCTGGCATTTATCTGGCACTGCAGGAGAAGGTTTCGAAAGAAGAGGCCTTAAAGCTTATGATGGACTATGCGCCCTCTGCCGGGGAAGCAGTGAAAGCAAAGCTGGCAGCCCTTACCGGGATCCCTGGACTGCCAAGGATCATATGGCGGAACCGGGAAGCGATCATGAGAAGCACCGGTCATGTGTGCCATTGACAAGATTTACACCACAGGGATCCGGGGAGTATGCTATCACAGGGAAAAATCGGTTGCCGAGGGGGCTGAATACTGTGATTACTATATCACAAGAAAATGATGGACAAAATTTTATAAAATGGTAAGATAGGGAGAAGTGCCATGTTTTTTATGATGGGTATTACGGATGGCAGGAAGGATTTTGATTTTATACAGACGATTATCTGTAATCTGTGTGGAAAATATGGGAGATATCAGGTTTTTATGACCTATACGGTGCTTTCCCTGTTTTTGATCCCCTGCCTGAAATGGAATAAGCATTATTACGTGCAGACAAGCTGCTGTCATGCCCTATATGAACTGGATCCGGAGATTGGAAAAGCAATTTCCCGTGGGGAGCCTGTGGAAATACGTCAGGAACATCTGACCAGAGTAAACAGGGGAGGCTATGGCAGCTTTTATGGTGCGTATAAACATTGTCAGTGCTGTGGCTTTGAGACGGCAGAGGATTTTGAATATTGTCCCAAATGTGGAATGAGATTTTAATGGTGATAAAAGATGAAAGAGCGGTTGGACAGAAAACAGTTTTTATTATATGCCCTGAAGCTGGCATTTCCGATCATGATACAGAACCTGATCAGTACGCTGGTGAATTCAGCGGATACGATCATGCTTGGTTATGTGAGCCAGACAGCCATGGCGGCCTCGTCTCTGGCAAATCAGTATACCTTTGTGCTGTTCTGCTTTTATTATGGACTTGGGATAGGGACAAGCGTGCTCTGCGCCCAATACTTTGGAAAAGGAGACAAGCAGACAGTTGAAAGGATCATTGGACTGGCTGCCAGAGTGGCGATCCTGATCTCGCTTCTGTTTTTTGTGTTTTCTTTTTTTGCACCGGAAGCGATCATGAAGATATTTACTGACAGTCCACAGACCATAAAGGAAGGAGCAGCTTATCTGAAGGTGCTCTCCTTTTCCTTTGTGTTCATGGGATTCTCACAGGTTTTTGTGAGTGCCCTGCGCAGTGTAGGGAAGATCGTTTTTCCTTCTGCGCTGTATGTGGTTTCCCTGTTAGTCAATGTGATGATGAATGCAGCCTTTATTTTCGGGCTGTTTGGACTGCCAAGACTGGGTGTTGTAGGAGTAGCGCTTGGCACGGTATCGGCAAGAGCAGTGGAAGTGATCCTGTGTTTTGTGTATTCTGCAGCAGGTAAGGATATTAAATTCCGGCTGAAGAATCTGTTCAGGCGGTCAGGCGTTCTTTTTAAAGATTTTTTGAAGATAAGTGCACCGTCTGTGGTGAATGATTTGATGTGGGGAATGGCAGCCACGACCTGTACGGCGATCCTTGGACATATCGGAGATGATATGGTAGCGGCCAATGCAGTAGCTGTCATGGTGGTCAATATGGGTGCCATTGTCTGCCGTGGCTTTTCTAATGCCACAACGATCATCGTCAGTCAGACGCTTGGTGAAAACAGGATGGAGGATACGAAGGTATATGCGAAAAGAATACTGTGGCTTACTGTGATCGTAAGTCTTCTGGGCTGCTGCGTGATCCTGGCGATCCGTCCGTTTATGGTACAGTTTTATCGTGATAAGCTGACAGAGACAGCGATATATTATCTGGGGATCATTATGATCATGACCACCTGGAGACTGGTAGGGGAAGGTATTAATACCTGTTTGATCTGCGGGTGCTTTCGTGGTGGTGGTGATGCGAAGTTCGGCATGGTAGTGGATACGGTGTTTACTGTCTCTTATACACATCTGACGCTGCCGACGATAAGG
>ENA-OZGX01001231-OZGX01001231.1-human-gut-metagenome-genome-assembly--contig:-NODE-1231-length-10253-cov-4.965385_pt1 | contig 10253 bp, 10 predicted proteins | sample MGYA00244040_ERZ653674 | MGnify/ENA primary metagenome ERZ653674 (study PRJEB26926, sample SAMN06165232) | human gut metagenome | biome: ENVO:00009003; feature: ENVO:2100002; material: ENVO:00002003... | reverse complement strand
GGTCCCCTCCCAGCCGCAGCCTGCCCGTCCGCTCCGGAAAGAGCGGCAACAGCAGGAGCTGTCCGCAGCCGGGTCTCTCCGCCCGAAAGCGAGTCGCAGATTTTGCGCGCGATATTCAGATCGACCAGAAAATGCTGGCCCAGCGCCTTTTTAGCCCTTACTTCACTCATTCTATTTCAGCAATTCATAATAACAGCCGTTCCCGAACGCTCCGTTCCCGACAAAAGCGCGGTGCATCGTCCTCACGAAACGGAATCCGGCTTCGGCCAGCACCCGCTGCGAAGCGGGATTCGAGGCGTATGCGGCAGCAAAGATACGAATTATCGGGGTATTTGCGAAAACCCGCTCCGCGGCTCGCGCCACGGCGGCGGTCATAACGCCCGTCCCCGGTACGAAGCCCCGATCCAATAGCCGATTCCGGCGTTGAACCGCCCGACATCCGTCTCCGGCGCAAACCCGATGCCGCCCACGGCTTTGCCGCCGATCACTACGGCGAAATCCTCCGGCCGGGATTTGGCCACGGCCTGCGCGATGAAGGCGTCCCCTTCGCCTCAGCCCTCTCAAAAAAAATCCGCCGGGCGCGATGTCCGGCGGATAACTCTCAGCGTTTTTGTTTACGCGATTTCTTCTTTTCCTGCCGCTCTTTGGCCCGGCGTTCGAGCCGCAGGCGACGCTGCGTCAGGCGGAACGTGTAGAGCAGGCCCACGAAACCCACGCCCAGCAGCGTAATCCAGAACCAGACGGCAATGCCCCGTTCCATATACTCCAGCGCGTAAATCACGCCCGCGACCGCCGCGATCATCATCACGAGACGGACGATCTGCATAACATTCGTTTTCCTCATATCACTCTTTATTTTACACGTTTCCGACTCCGGGCGCCGGCCGCCGCAACCGCCGCGCCGCACGGACCGGCATACAAACCCGCGCGCAAAACCGCTGCACAAACCGCAGCACGGACCCGCGCGCACCGATCGTCCTCTTCCCCGCGCGCCATACGCCACAAAACGGCTGCGTCGCCCTGCCGGAAAACACGGTCTCCACGCTCCGAAACAACTGTAAAGCGCCCCGTCAAGGAATCTGGTGCCTGTTCACCTCGTCGAGGTGCCTGCACTTGCGCTTGTGGCATTCGTTATACACCATACCCGCGCCGGCCAGTGCGAACAGCACCGCCACAATCAGGTCGAAAATACAGTTCTTGTTCGACAAAGCCCAGAATATATTGACTCCGAGCCACACGAGCGTCACAATCAGGAAAATCACGGCAACAGTAAAAGTCTTTTTGTTCATAGGCATATTTGTTAAGTTAGTCCATTGCTCGGAACAGTGACGCAACAGCCGCGGGACAGCAGGTCGGTACAGGGCGTCAGTTACCCTGCTCGCACATGAATTTGATACGCACCAGACGTATCTCCTCCTCGGTATAGTCGGCCCCCAGTTCGTCGATGGCCGCATCGAGCGAGTCGCTCTCGGCGTCCTCCTTGAAATAGAGGTATATGTCCTCGATCTTGTCCTCGTCCATAAACTCCCGGAGGTAATAGGAGATGTCGAGCTTCGTGCCCGAATTGACGATTCCCTCGATCTCGGTCAGCAGCTCGTCGAAATCGAGATCCTTGGCACGGGCGATGTCCTCGAAATCCATCTTCCGGTCGATCGACTGGATGATGAAGATCTTGTTGCCCGACTTGTTGCCGACCGACTTGACGATCATGTCCTGCGGACGGATGATCTCCTTCTCCTCGACGTAGGCCTTGATCAGCTTGATGAACTCCTCGCCGAACTTGCGGGCCTTGCCCACGCCGACACCGGTAATGTTCTGCATCTCTTCGAGGGTGATGGGGTACTGCACGGCCATATCTTCGAGCGACGGGTCCTGAAAGATGACGAACGGCGGCAGCCCGTGCTGCTTGGCGACCTTCTTGCGCAGGTCCTTAAGCATCGAGAACAGCTCCTCGTCCGCCGCGCCGCCCTTGCCCATCGGGGCCACGGCCTCGGCCTCCCGCTCCTCCTCGTCGTAATTGTGGTCGAGCGTCACGGTCACGGGGAACGGCATGGCGATGAAATTCTCGCCCTTGCGGTTCACCGAGATCAGTCCGTAATTCTCGATATTCTTGTCCACCAGTCCGAGGATGAGCGCCTGACGCAGTACGGCGCCCCAGAAGCTGGCGTCGTGCTCGGCGCCTGCGCCGAACCACTTGCTCTTGTTGTGTCCGTAGCTCTTTATCAGCGCCGTGGTCTTGCCCGTCAGCACATTCACCAGATAGTCGCCCTTGAACTTGTCGCCGATGTCGCGCAGAGCCTCCAGCAGCATCTTCAGCGCGGCCTTGGCGTCGATCTTGGGCCGCGGATTGCGGCAGTTGTCGCAGTTGCCGCAGTTCTCCTCCGTATACTCCTCGCCGAAGTAGTGCAGCAGCGTCTTGCGACGGCACATCGAACTCTCGGCGTACGACACCGTCTCCAGCAGCAGCAGTTTGCCGATCTCCTGTTCGGCGATGGGCTTGCCCTGCATGAACTTTTCGAGTTTCTGAATATCCTTGTAACTGTAGAAGGTCAGGCAGTAGCCTTCGCCGCCGTCACGGCCGGCGCGGCCCGTCTCCTGATAATAGCCTTCGAGCGACTTGGGTATGTCGTAATGGATCACATAACGCACGTCGGGCTTGTCGATGCCCATGCCGAATGCGATCGTGGCGACGATCACGTCGGCGCGCTCCATCAGGAAATGGTCCTGATTGGCGGCGCGCGTCGCGGCGTCCATGCCGGCGTGGTAGGCCAGCGCCTTGATGCCGTTGGCCACGAGCAGTTCGGTCAGCTCCTCGACCTTCTTGCGGCTCAGGCAGTAGATGATGCCGCTCTTGCCCTCGTTCTGCTTGATGAAGCGGATGATGTCGCGGTCCACGTTATGCTTGGGCCGGATTTCGTAATAGAGGTTCGGGCGGTTGAACGACGACTTGAAGACCGAAGCGTCGGACATGCCCAGATTCTTCTGAATGTCCAGCTGGACCTTGGGCGTGGCGGTCGCCGTCAGGGCAATCAGCGGCGCAGGGCCGATTTCGTTGATGATCGGACGGATGCGGCGGTACTCCGGCCGGAAGTCGTGCCCCCACTCCGAGATGCAGTGCGCCTCGTCGATGGCGTAGAACGACACCTTTATCTTATGCAGGAAAGCCACGTTGTCCTCCTTGGTCAGCGACTCAGGGGCGAAATAGAGCAGCTTGGTCTTTCCCGACAGCACGTCGGCGCGCACCTGCGCCACGGCGGTCTTGTTGAGCGACGAGTTGAGGAAATGGGCGATCCCCGAATCGGCCGAGAAGGTGCGCATGGCGTCCACCTGATTCTTCATCAGCGCGATAAGCGGTGAAATGACGATCGCCACGCCGTCCATGATCAGGGCGGGCAGTTGGTAGCACAGGGACTTTCCGCCGCCCGTCGGCATAAGCACGAACGTATCGTTTCCCTCCAGCACATTGCGGATCACAGCCTCCTGATTCCCTTTGAACGACGAAAAGCCGAAGTATTCCTTCAGCTTGTCGTGCAGCAGGGACGATTCATTTTGTTTCATTTCGCCGATTCTACTCTTTATTCACAAATTCTTAGGTAAAGTTAGCAAAAAATTCGGAATTCCGCACCATCTACCGATAAAAATTCAGCGTCCCGGCGATTGGAGCAAGCCCGGCCGCGCCCGGCTCAACGAAATGGTTTCGTTTCTTTCCGGTACGGACACAAGAACGGGCGCCCCGGAAAAATGGCATATTCTATGCAAAAGAGTTCCCCGATCCCCTGCAAACAGTTTGCTGTCCGACGCTTATTAACCGACATAACCAGTCAGCCATGAAAAAACGCTTACTATCCGCACTGCTGTTCACCGCCGCACTGAGTCTCCCGGCGGCCGCGCAGACGCTCCCCGCACAACCCGCCCCGGAAGGCTCCGGCACACGACCGGCCCCCCGAACAAGCGCCGCCGAGATCGACGACGCCAATGACGCCGCTTCGCCGGAAGAGGTCTCGAAGAAGATCACCCGGTTCGAGAAGATTCTCGCCGCGCTGCCCAAATTTTCGGGCTATGCACAGATCGGCTACACCTACCAGACCAACGTCGGGGGAACGGACGGCAAAAATTCGTCGTCGTTCAACGTCAAGCGCATGCGTCTGATCCTCACGGGCGACATCTCCCGCACGTTCGACTACAAGATGCAGTTCGAGGGCTTCTCCAGCTCGGCCGACCAGCAGGGCAAGGCGCTCATCACCGTGCAGGACATGTACCTGCGGGCCAAAATCCGCCCCCAGATACACATCTGGGCCGGTCAGTTCCCCGTTCCACTGACCATCGAGAATTACGACATCTCGCCCGGCACGCTCGAAGTCCCCAACTTCTCGCACGCCATTCTCAAAATGGTCTGCCGCAACGCCGTGTCGGGCTACAACACCTACGGACGCGACTGCGGCCTGCAAGCCACGGGCGCGTTCCTGCACCGCGACGGCTGGGACATGCTCACCTACAACCTCGCCCTCTTCAACGGCTCGCAGATGAACCGCCCGGACGACAACAAGTCGAAAGACATCGTGGCGCGCCTCACATTCTTCCCTCTCAGGGAGCTGCGCATTTCAGGCTCGGTGAACTGGGGCGAATACACCAACAACACGGTTTCGAAGGACTATATCCCCATGACGCGCTACGCCGCCGGCTTCTGGTACGACAGCGAACACATCCTCGTCCGGGCCGAATACGCGCACACCGGCTCCTCCGCGGCCTACACAGACAAGACGACCGGGGAAAAGACACGCGGCAAGGTCGACGAACAGATGTACTACCTCATCGCAGGCTACAAATTCAAGGGCAAATACATGCCCGTAATCCGCTACGACGTCTTCAACGGCAAACGCAACACCTACCTGCCCGGCTCGGTCGGCAAGCAGCAGGACTTTCTGGTGGGCTTCCTCTACATGCCCATTCCGCGGCTGAAGGCGCAGGCCGCATGGACGCTTTCGAAATACTCGGCGGCGGGAGCCAAGAACGGCAACGGCTTCGAAGTGGCGCTGATCGGATTCTTCTGACGCCCGGCCCGATTGTCCCCGCAGTTGCCGGGACAACATCGCCGCACGCTCCGGCCCGCACGCCCGGCCGCCGGGGAACATTTCCGCGGCCGTTCGGAACCTTTTTGCCGCCGCTGCGGACAATTTCCGGACTTCGTCCCCTTTCCGGAGAGAATTATGGCCCCGCGGTTTGGAGTTTTTACCTACTTTATATACCTTTGTTGCGACGGCCCCGGCCCGCAGCCTTCCCGTTCCGGCTCATCGGCCCGAATACGGAACCGCTTCGGGATGAAGGGGCTGCAAACCTAACCATGCAGCAACATGCGCCTATACACAAGCGAACTTGTCAAGAAATATAAAGCCCGCACGGTCGTCGATCATGTCTCGATCGACGTCAATCAGGGCGAGATCGTCGGACTGCTCGGCCCCAACGGAGCTGGCAAGACCACGACCTTCTATATGATCGTGGGACTCATCAAGCCCAACGAAGGACGCATTTTTCTGGAAAACGACGAGGGACAGGTCGCCGAGCTGACCAACGAACCGGTCTACAAGCGCGCGCAGATGGGCGTGGGCTATCTGGCGCAGGAAGCGTCGGTTTTCCGCCGCCTGTCGGTCGAGGACAACCTTCGCGCCGTGCTCGAAATGACCGAATATTCGAAGGAATATCAGGCCGAGCGCGTCGAGTCGCTGATTGAGGAGTTCCGCCTGCAGAAGGTCCGCAAGAGCCTCGGCATCCAGCTTTCGGGCGGTGAACGCCGCCGCACGGAGATCGCGCGCGCCGTGGCCATCAACCCGGCGTTCATCCTGCTCGACGAACCCTTCGCGGGCGTGGACCCGATCGCCGTCGAGGACATCCAGTCGATCGTGGCGACGCTCAAGCACAAGAACATCGGCGTGATCATCACCGACCACAACGTCGACGAGACGCTGGCCATCACCGACCGCACCTACCTGCTCTACGAAGGCAAGATCCTCAAAACCGGCACCGCCGAGGAGCTGGCCGCCGACCCGATGGTCCGCAAGGTCTATCTGGGCCAGCACTTCGAGCTGAAAAAGAGCCACCAGCTGACGCAGGAGATGAAAAACCGCAAAACTCCGCAGGAATAACGGCCGAAACACGAAATCAGGGATGCGGCGCTCTTACGCCGGCATCCCCGCATAACCATATATCACCCCATAATGGATAAGACGGTTCCATCGGGCCGCGTCAAAGGCACGCTGACGCCGCCCTGCTCGAAAAGCTACGCACAGCGCGCCTTGGCGGCATCGCTTCTCTGCGAAGAGACCTCCGTGCTGCGCAACATCGAGTTCTGCAGCGACACGCGCTCGGCGCTGCAGTGCATCGAGACGCTCGGCGCCCGCGTGACCCGGATCGGCGAAGAGACGCTTTCGATCGAAGGCGGACTGCGCCCGCAGGGGCACACGCTCCGCGTCGGCGAGTCGGGTCTTTCGACACGCCTTTTCACCCCCATCGCTTCGCTCTGCGGCACGACGATCACCATCGAAGGCGAGGGCACGCTGCTCCGCCGCCCGATGGAGATGATGATAGGACCGCTGCGCACGCTGGGCGTCCGGGTGCGCGACAACGGCGGATTCCTGCCCTTCGAAGTCCGCGGACCGATCCGCGGTGGCGAGGTCGACGTGGACGGCTCGGTCTCGTCGCAGTTCATCACGGGACTCATGCTGGCGCTGCCGCTGGCCCGACACGACACCACGATCCATGTGCGGAGCGCGGTTTCGACCCCTTATCTGGACATGACCATAGACACCGCGGCCCGTTTCGGCGTGGAAATCTGCCATAACGATTACGAAGAGTTCTACATCGAAGGCGGACAGCGTTACAGCCCGGCCTACCTGAGCATCGAGGGCGACTGGAGCGCGGCGGCCATGCTGCTGGTGGCCGGCGCCGTCGCCGGGGAGGTCACGGTACGGAATATCTCGATGCTCTCGAAACAGGCCGACACGGCCGTCTGCACGGCGCTGGTCCGGGCCGGCGCCGCCGTCATCAACGAAGCCGATTCGGTGACGGCGATCAGCCGCCCGCTGCACGGCTTCGAATTCGACGCCACCAACTGCCCCGACCTCTTCCCCGCCCTCGCCGCCCTCGCCGCAGCGGCCGACGGCGTCAGCACGATCCGCGGCACCTCGCGGCTCGAACACAAGGAGTGCAACCGTGCGGACGCCATCCGCGAAGAGTACGCCAAGGCGGGCATCGAGGTGGACACCTCCCAGGAGGACATCATGCGCATCCGCGGCGGCAGGATCCGCCAGGCCCGCGTGCAGAGCCACGGCGACCACCGCATGGCCATGTCGATGGCGGTCTCGGCGCTGCGCTGCGACGGGCAGATAACGATCGAAAACGCCGAGTGCGTGGCCAAGAGCTACCCCGGCTTCTTCGAAGACCTTGAAAAAATCAGAGTTTAAAGCCATGAACATTTTCGGTCACAATTTCAGACTCGCCATCTGGGGCGAGTCGCACGGCCAGCAGATCGGCATCTCGATCGACGGCATTCCGGCTGGCGTCCCGCTTTCGGCGGAGGATTTCGAAACCGACCTCGCACGGCGGCGCAGCGGCGCACGCGGCACCACGCCGCGCCGCGAACCCGACATCCCGCAGATCGTGTCGGGACTCTACAACGGCATGACCACGGGCGCCCCGCTGACCATCGAGTTCGCCAACCGCGACACCCACTCGCAGGACTACGCCAACGTGATGCGCCACTACCGGCCCTCGCACGCCGACATGGTGGCCTACCACAAATTCAACGGCTTCAACGACCCGCGCGGCGGCGGCCACTTCTCGGCCCGCCTGACCGTGGCGCTCACGGCCGCAGGCGTGGTCGCCAAGAAGATACTGCCGCCGGGCGTGACCTTCGACACCCGCATCGCGGAGATCGGCGGCTGCACCGACCCGGAGGGCTTCGACGAGGTGCTGCGCGCAGCGGCGGCCGACCGGGATTCGGTCGGCGGAATCATCGAATGCCGCGTACAGGGCGTCCCGCTGGGACTGGGACAACCCTTCTTCGATTCGGCCGAAAGCCTGATCGCCCACCTGTTGTTCGCCGTCCCGGCCGTCAAGGGGGTCGAATTCGGCAGCGGCTTCGCCGGGGCGCGCATGCGCGGCTCCGAGAACAACGACCCGTTCCTCGACGTCGAAGGCACGACCGCGACCAACAACGCGGGCGGCATCAACGGCGGACTGACCAACGGCAACGAACTCGTCGTCCGCGCCGCCGTCAAGCCCACGCCGAGCATCGGCCGCGAACAGATGACCTACAATCTGGCCACGAACAAGGTCGAACCGCTGACGATCCGCGGCCGCCACGACGTCTGCGTTGCCCTGCGGGGCGCGGTGGTCGTCGAAGCCGCCGTAGCCATCGCGCTGGCCAACTTCATCCGCTGATGACCACGCGCCGCGACATACTCGGCCGTATTTCGGCACGCCTCGCGCCCCTCTACGGGGCGCGTGAAGCACGGAGCATCGCCCTCGTCGCCGTCTCGGAACTGTCTGGGCTGAGCGCGTCGGCCCTGCTGACCGATCCCGGCGCGCCGCTCGAAATCGCGGAACTGGACGACATCCTCGGCCAGCTGGCCGCAGGCCGTCCGGTGCAGTATGTCGTGGGGCGCACGGAGTTCTGCGGCCGCACGTTCGCCGTGCGCGAAGGGGTGCTGATTCCCCGGCCCGAAACCGAAGAGCTGGCGGCATGGATCGCGCAGGCCGAAACCGAAGCCGCCGCGCTGCTCGACGTGGGCACCGGAAGCGGCTGCATCGCGGCCACCCTCGCGCTGGCGCTGCCCGGCGCGCAGGTATATGCGGCGGACATCTCCGACACGGCGCTGGAAACCGCTGCCCGCAACTGCCGGGCGCTCGGCGCCGGGGTCATCCTGCGCAAGGCCGACGCCCTGAGCGATCTGGCCGATGTCTTTCCGGGACCGTTCGACGTCATCGTCTCCAACCCGCCCTACGTGCCGCAGAGCGACCTGCCTGCGATGCACGTCAATGTGCGGGAATACGAGCCGCACGAAGCGCTGCTGGTCCCCGACGACGACCCGCTGCGCTTCTACCGCGCCATCGCCCGCGCCGGACGGCGGACGCTCCGCCCCGGCGGCAGGCTCTACTTCGAAATTTACGAACGCTTCGCCGAGGCCATGCGCCGCATGCTCGGCAAAGAGGGATATACGGACACCGAGGTCCGCGAAGACCTCAACGGCAAACCCCGCATGACATGCAGCCGCCTGAAGTAAAAAAGACCGGGAAACGCGCCAAAACGCCCGAACAGGCCCTCGCCGCACTCATGCGGCTCTGCGCACGCGCCGAGAAGTCGCAGAACGACGCCCGGCGGCTGATGCGCGGCTGGGGGCTTGCTGAGCGCGAGGGCGAGCAGGTGCTGGCGCGGCTCGTCCGCGACCGCTTCATCGACGACGGCCGTTACGCCGAAGCTTTCGTGCGCGACAAACTGCGGCTGAGCGGCTGGGGCGAATACAAGATCCGCACGGCCCTGCAACGCAAGCGCATCGACCGGGCGCTGATCGACGCGGCACTCGCCGAAGCCGACCGCCCGGCGATGGGCGAACGCCTGCGCCGGCAACTGGAACGGAAGGCACGAACGGCGAAATATTCGACACAATACGAACTGAAAACCAAACTGATACGTTACGGGCTTTCGCTGGGCTACGACTACGAAACGGTCGTGGAGGCCGCCTCGGGGCTCGTGACGGACACGGAGACATGCGACGAATTCTGACACTGCTGATATTGGCCGCCGCCTGCCTCGGGGCCCGGGGACAACATCCCGCCCCGGAGGAGTACATATACCCGATCCGCGACGTCGAAGGGCTCTACTCGGCCAATTTCGGCGAGATGCGCCCAGCGCATTTCCACGCGGGCATCGACATCAAAACCGACGGTGCCGAGGGCAAACCCCTCGTGGCCGTGGCCGACGGTTACGTCTCGCGCGTGAGCGTCAGCCCGTCGGGCTACGGACGGGCGATATACCTCACGCTCGGCAACGGCACAACGGCCGTATACGGCCACCTGCAGCGGTTCCGCAGCAACATCGAAAAACACGTCCGCGACGAACGCTTCCGCCGCCGCGCGAACAGCGTCGATCTCTGGTTCGGCCCCGGCGCATGGCCCGTCGCACAGGGCGACACGATCGGATTTTCGGGCAACAGCGGTTCGTCGATGGGTCCGCACCTCCACTTCGAGATCCGCGACAC
>ENA-OZGX01001228-OZGX01001228.1-human-gut-metagenome-genome-assembly--contig:-NODE-1228-length-10263-cov-3.380486_pt1 | contig 10263 bp, 10 predicted proteins | sample MGYA00244040_ERZ653674 | MGnify/ENA primary metagenome ERZ653674 (study PRJEB26926, sample SAMN06165232) | human gut metagenome | biome: ENVO:00009003; feature: ENVO:2100002; material: ENVO:00002003... | reverse complement strand
CTCGGAGATGTGTATAAGAGACAGATATAGACGAGCTTACCGGAATGGAAACGGTTCAGAGCATTTTTTAGACCGGAGTCGAGCACACAGTTGCACACGGAAGCATCGAATCCGATACCTGAGCTTACGGCAAAGAAACGCTTTTTTTGACCGGACTGCGTGATCCCGATGTTGATGGGGCACAGTTCTTTTGGATCGAGAATCGCATGCAGCGCTTCAATCGGATCTTTTGCGAGATGAAGACCTCTGACAAAATCATTTCCGGAACCAGTAGGTATGCAGCCAAATGTAATATGCGGAATGCCTCTGTCCTCCTCACAGAGAATATCCTCCGGTGTGCATCCTTTTTTTGAGTATTTCCGTTCCACGGATAGATCCAGACCGCTGAAGAGGCCATCGATCGTTTCATTGATCGTACCATCACCGCCGACAACGATGAGTGTGAACGGCTGCTTTGAGTGGGAAAGTGAGGCTGCCAGCGCGCGCGCCTCGCCTCGGCGTGACAGCAGAAAATCTTTGTATAAGATATTGTTCCGGTCAAGTTCTGTGCGGACTGTGTTCCAGACGGTGCGTCCGCGCCCGGAGCCGGAAACTGGATTGACAATAAAATAGTACATAAACCCTCCTGTGCGGCATTGTGATTCCGTTCTGGCTGTACAAAAACTGTATAGCCGATGCCGCAATGTCCATATCTTATCAGATTTTTCAGGATTCGACAATATGAGCGCAGCTCCCTTATTGTTTTTTTATATGGTTTGTGCTATTATGGGAAAAGTTACTATACCGTACAGGAGGAGAAAATGGAACTGGAAAAGGAAGTAGTATCAAAGAATTTTATTGAGCAGATTATCGAAAAGGATTTAGAGGAAGGACACTGTACGACAGTGCATACGCGTTTTCCGCCGGAGCCAAACGGTTATCTGCATATCGGACATGCCAAGTCAATTCTTTTAAATTACGGACTGGCTAAAAAATATAACGGAAAATTTAACCTTCGTTTTGATGACACGAATCCGACAAAGGAAAAGTCTGAGTTCGTAGAGTCTATTCTTGCAGATGTGAAATGGCTCGGAGCTGATTTTGAGGACAGACTGTTTTTTGCATCCAATTATTTTGAAGAGATGTATGAAGCGGCTGTAAAGCTGATCAAAAAAGGTAAAGCTTTTGTGTGTGATCTGACAGCAGAGGAGATGCGTGAATACCGCGGTACTCTGACTGAAGCGGGAAAGGAAAGCCCGTACCGCAATCGTTCTGTCGAAGAAAATCTTGAGTTGTTTGAAAATATGAAAAATGGGATGTATGAGGACGGAGCAAAGGTTCTGCGTGCAAAGATCGATATGGCGTCACCGAATATGAACATGCGTGATCCGGTCATCTACCGTGTAGCTCGTATGCATCATCATAATACAGGGGATAAGTGGTGTATTTATCCGATGTATGACTTTGCACATCCGATTGAGGATGCGATCGAGGGAATTACACACTCGATCTGTACACTGGAGTTTGAAGATCACCGTCCGTTGTATGACTGGGTAGTAAGAGAGCTGGAGTATGAGATGCCTCCGAAGCAGATTGAGTTCGCGAAGCTGTATCTGACGAATGTTGTGACAGGCAAACGTTATATCAAGCGCCTTGTAGAAGATGGTATTGTGGATGGATGGGATGATCCGCGCCTTGTATCGATTGCTGCGCTTCGCCGACGTGGATTTACGCCGGAATCTATCCAGAAGTTTGTTGAGCTGTGCGGCGTCAGCAAAGGAAATAGTTCGGTTGATTATGCGATGCTTGAGTATTGTATCCGTGAGGATCTGAAGCTGAAGCGTCCGCGTATGATGGCAGTGCTTGATCCGGTGAAGCTTATTATTGATAATTATCCAGAGGATCAGATCGAGTATCTTGATGTAGAGATGAATCTGGAAAATCCGGAGCTTGGAATGAAGAAAGTACCGTTTGGCAGAGAACTTTATATCGATCGTGAGGACTTTATGGAGAATCCGCCGAAGAAATATTTCCGTCTCTTCCCGGGCAACGAGGTTCGTCTGATGGGTGCTTACTTTGTAAAATGTGTAAGCTTTGAGAAAGACGAGAACGGAAACGTGACAGAGATACACTGTACTTACGATCCGGAGACGAAGTGCGGAAGTGGATTTACAGGACGAAAGGTAAAAGGAACGATCCACTGGGTAGCAGCTAAGACGGCTGTGAAAGCGGAAGTTCGTCTGTATGAGAATATCATTGACGAGGAAAAGGGTGTATACAATGAGGACGGATCTCTTAATCTGAACCCGAACTCTTTGACTGTATTGAAGGACTGCCTGCTGGAGCCGGAGCTTGCAAAGGCGCAGGCGTACGACAGCTTCCAGTTCGTCCGTCAGGGATTTTTCTGCGTTGATGCAAAGGATTCTAGACCGGATGCGCTCGTATTTAACCGCATTGTATCTTTGAAGAGTTCTTTCCGCCTTCCAAAATAAGGAGCGCACTGTGAATGAATTAGCGATCAGCCTCGATACACAGTCATCCGTTCCGCTTTATGAGCAGGTATATAAGTATATTAAAAAAGAAATTCAGGATGGAGGGCTGCCTTTTGGTAAAAGGCTGCCCTCTACGAGAAATCTGGCTAAATTTTTGCAGGTGAGCCGCACGACAGTTGATATGGCTTACAGTCAGCTTGTATCGGAAGGTTATATTGAGTCTGTTCCGTGCAGCGGCTATTTCGTATGTGAGCTTGACGGGCTGTACCGCCTGGAGCCGGAAAGCGTATTATCAGAGACACAGACACCGGAAGAAGAGAGAAGATACAGGTATGATTTCTCGCCAAATGGTATAGATCCTGATAGTTTTCCGCAGAATATCTGGAGAAAGCTCTCAAAGAATGTTCTTCTGGAAGAAAAACAGCAGCTTTTCTGGCTTGGTGATCCACAGGGAGATTATGAGCTGCGCAGTACGATTGCAGAGTATCTGCATCAGGCGCGCGGTGTAGAAGCGTCACCGGAACAGATCGTGGTGGGCGCGGGAAATGACTTCCTGCTCCTTCTGCTGTGCAGCATGTTCGGAGCAGGGCGGCGCATTGCCATGGAAAGTCCGACATACAAGAAAGCGTACGATCTTTTCTGTAATCTTTCCAATGAGATTAAGATTATCGGAATGGATGAATCTGGTATGAGAGTGGATCTGCTTGAAAAAACGGATGCCCAGACGGTATATGTGATGCCGTCGCATCAGTTTCCGCTGGGGACAGTGATGCCGGTAAAGCGCCGGATGCAGCTCCTTGAATGGGCAGCAAGGGAACCTGATCGGTATATCATAGAAGATGATTACGACAGTGAGTTCCGCTACCGCGGCAAGCCCATTCCCGCGCTTCAGGGCTACGACAGAAATGGGCGGGTGATCTATATCGGGACATTTTCGCGTTCGATCGCTCCGGCTATCCGAGTAAGCTACATGGTGCTTCCCAAAAGGCTTCTCTGCCTTTATAAGGAGCGTGGCAGGGCGATCTCCTGCACCGTTTCCCGCGTGGATCAGCAGCTTATCGCAGCGTTTTTGAACCAGGGCTATTATGAGCGCCATCTGAACAAAATGCGTGCGATCTATAAGGCAAGGCATGATTTTTTGCTGGAAGAGCTGAGGGCTTTCCGCGGCATATGCCGTATAAGCGGAGAAAACGCAGGAGTACACCTTCTTGTGACTTTTACGAATGGGATGAGTGAGCAGGAGGCGATACGAAGGGCAGCGCAGTACGGAGTTGCCGTATACGGGCTGTCGGGATACTTTGTAGGGGATGCAAAGGCGCCGCCGGAGGGGACAGTGATCCTCGGCTATGCGAGTCTGCGTGAAAAAGAGATAGAGGAGGCGGCAGCATGGCTGAGAAAGGCGTGGCTATAAAGATGCAGAATTTTTATGACTGTATTACAGATTTTATTTTTATAGAGGATGCCCCGCAAAAAGCAGATATTATTTTTGTGCCGGGAGGAAATTATCCTGATTCTGCAAGGAATGCAGCAAGGCTGTATCGTGAGGGCTATGCGCCTTATATCATGCCGTCAGGAAAATACAGCATCACAAAAGGCAGATTTGAGTATGCGCCTGAGAATCCAACGCAGCAGAAGCACTTTGAGACAGAGTGTGACTATTTGTGTGATATTCTTTTGCGGGAAGGTGTGCCCCAGTCAGCGATCCTTCGGGAGGATGAGGCAACGTACACATACGAAAATGCAATTTATTCACGAAAAAAGCTGCGCGGACTTGGTATTTCTGTAACGAAAGCAATCCTTTCCTGTCAGGCATTTCACGCAAGACGCAGTCTGATGTATTATCAGGAACAGTTCGGGCAGGTACAGTTTTTTGTATGTCCTGTCGTGACGCGCGGGATCAGCCGCACGAGTTGGATGAATACGGATGAGGGGATCGACACGGTATTAGGAGAGGTGGAGCGGTGCGGGGCGCAGTTCCATGAGATTATGCGGGTACACAAAAGCGTAGAGCCGCCATTGATCATACAGTAATGTATCAGAAAAATGTGAGAAAATACAGGAGGAAAGGATATGATAAAACTTGTAGTATCGGACATTGACGGAACGCTCTTATCAGAGGGGACGACGAAGGTCAAACTGGAGCTTTTTGAGATCATCCGCGAGCTGAAAGCGAGGGGCGTCATGTTTGCTGCGGCAAGCGGACGGCAGTATGCGAGTATGCGGCATGTATTTGCGCCGGTGGCAAATGATATTATCTTTATTGCCGAGAACGGTACGAATGTCATGTGCAGGGAGCAGAACATTTCCAGCCGATATATCGATGAAGGCGCAGCAAAGGAACTGGTTCGCTTCATGAGGGAGCAGAAGGATACTGAGATTATCTTATCCACTCCAAAAAAAATGTATTTTGAATCAAAAAAGCCCGGATTTGAAGAACTTCTCACAGGGTACGGAAATGTAGTGCAGAGGACAGATGATCTGCTGCAGCATTGTGCGCGCACAAATAAGATCAGTGCTTACAGGTCGTATGGGATTGAAGAGCTGTGCGCGCAGATAAAAGATCGTTTTGCAGATCGGCTGAATATTGCTATCGCAGGCGCGATCTGGGTAGACACGATGAGCCTTGATGCAGATAAGGGAAATGCAATCGCCGAGATCCAGAAGATGATGAAGATTACAAAAGAGGAGACGATGGCATTCGGAGACAACTGCAACGATATGGGTATGCTTCGTCAGGCAGGGGAGAGCTATGCCGTAGCAAATGCACATCCGCAGTTAAAAGAGTCTGCAAAGCATATCGCTCCGCCGCAGTCGGAGGACGGAGTGCTTCAGGTGCTTAGGGGACTGCTTGCAGGAGAGCTGTAGGGCTGCGATACTGTGTATGGCAGAAAAAGTACAGAAGCGAAAGGAGAAATCATATGGTATACAAGAAAGAGTACGTAGAAACATTTTTGAAAAATCAGAGCCAGCTTTTCGATGAGCCGGTAGCCGAGACGCTTGAGGAAGCGGATGATTTTCTCGACGAGTGCATGGCGTATGTAGCTTCCGGTTATAAAGAAGTGCGGGAATACTTTGAGGAAAACGGCGCAGACACTTCCGAGATGGATAAAGAAGAGCTTCTGTCGCAGGCAGAGGTATTCAAGATGCCGGACGGAAAATATCTGATCGTAGAGGGATAAGTCAGAGGTACGCAGTCTGATTTTTGTGTATGATACAGTGCAAAACAGGAAATACTGTCATCATCAGGTTTTGCATGATGGGAAAGCGATAGATTTCCTGTCGCGAAGCGAAACAAGAAAGAAGGACGGTCTGATGACAGATATAGCGAAACAGAAAAAGCAGCAGGAGTATCAGGAATACGTAAAGCAGGTCACGCCGACACACAGCCTGCCCTTAAATATGTGCAAGGCCTTTGTGACAGGAGGAGCGATCTGTACGCTCGGTCAGTTTATTCTGAACTGGTGCAGCAGAATCGGAATGAAGGAGGAGACGGCGTCCGCCTGGTGCGCGCTGTGGCTCGTACTGCTGTCGGTACTGCTTACGGGAATGAATGTGTACCAGAAGCTCGCCAAATTCGGAGGAGCGGGCACACTCGTGCCGATCACGGGCTTTGCGAATTCCGTCGCGTCTGCGGCGATCGAATACAAAAAAGAAGGACAGGTATTCGGCATCGGCTGTAAGATATTTACAATCGCCGGTCCGGTGATCTTGTACGGAATCTTTACGAGTTGGCTGCTGGGAGTTGTTTATCTTGTGCTGAAAATGACAGGAGCGGTGTGAGCTGTGATGCAAAAAGCAACGTTCAAGATTAAGATCAAATAAATTATAAGTAAAAACTTGTTTGGAAAAGCAGAGCCTGCGACACGGAATATAAAAACAGCGTGTCGCGGGCTTTTGTTTTGGTGAATTTGAAACTGGAAAAAACGGCAGCGGCGTGCTATACTTTTCTAAAGCATTATTTTTCTAAAAATCAGGCATATTTGCATCTATTCTCATTTCTGCCGTCAGGCATCATTTCAGAAATCTCAATGCTTTATTATCCACAGACGCAGGGAGATTTCCGAAAGCAAGAGCAGCAGGAGTATCTCCCGACACAAAAGAAAGGAGATACAATATGGGAAACAAACGAAAAACGAAGCGTGCGGCAACAAAAAACAGCATAATAACACCCCAAAATGCAGGAACGCCGGAGCGTATAAAATCATCAATTCCGGTATACCGCACACACAAGTCACGTATATTTGAGATGATCTTCAGTGATCGAAAGGAGCTTCTAAGCCTCTATAACGCAGTGAATCAGACGGATTATAAGGATCCGGAACAGCTCGAAGTCAACACGCTGAAAAATGCGATTTATATGGGGATGCGAAACGATGTTTCTTTTATCGTGGATATGAAGCTGAATCTGTATGAGCATCAGTCGACCTACAATCCGAATCTTCCGCTGCGCTTTCTTTTTTATGCAGCGGATCTGTATTCGGATATTACAAAAGACGCAAATCTTTACAGCGCAAGGCTGATCAGGCTGCCAACGCCGAGATTTCTCGTCTTTTATAACGGTGTGGAAGAACGACCGGATAAGGAAGTGCTAAAACTGTCCACTGCGTTTCAGGTAAAAGAGGAAGAAGTATTCCTGGAATTGACAGCAATCGTGCTAAACATCAATCAGGGACATAATAAGTCGCTCTTACAGGCGTGCAGGACGCTGAACGATTATGCGGTTTACACTTCACGCGTCAGGACGTATGCGCAGCAGACCGACCTTGAGACGGCGGTGGAGCGGGCGATCATGGAGTGTATAGATGAGGGAATCCTAGCAGATTTCCTGAGAAAAAACAGGGCGGAGGTGAAGAAGGTGAGTATTTACGAATACGATTATGAAAAGCATATGCGGCAGGAAAGAGAAGAAAACTTTGAGGCAGGATTTGTTCAGGGGCGTGAGAACGGGCTTGCTCAGGGGCGCAGAGATGGACTTGCAGAGGGATTTGTTCAGGGACGCAAAGATGGACTTGCAGAGGGGATATCTGCATATATTTGCTTAGCGCGCAGACAGGGAATGTCCGAAGAGCTTTTGCGAAAAGAGCTGCAAAGTCAATTCTCTGCATCAGAGCAGATGATCGAGGAGTGTATGAGGAGAATGGATGGTAAAAGCATCAGGGGAGAACAAAATGAATAAAGTATTAGTTATTGGCTGCCCCGGCTCCGGAAAAAGTACCTTTGCGAGAAATTTGAGGGAGATGACAGAGCTTCCGCTGCATTATCTCGACATGATCTGGCATAAAGCAGACCGGACTAACGTGACGAGAGAGGAATTTGATGAGGAATTTCGTCAGTGGATCGTTGATTTTGAGAGGGAGCAGCGTCCTGAGATATACCGCCTGCTGGAGCAGTACAAAAAAGAAAAGACGATCGTTATTTTTCATTCACGGGAAGAAGCGCGGCAGTATCGGGATATTATGTGAGAGAAGATCAGGCAAGCGGAATGAAAGCATGAAAAGGTGATAAAGCAGATGAAAAAAGTGGTTTTATATATTGCGATGAGTCTTGATGGTTTTATTGCAGCTGAAGACGGAAATGTCGGCTGGCTTGTCGGGCAGGATGAAGCTGCCAAAACAGAAGATACGTATTCTGACTTTGTAAGGGGTGTCGATACAGTCGTGATGGGGTGGAATACATACCATCAGATTGTGACGCAGTTGTCACCGGAGGAATGGGTATACGGTGATCTGAGAAGTTATGTCATTACGCACCGCGAGACAGGGCAAAAGGAGATAGATGCGGATATCCGGTTTGTGCAGGAAGAGCCGTGCAGTCTGATCAGAAGGCTCAGAGAAGAAAAGGACGATGTAGATACGGAAAAAGCGATCTGGATATGCGGAGGCGCGGCGGTAATACAGCCGCTTGTGCAGGCAGATCTGATCGATGAGTATGATATATCGGTGATTCCGACTGTTTTGGGCTCCGGTATACGTCTGTTCAAGGAGAGTAAAGGAGAAGCAGAGCAGATTCCGCTTCGTCTCATTCGTACAAAGGTAACGAACGGGATCACAGAGATGGTGTACCGTAGGAGGAATACGTATCGCATCCGCAGAATAAGGCAGGAGGATGATGCTGCTCTTGCAGCGATCATAAGAAAAAATCTGGAAAGCTGTAAGCTGGATATTCCGGGTACGGCATATTTTGATCCTGAGCTGGACCATTTAAGCCGTTATTATGAAGAAAGACCGGACAGAAGGGCATATTTTGTCGCTGAGGATGAAGGGGGACGGATCATCGGAGGCGTTGGATCGGCAGAGTATTCCGGTTTTGAGAAATGTGCTGAGTTACAGAAGCTTTATCTGACGGATGAAGCAAAAGGAAAAGGAATAGGAAGAAGGCTGCTTCAGATGGCAGAATCATTTGCACAGAAAAACGGATGTGAGAGGATGTATCTGGAGACACATTCCAGATTGAAAGCGGCGATCCGTCTGTATGAAAGCGCGGGCTTTTTGCAGATCGGACCGCCGCAGGGCGTGGTTCACAGTACGATGGATACGTTTTTCATGAAAGAATTTTGAAACGATCCGTCTTCGCAGGGCAATTATACAGTTTCACCGGAATCTTCGTCATGGCGCTGCATCGTATGTACGGGAATTCCGTTTACTTCGACCGAATCATCGGCCGGAATGACGAAGTACGGGCGGCCATCGAGCATTCGCGTTTCGATGAGATCGGCACATTCCGGTTTGACAGAAATGACAATGTTCGGCGTCTTGATCTCGAATTTCCGTCGGTTGACGACATTTGAAACGTACAGGGAAGTCTGGTTGTTTCCTCCGGACTGCTCGAATTCTTCCTCAAAGTGTTCGAGCGTTTCTTCGGTTGCGCCGTTTTCAAGAAGCAGCCGTTTCACATCGTTTTTGTCGAGAGCGGGAGGATTCGGATCGTCCTTTCGCTCATCGAGCAGATCGTTCAGCTCTTGATGGATCGTTTTGACCGTTTCGTATGTACATTCGCCCTGTAATGTCTCAGAGATCAGGGTGTTGAATGTTTCTTTCTGGGACGAGGCGGACAGCGGCAGTTCGCACCCGAGCAGAAGCCTTGCGAAGTCTGCGTTTAGCTCTTCCGGATTTTTGGAATAATAGAGGACGCTGTGGATGTCTGTATTGCGGTCTGTAAATGCCGGAAACAAAAATCCGGTCACCGGAACCTCAACAAACCAGTCGCGGATGCGCTCTTCGATAGTATTTGTATCCTCATTATAACAAAGCCCCGGTTTTGTCAGCTTGACAGGGCAGATGGAGCAGAGAAGAAATTCATACACGTCATCTGAAGCATCGAACATCTCTATGCCGTCAGATGCTTTTTTTGGAATATCGTAAGCACCGTGGATGATCACGATATAATAATTTTCCGGATACAGGAAATTTTCAATGATCTTATCGTAAAACTCATCGAGCAGCTCATCATCTTTCAACTGGCTTTTTTTCAATCTCATAAGGTATTCCTGAGCGCCTCCGCCTGCTTCTTCCGTAAGAGGAAATTCCATATCAAGGAGATTTCGTCCAATCGTTCCGGAGAGCGTTTTCTTTAAAATTTCAAAGTATTTGAACATTTCTTCTTCTGATAAAGAGAGAAATGCTTCTTTCAGTTCGGTTTTTTTATTCTTTTCTCCGTCAACGTAACATCCGCAGATGCGGGTGAGAGAACAGTTCTCGGGAGTGAACTGTTTCTTGATTTCAGAAATTTCTTTTTTGTTCATATAGTTTATACCTCATGTTAGTCTGCTCTTTATTATAGACCAGTTGTGATG
>ENA-OZGX01001226-OZGX01001226.1-human-gut-metagenome-genome-assembly--contig:-NODE-1226-length-10277-cov-4.846312_pt1 | contig 10277 bp, 9 predicted proteins | sample MGYA00244040_ERZ653674 | MGnify/ENA primary metagenome ERZ653674 (study PRJEB26926, sample SAMN06165232) | human gut metagenome | biome: ENVO:00009003; feature: ENVO:2100002; material: ENVO:00002003... | reverse complement strand
TCGGCAGCGTCAGATGTGTATAAGAGACAGGTCGGTTACCAAACGGGCCCTGATCCCTTGTGAAAGACAGATCAGTTTATCTATACCGATCCAGCCGGCAGCACAAAATCCGATGATAAACAGCAAGGTCCCTATTGCCCCGAACAGATGCATCGGTTTTTTGGCAAAACGGGTAATAAAGGTGATGGACAACAAATCCAGCATTCCATTGATAAATCGGTTTAAACCGCCGAATTTGGTTACTCCGTATTTCCGTGCCCGGTGCTGTACGACCTTTTCTCCGATTTTAGTGAAACCGGCCTGTTGGGCCAGGATCGGGATATAGCGATGCATTTCTCCGTATACTTCGATGCTTTTCACAACTTTATTCTTGTAAGCTTTGAGCCCACAATTGAAGTCGTGCAGATGGATCCCTGAAAATTTCCGGGCAGTTGCATTGAATAATTTGGTGGGTATTGTCTTTGATTTCGGATCGAATCTTTTTTTCTTCCAACCGGAAACCATGTCATAATCTTCGGACATGATCATTTGATAAAGAGCCGGTATTTCGTCCGGGCTATCCTGCATATCTGCATCCATCGTTATGACGACATCTCCCTGTGCTACTTGAAAACCGCAGTGTAAGGCTGCCGATTTCCCATAATTACGTCGGAATTTTATGCCATGTATACAAGGATTCTGGCGGGATAAATCTTCTATATATTTCCAGGAATGATCCGTACTCCCGTCGTCTACCATAATGATTTCATAGCTCAATTGGTTTTCGTCCATCACCTTTTTAATCCATGCTGTTAATTCAGGCAAAGATTCTTCTTCGTTATAAAGAGGGACAATTATGGAAATATTCATAGAAATTCGATTTACAAATATTAATTACTGTTCTGAACGTCAAAAGGCTAAATTTCTGTTGGTCTGCTTTTTTTCAAAAAAGCAGCTACAATCAGCGAATAAATAACTCCCAGCAAGGTTTTAGATATAAATTCAGAAAATCCCATTGTGAGGGGTGTGGTAAAAGCGTGAAGCATTTGCGTCATATTGTCGGCTAAGGGAGAATTGGGATAAAGTTCTTTAAAGACACTTTCTACTGTCGTTAAATAGTTTTTCAATGTTTCCGGATGAGCCGAGTAAATAAAGGAGGTATAAACAGCATACACGAAAGCGGTGACTACAGACAGATAGCTGCCTGTTTTTACGGCTTTTCCGTAAGAAATATATCCCTGTAATCCGGCATTTTCCCTGTATCTGCGGATTTGGATAAAAAGTCCGATGATATACAGGAAAGTGAGTGTCCTGTCCAGAGCCGGATTGGCATAAATATTGCCATTATATTGGAAATACATATAAGAGGCGACAACAAAAGTTCCTCCCATCAGTAATCCGAAAGGCGTATTAAAAGATAGAAATATATTCGTTTTTTTCTCCATTTTTCGGTATTCGTATGAATGCAGAGAGGTTAAACTCCCGCTTTACTTCTCAGATAAATTTTTTCTCCTTCAATTAAAGGAGTATTGCTATCGATATAATTGAATTTAACCAGACTTTTAAGTTTTACACCATACATCTGTGCTATTAGATAGAGTGTATCTCCCGGTTTCACACGATGGAATTCATATCCTCTTGCCGCCTTATTTTTTTTCTTTTTTAGGAATACATACTGTCCGATTGTCAGAGATGTATCTTTTTTGTCGTTGTATTGTAATAATTTCCGGAGTTTTATCCCGTAATAAGTAGCAATATTTTCGAAAGAATCGCCTGCCTGTATTTCAATACAGATAATTCCATTACGCATTTCTTCCCGTTTCAGATAATTGACAGATACCGGTTTGGCATAAGGGGAAGGCGTAGGGTTTTCTGCGGAAGCAGTTACGGATTCCGGGCGAGAAAGGGTGCGTTTTAGAGGATGATCGTATTTATAGAGTTATTTTTATTCGATAATTTTTATAAGCATATCGGCATATTGAGGGTTTGTGGCATATCCAGCGGCTTTCAGTCCTCTGGCCCAAGCTTTATAATTATTGGCCGGAATCTTAAAGAGGTCGGCATAACGGGGGCGGGAAACTAAAAATTCACTGTGATCGATCCAGGATTGTTCCGGATTTTTATATTTTCGGAAACATTCGTCGGCCAAATCATCGTCCATATGAAAAGTAGGGCCTACCCATTCGTGACATTTTATGCCAAAATAATTGTTGGCGTTCACGGAAAGTTCCGATTGGCCACAGCCGGATTCCAGAATACCTTGAGCCAGCTTAATACTGGCGGGAATACCGGTTCTTTCCATTTCTTTGATGGCGATGTGTTTGTATTTTCGGATAAATTCTTTCCTGGACTGGCCGTAAACGGCTAAGCTTGATACGCTTAAGAGTGAAATTAAAAATATTTTATAAATCTTCTTCATACTTTCGTAACGCAATGAGATCAGAAAATAATAAAAAAAGTTCTTTTCATGCTCTGCTTTTAATAAACTTTTACGAACTTTACAAATCCTGTATCACGTTGTAAAAGTAATAAAAATAAGCAATGGATAAAAGAGAAGTCAAAATTGATTATGTGGTTTATAAAAATTCTTATCCTCCAGAGTATGAGTTGTTGTGTCGGAAAGCGGTAGAAGTATTGCCGAATGCTTATAGCATTTATTCCGGTTTTTCAGTGGGGGCTGCTGTTTGGCTGGAAAATGGGGAAATTCTGACAGGGACAAATCAGGAGAATGCTGCCTATCCCAGTGGAATGTGTGCAGAAAGGACTGTATTGTATTATGCCGGAGCACTTTATCCGGAGGTTGCTATAAAAGCTTTGGCTGTAGCGGGTGCCAATAAGGGGCAACAGACAGAAGAATTTGTACCTCCTTGCGGAGCTTGCCGTCAGGTCATGATGGAAATGATAAAGCGTCACGGGGATTTTGACGTTATTCTGATCGGCAAACAGCAGACCGTTTGTTTGAAGGCGAGCGCTTTGATGCCTTTTGCTTTTACTTTGTTATAAGAGAACGCCTTTTGTTTTGCGTAGAGAATTTACCGACGTTTGAGCGGTACAAACCTCAGGGGATATCAATCAGTTGCCGGTATAGGAAACCCGATGAAGGATCGATCGGCCCAGTGTCAGTTCGTCGGTATATTCCAGATCATTTCCGATGGATATTCCCTTGGCAATGGTCGTAATCGTAAGGGATTCTTTATTTTTGAGCTTTTTGTAGATATAGTAACCGGTAGTATCTCCTTCTATTGTGGCGCTGAGGGCAAAGATTATTTCTTTCACTTCCGGTTTTTCAGCTCTTTCGAGCAGGCTGCTGATATGTAAATCTGCCGGACCAATGCCTTCCATGGGCGATATAATGCCGCCCAGGATGTGATAAAGGCCATGGTATTGGGAAGTAGCTTCTATGGCCATGATATCTTTAATGCTTTCGACCACACAGATCACAGAATTGTCTCGTTTGGGATCGTTGCATATTTCACAGAGATTATTGTCTGAAATATTATGGCATTGCGGACATTCCCGGATATTGTTTTTTAAATCCTGAAGGCTTTGGAGAAATGAATTTACTTCTTCCGGCTTTTTTTTCAGCATAAAAAGCACGTATTTCAAGGCTGTTTTTTTCCCTACTCCCGGTAATAAAGCAAATTGTTCTACTGCTTTTTCTAATAATTTCGAAGATAAACTTTGCATGTCTGTCTCGTTCGGTCAGGATTCTTCTGTTTTTTCCGGCTTATTGAATTTAATGTCTTTCAGCATCATTTGGATATCGATTTTTCCCATGAATTCGTTTTCCTGAAGAGAGTAGCAGATACTGAAATATTTACCGGAATTTACTTCGTCGTATAAATGTCCCATTCCAAAACCAATACCGCTACGATCGCTGCAGATGCGGGTATCATCTACTACGACGAGTTTCAGGTGCTCATTGTTTCTTCCTACCCTACGGGTTCCGATAAAATTGGTTACATTTTCGGTCATAAATACCGGAATGGTATTATTGGGTCCGAAAGGGGCAAATTTCTGAAGCATACTATACAGTTCAGGCGTAATATCGGAGAGTTTGATCTTTGCATCAATATTGATTTGGGGTGTTAACATCTCCTCGTTGATCGTTTCCTGAACGATTTGCTCAAACTTTTTTCTGAAAGGTTCTATGTTTTCGATTTTCAGGGTCAGGCCGGCTGCGTATTTATGTCCCCCGTAATTTTCCAGTAATTCGCTGCATTGGGAGATAGCGTAATAGAGATCGAACCCCTCCACGGAGCGGGCGGAACCGGTAGCCATGCCATTGGATTCGGTTAATACGATGGTAGGACGGTAAAACGATTCTGTCAGTCGGGAAGCGACAATTCCGATCACTCCTTTATGCCATTTGGGATTGAAAAGTACAGTTGTCTTACGGGAAGGTTCTATTTCGGAATGGGTGATATGGGCGATAGCTTCTTCTGTAATATCGTGATCCAGTTTTTTCCGGCGGTCGTTAAAAATATTGATATCGGAGGCGATATCGTTGGCGGAGAATTTTTCGTCAGCCACCAGAAGATCGACGGCTCGGTTTCCTGATTCTACCCTTCCGGCCGCATTAATCCGGGGGCCGATTCGGAACACGATATCGTTTATCGTAATTTCTTTATCGATACCGGAAACTTCAATGATTGTCTTCAGACCCAGACTGGGTTTTTCGTTTAACTGTTGCAGTCCGTAATAAGCGAGTATGCGGTTTTCTCCGGTGATGGGTACAATATCACTGGCGATGCTGACACAGAGCAGGTCCAACAATTTATACAATTCCGACATGGGTAAATTGTGTTTCATGCTGTGTGCCTGTACCAGTTTAAAACTTACCCCGCAACCGCTGAGCCATTTATAAGGATAATCGCAATCCTGGCGTTGGGGGTCCAGCACCGCAACGGCTTCTGGCAGCGAATCGCCGGGCGTATGATGATCGCAGATGATAATGTCTACGCCTTTTTCTTTGGCGTACCGGACTTTTTCTACTGCTTTTACACCGCAATCTGTTACCAAAATGAGGGAAAAGTCATTTTCTGCAGCATAGTCTATGCCTTTGATAGAAACTCCGTATCCTTCTGTATAGCGATCCGGAATATAATATTCCAGATTTGTGGCGTTACATTTATTTTTTAAGTATTTATAAAGTAAAGCTACTGCCGTTGTGCCGTCTACATCGTAATCTCCATATATCAATATTTTTTCCTCTTGAGCGATGGCTTTGTCCAAACGGTCTACAGCTTTGTCCATATCTTTCATTAAAAACGGATCGTGGAGCATGTTGAGAGAAGGGTAAAAGAAAGCCTGTGCTTTTTCAGCAGTATCTATATCTCTTTGTAACAAGAGATTCGCAATAACGGGGGGACAGTTTAATTTATATGCTAATTTTAATATCTTATTTTCCTCCGGGGGAGTGTTTATAACCCATCTTTTTTTCATTATACTTTTTTCCAATTCTGATACAAAGAAGCGGAAATTCCTTGTTATTTCAAAACTAAAAAACTATAATTTTTCAACAGTTTAAACATAAAAAAGGTATGCAGTTACAAATCAAAGGAATAGGATAGCTTTCTCTTTATTTTTTTATTATCTTTGCAGTCCCTCGATGAGATGTGGAAATTAACATATTGATAATAAACTATTTAAATAATAATAAAATGGGTTTTACTGAATTGAGTGAACAGGAAATAATCCGTCGTAATTCTTTGGCCGAATTGACGAAATTGGGAATTGAAGCTTATCCTGCTGCAGAATTTAAGGTAACGGGCCGGGCTGAAGAGATAAAAGAGAGTTTTGATGATGCAGCTCCGAAGCGGGAAGTTGTGATTGCCGGAAGAATGATGAGTCGCCGGATTATGGGTAAAGCTTCATTTTTTGAATTGCAGGATGCTACCGGAAAAATTCAGGTATATGTCAGCCGGGATGATATCTCTGAAGATGAAAATTCTACGGCTTATAATGTTTTATTTAAGAAATTGATGGACATCGGGGATTTAGTAGGGGTAGAAGGTTACGTTTTCCGTACCCAAACCGGGGAGATTTCTGTGCATGCTCAGAAGTTGGTTATGTTGTCGAAATCGTTGCGTCCTTTACCTATTGTCAAGGAGAAAGACGGAAAGATTTTCGACGCTTTTACCGATCCGGAATTGCGTTATCGGCAACGTTATTTGGATTTGATTGTAAATCCTCAGGTGAAGGAAGTATTTGTGAAAAGAACCCGTATGATCAATGCGATTCGGGAATTTTTTAACAGCAAAGGTTATCTGGAAGTGGAAACACCTGTTTTACAGGCGATTCCGGGAGGTGCTTCTGCTCGTCCTTTTATCACTCACCACAATGCTCTGGATATTCCTTTATACCTTCGAATCGCAAACGAGTTATATCTGAAACGGTTGATTGTAGGCGGTTTTGAAGGAGTATATGAATTTTCCCGGAATTTCCGGAATGAGGGAATGGACAGAACACATAATCCGGAATTTACCTGTATGGAAATCTACGTAGCTTATAAAGATTATCTGTGGATGATGAATTTTACAGAGGAGATGATTGCCCGGGCTGCTATGGCTGTGAATGGGACTTTGAAAGCCCGGATCGGAGAGGAGGAAATTGATTTTACTCCGCCTTTCCGTCGGATTCGGATGACAGACGCTATTTTAGAATATACGGGTTATAACATAGAAGAAATGTCTGAAGAGGACCTCTATAATGCTTGTTTGAAGATGGGCATAGCCGTAGACAGGACAATGGGAAAGGGGAAACTGATCGATGAAATTTTCGGAGAGAAATGTGAAGGGCATTATATCCAGCCTACTTTTATTTATGATTATCCGAAGGAGATGTCACCTTTGACAAAGAAACACAGGAGTAATCCGGATCTGACAGAGCGGTTCGAATTGTTTGTCAACGGAAAAGAAGTCGCCAATGCTTATTCCGAACTCAATGATCCTATCGATCAATTGGATCGTTTCCAACAACAGATGAAATTGCAGGAAAGAGGAGACGATGAAGCGATGTATATCGATTATGATTTTGTACGGGCTTTGGAATATGGTATGCCTCCCACCTCCGGTATGGGAATCGGTATCGACCGTTTGTGTATGTTCCTCACCAATAGTCCTTCTATTCAGGATGTTTTGTTTTTTCCCCAGATGAAACCGGAAAAGAAAATTGCCGTTGACGGAGACGAAAAATTTGAAGAGGCGGGGGTGCCCAAAGAATGGATAGAAGTGGTGAAAAAAGCTGGAATTTTGACTGTAGAAGCTTTGAGAGAAGTGGAAAATTCCAATAAATTACATCAGCAGCTTTGTGGAATTAACAAAAAGGAAAAGCTGGGATTGACGGCTCCTTCTCAGGAAGAAGTGAAAAAATGGACAGGTAAATAACAAGGAAATTTGAGAGGTATGATTTACGATTTTAATTTTAAATTGTAAATATAAAGCAATAATCATGGAAATACCAGAAAAACCCCGGTTGGGCATTGTCGGAGGAGGAAGTTGGGCGACAGCTATAGCTAAAATATTGACAGAAACGAACGACCATATCAATTGGTTTATGCGGAATATTGATACCATCAAGGCTTTTCGGGCTTTGAGTCATAATCCGCGTTATCTCTGTGGAGTGGAATTTGACCTTTCTAAAATTACCTTTACCGACGATATCAATAAACTCATCGGGATGTGTGATGTCATTATATTTGCTATTCCCAGTGCTTTCCTGAAAAATGTAACGGCTAATATTACGGTTTCTTTGCAGGAAAAAATTGTCGTTTCTGCTATTAAAGGTTTGATACCCAATGACAATCTGATTATAGGGGAATTTTTTAATCATTATTTTAAAGTGCCTTTGGAACAGATTGTGGTGATTTCCGGTCCTTGTCATGCCGAAGAAATTGCCTTAGAGCGCTTATCGTATCTGACTTTTGCCAGTAATGATCTGAAAGTTGCCCGGCGAGTTGCCCAGACTTTTGATTGTCATTATGTAAAAACCAGTATTTTGGATGACATTTACGGAACGGAATATGCTGCGGTATTGAAAAATGTAATCGCTATTGCTGCCGGAATTTGCCATGGGTTGAGGTATGGGGACAATTTCCAGGCTGTTTTAATTTCAAATGCCATACAGGAAATTGAACGTTTTGTCGCCGCAGTTCATCCTATTCACAGGGACATAAAAAGTTCAGCTTATCTGGGGGATTTGTTAGTAACCGCTTATTCACAATTCAGTCGGAACCGTACTTTTGGGACGATGATCGGGAAAGGTTATTCTGTGAAATCGGCTCAGATGGAAATGTTGATGATTGCAGAAGGTTATTTTGCCGTAAAGGGAATCAAAGAAATTAATGAGCATTATAATGTGCACATGCCCATTACTAATGCGGTATATAATATTTTATATGAACGGATCAGTCCGACGATGGAAATCCGTTTGCTGACAGAGGAATTGAGGTAGAAAGTTTGGAAACTGTAAATTGGCAATATATGATTAAAGAACGTATTTTCGGTTGTATAAAAAAAGCTTTGCCGGTAGCTTTGAGGACCTCTTGCTGGTTTCTCAAAATTATGTTGCCTGTTTCCTTTTTTGTCATGCTTTTATCTTATTTTAATATTTTGCCTTATATTTCATCTTTTGCGACTCCTTTATTTACTTATCTGGGTTTACCCGGAGATGCTGCTTTGGTGTTTGTAACCAGTATTTTTACCAATATTTATACGGTTATTGCTTTGATTACAACATTGGATTTTACAGTAAGGGAAGGGGTAATACTGGCTGTCATGTGTCTGATTTCTCACGGTTTTATTATAGAAACATTGGTGCAACAAAAAACAGGCTCTACTGCTTTGCGTATGATTGGAGTCAGGTTGGCAGGAAGTTTGATAGCGGCTTTTGCTTTAAACGGTATACTACCGGCTATGCCGGAAGCACTTTCCTCGACCGAAGCTGTGGAACCGGGATTTTCGGCCGCATTTTTTCATTGGTTGGAAAGTAGTTTGTGGTTGTGCGTGAAGATCTTCGGTATTATTATTTCGTTGATGATTATTCAGCGCTTATTGGAAGAGTTCGGGGTATTGAAGGCACTCTCCCGCTTATTTGCTCCTTTAATGAATTTATTTGGTTTAACGGCTTCCGCTTCTTTTTTGTGGATTTTAGGAAATACTGTCGGTTTAGCTTACGGTTCAGCTATTATGATGGATTATGCCAAATTAGGCAAGCTGGAAAAGAAGGAAGCTGATTTGTTAAATCATCATTTGGCCGTTTCTCATTCACAGGTGGAAGATCCTTTGTTGTTTATGGTCATTGGTTTGCCAGTATGGTGGTTGATTATTCCCCGTCTGATTTTAGCTATTCTGGTTGTATGGGAAAGAAAATTGGAGTGGCGTATAAAATATATCTATACCAGCAGGCATCCGGAAGCTGTGAGTTTGTGAAGTTGGTGTGATTTTAGCTACTAAACTAAGTTATGTATACGATTACAGAGATTAAAACGGAAAAGCAGGAAGCGGATTTTTTGCTTTTGCCTGTAGAGCTTTATAAGAATAATTCATATTGGATACGTCCTTTGGATAACGATATCCGCAATGTGTTCGACCGGAGAAAAAATCCCTGCTTTAAAAACGGGGAATGTGTGCGTTGGGTGTTATACAATGAGGTTGGGCATTGTGTAGGCCGGGTAGCTGCTTTTGTCAACGGGAAAACCTGTCATTTGGATAAGTATGCGGTGGGGCAGATGGGCTTTTTCGAATGTATAGACGATAAGCAGGCTGCTTTTATGCTTTTTGATAAATGTCGGGAATGGCTCGAGGCTAAGGGGATGGAGGCTATGGAAGGACCTGTAAATTTCGGGGAACGGATTGAATGGTGGGGATTGTTGGTGGATGGGTTCGATCGATTTCCGAATTATGCTATGCCTTACACCCACTCTTATTATGTAAAATTTTTTGAAGAATATGGTTTCCGGGATTATTTTAAACAATTTACTTACCGTAACCGTTTGGTTGTAGAAAGTTTGGCACCTATAGTTGTATGGAAAGCGGATCGTCTGTTGAAAAATCCGGATTACGCGGTCCATACCTACCGGGAAATCGGAAAACAAAAGGCAATTGACGCTTTACTGGAAGTATATAATAAAGCTTGGAATCTGGAGGTACATGGAGTGGACGGTATTACCCGGGAACAAGTCGAGGTTATTTATAAGAATTTGCAGCCCGTAATAGATAAAGATTTGATTTATTTTGCCTATTATAAAGGGATGCCTATCGGTTTTTTCCCTGTCTCTTATACACATCTGACGCTGC
>ENA-OZGX01001222-OZGX01001222.1-human-gut-metagenome-genome-assembly--contig:-NODE-1222-length-10300-cov-4.127379_pt1 | contig 10300 bp, 4 predicted proteins | sample MGYA00244040_ERZ653674 | MGnify/ENA primary metagenome ERZ653674 (study PRJEB26926, sample SAMN06165232) | human gut metagenome | biome: ENVO:00009003; feature: ENVO:2100002; material: ENVO:00002003... | reverse complement strand
CGAGATGTCTTAGGGTCTCGTGGGCTCGGAGATGTGTATAAGAGACAGAAATTGAAGCTGTCATTCATTTTGCAGGCTATAAGGCAGTTGGAGAGTCTGTCAGAAAACCGATTGAATACTACTACAACAATATGACAGGAACGCTGGTGCTCTGCGATGTTATGAGAGCTCACGGGGTAAAAAATATTGTATTTAGTTCTTCTGCAACTGTTTATGGAGATCCTGCACAGATTCCGATCACGGAAAATTGTCCGAAGGGACAGCCGACCAATCCCTATGGATGGACAAAGAGCATGTTAGAGCAGGTGCTTACGGACATTCATACCTCTGATCCTGAGTGGAATGTAATCCTTCTCCGCTACTTTAACCCGATCGGAGCACACAAGAGCGGAATGATCGGAGAAGACCCGAAGGGAATTCCGAACAATCTGCTGCCATACATTGCCCAGGTAGCGGTTGGAAAAAGAGAAATGCTGGGCGTTTTTGGAAATGATTACGATACACCGGACGGAACAGGCGTCAGAGATTATATCCATGTGGTAGATCTGGCGGCAGGTCATGTAAAAGCAATCGAAAAGCTTCGTGAAAATCCGGGGGTAGAGATTTATAATCTGGGAACCGGTAACGGCTACAGCGTACTCCAGGTAGTGGCAGCATTTGAAAAAGCCTGCGGTCATGCAATTCCTTATGAAATCAAGCCCAGGAGAGAAGGCGACATTGCTACCTGTTATTGTGACCCCCAAAAAGCAAAAAATGAATTGGGCTGGGTTGCAAAATACGGCATTGACGAAATGTGTGAGGATTCCTGGAGATGGCAGAGCACAAATCCGGACGGTTATGGAAAGTAAACGAAAAATAGGAGAAAGACAATGATTGATCGATTGATTGATGAACTGGTCTGCTATGGGAGAAACACCGGACTGGTAGATGCAGCGGATGAGATTTATGTAAAAAACCGGCTTCTGGAATTGTTCGAAGAAAATGTTTACCGGAAATCTGATTTTTCAGGGGAAGTAAGACCGGTCAATGAGATTCTGGAGGATTTACTTACTGTTGCCCATGAAAAGGGGATTCTGGAAGAGGATACGGTAACCTTGAAGGATCTGTTTGATACAAAGATTATGGGACTTTTGACTCCGCCTCCATCAACAGTGCGGAAGATTTTTGCAGAAAAATATGAGAAGTCTCCCAGGGAAGCCACAGACTATTATTATGCGTTCAGCCAGGCAACGAACTATATCCGAAAAGACCGTATTGCGAAGGATGAAAAATGGGTAACCGAAACAGAATATGGACCCATTGATATTACCATTAATCTTTCCAAACCGGAGAAGGACCCGAGAGATATTGCAAAAGCCGGAAAGGCTCAGGCAACAGGCTATCCAAGCTGTCTGCTTTGCCGGGAAAACGAGGGTTATGCGGGACATTTCAGTCATCCCGCAAGACAGAACCACCGAATCATTCCGATGATTCTCGGGGGAGAGGATTACTATTTGCAGTATTCTCCCTATGTGTATTACAATGAACACTGCATTATCTTCAATAAGGAACACATTCCGATGAAGATTAACAGAGCGACCTTTGCAAAGCTTCTGGAATTTGTGACAAAATTTCCGCATTATACGGCAGGCTCCAATGCGGATCTTCCGATCGTGGGTGGTTCTATTTTAAGCCATGACCATTTCCAGGGTGGAAATTATACCTTCGCTATGGCGAAGGCGCCTTATGAAACAACGTTTGAATTAAAACAGTGGCCAAAGGTGACAGCCGGAATCGTAAAATGGCCCATGTCCGTGATCCGTCTTCAGGGAGAAAATCTGGCAGAAATTGCAGATGCGGCAGACCATATTTTGAAAACATGGAGAGGCTACACAGACGAGGAAGCGTTCATTTACAGTGAAACCGATGGCACGCCTCACAATACGATCACACCGATCGCAAGAATGAGAAACGGGCTGCTTGAACTGGATCTGGTACTTCGCAACAATATTACGACAGAAGAGCATCCTATGGGTGTTTATCATCCACACAGCGAATATCATCATATCAAAAAAGAAAATATCGGTCTGATCGAGGTTATGGGACTTGCAGTCCTTCCGGCAAGACTGAAAAAAGAGATGGCGCTTTTGGAAGAAGCTGTATTGAACGGAAAAGATCTCCGGGAAGACGAAGTTCTGGAGAAACATGCCGACTGGGCGGAAAAATGGATGGCTGAAAATACAGTCACTGCAGAAAATATCCATGCCATTGTTCAGAAAGAAATCGGCAAGGTATTTGCCAAAGTACTGGAATGTGCAGGTGTTTATAAACGCACCGAAGAGGGCATGAAAGCCTTTGAGAGATTTATTGAAATCATTAAATAAGAAAAATGAAGAAGGGAGAAAAAAATGAAAGCAAAAAAAGTTTTTGCGGCGATTCTGGCGCTTGCTTTGGCGGTTCCTCCGGTGGGGGCCATGCCGATGCGTACGCAAGCCGCGGAAGCAAAGGGTACGAATGAACTGAGGCTCTGGTATGATGAACCGGCTTCGCAGGGTGTAAACATCCTAAGTGCCGGTCAAAGCTACAGTGATGCCGATGGTTCTAACAGATGGCAGCAGCAGACATTGCCAATCGGTAATGGGGATATGGGTGCCAATGTTTACGGAGAGATTGTTAATGAACATTTGACGTTCAACGAAAAGACTCTCTGGACAGGCGGTCCCAGCAGCAGCCGTCCGGATTATATGGGAGGTAATCTGTCTGAAAAAGGTCAGAACGGAGCAGTAATGGAACAAGTACAGCAACTGTTCTTATCAGGTGACAGCAGCCAGGCAAGCTCCCTTTGCGGAACCTATCTGGTGGGTACTTCTTCAGGCTATGGCGCTTATCAGCCTTGGGGAGATATTTATTTTGATTATGCAGATGTGACAGAAGAGGGCGTCACAAATTATCAGAGAGATCTGGATTTAAAGACAGCGGTTTCTACCGTGTCATTCAGCCAGGGAGGCACAGACTACACCAGGGAATATTTTATCAGCCATGATGATAATGTCTTAGTTGCCCGGCTGGAGGCAGACGGAGCGCAAAAGTTAAATTTTGATGTGCGTTTTACCTCAAAGCAGGGGGGAACCACTGTTGCGGAAGGCGGCAATACATTGAAGCTGTGCGGGCAGGTAAGTGATAATCAGTTAAAGTACGCTTCTTATCTGACAGTGGTCAATGAGGGAGGAAAGGTAACAGGTTCCGGAAGCAGTCTGAAGGTAGAAAATGCTGATGCCGTGACGGTCTATCTTTCCGCAGCGACAGATTATGAAAATACGTTTTATAATGAGGACAAGACCGAGGATTATTATTACCGTACAGGTGAAACGGATGCCGGACTGGCAGCCAGAGTAAAAGCCGATGTTGATGCGGCTGTTGAAAAAGGCTATCAGGATGTAAAAGCAGACCATCTTGCAGATTACCAGGAATTGTTTTCCCGTGTTACGTTAGATATCGGGCAGACTGTATCAGACAAAACTACGGATCAGCTGCTGGCAGCGTATAAGGCGGGAACCGCAAGCGAAGGCGAACAGCGTCAGTTGGAAAATATGCTGTTTCAGTATGGCAGATATTTAATGATTTCATCCTCCAGGGAGGATTCACAGCTTCCGTCAAACCTTCAGGGTGTCTGGAACTGTTTGAATAATCCGCCATGGAGCTCTGATTATCATATGAACGTAAACCTTCAGATGAACTACTGGCCGGCTTATTCTACAAACCTTGCGGAATGTGCCATGCCGCTCATTGATTATGTGGATTCCTTAAGGGAGCCGGGGCGAATTACGGCAGCAATCTATGCAGGTGTGGTAAGTGAAGCGGGAGAGGAAAACGGCTTTACAGCACACACCCAGAATACTCCTTTTGGGTGGACATGTCCCGGCTGGTCCTTTGACTGGGGCTGGTCTCCGGCGGCAGTGCCATGGATTTTACAGAACTGTTGGGAATACTATGAATTTACCGGTGATCTGGATTATATGAGGGATTATATTTATCCGATGCTGAAAGAGGAAGCAAGATTCTACGATGCAACGCTGGTAAGGGACAGTGAAGGATATCTTGTGTCCGCACCCAGCTACTCACCGGAGCATGGTCCGAGAACAGCCGGTAATACATATGAACAATCATTGACATGGCAGTTGTATGAGGATACGATTACCGCTGCAGAGCTTCTGAATACGGATGCGGACTTAGTGGCAGTATGGAAGCAAAATCAGGCAGACTTAAAAGGGCCTATTGAAATCGGTGATTCCGGACAGATTAAGGAATGGTACAACGAAACGGAATTTAATAAAGATGAAAATGGAAATAACATGGGTGAAGGCTACGGTCACAGACATATGTCTCATATGCTGGGGCTGTTCCCGGGAGATCTGATCGCAACCAATGAGGAATGGATGGATGCAGCCAGAGTATCCATGGAAAACCGTACGGACAACAGTACCGGATGGGGCATGGGCCAGCGAATCAATACATGGGCACGTCTTGGTGACGGCAATAAGGCACACCAGCTGATTCAGAATCTGTTCCGTGGCGGCATTTACCCGAATCTCTGGGATGCTCATGCACCATTCCAGATTGATGGTAATTTTGGTATGACTTCCGGTGTTGCGGAAATGCTGCTGCAGAGCAATATGGGTTACATAAACCTGCTTCCGGCACTTCCGGACGTATGGGCAGATGGCAGTGTAGAAGGTCTGGCAGCCCGCGGAAATTTTGTGGTAGATATGAAATGGGCAGACGGAACCCTGACAGAAGCGGTCATTCTCTCTAAGAATGGAGGGGAAGCGGTTATCCGGACAGAAAATGCAGCTCTTGCCATTGTTACCGACAGTGCGGGAAATGATGTAGATATCACAGCAATCGATAAAAACAAAATATCTTTCGATACCAAAGCCGGGGAAAGCTATACTCTGGTAAATACAGCAGAAATAGCAGCGGCACCGTCCGGACTTGCAGTGGAAAGACAGAGTGATACCTCCGCGCTGCTTACATGGAATGCGGTAGAAGGCGAGGACGTTACCTATCATGTATACCGTCAGGTAGAAAACGGAGAAATTGTAAGGATTGCATCCGGCATAACAGATACATCTTATGAGGATACAAAGGCAAACAGTATTCTCGGAACACTTAGTTATCAGGTTTCAGCAGTCACAGACGGTGGTGAAAGTGAACGGAGTGAGAAGGTGCAGCTTGTTGAAGAAAGGGCAGCGGGCGCCGGAATGATTGACAATACAGATGAGCTCATTTCCTATGAAGGTGCATGGGCTAACTGGGCAAGCCATGAAGGAAACTATAATGACAGTATTATGTATCTGGAGGGCAGCAATGTAACTGAAAATGCGACAGTAACCCTGAATTTTATCGGAACAGGTATTGAAGTATACTCCTGCACACAGTGGGACAGAGGTATGGTAGAAATATTGGTAGACGGTATTTCCCAGGGAATCGTGGATACCTATACAGCAAACCAGATACGTCAGGCAAAGATCTATGAAAAGACAGATTTGGAATATGGACGTCATACGATTGTTTTGAAGCCGACGGCAACAAAAAATGACTCCTCTACAGGAGTGAAGCTGGAGCTGGATGCATTCAAAGTACTTGATGGGACAGTTACACTGGCAGAAAGTATTACAGTTTCCACAGTTTCAGGAATGACCGTTATCGGTACGCCGAACAGCTCCGTACAGATGAAGGCCGTGATATCTCCGGACAATACAGATGATAAATCTGTGACATGGACATCCTCCAATTCCGATATAGCTGTTGTGGATGAAAATGGCATAGTAACCGTAGGGGAAAACAGCGGAACGGTTGTGATTACTGCCGTTTCCCAAGGAAATCCGGCTGTCAGCGGTTCTGTCGAGCTGACGGTAGCTGTGAATTCGGAAACCACAGAAACTGAGCTGACGGTAGAGGATGGAACAGACACAGCGGGAATGGATACTTTTGGTTCCTTAAATACTGAAATCAGCTATGATGAAGGCTGGTATACATGGGCTGAAGCAGGACATAGCGGTAATACGAAGAGTGAGGTAAGCGGTGCAGGAAAATCCTTATCCTATACATTCAATGGAACAGGCATCGCGTTGTATGCTCATAAGCATTTTAATCAGGCGGGACTTAAGATAACAATTGACAATGAGCCGCTGATGAACGGTGACAGCGATGTCTGGTCATTAAATCTGGATGGCTCAGGAGATATGAAAAATCAGCTTGTTTTCGAGAAAAAGGATCTGAGTGAGGAAAATGAAGAGCATATCATTACTTGTACGGTTGTAGCGGTAAACGGAAAAGTTCAGGGTAATATTGACTGCTTTAAGATTTTCTCAAAGGTTTCTGCAGCTCCTGATAAATCAGAACTGCAGGCTGCGATTACTGCCTGCGACAGCCAGGTGCTTGCGAAAGATTATTATCCTGCGGATGAGTGGACAGCCTTTGAAGAGGTGCTTCAGTCAGCAGTAGCAGTCATGAATGACGCTGATGCTTCGGCAGAAGAGATCACAGGGCAGGCGGAAGCCCTGACAGCGGCATCACAGGCGTTGGGAGAAGCTGTGATTCCGGCACCGGAGGTTCCGGTTGTGACAGATCAGACCGGTGAAGCAATCAATGTGGAGAGTACCAGGGCAGTGCTTGTATGGGATGCAGTAGAAGGAGCGTCTTCTTATAGAGTTATGTCCGGCGAAGAGATCGTTGCAGAAACAAGGAGTACTAACTGTACGGTCACAGGTCTTCAGGAAAACACAGACTACAGCTTTATTGTCTATGCACTGAACGAACAGGCAACTTCTTCCGAAAAAGGCATTGAGATCAGTATTAAGACTCCGGATGTAACTGCACCGGGCAGTGTTACGGGCGTAGAGGCTGTGGTGGAAGGCACAACAGCTACTCTGACATGGAATGCGCCGAAGGATCAGGATGTGGCCGGATATGAGGTTTATATCAACGGAAAAAGAACGATTGTTTCCGAAACAAGGCTTGTGCTGAACGAGCTGAAAGAAGACACAGCCTACAATGTGAAGATTGCTGCATTTGATAAAGCGGGAAATGTTTCAACGATCGTCAATTACAGTCTGAAGGTGCCGAAGGCACCGGAGCCTGTGAAAAAAGCGGATTACAGCAAAGTTGATGAGGCAATCAGCGCGGCTTTAGCTCTAAATAAGGACGATTATAAAGACTTTAGCAAGGTTGAGGCGGCAATCAATGCGGTTGTAAGGGACAAGGATATTTCAGAGCAGGCAGAGGTAGATGCAATGGCAAAGGCAATCAATGATGCAGTGAAAGCTCTGGAAAAGAAGCCTGTTGAAAAGCCGGACGATAAACCAGCGGATGATCATAAGCCTTCCGATAATAATAAGCCATCGGATGACAAGAAACCTTCGACGGACAGTAAGCCTTCCTCATCAGGAAGCTCTCAACAGGGAGCAGTTTCAGCCGTTACAGGCGGTACGGCGGCACCCACAACGGGAGATAGCGCTGACACGATGCTTTATACTGCACTTATGCTGGCAGCAGCAGCACTGATTTTCGGATTAAAGAAAAAAGTGATGAAATAGAATAAATACTCAGTGAAGAAGCTGCAGGGAAATGTTTTCCATGCAGCTTCTTGCAAGAAAGAACAAAATGCGTTATAATATCAGCATTATTTGGCCATTGGAAGGTACGATCAACTGTGGCTGTTTAATTTCAAAGAAAAGAGGATGAATGAAATGAACTTGGTTACGGTCAAAGAGTTATATCGAAATACTGAAAAATACATTGATCAGGTGGTGGAAGTCGGCGGATGGGTACGAAGCGTGCGCGACTCTAAAACCTTTGGATTTATTGTTGTAAATGACGGTACCTTTTTTGAAACCTTACAGGTTGTTTACCATGATACTATGGACAACTTTGAGGCAATCAGCAAATTAAATGTAGGCGCTGCAATCATTGTCAAAGGAAAACTGGTTGCAACTCCCCAGGCAAAACAGAAATTTGAGATTCAGGCAGAGAAAGTATCTATAGAGGGTACTTCAGCACCGGATTATCCGCTGCAGAAAAAACGTCACAGCATGGAATTTTTAAGAACGATTACACATTTACGTCCAAGAACAAACACTTTTCAGGCAGTATTCCGTGTGCGTTCTTTAATCGCTTATGCGATTCATCAGTTTTTCCAGGAAAGAGGCTTTGTATATGTTCATACACCGATCATTACCGGAAGTGACTGTGAAGGTGCCGGAGAAATGTTCCAGGTTACGACCATGGATTTAAATAACCTCCCAAAGAAGGAGGACGGCACGGTGGATTTTGCAGAAGATTTCTTTAATAAACCGACGAACCTGACCGTAAGCGGTCAGTTAAACGGTGAGACCTTCGCCATGGCATTCAGAAATATCTACACCTTCGGACCTACCTTCCGTGCGGAGAACTCTAATACTACAAGACATGCGGCTGAATTCTGGATGATCGAGCCGGAAATGGCATTTGCGGATTTACAGGACAATATGGATGTTGCGGAAGCAATGTTAAAATATGTGATCCGTTATGTGCTTGAAAATGCTCCGGAAGAAATGAATTTCTTCAACAGCTTTATTGATAAAGGCTTACTGGACCGGTTAAATGGTGTGTTAAATGCGGAATTTGGTCATGTGACTTATACGGAAGCAATCGAAATCCTTGAGAAGAACAATGATAGCTTTGATTATAAGGTATACTGGGGCTGTGATCTGCAGACAGAGCATGAAAGATATTTGACAGAAGAGGTATTTAAACGACCGGTATTCGTGACAGATTATCCAAAGGAAATCAAAGCATTCTACATGAAGCTGAATGAGGATGGAAAAACCGTAGCAGCCATGGACTGCCTTGTACCTGGCATCGGCGAGATTATCGGGGGCAGTCAGAGAGAGGATGACTATGACAAGCTGGTAGGGCGTATGAAAGAATTGGGATTAAAGAAAGAAGATTATGACTTCTATCTTGACCTTAGAAAGTATGGTTCTGCCCGTCACTCCGGATTTGGACTGGGATTTGAACGCTGTGTCATGTACCTGACAGGTATGGGTAATATCCGTGATGTATTGCCATTCCCGAGAACAGTCAACAACTGTGAGCTATAAAATGAGCAATCCGCTTGCGACAGCAGGTTTTGAAGCACGAAGTGCCAGATTGCGAACGGCGCGACTGAACTGTCGGTGAAACGAACAAACGTTTGAAAAATCGTACACCTTGTGGTAAACTTACCATGAGGTGTATTTTTATGTTAATGTTTCATACGGCGGACCTGCATTTGGGAGCCTCTCCTGATGCGGGAGAGTCATGGGGAAAGAACCGAAAACAGGAACTGTGGGACAGCTTTGAGCGTCTGATAGAAACTGCAGAAGAACAAAAAGCGGATTTGCTGCTGATCGCGGGAGATTTGTTTCATCGTCCGCCGCTGCTTAGGGAGCTGCGCGAAGTGAATGATCGTTTGGGAAGTTTATCTAAGACTCAGGTGGTGCTGATGGCAGGAAACCATGATTATATTGGAAAAAATTCTTTTTATCGGGGATTCCGATGGGCGGATAATGTGCATTTTCTTGAAAGTGAGCAATTAAGTTCTGTGAAGCTTCCCGGATTAAAAACGGAGGTTTATGGGTTTAGCTATCATAAAAAAGAAATCAGGGAGCGGCTCTACGATGTGGTAAAACCGGAGGATAACGGGTACTATCATATTTTGCTGGCTCATGGAGGGGATGAAAAGCATATTCCCTATACGAAAGAAAAGCTGGCGAAGAGCGGATTTGATTATATTGCTTTCGGACATATCCACAAGCCGGGAATGATCATACCAGAGAAAGCTGTGATGTCGGGGAGTCTGGAGCCTACAGACCATACATGTGACGGAACTCACGGATATGTCAGAGTGGAGATCATAAACGGCCAGAATCGGGTCACTCTTGTTCCTTTTGCAAAGCGGGAGTATCAGATACTAAAGATAGAGCTGACAGCAGAGGATACCATGGGAAGTATTCACAGAAGAGCTTTGGAAATGATCAGAAAAGAGGGTGCGGACAATATCTATGATCTTGTGCTGACCGGAAAGCGTCATTCCTCGCTGGAAATTATGGAGGACAAGCTGAAAAGCGCCGGTAATATCCGGATGATCTTAGAACATACGGAGGTTTCCTATGATTACAGGCAGCTTTGTACAGATCATGAGGGGCGGCTCCTGCAAAGATATATTGATTCCTTTGAAGGCTGTGAGGGAGCATTGGAAAAGAAGGCCCTTGGCTTTGGCACATGGGCAATTCTGGAG
>ENA-OZGX01001210-OZGX01001210.1-human-gut-metagenome-genome-assembly--contig:-NODE-1210-length-10359-cov-3.926825_pt1 | contig 10359 bp, 8 predicted proteins | sample MGYA00244040_ERZ653674 | MGnify/ENA primary metagenome ERZ653674 (study PRJEB26926, sample SAMN06165232) | human gut metagenome | biome: ENVO:00009003; feature: ENVO:2100002; material: ENVO:00002003... | reverse complement strand
TGCTTTCGCTGCAGCTCCGTTAGCTGGCAGTGGATGGCGCATTTCCCGTGTTCGCTTTGCCAGCGGCAGTCATACCCCGGCTCCATACAGGCGCACAGGACATCATGCTCTCCCATGACGACCATGAGGTCGTAGAGGGAGACGCCACGCAGGTCGCAGGACAGCCGACAGCCGCCGGCTGCGCCCCGGCTCACCTGCACCAGCTCCCCGGCGGAGAGCTTTCGCAGGATCTGATAGGCAAACTGCAGGGGGATCAGCTCCGTTTCCGCCATCTCGGCGGCGGAGTGCTTCTCTCCGTCCAGCAGCACCCGCAGCATCCGCAGCGCATAGTCCGTTTCCCTTGTGATGAGCATATCCCTGCATCTCCTTTTTGGATTATATATCCATTCTACCAATCTTGATAAATCTTGTCAAGATATTTTCAGAGAAATTATACCGTCATTCTGTCATATCCCGAAAAAACGCAACCCCTTGCCGTGCAAAATATTGGCATAGTGACCTCGGCGCGGGAAGCCATTACGCACGAGCAAGACATGCCGCTGAAAAGCAGAGCGGCGGGACAGTAAACTGTCCCGCCGCCCGGCTGCCGTTTTCACACGCGCTGCCCCTACGTCACAGAGCGCTGCCGCCGCGAAGTGCCGCAGCTGCGCCCTGTCGCTGGCCGCCTTGTTGCCTGCCATCGTACAGAGGAGCTGCACTGATACGCTCCTTCTTTGAAATACTCAGGTCGTGTATCAACCTTGTCCGTATCATATCAGAGGAAGCCTATAACTTCCCCCGCAAAAGTGCGGTGAAAGTGTCACAAAACTGTCACAAAGTCGGTATGCCGCCACTTTTCAAGGCGGCCTTGACATAGAACTGCCTTGACATCCATCGCTGTGATTGATAAGATAGACGCACCTTTCTGCCGGGAGAGCCGTCGGAAAGAGCCGCAAATGACCCACACATCGCGGCGGCGCACAGGCCGTCCAACATGCGAAGGAGCCTTATGAACGGAACGCACAAACAGATTTTTATCGTCATCACACAAACGGGTACGATGCTGTCCCGTATTCTGAAGCGGATCACCGGCGCGGAGTACAACCACGCCTCCCTCAGCCTGTCCCAGGACCTGACGAGGATGTATTCCTTCGGGCGCAGGCATCCCTATAACCCCTTTTGGGGCGGCTTCGTCATCGAATCCCCCCACGCGGGGACGTTTCGCCGCTTCTCCGATACCACCGCCATCATCCTTGCGGTGGAGATCACCGAGGAACGGTACGCGGCGCTGGAGGCGACGCTGGAGGCCATGTGGGCGCGGCGGGAGCAGTTTTCCTATAATTTGGGCGGCCTGCTCCTGGCGTATTTCCGCATCCTCTGGAAGCGCTCGAACCGCTACTACTGCTCGGAATTTGTGGAGGATATGCTGCTGCACGCGGAAGTGCGCGGCGCGGGTGAGCTGCGCGCCCGTGTCGTCCAGCCCATCCACTTTCTGAAGCTGCCCCACACCCGGCTGTACACCGGACGGCTGCGGGACTATCCGCATTGCACGGCGTCAAGGTAAGAGGGCTTTCGCCGTGTCTGATGCGATCTGCAAATAGAAGAGATCTTCGCTGCGAGTAGACCTTTCAGCGCACACACCGGTTGCGGAAACGAAAAAGTGCCAACGCCCTTTGCGCTGCGAACACTGTTAGCAGGCAAGAATTTATTCACATTAAGAGCAGGCAGGATCTGTGGGCGTTTTGTCTACTGATCCTGCTTGTTTTTCAATTCTTATCAAATTGTGGAGAACCTATCGGCGATTCCGGCTCCCGCGTTGTATCCCGCACGATTCTACGAGAGAAACTACTCGTATCTGCGGCAGTCATTATCCGGAAGCAACGATGCCCTTTGACGCGCTTTTTAGTTGCAGAAACAACAAAGAGCGGTCGGAAATTGTGCAAAAAAACATTGCCTGTCACCAGAAACTTTGGTACTATGAGAATGAAAAAGTGTCGATTGTTGGTACGTGTCCCGCCGAGAGGAGATATCCTATGAACGTGACCGTTGCGGATTGCCTGAAACTTCCCACGCTGCGTGAAGCACAGTTGATTGCCGGAGCAAAAGGAACAGATCGCGCGGTATCCTCTGTCAGTGTGCTGGAGTGGCCGGAAACAAATCTATTATCTGACGAGCTGATTGTCGGAAACGAGTTGGTCATATCTGCTCTCGTGACCATTAAAGATGATGTTAGCCGACAGTGTAGTGTTTTGCGGCATTTGCGCAGTATGGGCGCGGCAGGACTTGTTCTGTTTTACGTTGGGGTCTTTATTCCTCAGATCGACGATGCACTGATTGCCGTTGCGGATGAGATCAACCTCCCGCTGATTGCTATGCCCTTTGGCCGCATGGACTTCCGATACTCGGATATGATCACGGATATAGTCGAGTATATCCACAAGCGGCGAATGCAGGGCAATTATTATACCGCCGAGGTGATGAACAGCATTGCGCTTTTGGAGCCGCAGCAGCGGAACATCAATACCGTCTTGCGTCTGCTGTCCGACCGCATGCGCTGCACCTTGCTGCTGACAGATCGATATTTGGAGCGAAGAGGGGCAGCGGCGTGGCCCGTTTCCAATCAGTGGAACTATCATTCGTTGCTGCAGATGGCTCAAAGGCAGAAGCCGCCGCCGAAAGGTCAGCAGCGGATGAAATTGGATGGGCGCAGCTTTAGATTATGGGACATACCCGTTCCGTCAAAGACCCATCGAGGGATGCACCTGCTGGTGCTGGACGAGTTTGACCAAATGGATCCTGAAAGGCTGCAGCAAGCAATAGATGTTGTTGCGTTGTTCTTAAACATCTGGGACAAAGGCACTTATTATGACGGTACAGATGCGCTGGTAGAAGCGGTCCTGACAGACGATCCCGCCAAAATGCGTAGACTCGCACAGCAAATGGGCATTTCCATAAATGCCGTTAACACCATGTGGGTTTTGCAGCTTTCGGATCTGAGGACAGGGCAGGAGCTGACCGCCAGCCAAAAGCTGGACGTTGTCCTGAAGCTGAAGGTGTACCTGCAGGAGCACCATAAAATCGTCATCGTTGATAGCTACGGCACTTATATTGTCGCCTTGACCGACGGGATGCTGCTTGAGGAAAATACGCGGGAGATGGGTGAGGCTTTTGTCTCCCTGCTTGAAAAAGAGGGATATGCTGCACGCGGCTGTGTCTTCGACGATCTTGAGAACACCTCGCAGGCCCGCGATGCATATAACCGGATGATACGCTGCTTTGCAGAGCTCTGCGCTGTGTATCCGCGGCGCAAGATCTATTCAGACAGTGATGTGCGCTATGTGCAATCATGTATCGACTACGTGAAGCAAGGAGAAGAATCAGTAGCGAGCTGTCTGCTGCCGATCCGAAAGCTGAAGGATACCGCAGACGGGGACATTCTGATAGAAACGCTATGTACCTATCTTTTGGACGCAGAATCTAATACGCAAAGCACGGGTGACCTGTTATATATTCACAAGAACACCGTACACTACCGGCTTAATAAAATTCGAAGTGTCTTCAAATGCGATTTGGTACAGATGCCTGCAACGTTAACTATATATAAAGCTGCTGTGATCTACCGCATTTTGAAAGGACTTTAGGCATTACGCACAATTCAATTAAGCAAAATCAACAAAGAGAGGCTGCGCAAGCGGCCTCTCTTTGTTTTTGCGGCCAACGAAATGGAAAAATCCTTGGTCGGCCATCCGATGACCTCCGAAGGCAGAATCAATATAATCTTATCACAGGACGGAAAACGTTCTCAAAAAAATAAAAACGGAGGAACACAACATGGCAAAGCGAATTCTAAAGGAAGAACAGCTCATTGATGTCATTTGGGGCGCGACCTTAATGGGCGGCGGCGGCGGTGGTGCCATGGTAGGTGGCACAGATCTGCTGGACACCTACAAGAAGCTCCATCCGGAAAAGCCGGTGGAACTGACGCTTTTGGAAACCTGCGACATGGATCCGGAGGCTTACGGCGCTGTTACCGCCGGTATGGGTGCGCCCACCGTGCTGAAAAATGTCGACTTCTCGCAGTATGCAGTCAACGCCTTCAATGCATTGAAGGAGATGGGTGCCAAGATGGATCCTCCCCGTAAGCTGGAATACTCTGTTCCGGTGGAGCTGGGCGGCTTTAACACCTTCTGCCCCATGCTGATCTCTCTGCTCAACGACATTCCCTTTATCGACTGTGACGGTGCGGGCCGTGCGGTGCCTGCGCTGGACACCCTGCTGCTGCATATCAACGGGCTGGATACATCTCCTTTGGCGATGGCGGACGGCAAAAACAACAAGGTTACCATCGAACTGAATGACGCCAAGGACGCGCCCATGGGCGAGGAGATCGGACGCTGGATCTGCACCGCCTTTGGTCAGATCGCTGGTCTCTCCGGTTGGATGGTTCGGAAGAGTGACATCGAGGAATCCCTGCCCTGCGGCACTGTGACCTTGTGTGAGAAGATCGGTCATGAGCTGCGCAGGTGTGCAAAGGATGGCTCTAACGCCTTTGAGGCACTTGCACAGGCTGGGATTGAATGCCGTTTCCTGACGCGCGGCAAGGTCGTCAAGCAGGAGAATCTGCAGGCCAAGGGCTTTGACTACGGCAAGGTGTACGTTGAGGGCGCGGACGGCCAGTGGATCATCTACTTCCAGAATGAGAACCTGCTGGTGGAGCATGAGGGTAAGCCTATTATGACGGTGCCCGATATCACCTGCTACTACAACGCCGCTACTGGCGAGCCTCTGACCAACGCCGATATCACAGAGGGTATGGAGATCTGCCTGGGTGCCATCAAGGCTCCCGATGCATGGTGGAAGAATCCCAATATGTTTGACGTTTGGAAGCCCTTCCTGTCCAATGTCGGCTATGAGGGCGGCAACATCCCGTTCACCAAGTAAATTTGACCGCATTACCATATATCTCCGAGAGGGACAGGGCTCGTCCCTGTCCCTCTCGGTGCTTTGGTGACCAATCGCATTCCCCATCCAAGATTATTTCGGAGAGGAGAATAACAACATGGAAGAAAACAAGACGACTGTAACAGAAACCAAGCAGGAGGATAAGGGCTTATCCCAGATCCAACCCAACGAAAAACGCTCCTGGTGGAGTATCGCTTTCATTTGGGTGGGTACCATGATCTGTATCCCCATGCTGATGGTCGGCGGCATCTTCGGAGGTGTGCTGACCATGGGTTCCATCTTTTGGGCCACCCTCATCGGGTTTGCCATCTGCTGCACCATGATGATCCTGGGCGGCATTGTCGGCTCTGACACCGGTCTGAACGCCACCATGTGTTCCACCAGAGCCTTCGGTATGACAGGTGCCAACTTCACAATGGCGCTGGTTATCTTTATCTGTGAGGCAGGTTGGTTCGCCGTGCAGACCGCCACCTGCGCCGTGGCCTTCAACACACTGTTGTTCCATTTGGGCGTAGAATTCCCCTTCTGGCTCAGTTGTGTTATCTGGGGTGTTGTCATGTTCATCACCGCCGTTTACGGCGTGAAGTGGATGGCGGTCTTGAATTATATCGCCGTTCCCCTTCTTGTGCTGCTGTGTGCCTATGGCGGTATCCATTCCATCAACACCGCCGGTTGGGGCAACATCGCCTCTGCCGTTTCGGAGAACCTGATGCCCCTGCCCGCCGCTATCTCCACCGTCATTGGTCTGTTTGCATTGGGTGCCACCTGCAACGCAGACTATACCCGCTACTGTAAGACCCGCGGCGATGTGGTGAAGGCCACCTTGATTGGCGTTATGCCTGCAGCTCTTCTGATGATCATGGTGGGTGCCATCATGTCCATCGGCACAGGCAACTATGACGTGGCCGCCATGTTCGCAGGCTTGGGTCTGCCCATCGTTGCCATGCTGGTGCTGATTCTCGCCACTTGGACCACCAATACCGGCAACGCCTATATGTCCGGTCTGGCCGCCTGCAAGATGTTCTCCATCAAGGACAGCAAGCGTCCTCTGGTCACCATGATATGCGGCGTACTGGGCGTCATTATGGCGATTGCCGGTCTGGCGGATTTCCTGAACACCTATATCAGCATTCTGGGCGCGGTGGTGCCTCCCATCATGGGCGTCGTTATCTGCGACTACTGGGTCATCTGCAAGGCCAAGACGGAGAACTGGTCTCCTGTGCGCGGCATTAACTGGATCGGCATCATCGCGTGGGTCATCGGCGGCGGCTTCGCACTGCTGGAGACGCTGGGCGTGGTGACGGTGTTCTCCTCCGCACTGGACGGCGTGATCATCGCCTTTGCGGCCTACTGGATCCTCTATTCCCTGCTGAAGAATACCAAGCTGGCCGGCTCCGGCGATATGACTATCGAGGAAGCCTGCTCCGTCGCACAATAAGGAGTGTTTGCTATGAGTAAAGACAAAGCGTTAGATATTGTATTGTCCGAATTTCTGGAGCTGGCAAAGGTGCCCCGCCCTTCCCATCACGAGGAGCGCGTCAGCGAGTACCTGTTCCAGTGGGCCAAGCGCCATGGTCTGGCCGTGGAAAAGGACAACATGAATGAGATCATCATTGACAAGCCCGCCTCCCCCGGCTGCGAGAATGTACCCCGTGTGATCTTTCAGGCCCACATGGATATGGTCTGCGTATGCGAAGAGGGCGTCACCTACGATCCTATGAACGATCCCATCAAGGTCATCAACGATGGTGTGACCCTGACCGCAGACGGCACCAGCCTGGGCGCCGATGACGGTATCGGCGTGGCGATGTGCCTGTACCTGCTGCAGGACGACACCCTGCGTCACGGTCCCATCCGCGCCATCTTCACCACCAACGAGGAAGACGGCATGGACTCCATCGCCATTGACCCCAAGTATCTTGACGGCGGCTATCTGGTCAATTTGGATTGGGAAACGCTGGGCTCACTGTGCAATTCCTGTGCCGGCGGCGACTTCTTTAACTACAGCCACAAGGCCGAGTGGGAAAAGCCTATTGTGGGCTGCAAGACACTGACCATTTCCCTCAGTGGTCTGCTGGGCGGTCACTCCGGCGTGGGGATCAACAAGGGTCACGCCAATGCGCTGGTCAGCATCGCTACGCTGCTGGCTATGCTGCGGCAGGGCGGCGTCAGCTACCGCGTGGCCTCCTTCAGCGGCGGTCAGGCGAAGAACGCCATCCCCGCATTTGGCACCGCCACCATTGTTCTGTCTGCCACCGAGGAGGACAGGGCCAAGGCTATCATTGAGACCTTCCGCGCAGAGTTCGTGGAGGCTTTCGGCAACATCGAATCGGATATGGTGTTCACCACCACCTTCGGTGATACCGCGCCTGACCGCGTACTGACAGGGGAGGTTGGTTATGGTATGGTGGGTCTGATGACCACGGTTCCCAATAACGTACATACCATGAGTCCGTTCATTGACGGGCTGGTGGAGAGCTCCGCCAACCTGGGTGTGGTGTCCGTGGACGAGGATATGGTGCGCTTCACAGTGTTTGCCCGCAGCAGCGTTGCCTATCAGGCCACTCAGATCGGTGTGATCTGCAGCGCACTGGCCAATAGCTTCGGTTTTACCTTCGACAGCGAGGGTCATGTTCCCGGCTGGGCGGTCAATCCCAACAGCAAGCTGACCCATATCGCTTGCGAGGCCTACAAGCATCTGACCGGCACGGATATGATCGTGGAGCCGGTACACGCCGGCGTGGAGTGCGGCGCCTTTGCGGAGAAGAACCCCCACCTGGACATGATCTCCGTTGGTCCGACGCTTCTTGACGTGCATACGCCCAATGAAACCTGCAAGATCGAGGATGTCAAGATCACTACCGAGCTGCTGATCGAAATCCTGGAGCGTATCGCCAAGTAAAAAGACTTCATCTTACTTCCAATTTAGGCTACTTTCGACCATTGTCTCCTTACAGGTCAGGAGCCGGACTGCGTGATACGCGCAGTCCGGCTCCTGGCAATTTATGTATGCCGAAGTATGCTCTATATGACCACCTGTTGATTTCACGGCTTCTGTATCTCGGCCAATGAGTCCATGAGCGAATGGAAGCCATCTTCTCCCAGCATGGCCGCGGCATCGAACGGGATGCCTTCAGAGGTCATAATAGCCGGATCGCCGCCGGGCATATCCTCGCCCACTGCGGGTACGCACTTTCTCAAAAGGCCCTTATCGTGGGTTAACCTATTCTGCGCTGATTGGAATCGGAGCTTTGAACGGTTTCCGAAACAGGCTCGCTCTCCTGAAGGGAACGCCACTCGATGTTCTTTTCGAGGATGTCTCCGGATACTGCATCGACCTTGTAGGAATACGCACACTTGTCCGTGCAGAACTCTAGAATGTAGTAAGGCTTGCCCTGATTGCGGCTCAGCTCCTCTCGGGTGAACACGATTTTTTGGGTAGCTTCATCAAGTCCCGCGTCCTCTAATGCGATCGGCTTTGCCTTTTCCAAGCCGATAAACTCCGGAGCAAGGGGAATGATCTTATCGCAGGTCTTATCCATAATCACGCCCAGAACTGCGTCAATTTTGTAAGTCCAGCGAGCTGAGTCACTTTCAAAAACGAAGTAATAGTAGGGCGACTTGATGCCGCCGGCAACCAGCTCCTCTGTCGTGAAGACCACCTTCACATTGACCCCGGCGTCGTCCAGTGCGATTTTCTTCGCGTCCGCCAGAAGAATGAAGTGGTAAGCCTCCATGATGCTGCCGTTCTTGGCGTCCACCTTGTAAGAATACTGCTTCTTCGCGGTGTAGAACTCCAGGATGTAGCAGGGCTTGCCTGAATTGCGGTTCAGCTCCTCTCGGGTGAACACGATCTTTTGTGTGGCTTCATCAAGTCCCGCGTCTTTCAGGGAAATCTTCTTTGCTTCTTCCAAAGAGATGAAATCTGCAGTGTCGAGTTCCGTTGTGGCGGTCTCTTTCTGCTTTTTCTCCAGAACGATGCCCAGCACCGCATCAATGCGGTATGTCCACTGTGTTTTTGCATCGGCAAAGACGAGCTGGTAGTAAGGCGTTTTGATGCCGCCGCTCACAAGGGTTTCCTCGGTAAAGCCGACTTTATCCTTGCATCCGGCATCATCCAGAGCGATTTTCTTCGCTTCGGAAAGAGTGATAAATTTCCCGGCGTAAATAATGCTGCCGCTCTTTGCGTCGATTTGGTAGAAATATTGATTCGTCCCGGTGTAGAACTCCAGCAGGTAGCAGGGCTTGCCCTGATTGCGGCTCAGCTCCTCTCGGGTGAACACGATCTTCTGCGTCAGTTCATCCAGTTTGGCGTCCTTCAGTGCAATCTTCTTTGCTTCCTCCAGGGAGATGAACTTCGATACGCAGACAGAAGAAATGCCGGAGACCTCTTGGAATTTAAGAAGCTCGTCCAACGACATGCGGGCAACCTCGTCCGTGGGCAGCCCGGTTTTGTTTGCTGCGGTGAGGATCCAGTCGGCGCGGCCAAGGGAGACATGGAATTCCTCGGCGATCTTTGCTGCTTCGGCGTTTTCCGTCAGTTCGGAGTGGAAAACCAGCGTGCCGACGGCATCGGTCTGCTCCAGGGCCTGCTGGATCTCCGCGGAGAGCGATGCCTTTAGCTCGGCGTTCGCATCAAGACGGGAATCAAAAGAGATCAGAACCGTCGCTTCGCCGTTTTCCATATATCCGCAGGCCTCGTAGGCGGCGACCGTGCGCGTTAGAGCGGTCTCGACACTCTGCTTTCCCAGCGTAACATCGCTGAGCGCATTTTCCGCATCGCTGTTCAGGCTGCGGATGCTCTTGACGGCGCCGCTCTTGGCAATCGTATATTCCACGCTGGGGTTGACATCCATTGTGAAGGTGCCTGCTGTCGCATTGCTTCGGATGGCATGTGTGGCGATGCCCGTACAGAGAACCAGTGCAAGGCAGGCAGCCATTGTTCCAAGCTTGGCCCAGCCGGGCTTTCTTTTGGTATTTGCTTCGCTTTCCGCGTCAGCGATAAGCTCGTCATTGATCTTTCCGATCGAACGAAGAAGAACTTCGGTTTTCATAGCATAATTCCCTCCTTTTCAAGAAATCGTCTTAATTCGTTTCTCATACGGAAAAGCAAAGACGTCACCTTGCTCTCGCTCATTCCGTATGCGTCCGCAATATCCCGTATTGCATAGAGATGATAGTATCTGCGGACAAAAATGTTACGGTTCAGCTTGGGCTTTGCATACAGGAAGCGGTCAATGGCGGCAGCCAACTCATTTTCTTCGACGGTCTGCTCCACAGTCGTTTCCGAAGGAACGCAGGCTTCCAACTCAGACAGCGCGAGGACTACTTGTCCGTGTCCGCGTTTCTCGGCAGTATACCGCTTATAACGGTTCAGAGCGAGGTTGCGCGTGATTTTCCCTAAGTAGATCGACAAAC